>Ga0307998_1000110_pt1 | contig 47089 bp, 52 predicted proteins | sample Davwhametageno37_FD_203147 | JGI IMG/M metagenome (GOLD analysis project Ga0307998, IMG submission 203147) | Marine microbial communities from Davis Island wharf, Antarctic Ocean - #37 | ecosystem: Environmental > Aquatic > Marine > Unclassified | place: Antarctic Ocean: Davis Island wharf... | reverse complement strand
GCCACTAACTAAGTGGTGGTATAATATCACTAGCTACAGACATAAGGAGATAGCTATGTGGATGAAATTATGGACACGTTACTTGCTAAGTCATAAGAGACGGCAAGACTATAAAGAACTTATTAGTATGACTGATAATGAACTTAAAGACATAGGTATATCTAGGTGTGATATACGAAGTGCAATGTCCACTAGCTACAGTCACTAGCTACTAACTAAGAGTAGTAGCAGTAGTATGCGCCCCCTGGCCGCATAGACATTATACACTGTTTTTCCAGTCTGTCTATAGTTAATTAAGTGGCGTAACAAAGTATTGACTTAGTACGCCCTCCAGTGTTACAATAGAGACACAGGTAGGGCCGCAAGGAACTGCATGATAAACCTCATCTACATTAGAGCCGCTATCCTTGAGAACACAGGGGTAGCACTCCCTGTTGAAAGGGTTCTGGAGCTTCTTGTTGAGGAAGGTCTAGTGACCCCTGCACAGGCAAGCAACGACGCATTGATCTTCCGAGGTTACGGTGAGTTCTTTGAACATGATCTGGCTACTACCTCGGTAGAAAAAGCCGCTGATTATATTAACCTTCCTGCCCCTAAGTGGGAGGAGTAACCCCACATTAGGATGCTGCTTATGCCTGCAGATGAAGTACGTTTAGATCGCATTGAAGGTAAGCTTGATAAGCTATCTGAGGCTATCATCGCACTAGCTCGCCTAGAGGAACGTACTGTTACGATTTTTCGGCGTATGGATGCATCTGAGACTGTTTCTCTGCAACACACTGCAACCCTTCGTACCTTGGAGGAGACCAGTGCAGGTCGTGGGCAGACTATGCGGCTCTTAGAGAGAGTGTGGTGGATCGTATTCACTGCTTCTGTTGGGGCTGCTTTATTTTATATTAAAGGATCACCCTGATGGAACCTTCCAAAGCTCCTCTTTCTGATCTCCAGGAGGCGTTCTTAGATGCTTTGATGGGTGAGGCTAAAGGCAAGATCCGTGATGCCATGCGTATTGCTGGTTATTCGGACAAGACCTCTACAGCAACCGTCGTGGCTTCCCTGAAGGACGAGATCATTGAACGTGCATCTATGATGCTGGCGATGAACGCTCCACTGGCTACGTTTGGTATCTTGGGTGTCCTAGAAGACCCTGGTGCGCTGGGCGCTCGTAACTCTATTGCTGCTGCCCGTGAAGTCCTAGACCGTACTGGTTTGGTGAAGAAGGAGCAGATTGAAGTAAGCAGCACAGGTGGTGGCATGTTTATCCTGCCCCCGAAAAACCTTAATGTGGACTAACAAGGTCAGGTCCAACGACAAGTCTAAGATTCCGCATGGCTACATGGCTGATGCAGACGATCCCCTACTCCTCGTTCCAAACATGGATGAGGTTCCCTTCTTTGAAGAGGCGATGGATGGTCTAGATGCCGGACACTCCACCCGCAAGGTAGCGGAATGGTTGACCAGTAAGATAGCTGGATCTTGTAGCCACCAAGGCATTGTGAATATCTGGAAGGCCCATCGTGGTTCTGGTTCAGAGGCTCCCTCCAAGCGGATCAAGGAGCTAAAGAAGGCCAACCGTGCAAGGAAGCCTAAGACACCCGAAGACAAGCGCATAGCGGCCCTGAAACGAAAGACTGCGGACGCTAAACGTGTCCTGACTATGCGGGTTAAGGCACAGACTGCAGGCACTCCACAAGTGGCCCCTGTATCAGAAGGTTTGGACTTCAATGCGGTTGAACAGCAGAAGCAATCTAACGAGGTTGTGTTTGCACCTAACCCTGGTCCACAGACAGAATTTCTAGCCGCCAATGAGCGTGAGGTTCTTTACGGAGGATCAGCCGGTGGCGGTAAAACCTACGGCCTACTAGCCGACCCTATGCGGTACTTTGGTGAATCCGCATTCAACGGCATTATCCTGCGTCGAACTAACGATGAATTGCGGGAACTGATTTGGAAGTCTCAGGAGGTTTATCCTAAGGCCTACCCAGGTGCTAAGTGGCAGGAGAAGAAGTCACAGTGGGTGTTCCCAAGTGGCGCACGTATCTGGATGACTTATCTTGAACGTGACGACGATGTTCTACGTTATCAGGGACAGGCGTTCTCTTATATCGCCTTTGATGAGCTTACCCAGCATGCCTCACCGTTTGCTTGGAACTACATGCGGTCTCGACTGCGTACCACGGACCCCAACTTGCCTACCTTCATGCGGGCAACTACCAACCCTGGAGGCCCCGGCCACCAATGGGTTAAGCGGATGTTTATTGATCCTGCACCTGCAGGTAAGAAGTTCGCCGCTACTGATCTGGAGACTGGCAAGGCGCTAGTTTATCCAGACACCCACGCAAAGGCTGGTGAACCACTATTTTACAGACGATTCATCCCTGCCAACCTACACGACAATCCCTATCTGTCTGAGGACGGCCAATACGAGGCCAACCTACTATCCCTGCCAGAGATGCAGAGACGGCAGCTACTAGAGGGTGATTGGTCAGTGGCGGATGGTGCCGCCTTCTCAGAGTTTCGCCAGAATACCCATGTTATTGAGCCGTATGAGATCCCTAAGGACTGGGTACGGTTCCGAAGTTGTGATTACGGCTACAGCAGCTTCTCCGCAGTACACTGGTTTGCCATTGATCCTGCTTTTGAGACCTTAGTTGTTTACCGTGAACTGTATCTCTCCAAACACACAGGCGTGGACTTAGGTCGTGCAGTGAAGGAGGCGGATGCAGCGGATCGTATCTCTTACGGCGTCCTCGACAGCAGTTGCTGGCATAACCGTGGTCAGCTTGGCCCCAGCATTGCGGAAGAAATGGTTAAGCAAGGCACCAGATGGCGTCCTTCAGACCGTACAGCAGGTGCCAGAGTAGCCGGTAAGAACATCCTGCATCAGCGCCTCAAGGTTAATGAGGACACAGGCCTACCAGGCATATTATTCTTCAACACATGCCGACAGATTATCGCTGATTTACCTGTAATACCCTCCTGCCCAAAAGGCACTGACGACATTGATCAGCGGTATGCCTCCGACCACACCTACGACAGCGTTCGGTATGGTGTGATGAGCAGACCCCGATCATTTTCCCCCTTCGATATGGGCAATGGTGTTCCCTCTAACACCTACAAACCCGCAGATAGCACGTTTGGATACTAAAGCATGGCATTGATGGATAAACCCACCAACTCAACCTCCACAAAGACAGTGGAGATGGACGTTGCAGTCGCCCTTGATGAGGGTTCTGACGTAGCAGAGGAAAACCTCAAGTATTCTGGGGCTGTAGCCTACATTACCAGTCAGTTTGCCCGCTCAAAGACCGCACGGCAGGCAGATGAAGCCCGATGGCTTATGGCATATCGCAACTATCGGGGTATCTACGGCCCTGAAGTGCAGTTTACCGACACTGAGAAGTCTAAGGCCTTCGTTAAGATCACCAAGACTAAGGTTCTGGCGGCGTATGCCCAAATGACGGACGTATTGTTCGCTGGTTCTAAGTTCCCTGTTGGAATTGAGGCCCGTAAATACCCAAATAACGTGGCTGATGCCATTAATTTCGACCCCAACGCCATTACATCTAAGTCCATTAAGGAAAGGGTTGGCGTTGACTACACAGTACCCCGCACCATCGCACGTCCTAACATCGCCCGTGACTTAGGGGTTTATAAAGAACTCCTATCTCCTGTGCATGAGGAACTAGCTGCGGGTGCAGGCGTTAGCCCTGGTTCTGCTACGTTTGAGCCTGCTAAAGAAGCCGCCCGCCGCATGGAACGCAAGATGCATGACCAGTTGGATGAGAGCCAAGCCTCTAAGCATCTCCGGTCAATGGCTTTCGAGTGCGCCCTGTTCGGTGAAGGCATTATTAAAGGCCCTTTTGCACAGGATAAGGAATACCCACGCTGGGATGACAAAGGTAACTACGATCCTATTATTGAGACCATCCCTAAGGTTGAATATGTAAGTGTATGGGACTTTTACCCTGATCCTGACGCCCGCAATATGGATGAGGCTGAATACACCGTCCAGCGCCACCGACATAGTCGCACACAGCTACGTGCCTTGAAGAAACGCCCACACTTCCGCAGCGAGAGCATTAACGCCGCCGTTGAAATGGGGCCATCCTACATCAAGGAACACTGGGAGAATGCACTTGAGGACCATACGGGTAACTCTGATATGGAACGCTTTGAAGTGCTGGAATACTGGGGTGTGATTGATCGTACTACCGCCGAGCAGGCTGATATAGACATCCCTAAGGCCTATAAGGACTTTGATGAGATTCAGGTAAACATCTGGATCTGTAATGGGCAAATCCTTCGCCTGGTAATGAACCCCTTCACGCCAAGCCGCATTCCTTACCACGCAGTTCCATACGAGCTTAACCCGTATAGCTTCTTTGGCATCGGTGTTGCTGAGAATATGGAAGACACTCAGCTTTTGCTTAACGGCTTCATGCGTCTAAGCGTAGACAATGCTGCTCTGTCAGGAAATCTCCTGATTGAGATCGATGAAACCAACCTCGTACCTGGTCAAGACTTGTCCGTGTACCCTGGCAAAGTGTTTCGTCGTCAGGCAGGCGCTCCTGGTCAGGCAATCTTCGGGACTAAGTTCCCTAACGTGTCTCAAGAACTGATGATGATGTTTGATAAGGCCCGTCAGCTTGCTGATGAAAGCACTGGTATCCCCTCATTCACGCACGGCTCCACAGGCGTCACGGGGGTGGGACGCACTGCTGCCGGTATGTCCATGCTTATGGGTGCTGCTGCCGCTAACATCAAAGCTGTTGTTCGGAACATCGATGACTACCTACTCGCACCTATTGGGAAGGCCATGTTTGCCTTCAACATGCAGTTCAACTTCGACAAGGAATTCATCGGAGACTTGGACGTGGTTGCCCGTGGCACGGAGAGCCTGATGCGGAATGAAATCCGTAGTCAGCGTCTGCTACAATTCATGCAGATGACGTCTAACCCACAGATGGCACCTTTCGTGAAGTACGACTACATCCTGCGTGAACTTGCGTCTTCAATGGACCTTGATGAGGATAAGGTACTCAACGACCAACGTGAAGCCACTATCCAAGCTAAGATGATGGCTGAGATACAGGCCTTAATGCCTGAACCGCCTAAGGGAGTCCCTGTAGGTGGCGCTGGAGGCCCTGAAGAGATCTCCGCTACCAACGGTGGGGAAATGGCCCCAAGTAACGCCCCTGAGCCTGGTGATGCAGCCTTCACAGGGGGCGGTGGTGGTGACAACGGCGGTAACCAACCACAATCTGCCAATGTTGAACCTCAACAGCCACCCGCACAGTAATGGATAAGCTTCAGTATAGGTTGCTCATCCCGTTGGTCAACGCAAAGGCCCAAATGGATCTCCTGCAAGACTACGCAGACCACCGCATAACCAGCCTCCTCAAGCAACTCGAAACGGAGCAAGGCTTAAACCGCCTCCGTGAAATCCAAGGCTGCATTAAAGAACTTCGCCGGTTCAAAACTCTCAGAGATGAAGTCATCAAAGGTGCTGAATAATGCATAAGAATAAACCTAAATACGCAGACGGCGGCTTGATGTCCTCCCCTCGTCCTAAAGCACGTCCGCCTAAACGACCTGAATCACGTCCGTCCATTGATCTTAAAGAATCCGACATCCTCAAGATTGAACGTGTGGTGTTAGCAGAGGCCAATACAGAGGGTGTAGAAGGCCGTGATGCTGTCCGAGGTGTGATCCTTAACCGACTAGCCTCTGGACGCTTTGGTGACACCGTAGAAGACGTGCTGATCGCCAGTCAGTTTGAGCCGGTACGCAAGCACGGCAGCATTGAAGACATTCCTGCAACTGAAGACCAGATTAACCGTGGTGTTGCAGAGTTTGCTGATTACGCCATGCTTGGTGAAGACGTCTCAGATGGTAGCACCTTCTTTCAGAATGAAGAAATTACCAAAGAACGTGGAACAGCTTTTGATGGACCTAATCCTAAAAAGATAGGCAATCACACGTTCTACAGCGGCCTAGACGGTCAAGAGCCTGTTGAGGACACTAACTTCTCTCACAACGTGCGGCTTATTGCGGAAGAACCCGATGAGAATATTAAATTAGCCTCTGCTGGCTACGCTCTTGGCGGACTGGCTACAGCCCAAAAGGGCATCATCACACAGGAGGGCCTAGCAATGGCTGACAATCACTTCCAACTGGATCGTAAGAAGGCTGACACTAATGGTGACGGCGAACTCTCGTCACTAGAGGAAATGTCAGGAAATGCTGTTCAGAAGGCACTTGGCGATGACGAGCTTGTAGAGATGGCACACGGCGGAATGGTCTGTGACATGGGTCTTATGGGCTACGACGAAGTAAGCGGCAACGAAATCCCTATTGGGTCCAATCCTGAGAATGTTCGGGACGATATTGATGCCAAGCTTTCTGTCGATGAATACGTCCTGCCTGCAGATGTTGTTAAGTGGCACGGCCTCAAACACATCATGGAAATGCAGGACGAAGCTAAAATGGGCCTCATGTCTATGTCCGTTGAAGGGTTCATTCAAGACGCCCATGAAGAAGAATACGACGAGGTAGCACCCGAAGAGGACGCACCAGAGGACGATAATGTGGAGCTAGAAATTCCTGCTGTAACGGAAAAAGACAAGTTGGACAAAGAGCCGACATCCCAAACCCCAGCAGTGATGAAGAAGCAGCAAATCGCATTCATGCGTTAACAATTGGGCTACCCGCAACTGCGGCCCCTAATGAGGCAATAATGGCTAAATACAAACGAGCAGACGACGAGACAGACGGTCTAACCTATAGCGAAGAAGTAGCGGCAGGCATTTCAGCAGAAGAAGTTGAGGCCGTAGCAGCAGCGCCTGTAGATAGTGACGATGCAACCTACAAAAAACGGTACGGAGACCTGCGGCGTCATAATCAGCAGTTAATGGCGGACAAAGATCATGAGATGTCTATCATAAAGGCACAGCTTGATACGGCGGCTAAAGGCCAGATCAAATTTCCTAAGACGGATGACGAGATAGAAGCATGGTCCAACAAGTACCCTGACGTAGCTAAGATTGTGGATACCATCGCCCGAAAACGTGCCAACGAGGCAATGGAAGAAGGCGATAAGCGCATGTCAGGGCTGCGACAGCTTGAGACAAAACTCAGCCGAAAAGAAGCTGAAGCAAAGCTAACAGAAATGCATCCTGACTTTGCTAAGATTAAACAAAGCAGCGACTTCCATGACTGGGTGGCCCTACAGCCTCTATCCACACAGAACGATCTGTATAAGAACAATACCGATGCTACCGCCGCTTCCCGTGCCATCGATCTGTACAAGTACGACGTACACATGGGTAAAACCACAGGTCCAAAGGCTGCAGCAACTTCGGTAGGTCGTGCGCCAAGTCCTGCCCCATCCGCAGGCGGTGTGCCTAAGTTCTCTGAGTCTCAGGTCGAGGCTATGTCGGATAAAGAGTACGATGAGCTAGAACCCGCTATCCTGGCGTCAGTGCAGAACCAGACTTTCAACTACGACATATCTGGTGGCGCACGTTAATTAAGTGTCGTAACTGTTCACTTTGCTGATGACTGACACATAAACAATATGTATCCTGGGGATGCCCCCCTGGGTACACCTACTAACACTAACTATTGTCTTAGCTAGTGAGGTGTGCTATAATGTCATTACCAGTTAGCAAGTGAATTGTCTGGTAACCCCCCCACCTACGAGTGTCCTTTTAATAGACCAACATAACTACTGATTGTTGTTCTATCTGAGGGAAACCTCTCTACCAACAGCATGAGCCTCCTCACGGACCACCTCTGTCGCTGTTTACTATCTACCGTAAGAATTCAGACGATAAGTCCACCAGTGCGGTGAGGCCCTTCTACGACTCAGATAGCTTCTGTGTTGTGGACGCACCCTCGCATTAACACTGCCACTCAATTGTCCTCTTCGGTGTCCTGTCTGGCGCACTTTGCGCCGCCATTTCACAAGGAGACATAAAATGGCTTTTACTAAAGCAGCGGGTTATACCAACCTGAACAGCGGCAACTTCTCACCAGTGATCTACTCTAAGAAAGTCCAAAAAGCTTTCCGCAAGAGTTCCATTTGTGAAGATATCACAAACACAGACTATGCTGGCGAAATCGCTAACATGGGCGACTCTGTTAAGATCATCAAAGAGCCTACAATCACTATTAATACACTGGCTCGTGGTACTTCTCTTGCAACGCAAGACTTGACCGATGTTGACTTCACAATGGTCGTTGACCAAGCCAACTACTTCCAATTTGCTTTGGACGACATTGAGCAAGCACACTCGCACGTATCCTTCATGGATCTTGCAACTGACCGTGCTGGCTATGACCTACGTGACGTATTTGATGCGGACGTTCTTGGTTACATGTCTGGCTGGGAAAAGAACGCTGGTGGCGATTGGATTCGTCGTACTGCAGTTCCTGGCACAAAAGCTAATGCTGCTGCGGATGCAGACGAATACCTTGCAGCCAACAAGCTAGACATCACTGACTTTGGTGGTGCTGACTTGGGTGTAGCTGGTGAAGTTACTTCTGTACCAATTTCAGGTAACGGCGGCGCTGGTGGCATTACGTCCCCATTGTCTATCCTGAACCGTATTGGTCGTAAGATGGACCAAGCCAACGTAGCAACTGAAGGCCGTTGGGTCGTAGTTGATCCTATCTTTGCTGAGATTCTGATGGATACAGATAGCAAGTTGATCAACGCCGACTTTGGTGGTGACGAAGAAATCCGCAATGGTCGCCTTCCAGGCCTCATTCGTGGCTTCCGTGTCTATAAGTCCAACAACACACCATTCGTTGGTGCTGGTGCTGACACTTCTGATGCTGCGGGTTCCGAAACGAACTTCAACGTACTGGTTGCCGGTCATGACTCTGCAGTTGCTGTAGCAGATCAGATTGCCAAAACAGAGACGTTGCGTTCGCAAACTCAGTTCTCGGACATCGTCCGTGGCATGCAGCTTTATGGCCGGAAAATTTTGCGCCCAGAAGGCCTGTTCACAACGAACTACAACCTAGCTTAAATCCAATATTGGGGCTGGCCTTCGCTGGCCCCAGTTTACCTTTTGAGGGGTTTTCATGCCGACTTCATATATTGATCTTTGCAACCTAGTTCTACGCCGCCTCAACGAGGTTGAGATTGCCGTAGGAGACTTCTCATCTGTTCGAGGGGTGCATGCTCTTGTTAAGGATGCCGTTAAGGCTTCTGTAGCTAAGATTAACCAAGCCGAGTTTGAGTGGCCCTTTAACGCTTCTGAACACACGCAGGTATTGGTTGCGGGTCAGGAAGAATATACGTGGCCTGACTTCTTCAAGGTTTCAGACTGGAATTCATTTCAGTTACAAAAGAACGACACACTGGGAACCAGCTACCAAGTCCTGCGCCACATTGAGCGTGACGAATGGTACAAATCTCATCGTGATGCGGACTACAATTCAGGATCTACAGGACGCTCCGCACCTCAGATGGTCTTTGCCAGTCATGGTAGCGGCTTTGGTGTAACACCATCCCCTGATGCGGGCTATTCGGTGCGCTTCCGTTATTACTTAAACTACACCGATCTCACCAACCATGATGACACAACTAGGATACCTTCTAGCTTTGACACCGTTTTGGTCGATGGTGCGATGTATCACCTCTACATGTTTAAAGATAATATCGAGTCATCTCAGGCTTCATTTATGGCGTTTAGCCAGGGCATAAAAGGCCTACAGACGCTGTACATCAACAGCTACGAGAGTATTCGTGACACTCGGGTTAAATACTAATGCCTGATCGTATCCAATCACATAAGTTGATCTGCTCTGGCGGTCTAAATAGTAATGAGAACCATCTCGACTTATCAGACTCAGCCCCAGGTTCAGCCACCCGACTTCTCAACTACGAACCCTCCTTGTATGGCGGGTATCGTCGTGTTGAGGGCTTCGAAGAATACAGCAGTAATTATCCTGAGGTCACCACTAGTGGCAGTGCTGAAGGTAAGGTCTTAGGCGTCGCAATCTACAAAGATGATGTGGCAGACCTGACTTATGTTATTGCCGCCCGTAAGGATGTAGGTGCCAATACCTACAGCTTCTATTACTTCACGGCTAACATTGGTTGGCGCAAGTGGACGATGGATCACAGCATTTCCCGTAGCATGACTATAGGTACACGCACCGTTACGAAGCTACGACATGCCACGTTTAACTTTGGTCAGGGCAACTCCATTGTATTCGTAGACGGAGTTAATCCTGCTATCATTTTCAGCGGCTCCCACACAGAAGAACTGGTTACAACAGGTACAGGAACTAAGCCATCCGACGCAGGGCATAGTGCCGCCACAGGTGGTGGTGATCAGTGTGTTAATGCGCCTTCTTTAGTTCAGGTCTATAAAAACCATTTATTCCTTGCTGGTGATGATACCGCCAAGGCCACACTATCTCACTCAGCACCTGGCGATCCTTACAACTTCACGGTTGCTGCCGGTGCGGGCCAGATATTTGCAGGCTTCGATGTGGTTCAAATCAAACCCTTTCGTGGCAACCTATTCCTCTTTGGTAACAACGCCATCAAGAAGCTATCCGCTGATAACTCAGCAGGCTTTATTTCGGACCAGGTTACTTCAAATGTAGGCTGTGTTGCACCAGATAGCGTTATGGAAATTGGTGGTGACTTGATGTTCCTAGCCCCTGATGGCCTACGCCCTGTTGCCGGTACAAGCCGTATTGGTGACGTTGAATTAGAGACGGTGTCTAAACCTATTCAGGCTACTCTGGTAGATATAATCAAAAACAACGACATGGCCACACTCAACGGTGTTGTTGTACGGTCTAAATCCCAAGTCCGTTACTTTGTGGGGGACAACACTACAGGTGCTGTGGATAGCCCAGGAATTATTGGGGGCCTCTCCGACAGCAGCGGGTCCATTACTTGGGAGTTTGGTGAGCTTATTGGTATTCGTGCCTCCTGCTGTACCTCTGAGTACATTGGCACTGAAGAGTACGTCCTGCATGGCGACTATGATGGTAAAGTGTACCGCCAAGAGCGGGGTGACTCCTTCAACTCAGCCGACATTGTTGCCGTGTATTCCACACCTTATCTAGACTTCGGCGAGACTGAGCAGCGCAAGGTAATGCGCAAGGTAAATACGTTTATCCGTGCTGAAGGCCCCGTCGAAATGAACCTCGCCATTTCCTACGACTGGGGCGACTACAATACTTCACGACCATCAACATATACGCAAGAAAGCGAAGGAGGCCCCACTGTCTACGGTGGCCGTTCCATAAATTACGCTGGGGCTAACACTCTCTACGGCGGTTCCTCTAAACCCATAATGACCTCCGACATCCAAGGCAGCGGCTACTCAGTTCGAGCTACCTTTGTGACGGTGGGACAAACTAAGCCTTTCTCCATCCAAGGCATCGTATTTGAATTTTCCGTCGCAGGGAGACGTTAACATGGTCGGTTACACACGCCAATCTACAGCAGACATTATCAACGGTTCGGAGGTTACGGCACCACCGCTAACTGCTGAATTCAACCAGATTGCGGCGGCTTTTCACGCCACTTCAGGTCACTCCCACGACGGCTCAACGGGCGGTGGCCCAAAGGTCAATCTAGCCACATCCCTGTCCGGTGTACTCCCTGTCGTTCACGGCGGGACTGGCGGGAAGCACAACCTGGAAGCCACCACTACACCGCAGGCAACTGATGATATTGGTTTAGGCTACGCTGTAGGGTCTCTTTGGGAAAACACCACCACTAGCCGTATTTACTTTTGCGTAGGTAACACCAACAACGCAGCAGTATGGCGTGAAGTGGTTCAGGTCACCTCTGGTACGGGGATCATACCTAGCGCCACCAACACTATTGATGTGGGTAGCACGGCAGTACGCTTTAAGGATGCATGGCTTTCAGGTGATGTGACAGCGGCTGGGGATATATCTGTAGGCGGAGAGTTAGTCGTAACAGGTACAACTGGCCTACAGGGCATGACCGCTACCTCAGGTGGTTTCACAACCGTGTCTGCCACAGGTGGTTTCACAGGCCCACTTGAAGGTGCCGTAACAGGCAACATAACTGCTGCTACTGGTAACAGTTCCTTCACCAACCTGACGGTAAACGGCACTATCGACGTAACCAACACGGTTATTAAGAATGTAGCAAACCCTGTCTTAGGTACTGATGCGGCGACCAAAGCCTATGTTGATACAGAGGTAAGCGCCCTTATAGCTGCTGCCCCTGATGCACTTAATACCCTAAACGAGATTGCAGCCGCCTTAGGTGATGATGCTTCCTTTTCAACCACAGTAACCAACAGCATTGCGACTAAGCTTCCTAAAGCCGGTGGTACGATGTCGGGTGCTATTGCGATGGGCGGTCACTCTGTTTCAGGCTTACCTACACCATTAACAGGAACGGATGCGGCCACTAAGGGTTATATTGATGCTACCTTTGGTTCCACATCCTCGGCGGCTAATAGTGCCACCGCTGCCGCTGCGTCTGCAACCTCTGCAGCGACATCTGAAACCAACGCAGCAGCTAGCGAAACGGCATCAGCTTCATCACAGACAAGCGCCACAGCTTCACAGTCATCCGCAACCACTAGTGAAACTAACGCAGCGTCCTCTGCAACCGCTTCCGCTGTATCTGCAACCGCTTCTGCAGCTTCTTCAGTGGTGGCAGGAACCAGTGAGACTAACGCAGCAACCTCCGCAGTAACCGCCACAACCAGCGCTACTAATGCTGCCGCTAGTGAAACAGCAGCAGGGACGTCAGCTACGAACGCATCTGCTTCAGAGGCGGCAGTTGCCTCCAATGCTACCGCAGCAGCATCCAGTGCTACCGCAGCAGGGACCAGCGAGACTAATGCAGCAGCTTCAGCGGTTACAGCAGCCTCCAACGCCACAGGCACACTGCTGAAATCAAACAACCTCTCTGACCTTGCTAGCGCCACAACAGCTAGAACAAACCTTGGCTTGTCTACGGTTGCAGCTTCTGGCTCATACACGGACCTAAGCAACCAACCTGCTCCGTTTGACCCCGCCACACTGGCTACCGTAGCAACGTCAGGCTCATTTAACGATCTGACCAACCAACCTGCACCATTTGACCCCTCCACACTGGGAACAGCGGCGCAGACGGACACGACAGCTTATGCCACTGCGGCCCAAGGTGTGACAGCCAATGCTGCTCTACCTAAAGCTGGCGGCACCATGACAGGTAATTTGACCCTCTCAGGCAGCGGGCCTTTGGTTAAACTTAACGACACAACTGCGGGTGCGGATGACTTCTATGTTCACGCTAACAGTAACACCTTCTATGTTCTTGCTGACCGTGACGATGCAGGGGGGCACGAAGCCCCACACCCTCTGACATTGAGCACTCTTACAAATAAAGGCCACCTTTTTGGTAGTGAAATCATCAATGCCTCAGGCGGCACCCTTACAGGTAACCTTAACGCCAGTACTACTCTTTACGCCAGAGATATACGGGCATATGGAGGCGCACAGTTTGTAATCAACGCAGGTGAATCTCACACAGTGGCCACGGGCCAAACAGCTGAGTTTGTATACATCAATGCAGAGAGTGGCCTTCAGGTAAACAGCAGCCCTAATAATTGGTCCTCTGGATGGGCTGGTCGCCATACTACTACAATCTGTGATTCTAGTGGCAACAGTAGTTTTCCGGGTAACGTGACTGCTGATAGTGTAGTTGTAACTGGAACAGTAGACGGACGTGACGTTGCTACTGACGGTACAAAGCTGGACGGAATTGAATCTGGGGCTACTGCCGATCAGTCTGCTGCTCAAATACTTACTGCCATTAAGACGGTAGACGGAGCAGGATCTGGCTTGAATGCAGATTTGCTAGATGGTATTTCTTCTGCAAACTACCTACGCAGTAACGTCAGTGACACCTTCACAGGAACGCTGACCGTAGCTGGCAGTATCGTTGCTTCTGGTGACATCACAGCTTCATCTGACATACGCCTGAAGAATAACATTGAAGTCATTGATGATGCAGTAACCAAGGTGCAAGCCCTCCGTGGTGTGACATTTGATATGAATGGCAAACGATCCACAGGTGTCATTGCTCAAGAGTTAGAGGCCGTACTCCCTGAAGCTGTGCTAGACAATGAAGATGGTATGAAATCAGTAGCCTACGGCAACGTGGTTGGCCTTCTTATTGAGGCCATCAAAGAGCTTACTGAGAGAGTAAATAGCACTGCGTGTACCTGCTCTAACCTTAAAGAAACCACATGTGCTTGCGGTGAGAACCCCACCTGCGCTTGCGAGACTTAATCCACAAAGGACCATACAAATGCTTAACTCTGAAAAAGGGCTGTTTGGATTTCCTGCCCCGATTGATGAAAAACTCATCATCAACTGCACCAACACGGTACTCACCTTTGGCGTCATGAAGCCCTACCACGGTGAAACGCCACACAACGGCGACCCAGAGCAGTTGAACGTCCTCAAGGCCCACCTGATGTCGGGGAACTCTCCCGCAGGTGATCAAGTAGACACGGTGTTCCAAGGTGATCTGTATAGCATCGACGATGTACTATTCACGTACCAAGGTGCAGTCTCGTTCAACATTGATGGCCTTCAAGGGCATAAAGAGGCTCCAGATTACAGTCGGTTAGAATTCCGCATAGTGGCGGGAAAACTGGATACATGGCGCAGTCGGTTCCTAGACAGTCGGCACATCAAAAATGGATCAACGTCTCGCAACTATGCCCATTATCCGAACATGCTTGATTTTTCATCCTTGTTCATGCCCATCAACACAGGCTCTCTCGCAGATACCAAGTCCATCATTCTGATCGGTGAACATGCTCCGTTGATGATTGGAGACACTCCCCCCATCCAAATGATCGACACAGAGTCCTTTATAAAAGATGGGGCCAACTACGAACGCTTCTACTGGCGTTGTGATACGCCCTCTGGCCTTACCGTGGCAGCAGGCGGGTCTATTGAAGTTCCCATGCAGCTTATTGAGAACGGCGATGACTCTAATATGAACCACACCACAATTGTTCATTTGAAAGAACACACTGGCTACGCTCCCCACAAGCAAATCACCATGAGTGAAAATGGATCAGCGACTGCTATGGTACATGCTTGGGGGTTGGTAGCAGGGGACCAAATCAACATTAAACTCAACTCCATCCATTACAGCGGCATTGGGCGGATCATTGTTGATGTCATCTAACCTTCAGGCGATCTTTCCTAACTTCGTAATGCACAAGACGTGGGATATGGCTGATGCTTTCAACAACACTTTAGGAAACTTAGCCCGTGAGGACTCAAAGTTTCACGAAGTAACGGACGACGACAACCTCCTAAACCTTGGCAATAAGACCAACCACTTTGGTCATGTGCGCCATAACTTACTGTCTGATAAGGCGGATCACCCCACAGTGGCCTGCTTAGTTGATATGGTGCGCCAGTCTGTGAACGAGTATCTGTTGGCGGCCTACGGGTACGTCAATAGCTACGACATTGATATGGTGGCTGAGACGTTTTACCAGCAACGGTCTGGCGGAGAGAACGTCGGTATCTTCACACACTCCCACCTGAGAGCCGACTTGGTGTGTACCTATTATCCTGTTGTGGACCTTGATGAGGGCTACGAAGACACCCCTCTGCACTCAGGGGCTTTGAGGTTCTACGATCCATCAGGTAAGGGCAACCGCCTCTGGAATAACCTCAACCCCAACTTCCACACAGGGGCTTGGTATCAGGTTGTTCCCCGTGTTGGATCAATGGTGGTTTTTGAAGGCCATGTGCCTCACGACAGTACCTTTTTTCAAGGGTCTGAACGGGTCTGTATCCCAATACAATGTGACATGCTCCTCCCTAACCGACAGAAGAAAGTGAGGATTAAAAATGGCTTATAAAGTAGGCTCAACGACAGTTATCGACAACAGTGGTAATATTGCGTGGGACAGACTGTCTAACGTAGGTATTCCTGTCAAAGACACAGAACTCGTAAAGGGTGCTAACTCTACTTACTACGTTGGTGGGGGTAACGTCTATTCAGCCGCCTCCCACGTTGGCATGAAGTTTAATACTTCGACCTCCTACCAAGATGTGTATCGAGTGACGATAAGTAACTGCACATCCGCCCCACCTTCAAACTGCAACTGCGTGTGTTACTGCTGATGGCTTATAAAATTGGGTCAACCGTAGTCATCGACGCTTCTGGCAACATCCCTATGGCGAAAGTCACTGGTGTGCCTACCTTCGTCCCCGCCAACACAAACTTTTCTCTCGGTTCTGCGTCTTACGTCACCGTGGGGGCTGGTCCTAGCTACACAGGGTACACGCTTACTGGCATTGAATTTACAGGGTCCACGTACAGAGACGTATACACAAGGACAACAATCTAATGGCGTATAAACAAGGCTCAACAACCGTAATAGACGACAACGGGAAAGTAGACTGGACACGTCTCACAGGTAAGCCCACCAACGGGGCCACTGTAGGCACCACGATGCTGTTTAATGATGTGAACACGACGACAGGTTCTGGGTACTACCTCACAGGCTACGGTTCCGCAGTTTGGAATATCACCAGCCCTACATCGTTGACCCGTACCCGAACTCGGTACTACTACAACTGCTACGTCCCACCGCCCCCACCACCACCCCCGGCTAACTGCAACTGTGCCTGCTACTGCTGATGGTGCATTCAGTTAATACCTCCCGTGTGTCCTTATGGCCCACCACTGTGGCTTTCTATGAATTGGACGCCCCTGAGTTGATTGCGGAAGCTTACGCCAAGGCTGATCGCCCTTCTGGGGATGTCATGATGAATGCCATAGAGCGTCGGGTTAGGCACTTCCTAGACGACGAATTGAAGGACATGATGCGCAACTGCGTAGGGCATTACCTTGGCCCTGAAGGTGCAGAGTTCCTTGACCTAGATTACTGTGAGAACCGTGCGCTACTAATTGAAAAGGGCGCACACATCAGTACCCACTGTGACAGTCGTGAAGGTGATGTCACCGCCGTTCTATTCCTATCTGGCGGTGGCGAAGGTCAGCCAATCAACTCAGTTGGTGATCCACGTTTTGTCCTAGAAGACCCATCACGATATGCGGACCAAGCTCGGCTACCTTTTGAAGATAGGCCCGGCTACTCCATCAATCCAAGAGCAGGCTTACTTGTTCTGTTCCCTTCTTGGATACCTCATAACCAGCACCCATACAGGGGTGATTCACTCCATGTTCAGGTTGTTGCTAACTTTCGGCTCAACATTCCTGACGAATTCCAAGAGGAACATTTCGATTGAAACTGCATCTTGAAGCCCCAGACGGAGACGTCATTGCCCTAGACTACGACCATCTCGCAAATAAACTTGAGGGGTTGCCTACTGCCCCTAAGAAGTTTGGGATATTCGACAAACATGCCCGCCATAAAGACAAAGCACCCCGTGTCTTAAAGGTTCAAATGGGTCTGGCCTGTAACTACTCTTGCTCCTACTGCCTACAGAGCCTTGAGATCGTCAACGATGATGTATCAAAGCTAGACGACGCACAGCAGTTCATTGCCCAGTTGGATACATGGATTGAGGGTGAGCCTGAGAAACTTGAGTTCTGGGGTGGTGAGCCTTTTGTTTACTGGCCCAAACTTAAAGTGCTAGTTCCAACCATCAAGAAGCGGTTTCCTAACGCCTCAGTCACAATCATCACTAACGGATCAGTCTTGAATCAAGAGAAGATTGACTTCATTGTTGAGCATGACATTGGCATCGCCATTTCACATGATGGTCCGGGGCAGGTGGCAAACCGTGGTCCCGATCCTTTCCAAGACCCTGAGAAGATGAAGTGGATCACAGAACTCGCCCGTGTGCGGCAAGGTAACATGTCTTTCAACTGTGTTCTGACACGGGGTAACTTTGACTTCAAAGCTATTGAAGACTGGATTCAGGGATACTTTGACTTCCCAGTTCAGGTAGGGCTTGAGGGGGTTGTAAATGTGTATGACGCAGGCACCCTACTTGGCTCTGGTGGTATTCAGAAGGACGAACTTACAGAGCTTTCAAACGAGATGTTCTACTATTTAGCCACCAGTGAGAACACAGGTGTCACGCATAAGGCAGACCGCTTCATCCAATCTCTATACGAGGAACGCCCTATTACGGCTGTTGGACAGAAGTGCGGTATGGATCGCCCAGATCAGCTTGCTGTTGACCTCAAAGGTAACGTCCAGACCTGCCAAAACACAGGTGCTAAAGGCAAGCACAAGATTGGGCATGTTGATGACTTCGACAACATTGAGCTAGACACCGCCACACACTTCTCAGATCGCCCAGAGTGTTTAGCCTGTCCCGTGGTGCAACTCTGCGCAGGTAGCTGCATGTACCTCGAAGGCCAATACTTTGTTCAGTCCTGCAAGAATGAGTTTGCCTACAATATGGCATACTTTCGGGCTGCTTTGTTCAAATTGACAGGCCGTGTTCTGAAAGAAATCACGTAAGTATTTCCTTGCTAATGACACCTAGTAGGTGGTATAATTAACCCACTACTAACGCCACTTACAGTCTGGTGCATTAACCCCTCCCACAAGCCGGATATTATACTGCGGGACTGGGTTCGCTTCCATACATGCAAAGACCACACTGTCCAACGGCTCGCCCCCCTTACGCAATAACAAGGTAACCTAATGCAACCCACCGCAATTTCCCCTGATGGACTAAACCTAGTTAAACGCTTTGAAGGACTACATAAGGTCCGCAAAGATGGACGGGTGGCGGCGTATCGTTGCCCTGCTGGTAAGTGGACTATCGGGTACGGCACCACAAAAGGTATCCGCTCTGGTGCGACAATGTCCGTTGAAGAGGCTGAAGAGCGGCTTGTAGCTGATATAGAAGAGTATGGGTCCGTAGTTAAGCGTTACGTCCATGTACCTCTGTCGCAGGCCCAATACGATGCATTGACTAGCTTCGTGTACAACTTGGGCGAAGGCAACTTTCGTTCATCCACGCTACTGAAAAAACTAAACCGAGGCCTATACTCGGAAGTCCCTGCACAGTTGCTGCGTTGGAATAAAGCCCGTGTAGATGGTAAGATGACTGTCCTCACAGGTCTCACCCGCCGCCGTTCCGCAGAGGCTGCAGTATTCTCCTCAGACACTAAACTCCCTTCGGATGAGGGTGGCAGCAAGATGGCCCAGAAGCCTGCCACTGCGGCTGCTAAATCCCTTCGTAAGAGCCGTACTATGACTGGTGCAGGGGTTGCTGGTGTCGCCACCGTCTTAGGTGAGATTACCCAGAGGCTTCAGGATCTTGTTCCATACTCCACCAACCTGAAGACTATCTTCTTGGTATGTGCGGTTGGCGGGATATCCCTAGCAGCATATGCACGTTGGTCGGACCACACAAACGGCGAACGCTGATGGGAATCTTCAGCAAGCTTCAGACAACCATACTAGGCCTCTTAGCTCTTCTTATGCCCCTCATATACCTCTTTGGTCGTAAGGCGGGCAAGGACAAGGCTAAGGCCAACAAACTAGCTAATGACCTCGTTCTTTCGAATGAGGTAGCAGACTTTTACAAGGCGTTATCAGATGAAGACGATACTGATCCCGTCAGCCCTGACACTCTTGTTAATCGGCTGCGGTCAAACGGATTATAATACTAAGCTAGAAGTCTACTGTCCTGCACACAAGCAGTATGACGAAGACTTCAACAATCAACTTGCTAATGAAATTGAAAGCCTACCCTCCACTGCTACGGCATTGCCTGAGGCCCTTTCAGACTATTCAAATCTGCTGGACAAAGTTCGGCGCTGTGCAATTGGAAGGGATAAAATCAGATGAGTATTTTTGGTGGTTATAGTGGACTAGGCGACATGTTTGATGGAGGTGGTCCTGGTGCCTCTGGTGACAGCTACGATAATGACTCCAACCCAGATAACGATGTCGGTGGTATCGCTTCTATAAGCAACACAGTAACAGGCAACTCGGCTGCAAATACTGCGGGGGCTGCTGAAGCAGGCACAAGGGTAAACTACTCTGCGGTTAAACAGGCAGCGGCTAAAGTTAAAGGTGTTGCGCCAACTGCGGTTAAACAGGCGGCAGGTCTGGTAGTTAGCCCTGCACTAACCATAGTTGGCAAAGTTATGGGTTGGGCTACAGGCATCAACCCCACTAAAGATAAGGGCGCTGTAGTAAATGGTCGCCAAACGTACACCGCTACAAACAAAGATGGTACAGCAGGCCTAACCTACTCCTACAACATGCTAGGTCTTCCGTACGAGGTCACCATTTCAAAAGATGGCAACACCGTCACCGACACCCTTTCCATGCAAGGCCCTGACGGCATGACGGGCTACGAACGTGCCTCTAGTGAGCAACGGGCCTTGGGTAATAGTGCAGATGCAGATGCCATTATGAAGGAAGCAGCATCAAATGCGGTATCTGTGGGTACAGGTGCTGCTGCAGGCCTTGAAGGCGTCGATGGCGGATTATACTCCGCAGAGCGTGTTCTGGAGATGGCCTCTGCTGCAGGCATGATTGAGAGTGACGAACAGATTGCCAGTTTGATGGCTGACCCACAGGCCTGGCTGGATAGTCGTGGCATTAAACTGGCAGATCTTACGCCAGTAATCGATGCGGACGCCTCTGGTACAAATATTGATGGTTCGGATGAACGGTTTTCCTTAGGGGACACCCCTAATATCACTGCGGCCACTGCAGGAAGTGCATCTACAACCACACCGCTTGCGACTGCCGATGTAACCTCCTACGAGGCGTCTACCGTTTCAGACAACCTTGATGTAGCTGCTGCTGCCGTAGGCGCTGTCACTGATAACAGTACCGTTGTAGCTGAACAAATTGATATGCAGGGTGCAGCTACTGGCGTGAATGCCGACGGCTCCATTAGTGATTTAGGTGAATCCCTGAATGATTATGCCTCTCAGGGGATTTCCACCTTGATTGATACCTCCACAGCCTCAGGTAAAATACTCGCCCAGAAGCTAGGAGAAGGTAACTACACGGACAGCAAGGCCACGATCTTAGGCCAAATGAATATTATCTCTGCTGAGTTCAAAGACGGCGATGGTAACCCCAAGATCCCTGCGTGGGCGCAAGGCGTATCCCGTGAGGTTTCCCGTACGATGGCCTTCTCTGGCATTACAGGGACTGCAGCAACTGCGGCTATGTCGAATGCCATCATGGAAGCTACTCTAGGCATTGCTAAAGACGAAGCCTCATTTTTCCAGACGCTGACTATTAAAAACCTTGATAACCGGCAGCAGTCTATCATCAACAAAGCCAACGTCATGTCTAACTTCGAGATGGCCAACTTAGATGCCCGTCAGGCTGCAGCGGTACAGAATGCTAAGTCGTTTCTGCAAATGGATATGGCTAACCTAAACAATGAGCAGCAAGCTGAGATTATCAACACGCAGCTATCAGTAGACGCCCTGTTTAATGACCAATCCGCAGTAAATTCCAGTCGTCTGTTCACGGCTGAAACCGCAAATGACTTCGAGAAATTCTATGATCAGTTATCCACCACGGTGGAGTTACAGAACAGCCAACAGATCAATAGCATGAAGCAGTTTAATGCTGGGGAAATCAACAGCACCGCTGAGTTCAACGCTGCAATGGAAGACCGTCGTCAGCAGTTTTACTCTAGCATGCAATACAACATCGACACCGCCAATGCTGCATGGCGTCAGCAAGTCACGGTTAAAAATGCGGATAATATGTTTGAGGCTGCGTCCACGGACGTACAGAACACCTTGGATATCTCCACAGAAGCCCTGAACCGTACATGGGACCGTGTAGATAACATGCTGGACTTCATCTTTAAGGGTTGGAATGGCGAAGCTGATCGTGATGCCACTATCCTAGCTGCCCAGATGCAAGCCCAGGCGTCACAGCCAGCCAAAAGCAACGGTCTTTTGGACGGTATATTTAAACTAGGCGCTGCATGGCTGAGTTCGGATAGGCGTCTAAAAGACAATATCCAGCACACCGAAACAGTGAAGGGCATCCGCTATTATACATGGGATTGGAACGACAAGGCTAAGGCCCTGAAGTTGGATGTTAACACCACCTCTGGCGTTATTGCTCAAGAAGTAGCGGAGACCCACCCCGATGCAGTTCGTGCAGGGGTTGGCGGTTATCTGATGGTTAATTACGGGATGCTCCAATGAAGTTTGAAGACGCAGTTAAGAAGTCCGTCAAGGCATTCGTAGCAGGTAAGCTACCTACCGCAGTCGTTGAGGAACGTGGTGGGGAGGTATTCTTTAGCCCCGATTACTTTGACGAGATGGAGGCATCCTTTCTAGAGGCTGATGCGCCCCAGAAGAAGTCCAAACCTAAGAAGGAGACGGTAGATGGCCAAGCTTCCTAATATGCCAACGCCTGGTGCTAACTACACCTCCGACACTAAGAACTACGCATGGCATCGCCCACCTGACATTGTTGATTACGATGAGGGTGTGGATTACATGTTAGGGCGGATCAAGGAGCCTGTGCAACAGGAACTGATCTTCTCCCTACTTGAGATAGACGCACATGTTACCACTGTAGTTGCCACACTCCTGCTGCAGGCTATTAGTCGTGGGAAGATGGCTATTGATTTAGCTATCCTGATTGCAGGGCCTATCGCACGGTATATCTCCATCATTGCGACAGACAGCGGTATTAAGCATGAGATGGGCGTCGATGACAAAGATCGTGTTCGTATTACGCCTACCTCACTCCGTCTGAGCCTAGACATCATTGATGGTGACAATGAAGATGCCACTGAGAAGCCTGTAGAGGCCCCCACAGAGCCACTAGATGGGTTGATGGGTATAGGCGGTCAAACCAATACTATAGCCGCTAGCGATGACGTACAGTCCGCTATGCTTGGTGACATTACTGATGAAGAGGAGACTACCGATGGGTTGGCGTGATGTACAGAAAGGCGTTTCAAATGGCAGTATCAGCTATGCGCCTAAATCGGATAACTTCGGATCTGCGTTTAATGGGTTTGCAAGTGTTGTGGCTAAGTCTTGGATGGACGATGCTGCTGCAGAGAAAGCAGAAACCCGTCGCAGAGTTCTTCTAGAAGAGACGGACCAGCGTGAGCTTACTAAGCTTGAGAATGCAGAGCGCAGAGAGGCCGATAAGTTACAGAAGAAAACTATGGAACAGGCACGCACACTAGCCTCGAACAATGGCCTTGATCCAACCAACTCCTCTGTCATTTCTGACATTATTGGGCGGATCAATACGCTGGGTGTTGAAGCCACCAATGCCGACCTAACTGCCGCATATCAGGACGGTCGCTTCACTTATACGCCTGGTGCTAAAGCCTTCGATAGAAATCGTGGTGAAATCCCTGCTTCCGCACAAGCGCAGAACGATGCCGCATTTGCACAAGAGATGCGGGACATGTCAGGCACATCAGGTGTACGTGAAGCCCTGCGCACAGGTGAAAGTGCCAACATATCTAACGCCACAAATACCACAAAAGATGGCCGTCTGCATTCTGGGTTTTATCAGATGGGTGATGCCCGACTTGCAGGTTACAACAATGAGTTTGGTACTAACTACACAGCAGCTAGTCACAAGAACCTGTCTGAAGAAGAACAGGAGAAGATCGCTGATTGGCACTTCGATGACATAGATAAGTTCATCGATAACAACAACCTAGAGAAATACATTGGTCAGACTATGAACGGCACTACGCTCACCCGTGCGTCCCTTGTGGCTATGGCCCACCTCGGTGGTAACGGCGGTATGCGTAAGTATCTACAGACTAACGGTGCAAGCAACCCATCCGACACGTCTGTTAAGACCGCTAACCGTACATCCTTGGCTGACTACGCAAGTAAGTTTGCTAACGCAGGAGAGAGCGGATCTAGCGTAACTCCAGTTGACCGCACAGAAGAAGCATTTGGTATTACTCCTAAAGGTAAGCCATTCGACATTGATAAGTACCTTGCCATGACAGGCGACCAGATTACTAACGCATTGGCACTGGACCCTAGCATTCCAGATGATAAAAGAGTGCCTCTCGAAGACCAGGCACGTCGGGCCTATCTTCAAGCAGAAAAGCCAGGTTCTTGGGCAGATACTGACAACTACGAAGGAGCTTCGAAATACAAGTTGGAGTTCTACAGACGGATGGCTGTGGAATCTGGGGCTAGCCCTGACAAGATTGATTTGTTGGATGCAGAGATTGCTGCCAAACAGAATGCAGATCAAGCCGAGATTGATGCGAAAAACCTTAATCTTGATGTAACTGCTATGGGTGAAAATCAGCTACTCGCTGTTATAGCCACTAGCAATTATCAAGAGGTAAAAGATAGGGCGCAGGCTGCACTTAATAGCATTCCTACCCCTGATTTTGAAATCTACAAACTACCGGATAACCAACTTCAGGCACTTGCTGCTATAACCAATAATCCTGTCGTTCAGGCACAGGCACTTGCAGCGTTAGCGGCCCGTGAAGATGCGCCTGAATGGGTTGAACTGATTAAACCAAGTGCGCTTCTTGGTAAAACCCCAGCAGAACTCAGGGAAATTAAGGACGCAGCCATTGCAGAGGGTGCGCCTGAAACTAGCTTTACCCACCTGGATTCCGAGGTAACTATTCGTGAAGCCCTAGAGGCAAACGCCGATAATGCTGCAGTAATGGCAGCAGCTAAAAGCACTGACTCAACACGACAGCAGCTTAATATTGCAATTCAAAACGGTGGCGGTGAAGAAATAGTAGGTTATCTAACCAATCTTCTACGTGAGTACGAAATTGAAGATGCCCGACTGAGTTACATTAAAGCAGGTGGTGTTGGGGGTGTCGCTACGGATGTCATTATTACAGATGAAGATGGTGGCAAAAGTCGGGGGGTTGCAATCAGATCAATGGATGGCACGTATAAAGATGCTACGGGTAAGCCTATCAACGCTACGAACCTTAGCGGCCTACAAACTAAAGCCCTAGAAAAAATACCTACACAAGTACAAACAGAGGCAGCAAAAGTAGGTGCTTACGGCGTTGCTCTATCTCAGTCGTTGATCCAGGCTAGGACACTTGTATACTTAGTGGACGAAGATGAACGGTTACTAAATGCTGGTGGTAGCGTGGCCGTATGGTTGACCAACGCTGCTGAAGGCACAAAGTCAATACTTTCTGTTGTTGAAGGCCTGATGGAAGATAATCCAGATGGTGTTACGACAGAGGCCGATATTAGAGCGGCTCTTGAAACAAACAACATGGATACGTCCTTCCTAAGCGGCGTAGCAAATGGAGTTGTAGGCAAACTTGCTGCTAAAACCAACTTGTTTGAATCCACCGTCCTGGCCTTGGCATTCAACGCCGGTGCAATGGCGGGTCAGACGGGTAACGCACTGTCTAACAAAGACTTCGCAAACCTGCTCAAGACAGTTAAAGCAAGTAAACAGGGCGGTACGTTCATTAAAGGTATTACAACATACATGAACCTTCAGACCGCTGGGTACGGTGGTAAAGCTGATGCCCTAGTTAACCTCCCTGCTATTACCGGATTCAAAAGGGACTATGGTTTCTCCCCAATCACCGCACCACGAACCTTTGGTGAGATTGTCGCAGACCGTAACAACCTGCAGTTAACTGATGCTTATGCCTTCTTCTCCGGTGGCAGTGGAGCAGCACCTGAAGATGCAGGAAATGTTGCAACCATGCCTATTGCGGAAGCAAACGCACTTATGAGAGCAAATCCTGATAGCCCAGAGATACAGAGATACTACATAGAGACATACGGACAGGAAGCTTACGACCGGCTGTTATCTAGCACAGCGGAGGAAAACTAATGGAAAATGGAAACCCCTTTCTCGTCAGTAAACCTACTATAGCCCCCTCTGACAAAGATAATCCGTTTATGGTCCCTGTCGAACCAGATACCCCTGAGATCTCAGAAGAACGCCGCAACGACTACGACAGTATGATCTTTAGTGACACTGCTGCTAAGGATGAGGTCAACGAAGATCGTCTGGCCGCAGGCTTCACTCAACAAGAGATCGACACCATTGAAGGTGAGCGGCCTTCTTTAGTTCCCCCAAAGGGAGATGGAAGTAAACTAAATATTTCCCCACCTAACTCTGATATGTACACGGGCTATCTTGTGGGTAATTCAGACGACACAACAGAAGGTACGCCTAAAGGACAGGACTATTCCGCATGGGCTATCTACAATTCCTATGCAGTTCATGAGAACACTAGAGAAAGTACTTGGGGACTTGTGTTTGATGACCCAGTGTCAGGGAAGTCTTACAAAATAATGAAACCAACAATAGCCGGTAATCCTATCCCATATTCGGATGGTTTACTATCAAACGCAGCCGAGGCAATTGATCCTGACCTTATTGCTGATATGCCAGCAGGCACCAACAGAGGTGGTCTGTTAGTAGACGGTGTGGTGGATGCCTCTACTAACACGATAGAAACTGCTGCAGCACTAATTGACACAGGCGCAGACTTAGTTGGCTTAGATACCAACCTAACTGAGTACGCCCAAACAATACCCAGAAGCTCTTCAGGAAGCTCTGCGGTAGATGCTGTCGTAGGTGAAACTGCGGGTCTGGTTACTTCCTTCTTTACTGGTCGTGCGGTTATTGCTGGGGCTGAAAAGACTGTGGGTGCATTTATGAAGCCCCTTTCTGGATCAGAAACATGGCGTAAGGTGGGTCAGCCCGCAGTGGACGCTGTGTCGAAGGCCTTATCTAAAATAGCCACTCCTACATCCAAGATAAATCCTGCATCAATTCGTGCAGGCATTGGCGGCGAAGCCGGTATCGTAGCAGGCACGGACTCAGATACACCGGCATTTCTCAGGGCTTTCGAAGTCAACCCTAACGACGACCAAGCCGACCAAGTTATAGCGGCTAAACTTAACATTATGGTGGACAGTGTGGTCGCTGCAGGTCTCTTTGGTACTGGTGTTAAAGCTGTAGCCAATACCGCTAAGTTTGTAGGTGAAGTAGGAATAAGCGGGACGATAGGCAGGTTAGCAGAAAGCCCAATCTCCCAACGAGAGCGGGCTATTCAAAACATTATACGAGAGCTATCGAAGGTGGAAGCGAATGCTACTAAGTCTTCCTTTGAGGACGCCCGTAAAAGAATTATTGGTATCCTTAACGAAAACCAAACGATAATCTTAGACGACGCCGGTAGCATATCCCCCATTAAAATGGATCTATTTTCTGCCTTGGAGGTAGGAGATAAACTAGCTCCAGGAACAGTGGCTACTTCTAGAAAGATGAGTGCAGGTATTCGGGCAGGAAAAGGCCTTGAAAACAATGCGCTTACAGAAGCAACAGGGCAAGTTCCACAACAGATAGATACTGTACTAACGGGAAAGAGAGACGCCGCATTACCTGAGGGGATCACTTCTGATAATGTAGCCGATGAGATTATCGGGACAAATACAGCCCGTTTAGATGCCCAGTCCCGCATGATTGAAGACACACAAGTGGCCATAGCTGCAGGCGATGAGGGAGCGGTACAGAGGGTGCTGGCAGACACACAGTACGGGACACTTATTTCTGACATTGCTAAAGTCAGTCCTTCCGAGGTCTCTGCCCTTCCAGCACAGCGTAGGGCGGAAATAGCCCAGACCGTTATGGCTAAAGTTGAAAGCATGAATGCAACTAAGAACGACTTGTATGATGCTATCCCTGAGGGTGCTGAGTTTGATATAATTGGCTTTGGCGAGGCTGTGGCTGCTGCAACTAAAGACTCAAATGCCTTTAGCGTAGAGGGCATGGACGTTCTTAATCGCCGCCTGATTGCTACTATTCGATCCGCATATAAAACAGAACGCACAGAAGAAACTGTTGATGCACTAGGCGCTGTTAGTGTGAGAACATTTGACCTCACTCCAGAAGAGTTAGCTGAAGAGCTACTTGATGGCGGTGTGGATTTCAAAGTCCTGTATGCGGACGTGCGGCCTAAACTTTCTCAGATGGCTGAAGACGCCTTTAGCAAAGGTGAGGGCGGCGTAGGCATCCGTATTCGTGGTATTATTAAGAACATCGATGGGCAGGTTGATTATGTAGCTGAAAACGGAAGCCCAGAGGCTGCAGCCGCCGCTAGGGAAGCTTCAGACTACTATACGAAAACCTTCGCCCCCCTTCTTAGAGACGGCCCTGGAGCGGACAGTTCTGCTACCTTCAAATCCACACGAAACGAGGCTATTAACCGAGGCAATCAATCTGAAGCACAGGTTGAAGCAGTCCTAGACAACGGTACTCGCAGGGATGTAGCGCAGTTGAAGTCATTACTAGACATCGATGATACTGTGGGAGATGCTACTTCGGAGGCAATGGAAGAGTACATTGTCAGCAAGATCCTTCAAGATACTTATGAGAAAATCCAACTGGATGGCCTTCAGAACATTGACGTATCGGTGATATCACAAAATGTACGGGGTTATAGCGACAGGCTTCGGGGCAACATGCCTATACTTGCTGCAGAGTTGGATGGATTTATTGCAAAGCTTCAGAATGCACAGAACTCTTCGGCAGGAAACGATGAATTTCTTGCCACGTTGCTTGAGCAGCAGACTGCGATGCAGGAGGACGCACTCTCCAAGATGGTACGTCGCTTCACTAATTCTACGGGTGATGCTGCTACGGTGAACCCTGAAGGGTCGTTGCGGGGGCTTATTAATAGTCCCAAAGGTGCTGATGACATAACAGAACTGCTGGAGAAATCTAACAACAACCCTATTATTGTTGGGGGACTAAAGAAGCAGTATCTGGAAGAACTCCGCCAGCTAATGTTTACCTCACAGGAGACAACCACTGGTGATAGGATGTTTAATCCCTCCAAAATCAGGAAGATCCTAGAGAATAACCCCAATATAGCTGCATCAGGTCGGGCCTTATTGAAGGATGATCCTGATCTTGCAGAAGTCCTGGACCGTATACTGACGCTAGGGGGTGACCAGGGTGCAGCCCTTAACTCTAAGACGATACAGGGCGGTTCTGGTACTCCTGAATTGCAGGCCTACCAAGGTGCAGTTAACCGGCTAATCTTTCTGACCGTTGGCCCACTTAACAAGACAGGTACGAAGATCCGTGCGCTATCTAACTTAGCTGCAGACAAGATGGACATCACAAATTCTTATGCAAACGCAATGGATATGATTGTGGCGGATGCCCCAATGGCATTGGAAGTTCTGAAAAGCCTAGAGCCTAGTAGAAACACCGTAGGTATAGGTAAGGTCAGGGTCAGCCCAGAAACTATCAACATGACAATTGATTTAATGGTCAAAGCAGGTCTTCTCTCTCGAAAGGATGTTCAGACAGGGGAAGTATACACTGTAATAGAAGCTGCAGTTGATACGGCTGCTTTTGCGGAGGCCACGTATGGTAAAGTAAAAGATGCTGTAACATCGATACCAGAGCAGATGGGTAACCTCTTCGGCGGTGGCGGACAGTAGACAAAAGAAAGGCCCCTACGGAATCACCCGTAGAGACCTAACTTAAAAGGAAGCCCGACCAAGAGCTTCTATGAATTAAATAGTATCTGTAAGCCTCGTAGTCAAGCACTGCGGGGCTTTTTGTTATTCTTCAGAGGAAGGTGGATCAAAGAACTCTGCCATGATTAACACGGCGGTTAATAGCGGCCACAATGCAAGAGTTATTGCCCATCTAATGCTGCCACTACCTTCTGCTGGCTCCATTACCATTGTTAACAAGATACAGGTCCACAGGTATACTACTATTGCTAACATTATCCTTCAGCCTCCATAAATGCCTTGATCCAGGTTGCACAAATGTCTGACCGCACAATGTCGTCCACAGTCATTTCAACCACAGGGAAAGGCAGCATCTGGGCTTTGGTGATCCTGATGATGCGATTAAGCCCTGAGTGTTCGGCCAGGTCCGTCTGGGCTATGTCACCGTTTACTACAGTTTTAGTGTTTTCACCGATGCGGGTCAGGAACATCTTTAGCTCTATGTAAGTAGTGTTCTGGGCTTCATCTAAGATCACGAATGAGTTCTCAAATGACTTACCTCGCATGGTAGAGAATGGCTCAATGATGATATCCTCATCCTTGATCATCATGTCTACCTTAACAGGCCCCAAATGCTTCTTCAGCACATCAACTAGGGGTGCAGCCCACGGGGCCATCTTTTCCTGCAATGTGCCTTTGAAAAAGCCAATACCTTTGCCGTCAGCAGCTACGTTAGGACGTGACAGGATGATCTTCTCAATCTGACCATTGTAGTACATCTTAGCAGCCTGGGTTGCAGCCATGTAAGTCTTACCCGTCCCTGCACAGCCTGTCACAAAGATAAGGTCGTCCGTGTTAAGTGCATTTGCGTAGATCTTCTGGTTGTACGTTTTGGGAACCAGTTCTATGGACTTCTTAACTTTAGGTGTAGGTGATAATGTATCGTCTTCACGCTTCGTGCGGCGGGTGTATCGTTTTGCATTCTTGCTCATGAAATACCAGACTGTTAAGGGTTTAGTAGGTGGCGTGTTGCCTACCTCTATTATACCACTTAACTAAAAAGACTGCACCGTTTAAGTGCAGCCAATATGACCTTATGAGTTTTAGATCATATTGGCTGTTTATGACTGGAGGGTCATAAGCTGGACCTAGCAGACAGTTGGAACAAAGACGGCTTCAGACACAGGTACATCGAAGAACTTCTCACCGAATGCGATTTGGTTGTTTGCCACCTTGCTAACTGGTGACGCCATAACCTGCTTCCTGTTGATGATAGCTGCACGGGTTAGGCTGTGGTTAAACAACATGAACATCGTGGGCTTGTTGAGGAACTTGGCCTTGCGGACAGGGATGTGAACGGTATCCCACTTGAAGTCCAAGCCATGCCACACCAGCTTAACTTCGACCTCGCAATAGAACCGCTTACCGTCTTTGCTTACAACCAGGTCCACACCATATTCATCGGCATTGTCTTCACACTTGTAGCCCTGCTCCTGCCAGAAGGCCTTTGCTGCCTCCCTCGCTGGAACGTCGGTTTGTTCGTGGAGTTTGGGATCGAATAGTTTGTACATATCGGCCTCTCAAGTTGTCGTTGTATCCTGCATCAAAGCCCCGCTGCCACTCACGATGGCGGTGGTCTCGGTAAGGGCATTTAAGGTCACCCTTGAAGAAATCGTCGTAGCCATGCTCGTATGTCTCATCGTACATTTCAGGCTCCTTAGAATTGGTTGTCATGAACTCAGTCTCTCACGGCTCGGAGACCGCCAGTCAAAAGTCCAACCAAAAATCCAACCAAAAATAGCAATCCAACAGACTGCCAGAACGTCAATTCTGGAGCGCCAAGTATGTCAGCGGCAATGGTGTTCCATAGCCAGTAAAACAACCACCAAAACCCCGCAAAAAGCGCCGCTGCTAAAGCTGCACATCCTAAAAATATAAGTTTTCTCATGTCGGCTCCTACTATGTAAGGCATCAGCCTTGATTGAAAAACTCTTGTTCAAATTTATAATCTTCGCTATCCCGCTTTGCGAGATTGCGTTCTCTACCATCAAGAATTCTGCGACGGGCGGGGTCCATTGCAGTGCGGGCCATTTTCGCATCTTCGTCGTCGTCCCAAATGTCGTTAATGTCAGGCATTGTCGGCTCCTATTTAGGCTGTGCTTTTTGAATGGGGGTGAGACTGCCCTTTCAGACAGCCTCATTGATGTTAACGAACGGGACAGGCCCCAGTCGCACACTCTGCATCCTGCAGTTCTAGAAGGCTGCTTATGCCGTCAGGTCTACGATTTCGCATGAGTCACCTGAGCAGGCCATTGTCTGGCTTCCAGACGTGTTGTCTTCGGTCTCGTATGCAGAGAGCTTTGTCCAATCGATAGACTTTGGCATAAACGAAAGCATTTTCTCGTACTCGGAACGCCCGCAGTGCTGATAAGGAGCTTGCTGGTAGGTGTGGTCATCAAAGGGTAGGAACGATACACCCGACATTTCATCGAAATTCTCGTAGACAAATGCACCTACATCCAGCCATTCCGAAGACTTGATGTTTACCGTAACCGACGGCTTATGTTCACACCAATGGCGCTGGTACATCAGCCACATGTTCAACTGGTCAATAGCTGACATATCCGCAGTAACAACTGCGCCCTTTGGGGCCTTCATCGGAAAGCTGAACACAGTCGTTTGGTCAGGCTTGTAGACCTCTGGCTCACTAGGTACGCCTTGGTCTTTCATGAACTGCGTTAGTGGGTCTTTGTTGTCTCCACGAACTGTACGGATATAATACGGGCTATGACGTGCATGTATTCCAGAACTGCTGTCAGTAAGCTGTGAAACCGTTCCAGATGGTTTGACGCAAGTGATAGCAGCAGACACTTCGATGCCTAGTTTGTCCGCCCATTCCTCGTTGGTATCGACAGCAACCTTCTGCAAATCTTCTAGAAGAGTAGCTAGGTCACCCTCTTTACCGTTGGTCAGGGTGTTATCCATAATACCTGTCAGCGACACTCCCAACAATCGCTCTTCTGAAGTGTTTTTAGCCCACACCTTTCGCAAGTACGGGAACTTTGTGTAGGTGGACTGGACCGTCCCCAAAATGGTTGCCACTCTGACTTTTCGTTTAAGAGATTCTACAGTGTCAGTAGCACGTATGACGACCTCCGAAAGGTTACAGAATTGACCACCAGTTCCTGCAATAGGATTACCGCTCTTGTCGGTCTTAGGGCCACGCAAAATGATCTCGCTGCAAGGATTTGTACCCCATTCGTAGGAAGCATCACGGCGTCCATTTTTAGCGGCTTGCTTAGTAGCAGCCTCACGATTGAAGATACCCCGCTCACCAGAACCGCTCTCTGCTAGTGCAGTCCATTCACGCAAGAATGACATAGCATCAGGCTTCTCGGTATAAGCCACAGAGTTGTTTGCTAGACCCATGTGCGGGGCAGTCTCAAACCATTTTCCTGACTTTGCATGGCGCATACGATCATCTGACAGATTAGACAGGCTGATCATTGCAGAACGGCGCACACCACCCACAACCACTACTTCACCAATTTTGCACATGATGCTGTGGCATTCATAGGAAGACAGTTTATTTCCCACGGCCTTCTTGAAGATATCAATAGTAAAGTTGAACAGATCAACCAAAGGCGCTGGGCCAGATGCACGACCACCGAATGTCTTCAGACGTGCCCCTGCGGGGCGTACATTGCTTACATCCCACTTAGGGATTTCGCCTGCATACAGCATGCTGATCAGAAGACGATAGGCCTTTGCCCAACCTTCCTTGGAATCCTTAACCACGATAGTAGTTTCGCTAGGATAAAGGGTCTCTGGAACCTCTGGTAGGTTCTTAATGTACTGACGCTCACATGAGAAGCCTACGCCTGTTCCGCACAGCAGAATAAACATAGCTTCATCAAAAGCTTTGGGATCATCAATCGCCAAGTAAGAACAGTTGTACATACAAGTGTTATCACGGTTTGCTGCTGTACCTGCGGTCATCATAGAGCGCATTGAAGGCATTACTTCTAGGCCTGTGATAGCCTCTGCAATCTCGTTCTGTACTGCGGTGTCTTCAATCACAGGAGCTACAATATTAGAAACGTAGCGGCCTACAGTTTCGCCCCAAGTTTCACGGCGACCTTCGTCGTCTAACCACCGTGCATAGCGGCTGGTATGGATGAATGCCTGATAGTCTGTTGGTAAATAGTTATTCATAATAGGTCTCCGTTATCTATTGTCGCCAGAACCTTGGATCACTCCACGGGCCATTCGGCTGTTCAATTTATCCAGATTCATCTGGGCGACTGTTTCCAACCCGAACCCAAGATCTGTTGCTAGAAGCGCCACGTACCACTGCACGTCACCCAACTCTGCGGCCATTGCTTCACGAAATGCGGGGGTGATAAGGCCGTTGCTGTCTCGCAGCAGTTTTTTATATTTACCTTGGAGTTCGCCTATCTCTGAGCAGAGGCCTAAGAGGGGGTACACGATGGTATCAGCATCAGAGTAGATAGCGGTTTTACCCGCTTGGGTTTGGTAGTCTTGCATCATCATAGAAGTTCTCCACGTTCGTTCATTTCGATCAAATGAGGCTTTTTATGAGATTCAATAGGATAATAAACCTCAACAAAGGAGCGACATTCAGGACAAGACAGGTTGGTCACCATTGAGTATTCATCAGATGAATCACTATCGTCATCGCCCCCCCAGATTAGCTCTGTAGAGCAGTGCCAGCAGTTCATAGCATCTCTCCACGCTCGTTCATTTCGATCAGATCCTGAATGAAGAATTTCATCTTGTTCAGGTCATAGGCGGTGTCAGTGCCTTCCTTTTCACCCAGCCGGTAGCAGGCCTTGAAGATGTCACCACGGCTCTTGCTCATGCCCTTGTGGGAAATGAGATGCCGCAGTTCATTCGCATGGGGGGGGATGCAATAGTACGAAGTGGATAATCCGTCAGAGGCCACTTTTATGCGATCAAGAATAGGGGACATCAGTGCATTCCCTTCTTTTTAAGGGCAATGGACTTTGCTGCTATCTCCTGCATCAAGTCAGGTTCCGTTGCCAATATATCGTCTAGATCGGCTAGGTCGTTGCGCATGCGCCCTACGCCAGCCAGCATAGGTGCGCCGTTGGATATGTAGAGCCGAATACCCGTTAGGATATCCATGAGGTACTCACGTAAGTCCTCATCCATTGCGTCGGAGAAGTTATTCAGGGTAACGACGTACATGCTCTCATTGTCAGTAGCAGACATAACTATTGCCATACTGTTGGGTGCTAGGTCATCAGGGTGCATTAAGGTTTCCTCTTCAGTAAATCGAAGAAATATTCAGCATCAACGACAGCCAGCGGCTTCTGGCGGTCGGCTTTGATTATGGCTAGTGGCTGGACGCCTTTGGGGCAGTTGGCCTGGGCCTGTTCCATGAATTTGTAGACAGCGATGCCTTTGAGGGCTTTGCATTCTACGGAGTATGGAAACAGCTTCCGAGCAGCAGGTGAGAGTTGTACGTCTTCCCCACCTGCGCCCATCGAAGTTGACCTAACATCATCCAGTTCCAACGACGGAAACCTGGCTAATATTTGATCCCTTACCCACTGCTGATGCCGCCGACCCTTAGCCTTTGCAGACGAAGTGGATATAGCCATCAGAGAGCAACACCCTCATACCTGGTGTACCAATGCTTTGGCGGCTCCTTAGCCTTAGATCCTGACTTGTTCATCAGCTTTGCTTTAGGCCAGCATGCACCACGGAAGTCACAAAAGACGCAGGACATTGGTAGCTTCTTTGAGTCAGTAAACTTCTTGTTAAAGAAATCATCCTGGGGTTCAAAGCATCTACGAAATGCCCAGTTCTGCTTCAGTGCATCTGCCTTCATCTTAATATCAGCTAAGACAGTTGCACGTTCTTCTGCAGTGTCTTCAGCCTCAATCACCAAGATCTCGCCGGTACTCTTGTTTGTGACGATCCAGCCACCTGTACCAATCTTACCGGCCTCAGCGTAACCATTAAGCTGGGCTACATAGCCGAAGTCATCCTTTGCACGGAGAGCTTCGTAACCCTTGCGCCACTTGGTGTCGAAAGCAAACGGTGCTGATGATTTGATGTCGTAGACCTTATTATCGATCTCAACATCGTTCTCACCATTAATCTTGTGATCACCTAATTCGAGAGTGACCTTAGACTTACCGCCTGTGATGTTAGCCTCCGCAATCTGCAGGATGACGTCCGTAATGCATTCTGTTGCATCGCCTAAAAGCATACGCCCAATAAAGTTATAATCCTTGCGGGATTTAGCTGCACCCGCCTTACCCATTTGCAACTGGCATAAAGGCTTACCGACGTTAGACATCCGCATACGGAAGGTATCATCCCGCTTAGTAAACTGACGACGGAGGGCGTCCTTAAACGCCTCTCCGCTTTCCTCAATCCATGCATCGTCAATAGTCAGGTCATCGCCTTCGCCGTTGGACAATTTATCCATCACTTTATGGATTCTGTCCTGCAAACTCAAAACGGGATTTCATCATTTTCGAAGTCAGCATCCATGCTAGTAGACAGTGCTTCGTAGGCCTCAGAATAGTCACCCTCATTCCGTATAGCTTTGGTGTACTGCTCATCGACATACTTGTTTTCAGAGGCAATCATCTCAGTGATATGCGTCATGGTGTCGTAAACAGGTTTTGTGATGGGCAACTTGTCAGACCAATTAGGTGCGTAGTTAAACGTGTACCACGTCACTGAGCCGTTCTTTTGGCGAGATGAAGTCAGATCAATGCCAAAATCATACAGCTTGTCAGACTTCTTAACCTTTTTCAGATAGTCGTCTTCAAACGACATGTAATTAGACCCCTTGAGCATAAGGATCACTGGCTCATTAGAGATCTCAAAGTCAGTACCGTCTTGTGTTTTACCTACATAACTCACAAGACCACGTACCTGGCGGAAGATAGTAATTTCCTTGTACTTCTCACGCTGTTCTTCAGGCATGTCCTGAATCTCTTTGTATGGCGGCTTACCACATTTCAGAGTACCCTTAGTATCACGGGCTTCTTCACGAAAGCTGGAGATCAGACGTGTCTTGCTGACCATCTTCTTGGTCTCTTCAGAGAAGTGTTGCCACTGGTAGTGGTGAGACAACGGACGGAAATGTACTTTCTCTGCATACACCGTTTGTTCGGTGCCTTTGATATAGAAGCTTCCCCGTGGAAGGGGCTTATCATTGTCGTCCTCGCTTTGGCTGTTAATTTTAAGCTCGTTCATGCGAATTCCAGAGCCGCCTGATTCTGGGACCGCACCCAAAAGGGCGTCTAGTTTTGCAAGATGTTCTGCATCAATGGTAGTGAGATCGTTCATAGTAGATCCTCTGTTTATGGAATTACAATATGGCATTGTTAAGTGGCGTTAGTCAATACAAATCTCGCTTTGTTCTAGCCAATTTTTACCAATACTGATTTCAATATCTAATGGCAGTACGGGAGTGTAATCCCAACGTGTGACTAGCTCGTCACCAATGTCGGCCATCGCCTCTTTGAGTACCGATTTGACCTGCTCAACTTCGTCAGGGGCGCAGTCTACAACGATGCTGTCATGCACAGTCAGGATCAGTTTAGACCTTAGTTTAAGGGGTTTCATGAGCCTCTGCGCACGGATACAGGCCAGTGGAACTATGTCGCCGGTGGCAAAGCCCTGCACAGGATAGTTGACCACCTGTGTGGCGTGAGAGACCTTACCATTTCTTGTACGTCGGGCATTCGGCCAGTAGTATTGTCGGCCAGATGGCGTCTTAACAATGCCTGTGGAGATGACCCCCTCCATTAATTCTTTCTGGTAATCTTTCAGTCCAGAATAAATCTCAAAGAACTCAGAGAAGTATTTAGTTATGTGCGGAGGTTCACCTGCACCAGTGCCACCGTAAAGAGGGGCAAACGTGTATGCTTTGGCCCCCTGGCGTTCATCTTTGCTAATAGTTTCTGGAAGCCGTTGATTAATGATGGAAGCAGTCTGCTTGTGGACATCCTTACCATTCTTAACGTCCAAGATGATCTGTGGATCTTGTGACAATTCTCCTGCAACACGAAACTCCAGACCGCTGTAATCGGCCTCCATGATAAACCCATCTTTGAACCTGCTGACGATGGACTTACGAACAGGGAAACCACGCTTGGGTTGGTTCTGCAGGTTAGGGTTGGATGAGGATAGGCGTCCTGTTGCTGTCACGCACTGGTTAAAGTTGGAGTGCAGCAAGCCATCCTGACGTGTCCACATCTGCACACCCTTAACAAAGCTATCAAGATACGTGCTAACTGCGTTTAGGCGACTACTCTTAGTCAGGAAGATCTGCGCTTGTAGATTTCCCTTGGCTTTGGCTTGGGACATTAGTTTTCCCATTGTTACCTTGTCGGTCTTAAATCCGTTGATAGATGCATCAGATGGACCGGCGGGGTTTAGCTTTAGCCCTGCAGCAACACCCGTGGGCTGATACAACGCACCAACACCCGTGCAGACCTTACACTTGCTCCGATTAACATAAGGATCACCAACAACCTTGTACTTCTTACCCAGCTTTATGCGGGTGATGGACTTAAACTTCTGGATGCTGCCGTGACCTTCACAATCAGGACAGGAGACAGCCATTGTACGCTGCAGGACTGTTGTGGTGGACCTTACAGCTTTAGCAAACTCTGCAGCAGACATCCGTGGAGGATATAAAGGACGGCCATCAGCGTTAAGGCCAATGTTCCATACTTGCTGATGTAGATGACGATTGTTTACTGACCGGCTGTAGACAACCTTTGTCATGTCAGCACCGCTGTTCAGGTTGATTGGTGTGTCGCCCATCACATCATCGATGATCTCCCGCAGTGCCGTCTCTAGCTCTGCCTTCTCAGCAACAAACTCCGCTTCCACCACAGCAAGAACGTCGAGATCGATGTAGGTTCCGTTGCATTCAATCTCAACGAGAAACATCAGCATCTCGTTCATCAGGTCTACAATCGTAGTCAGGGATTGGTTGTGTTCCTGTGAAAAGTCCACTTCCTGTGCGAGGTAGATTTCACCACACGCAATAACGTCAGCTTCAGCATACTCAATGACAGTCGCAAGCGGCATAGCCTCAAAGCCGGTGCCACTTTTAAACAGGTCATCAACCAGGTCGGACTTCTTGCGAGTAACATCCCTGCGTTCAGCAGTAGCCTTCAGGGATAGTTGCTGGCGCTGACCCTTGGCCAGGATGTATTCTCCGATCATCGTACAGCGGACCACAGGCGGTATGGTGAAGCCCATCTCGGTCAGCCAATTGATATCGAACTTAGCATTGTGAGCAACCATAACATCAGCTTCAGCTAACGCCTCTTCCAGCCTGTCACGGCGGTCTGGTTGTAACATTTCGTTATGTCCGAATACGAGATTGGTGACAGCATCCACAGTAGTGGCACCCAGCCAACCGAAATGTGCTGAGACACAACGATTTGCTGGATTGAATGGGCTGTTGTCAGTTTTATCTTCGATCTTCTGGACGGTGGTTTCGAGGTCTATGACCAGAACCTTCATAGGTGAAACCTTAACATCTGCTGTTGAACACGGATTAGTTCCTGAAGGAGGGCTATCTGTCGATCTGTATGGTAGTGAGTCTGGGTGGCCTTTCTTTCAGCCAGTTTGCGGTCCAGCATTTCGTAGTATTCTTGGAGGTCGGTTTCGTTAAGCATCGGCTGACCCCCGCAGTTTGTGCAAGAGATCCATAGGTTTGCCGTAGCGATACCATGTCCCTTTACCCTTTACCCTCCATCTCTTGTTGAAGAGGGTGGCGATAAACTTGCCGTCGATAATTACCTCATCGTGTAGGATTTGGATCCCTTCACCACCGTGTTCTGCAAATAGCAAAGCAGTCTCTAGCTTATATAGAGTTTTGTAGCCTGTCTGATTATAGCTGTCATCGTAGTAGGCAAATTCCTCGGCATATCGGATGGCAGTGCGAAGCCGTTCAATCTCAAGTTCGTTATTTAACATAGCGGGACACCTCCGGTAGAAGCTGGCAGTTAACCATTCCATGCCATCCAGAGATCTTGTTCTTGCTGACGTTCAGGTAGCGGGTGTTGTCAGGGCCATCATCCTCTTCACCGCTGGACTTACCGATACCAATGATCAGATCAGCCTCCGCAGCTTTACCGATCTTACTGCCTTCCATCATGCTGAAGTCTAGGCGAGTACGGTTGCGGGCTGCGTCTGATGCCTGGCTCACACCGATCAGCGCACACTCATGTCGTTTGGCTAACTCACGGGCCTGTCTGTAGACCTCACGAAGGCGCTCATGTCCGCTGTCGTGCTTACCGGCCAACATTACTTTGTCGAGTTGATCGATCACAAGCACGTCAGGCTTAATCTTACGGCAGTAGGCATCTAGCTTAGACATATCCCATTCTTGGCTGTCCTTCATGATCAGACGATCTCGGATAGCAAGGTAGCGAGTGTTAGCTAGTTCAGGGGTGGCTGTCATGTCTTCAATAGACATCCCTGCCCATGAAGACATTGCACGAAGCTTTGTGCGACGTGTGGCCTCTTCGTTACCCAAGAACAAAACCTTTGCACCTTGCTCACACCAACCACCTGGTCCAGCAATTAAGCTAACTACAAAGGCAGACTTCCCTGTCTCTGGTAGAGCAAACACAACACCAAATTCTGAGGGTCCGATGCCATAAACATGATCCGACAGGGATTGGATGTTAAATTTCCACCGTGCATCATCGGAGGCCTCGGCCAATAGCTGGTGGATATCGTCAGTTGTGGGATCACCAAAGTCGTCTGGCATGTAACCTTCTGCAACACGCTCAAGTAACGACTGCAGGGACTGCATGGCGTCGAGGTTACCTTCAGCCATAGCAATGCCAAGGTTAGCAACGTCACGCCCTACTTCTCGTTGCCATAGGGTTTCAATGGCAGTCTTAGCTACGCTGTCTGACAGGCCGTCGTGACTAGCAAGGTCATCAACTAAACCGCTAAAGTCTTCACGCATTGTACGAGTTGCCAGCGGGTTCTCTAGCTTCCAGATGGTGTTGATGTCTGTAGGTGTTAAGTCGTGGTCATATTTATCATGTGCTAATGCCACGATTTCGTAAAGTGCAGCTTCGTCCTGTGAAAAGATAGAACTCCGTAGTTTTACTTTGTTTTCAGCGTAAAACTCATGATTTAGGATAGTCTTGATTAATGCTCGGTCCATTCTTTAGTCCTTTATTAACGCCACTTAGTAGAGTGCGGCTTATAGAGAACTGTTAGGGTAGCAACTAATTTTGACAAAAAAAAGCCCCCGCATTAAGCAGAGGCTAATTATTTTTGATAATGTATTTAATTCAGTGGCTTAACTGGCCCTAAACTTGAGTTTAGTAATATCGGGAGGAACATCTCCTCTACGTTCTTTCATGTCCACTTGATGGAACACTACTCTTTTGTTGTCTTTAACAATTTCAGCAATGGCTAATTCTAATTTTGACTGCTCTTCAGCAGCCTCCTTGAAGGAACCGTCTATGGTGTAGTCGATTATGACTATCGCTCTTGCTTTCATGATATACTTTCAGGGTTTTGGTATGCAGGGCCTCCTGCAGGGGGGTTTTGGTAGCGCAGTCTTCCTCTGCGGCAATGGGCGGTCCGTGGGGAGGATTCAACCACGAAGTAACCGAAGTATTAAAATCAATTTTTCCACACAACCCAAAAGGAAGCAGTTGATCAAAGCGGACTGGCTGTATTGTATTATTCATAACGTCAGTACCTTTCTTATCTCTTCACTATTCAGCCACTTCAGGTCAGTCTTAGTAATTCTAGTAGTAGATGACCGACCTAAAGCATGCGATACCGAGACTGCCTTACTAGTAGCGTCATTGTCAAGAACTATTATAGTTTTGCTGTATTTATTAAGTAAGGTCTTGAGTGGCTTGCTTATGTTTGTACCTAGCATAGCAACCCCAGTATACTCAGGCAGTCTACTTACAGAACAGGCGGAAGCGACATCCTCTACTAACACTGCTGTAGAACCCATACCAACATGTATACCTCCAGCAGTATTACCAAAAGACCACCACTTAGCTAGTGACTTACCAAGGGACCGTCCTACAGCACCCGTAAGGCACTGTGTGTAGAAAACTACACGGTCATCTGCGGGAGCGTAGCGGACCTTCAATAATCCCTCATTAAAGGCGTCGTAGCTATTAACTGATTTGAGGTAATCTACTGCTGCGGGATGGTTGTCTACTGAAGTGGTCATTGTTGGGAGTGGTGTAGTTTTGCGGGTTAATGTTAATGCTCGTTTACCCGCTAGATAGTTCCTGATCTCTTCTGCTGTCCGTGGTCCCGAATACACACCTCCTGCCGTACAAGACGCCCTGTAGCAATTCCACAGTAGCTTCCCATCGATCTTACCAATCGTAAACTTCTTGGCTGTACCGCAGAATGGGCAGTCAATGGTTTTGTTATCACCATCATTAAGCTTGATGGACTGAACCATTGATAACTGATCTTTGTATGAATGGTTCATGTACATCTCCACTAGCGGGTTAGGTGGGGTGTTAGTAGATGCACCCTGGCGGGCACATCCGCAGGATACTAACTATATGCCATTCGTCAACACTTATTATGCCACTTAGCTATGAGGTTACTAACTGTAATAGCTGCTAAGTAAATGATATATATAGATAAATCACGACCCTGAAGGTCGTAGGTTCAAATCCTACTCCCGCAACCAATACGCTGATAGCATTGACTAATTTTTGCCAACTTACCCCAAAATTGGGTGGAGTTGGCAAAAGTGGACACTTACTACCTTTTTCAGGAAGTTTTTCTTTATTTCACTTAGCATCTTCTATCATAGGGAAGATTTCAGCGATTGCTTTGCCTACAGCCACAGCCAATTCCATATGCTCCTTTTGTGTGCCATTAGCAGAGCGTAGTTCGACGTAGTGAATCCAAGAACGAATGGTTCCATTGACATACAAAGTAGACGCCGTGTTGCCTTCTGGAAGGACTACCCGTGCCTGTTCCTTGGCAATACCGTTATCAATGGCCCACCTGTAATGCCTTGATGCTGTGTCGATGACATCCTGCTGTCGCATACGCCACTCCGCAGACAACTTGGGGTCATCAGTATCAATACTGTTCTGTCGGTTATTTGTGTCCTGCAACCTAGCCTCCCGGATCACGAACGCATTTTCCATATCCTCTACATTGCTGTAGCGTTGGCTGAACTCTTGATAGGACAGTGAACGGTGGCGTAGTAGCTGTCGGCCTATATCACGGGTGGTTCGCACCTCAAGCGTGGCGGAAGCCATCTCAAACGGTGACCAGTGCTTATGCTTAATCAGGTAGACCAACAAACGATCACTGCTCTCCAGGTTCATCTGACCCTGTGGGTTACTGACCTTGGCACAGTAGGCGATAAGTTCCTGCACACCGCTGATGTCTACATCCATAGCTTCTGCGGGTTGGGTATATGCCATTAATTTAACTTGCATCTGTAGTGCCTTTTAAAAGTAGTAGTAAGTCTGAGTAGCCGCCGAGGTCTTTGCCCTGTGCGTCAAAGATAATGGGTACTGTGCTATGCCCAGCCTTTACTATGAGGGTTTTTAGCCAGGGGCTGTCGCTGATGTTGAAATACAAGTAAGGCAGGTCCAAGGCGTCCAACATACCTGTCGCCTTGTCACAGTATGTGCAGCCTGCTTGCCCGATGATTGTATAGCTCATGTGATGTCCTCGTCATCTTCTTGGATGTCACCAAAGAAGTCGTCACGGATGCACGGGCATACTTCTTCTTCGTATTGATCAAGGAAAGACAGCGTGATTGCCCCATTCTCAACCAGTATGTCGGTTGTGTAGTTAAACATTTTGAAACCTCTTGTTTATACCGGCTTGAGCCAGGCGTTTGGTAGGCCGGACGTAGATAGACAGGACATCACGGCTTTGGTGGCCAGTAACTGACCGCAACTCATCTTCAGTGCAGCCAGCCTCGGCCATCTCAGTGGCTCCGGTGCGCCTAAGATCCCTCATCTGCAACTCGAAGGGCAAACCAGCGGCATTACGGATACGTGCGGTCACTCTGTTGTAGAAACGAGTGAGGGGTTGACCTGTCGGTTCATAGATAATGATAGTGGGGTCGTTGTAGCGTTTAAAAGGCATGGTGCCTTTCACTGCAATGCGGGGTGGATTAGCAAGCCGTTCGAGAAGTCGGGGTGATGCAGGGATGTCCACAACGGTCTGTGTCTTCTCTTGCGTGAATGAAAACTGACCATTCTGATAGTCGGACCACCGCAATTGACGCATGTCACCTGGCCGCTGGCACAGGTCGTAGCAAAGCAACGCCAATGTACCCATTGACCATATCCCCATGCTGTCAGCAGTCTTGATAAATTGGGTTACCTGTTCTGGTTCCCACATGACCACTCTGCTTGGCAGGGTCCGTAAGCCCATCTTCGTGAAGGGGTTGCTCTTAACTATCCCCAGCCGCATACCTACAAACCAGATGCGGCGAAGTACCTTGCACACGTTGTTTGCACGGTGCTGGCTGATGTCTTTGTTTACCTGCTGAAAGATAGCTTCAGCATGAGACACGTCCACGTTAGCTGCCAGCATATCCTTCAGGAACATCGGGCTTTGGCCCAGCCGAAGGTGCATAGCATTATCAAAAATCTGATTGTAAGTGCGTTTGCTGTTTGGCTTCAGTCTCGTCCAACTGTTGGTCTTCTTATATGACGTAAGTAAACCACCAACACTGTTGTTTTTGAGGTAATCTTGCTTCTTAGAACCTATCTTGTATGACTGGTAGGCCTCAACAATATCCCTGGACCTCTGGGCTGCTATCTCTCTGTCGGTATACTGTTCATAGCCGATTTCCAAAGCTTCACGCACGTTTTTGGGCGGATTTACTGCCCAAACAGTGCTGTTAGCACGGACCCGTCTTTCTACATACTTCTGTTGCATTTTCCATCCTCCTAGATGAGCTTCTAAGGCTCATAACTAGTTGGGTGGCTTAGTAGATGTCAATAATATTATTAACTGTTGCAATAATTAACTGAAGTTCGTACTATTAATCAGTGGGTATCTCCTGCCCATGCTCCTCCTCCCAACTAGCCCCTGCCATTCATTTGGTGGGGGTTTTTTTGTTGTTAGTTGGGCATTAGGCACGAAAAAAGCCCCAACAGGAGCTTTATTCGGTATTGTTTCACTGGGGCGTCAAGCAATGTAGTCGTATTGTATCATATAACTACTGATGCAACTACGGTGTAGCTGTCATGATACAACAATTCGTCTGTCTCTACACTCACAGCAATACCTAAGTCATTTAAAAGTATGACGCTATGTCCTACACCTTTTGTTTTAGTTTCTTCAGAGGCATCTAATAGGGCCTCTCCGATTTCCTTAGCAATTTCAAATGTAATTAGCACGAAGACTCCTTGTGGGGTTCAACCTATTAGTGTCTTTATGACATTTTATGAATTTCACTGGGGCGTCAAGACATATTTACACATAGTTAAGTGATACCGTATTCCGCCTATACGCACGCCCCTGGCGCACAAAGTACAAAGATAACTAAATCATTAAAATGGTTTAGGAAAGGTATTAACTATTTACAGACGTAAGCGGCTTTGCAAGTATAGGGCAACCGGCGGGGAATTTATCAGCCCCAAAAATGCCGGTCCAACCTAACCAAAGGAAACCGACCAAATGAAACTTTTGAACACAACAGCCAGCAACACCAAAATCTTGAAAACGCAAACCGGCACGGAATACTTGATTGCATCGCTTTCCATGATGCCCAACGCAAAGATCTGCCCCGCACGGGATCTGGCCCAATGCGCTGCCCCTTGTTTAGTTTCCGCCGGACGTGGCCAGATGCATTCCGTCGCAACATCCCGACAGTCTAAATCTGATTTATGGGCCAGTGATCAGGCGGGATTTTTGGAATTGCTCAAAACAGAGATGGCGGCATTCATCCGCAAATGCGAACGGCAGGGAAAAAAGGCGGCGTTCCGGCTGAATACCATTTCCGACATTGCTTGGGAAAAACACGGCATCCCGCAAATGTTTCCCGATGCCCTACTATACGACTACACTAAGCTGGCTGCACGGCTTGGCCGGACCCCTGAAAACTATCCGCTGATGTTTTCCTATAGCGCCGCACCGGCATATCAAAACCAAGTTAAAGCGGCGATGAAAACAGACGCACCGATCACTGTGGTGTTTCGTGGTGGCTTTCCCGCTGAATATCTAGGCCGCAAAGTGATCGATGGCGATAAGTCAGATCTTATCAACCTGACCGCTGGCCCCGTTGTGATCGGCTTAAAGCTTAAAGGCGGAAAATCCATTCAGGCCAGCACAAGCCCTTTCATTGTAAACAATCCCGATCTGATCGAATGCCCCGCAACATCGCATTGCAATCCATACAACCTTGCAAACGCTGGCCGCTCTTATGCACTGGCTGCAGAATAGAATGCCCCTGATATATCAAATAATTGGCTTTTTGTTTGTGTGGTGGTGGATCTTTTTGGGTTGGCTTAGTTAACTGTCGCAAGAAAGAACTTTACTACGCCACCCAACTAAGGTTAAAACGGGGCAGGGCGATAGCTTTGCCCCCTAACCCAAAGGAAACCGACCAAATGACCAACACAATCAAATTGAACAAATTGAAAGCAACCGGCGAAACATTTTTTAAGCGCAAGCCGGATGCAAAGGGGGTTTTCATCATTAATCACTACAACCGGATCGGCAAAGAATATTCCTGCACCAATTACGAAACCGGCGCTGAAATTTTTATCAAGGCGAACAAGACCGTTTTTGTTGGCTTTGATTACTGAACCCCAAACCAAAAAAAGGAACCGACCAAATGACTTTTAAAATCAATTTTACTCAAAACCGCCAGACTGTCCAAACGTGGGAAGGCTATGCAAGTTTGGCCGATGCACGGGCCGCATTGCGGGATGCTGATTTGATCATTCCGTTTATGTGGGGCGCTGAAATTGTAGAACAAAAGGGGCCAACCCAATGAATAATCGAATGCAAATTGACCCAATTGCTACGCATGACGCCGAAAAAATCCGCAACCTAATTGAAAACGGCGAACCCCTAAGCACTTCCGCTGCGCAGTTTGGATATACCCCTAGTGAAGCCCAACAATTGTTGGATCACGCTAAAAAGCACCACCATTTTTTGGTGGATTGGTTTGAATAGATTATAGCCCTTGGCCCCCCTGCAACATCGGGGGGCATTGGGCTGCAATTTGTAGCGTTTAACTTGAATAGGAAACCGACCAGATGTTTGACCTTATCCACACACATAACCCAAACGCCCACGCCCTAACATTGGAGCAGGTGGCGCAATCCTGCCCTGCAGCATTTACGGAACACGCAAGCCCCGAAACATCGGAACGGTATGGTTTTGTTTCAACAGCGGCTGCAATCGATATTTTAGCAGATCACGGTTTTGCCCCCGTTCGTGCTATTCAAAAACCCGTGCGCAAGGCTGAACAATTACCTTTTGCCGACCATATGCTAACATTCGCACCAACCGGCCCCGCCGATTATAACGCACCGGATCGGGCCGAAATTGTTTTGTATAATTCACACAATGGCAAATCTGCCCTTAAATTGTTTGCCGGCGCTT
>Ga0307998_1000109_pt1 | contig 47216 bp, 75 predicted proteins | sample Davwhametageno37_FD_203147 | JGI IMG/M metagenome (GOLD analysis project Ga0307998, IMG submission 203147) | Marine microbial communities from Davis Island wharf, Antarctic Ocean - #37 | ecosystem: Environmental > Aquatic > Marine > Unclassified | place: Antarctic Ocean: Davis Island wharf... | reverse complement strand
ATGATTCTTATTTTAAACGTATGTGGGGCAACAACGAATTCTATCTACACCTAGAAGGGTTTGAAGAAGCGTGGAACAATCGTAAATGCTGGCAAACTGAAATAGAAGAAGACGAGTTAGAGTTTGTTGTAGTACTGGGCGGACATTTTGATTAGAGTTTAGATATGTGCTTAATATATTCATCTATTGAATGATCACTAAAGCTATCCACCTTACCTAATTTAATACTAGTCCACATGCCGCGCATTCTATCTTTAACCATTTGCCATCCAGTAGGTGCTCGATACTGTCCATATGAGTTTAAGTAGTGCTGAGTGCCGTGATGGTTATATCCCATTAGAGCAAAAGGAACAGTAGTAACAATATCATTATTGTTCTTCCAACGATGATGTACTACACCTAAATGTACAACATAACCTTTCCAACCTACACGCGGTGAACCATATGTGTAAAGTTCTTCAGGATTAGGTACTTTAGTATTGTACATACAACGACTTGCCATAATAGTTGCCATACCAGCACCAAGGCTATGTCCACAAAACCAAAGTTTTTGTTTAGGCTTCTTTGACATTAAGTCTGCCATTATCATTGGCCAAAGCTCATCTACTTCTGCTTTGAATCCTTGATGTACTCTTGATACTGTCTCTGCTACTACAGGCACAGCTTTTAAATCTGCGCTAATGTCGTTCCATTCAGTAGGTTGTGTGCCGCGACACGCAATTACCAAGTCTGTTTTATTTTGGAAAAGATATGCTTGCGCTCCGTCCTTTTCATAAAACTTAACAGTTGTAAATCCTAAGCCTTTTGCTTGACTTTTTGCTTCTTTCATGCTATTATATGCTATGCTTGAAAGTGTTGCAAACAAAAGGGCCCGTTTTTGGAAACTTAATAACTCAATGCTCATAACATACCTCTTCTATAATTACATTAGTATTTATATGCTTGCTAAATACTATATCGGAGTACAACAATGAAAAAACGAACACGAAGTATTTTGGAAGAACTTAATAACTTATCAATGGCCAAGAGTAACGACCATTTAATAGAGTCGTCTGCAAACAACATCATTGAGAGTGCAATTAATCTATTAAACAGAATTAATGAACAGTATGATGATGCTACAGCTAGTGAACTTGAGAGACGTTTCCTCAATTCAATTAGGACAGGCGATCCTAAGAAGTTTAAAAGAGTAATTAATAAAATTATTGAGAGTAAAAGATGAAAATAGATGATCTGTTAGAAGCAGGCAAAAGTAAAAAGGGCGACAGTTGGGTTAAGAAAGCCGATGACTGGATGCGCGGAACATTTGCACAGCAACAAATTAATAAAGCACAAACGCAATCCGGACGCAAAGGTCCTGCATCAACTGCATCAGCTGTTAAGACAAAAAGTGCGCCAAAGAAGAAAGCACGATTTAAATCAGATAAGATAAATCCTAGCAAGATTCCAAGCTCGGCACAGTATAAAGATAACGCCGGCGTTATGTATACCTGGGATCAAACAAAGGGTGCTTGGTTACCGAATGATAAGAAGCAAATTCCGTTAGATGCCAAGCGTGGTGTAGTACAATACAACCAAGCAAACAGAAATGATAGAGGCTTTTACGAAAGCGCAGTGTCTACAGGGCAAGTATTAAAAGAAGGCGGCAACATATTTAAAACTGAACCAGACAAAAAACTAATGGTTCAGCGTATTGCTACAGCAGACGTACATCCTACTATTCAGTTTATTGAAAAGATTACAGGCTTAGTGTTTGACGAACAAGATTGGTTAGGTACTACTGGTAAAAAACAACATGCAGATGGGTCAGTTGAAAAGAATAGCTCAGGTGACTTGGATCTAAACACAGACGAAAACAAAGTAAGCAAGCAAGAATTAATTGCTACACTTACAGCGTGGTGTAAGAAGCAAGGCATTGCTGATGCAGATATTATGAACAAGGGGCGTACTAAGCAGGATGGTTGGATTCAGCTAGCCGGAGCCCAAGTACACTTTCGCACACCTATCAAAGGCGATGCTAAGAACGGCTTTGTTCAAACAGACTTTATGTTTTCACTTACTCCTGACTTCCAACGCGGAGCCAAGCGTGGAGGAACAGAACAGTTTGGTGGAATGGACAGAGCAATATTGTTGTCAAGTTTAGCAAGAGGTCGAGGTTACAAGTTTAGTCCTGTGTTAGGTGTTGTTGATCCTAACAATGGTGACCAAGTAGTTACTAATGACTGGAGTAAAGGTATTCCGGAACTATTGTTAGGCAAGGGTGCCAAAGAAGCTGACACGCACACGGTTGAAAGTATGCTTGCATATTTAAAGAAAGATCCAAACTACGCAGAGCTAATTGCTCCGTGGAAAGAATCAATGGCTAAGGCAGGTAAAGAAGTGCCTGAGAGTAGCAACGAAATTATTGATATGGCACACAGGATGAGCAGATGAGATTTGTTGAATTTAAACAACCAGTAAAGCAACCTCTTAAAGAAATGCAAGCACGTATCCAACATGCAGAAGATTTAGTATTTTGGGAAGGCTCTAAAGGAGCAATGCGAGCAGTTGAAGCACTTCGCAGTATGGCAGGAGACGACCATAAAACAGTAACACTTAAATGGGACGGAAGTCCTGCAATGGTGTTTGGTCGCGACGATGCAGGCGAGTTTATATTCACAGACAAGTCAGGATTCATGGCAGTCAAAACAGATGGTAAAGCAAAGAGTGCAGAACAACTACAAGATATTATGCTTAGTCGCAGTGGCGGCAAGTACCGCGAAGATCCAAAGCGCATAGCATTTGCCGCTGAGTTATCAGGACTGTTTACTGTATACGAAAACGCAACGCCAGCAGATTATAGAGGGTTCTTCAAAGGCGATCTATTATATAAGTCAACACCAGTAATTAAAGAAAAGAACTATTTGTTCAAGCCACAGATTGTTGAGTATGCAGTAGATGTAGACAGTAACTTAGGTAAGCGTATAGGCGCAAGTACATCCGGTATTGTAATACATAGAGAAGTAGATGCAGATGGCAACGAAAGTCCGTTTAATAGCATTGACTTGTTTAATAATCAAAAGGATTTATTAGTAGTACCTAGTGTAACTACAGTAGCACCTGTTGATGTTGACACAGCGTCAATTGACAAACTTACTCAAGTAATTAAAAACAATGCCGCAGGTGTAGATGAACTATTAAATGCGAACACACTAGCCACACAGCAAATGAAAGGGTTTCCTGAATTACTATATACATATATGAATAGCAAGGTAGACTCAGGACTAATTGATCTAGGTGGAGACTTCGCAACTTGGTTAGAGAACAGAAAACAAGTTTCGGATAAGATGAAAGTGAAAGTGTTACAATATATTGGTCAACACAAGGTTGCGTTCACATCAATGTGGACTGTAGTATCAGCAGTTATGACTACCAAGGACGATATTATTAATAAATTTGATAGCCAAGGTGGCGAAGTTAAACAAAGCATTAACGGCCAACCAGGCGGTGAGGGCTATGTACTAGCTCACCCCAAAGGCGATATGAAGTTTACATCAAGAGCAACGTTTAGTGCGGCAAATAGAGCAGAAGTAAGATGATGGACTTTGTTAAAGAGATAGCAGAAGCAAGAATGACTAGCGTTGGCGGCAATATTAAGACGTTAACATATACTGACTGTACTGAACGTATGTACCTTACAGTGTTAATGCTTGAAGTAATGCGCCAGTACCCAACATATGCAAGTCAGGCCGCACGTTATGCTAAGAAGTCACAAGGTAATTATTTAAACTTTAGTGTTACCGGTACTGACTTACATAACTTTATCTATTTTATTGTAGGACCTGATTCAGCACAAGAGAAACTTAAAGATCCAGACGCGGCAAAACGTGCAAGAGCATCTACTAAGATTAATACCAAAGTATTAGATGCATATTTAAACAGCGTCGGTAACAACACAGTTCCTAATAGAGTAATGACACTTCTAATTAAACTAGAAGCTGATCTTAACATAACGAACAGCGACTACAAAGCAATAAGAAGAGCACTTGCAAAATACAGTAGCACCAGTATGCAAGAGAAGAAAAAGATAGTTACTAGATTGCTTATTGCGGCAAGAGCAAAACTACGTACTAGTGATTTAATAGACGAGTTTAGTAAACTAGCTGCCGACAACAACTTAGAAACGTCAGCAGTTGTAGACAATGAACCTACAGTTAGTAAGCCTGACTTGGGTATGAGTGCAAAGGATGCTAGTTTATACAGATACCTAGTAGGTACACAAAACTTAGCACAAGCACGTAAGTTTTTAGAATTAGCTTCACAAGGTAGATCAATACCAAACACTATGGTACAAGCGTACTTGCCTGTTATTAAAATGATAGACGATATAGTACAAGCTGGACCTACATATGTGCAACATTTACGAGTATTACAGCAGAGAGCCAAAAAGACCCGATAAGTCGGTGTTTTTATGCAATTGGCTAAATACTTATAACAAACTCATAGAGTAATGAGTATGTCCATTTAAGATTATAGGAGAAATAAAATGGCAGGAATAGGATTTGGAACTAATTATGATGTATTTGCAGGAAACGGTTTAGGCCCGCAGACACGTATTATTAACTTAGCAAAGTCAAACATGACACAAGCAGAACTTGATGCGGCTATACAGTATCTATCACATACTGATGTTGCAGGAACAAACGATGCACATACCATTGCTGGTATTAGTGTATTAACTGAATCGGGTGTTTTCACAGGCGGAACAACTGATGCAGTACAAGTTGCAATTCAAGGTACAGGCGTAGCAACAATGGCGTCTAACTTTGGTACAGGTTCAACTGGTATCACAGCAACACTAGTTGCTACATTTGTAGATTAAAAATTAGTTTATAGCACAACAAAGGGGTAACATTTATTTGTTACCCTTTTTTTTTAAAGGAGTCATTTGACATGGCAGGATTAACAAAAACAAACGGGTTCGGTAACTACGTAACTGGATCTGTAAGAACACACGGAATGGACATAGCTTTTTATAAACTAACTGTTCGTTCAACAAGCGACGGAAATAATACAGCAGTTGACCTTAGAGCCGCAGACGGCGATGCCGCAGGCGAAGCTAACCAAATTGTAGAACTTATTGTCGGCGGAACTGGTGCAGTTGCATCATTCACTGCAACAGGTACAGCAGGAATTATGGCATTAGTATTTGATCATAACAACCATTCACCGGCATCTATTGCAGTAGCAGTAGAAGCATTAGCTGGTGTCGGTACAGATACAATTGTTGAAGTAGCAGATCAGCTAACCTTCAAATAAAAGAACCTACCTTAGGTATCGTGACTACGGTCACACTAAAGACTCACTTTACAGTGGGTCTTTTTTTATGACTAATAAATATCTATATGCAAATTGTAATACATACATTAATAGATATAACTGAAACTAACGCCCGTAAAGGTAGTGATAAACTACTTTACAGTCAACAACAAAACTACATGACACTCATGCAAACAATAGGATTGCGCAGTAACTACGAGCTTGTTACTGAAGTGTCTAGGCAAGAGGTTGATGTTACTGGAAAGTTTGGTAGTGCGTTCACAGGCAACCATAATGTATGGAGTATTCAATTGCTATTCAACAGTCAGGCAACTGATAACGTTGAAATATTAGCAGACGATTTAAACTTAGTTCCGATTATTTATGGACTTAGCGAAACTGAACTTGTAGACACTAGTGTATTTAGAACCAACGATCCGTTGTATAAGAACATAATCTTTAAAGTAGTAGATAATACCATATTCTAGTTGTATAAATATTAATTAGAACAGGCAAACACAACATCTCTATTACATCTTATATCTAGGCTCCGGGTAACGTTAAACAAAGGAAAAGACATAATGGCAACTGCCTTAGAAAAGAAAAATCTCGAAGCACACGTTGATTTGTGCGAACAACGGTATAACGCACTCGACGGCCGTATGTTGAAGATCGAGACCAAGGTAGAGCACATCCACACAGATATCATCCATGGCAACAAAGCGATGATGAAAGTACTAATAGGAACAGCAGGCACTATCGTAGCTGGCTTGCTTTCAACTATAGTCGTAATATTAATTCAATTTAACTAAAACGCTAAATAGTTGTATGTTATTAAGAGAGTTATACACATCAACACCACCTATTGAATCCAATGACGAGCTTATTGGAGAGAAACAAGTATGGGCCCGTAATGGAAAAAAGGTAGTCCGTAAGTATCGATGTTCAGGTGGCAAACGACATGGCAGGATTGTAGCAACTCCAGCATCATGTTTTGCCGCACCTAATATGAAAGCTAGACTTACACTTAAAAAGACTAAAGCTAGATTAGGCAAGCGAATGATCCGTAAAGCAAAACGTACTAAGAGGCAGAATCCAGCTAGTCGCAGAGTACAAGCAATGAACAAGAGCAGTAGACGCAGATGAACTTGCGAGAGCTTATAAGTACCGACTGGGAACCGTTAACAGTTGAAGGCGCAACTCCTATTTGGAGTAGAAGCGGAAGCAAACAAGTTCGTAAGTTCCGTTGTACTAGTGGGCAACGTAAAGGACGTATTGTTGCCAAAGCGGCTACATGTAATGCTCCTATTAATCAAAAAGCTCGAGTAACACTAAAGAAAACAAAACGATCAAAAGGTAGTAAGATTAAAATTGCTACAGCAAAGACCAAAAGAACAAATTCAGCTTCGAAACGTTTGTCACGTATTAATAAACGTCCGAAGAGAAGATTTGCAAAAGGAAGGAAGAAGATATGAGATACAGTGAATTCAAAATTGAAAAAGTTGAAAACCGTACAGACGAAGTTCTTCCAGCCATTGCAGGAGCAGTAGCTAGAGGGGCGGCCAACGTTGGCAAGTCAGCAGTTAAAGCAGTTGCAGGAAGTACAGTAGGCAAAAAACTTGCCGCAGTAGGTTCTAGCGTAGCTTCTAAAGTAGCTAACAAAGCAAATGACACACTTAACAAACAGTTAGTTAAAAAGGGATCTTCTATCCCAATGCCAACAAAAGGCGGTCAAGAAGCAGAATTTGAAATTGATGATGTGCAAGGTGATGAAGTAACTCTTATTAATCCAGACGCATCTAAGGCTCCTGAAGAGCCAGAGAAATTAACATACAAAAAAGCAGATATTGATACTATTGTAAAAGGTCTCCAGGGCGATAGCGGCGGCGGACCAAACGGCACAATAGGGAACCAAAGTTCATGAAAATCAATGATCTGATATCAGAGTTTACAATTGCAATGAGTAATGAGGAGAAGAAGCTTTATAATTCTATTAAAGGAGCAATGCCTTTAGAGAGTTTTGACGAGCGAGATCAAACCATAATGAACAATCTCATACGCAAGAGTTTAGTAAGTAAAGTACACAACAATGGGTATACTCTGGTAACACAAAATGGACAACAAATTACTAATAAATGAGCTAGAAGCTATTATTAACAAAAGCTTCGAAGATTTTCCTTTTCCATATGTTAAAGGGAATAGCATTCGCATAGGCAAAATGGTAATCCGTAAAAGCAAACACGGCTACTTGGTATATAACACCGAGCTTAACAAACAAGCTGGGCACACATTTAGTAAAGCAAGTGCAATTGCATTAGCTAAGAATGTAGTAGACAATAAACAAGATGCTTCAGACGATATTTTAAAGATTGATAAAGTTATAGAAAAGAACTATATGGACTCAGTATACTTTAAAAACAGTTATGAAAAGAGTAACGATGATTTTAGAAAAGATGTGTTATCTATTAGATTAGATGTTGCACTCTCGAGAACGGAGCAAGCATGTTCCCTTTTGGATAACTATATATACTGTTAAATGATAAATAATAGTAACAAACTAATAGCAATACTAGGAAAATTGAAAAATGAACATTAGAGAAATATCAAAGAAGATAACATCAGCAACACTAAACGAAAGTCTTGCTCAGAAATTTGGAACTAACCTTGACTTAGAGAAGTTCAACTTTGAACAGCTAGAAGATGCACGTAACAAGTTGCGTTCACAAGTACGAGATATTGAAACTAATGAAAGTTTCAACGCAGTACACACTGAAAGCTATCAGAAGTCAAAACTGTTCCTAGACGTTTTGAACCAAGCTATCATTGAACGTGCTGACGAAAAAGGCATCCCAACAGCAGAAGATCTTGCTGAAACAATAGTAACTGAAGGCGAAGAAGACAAAGCACAGTTAGTAATGGCTTCAAAGGATATGGTAGACAAGCTAACAGGTTGGATGGAAGACACAGCAGAAATGCAGTCAGAGTCTATGTTAGAACTAGCCGACGCTATTAGAGACGAAATGGGATCAGAGACAGCAGAAGCATTTACAGCTTCAATTAAGCCAGCTCTTGATGCATTATATGCTGAGATGGAAGTGACACGTATTGCACTAACAGGCGGCGTAGGCATGCTAACAGGCGAAGGCGAGCCAGTAGATACTATGGGCGCAGAAGAGCCAGACATGGATATGGAAGAGCCAGCAATGGAACCAACTGACGACATGGATGACGGTGATGCAATGGCAGACATGGACGATGGCATGGGCGCAAGTGCTCCGGCAGCTGGAGGCGAAGAGCCTGCAGGTCGACCACAACGTGAGTCAATTGAGCGTTCACGTAAACTTGGGCAAGTACTGTCTAAAAAAAAGAAGTAACTGAGTCTGTAAGTACAGACAAACTCTACAAAGTTCTTAAAGTATTATCGAACAACGAACGTAAAGATTATACGTTCGATGAGCTAGATTTGATAATGCAGAATGCCCTCCAAGTACAATTTAACTACGAAGTATTCAAAGCAGCCTATGATGCAGACGAAGGTCTTGCCTCATTGATTGCAAACTTTGACAAAGATCACATTGAGTTTGGCAGCGGCAACGATGCACCTACAGCAGATGCTAAAGGCGATAACACAGTAGCTAACATGGCTAAATCAGCAACTACTGCAAATACTGGCATATAAAAACTTGACACGCTCCTAATTCTCTGTTATACTAATAACTAATTAGGAGCGACAATATATGGCTAGAACAGATGATGATATCATCACACAAATCAAAGAATTAATTGAAGAGCAAGTTAAACCTGCGGTCGCCGGTCACGGCGGTACTATTGAATTCACATCATATACAGACGGACACTTACTATTAGAACTAGGCGGCGCATGCTCCGGTTGTGCTGGTAGTACTGCTACCCTTAGACAAGGTGTAGAGCAAATGATTAAACATTATGTTCCAGAAGTAACAACTGTAGATGCAGAAGACGGAGTTAGTAATGTCCAGCCATACTACAACGACTTTGATATGAATGACTACAGTAGATTTGAACCAAGCCAGGATTATCATGACAGTCAGGATTATCAACCTACTGACATGATTGCTACAGACAAAGATGACGGAGCAGTATAATGGCTAGTTTAATAATGGAAGGTAAGTTTGATTACCAAAAGATATCTCGTAAGACTGATGCAGTAACAGGCAAGCGTAAGTACATGACACCCGATGGCGGTGCTGTTGCTAGTGTAACAACAATCCTTAGTGCAACTAAAGATATGTCACACCTTATAGCTTGGAAGAGACGTGTTGGTGAAAAGAAAGCACAAGAAATTGTAACTGAAGCAAGTGGTGTAGGCACACGGATGCACAAGTATCTAGAAGACTATGTTGACTACGGCGAGTTACCGACTCCAGGAAGCAATCCGTTTGCTATCAAAGCGCATCGTATGGCTGAAGTTATACGTGACACAGCTATGGTAAACGTTGATGAGATTTGGGGTAGTGAAGTAGCACTTTACGTACCAAAGTTGTATGCAGGTATGTGTGACTTAGTAGGACAATACAAGGGCGAACCTTGTATTATGGACTTTAAGCAAACTAACAAGCCTAAGAAACTAGAGTGGGTACAAGATTACTACTTACAAATGGTTGCATACGCAGAAGCACACAACGAAAACTTTGGTACAAACATTCGCCAAGGACATATTTTTATGTGTAGTCGCGGTGACGATGGCATGGCACTAGGCGGCGAAACATATCAACAGTTTGATCTTTGGCCACATGAATACAATGAGTGGAAGAACGAATGGTACGAACGTGTACATCAATATTACAGTGAGCTCAAGGAATAATAGTATGAGTAATACAAGAGTTTGGAAAAAGTTTTTGGGTCAGTTAGCACCGCCAATTGGTGTGTTTGTCTATGTACTTGCAACACTTGAACTAGGCAAGTATACAGATACATTTTATGAACGTGGATTCTTTACTGTGGTTGGTGTTTTGATTATACTACCTTGCATATTAATATGTCTAAACCACTGTTGGAAAATGGCAAAGCTCGATGTCGACAATGAGAATCGAAAGATACTCAGAGACATTGAAGGCAATTGATGATGGCACTTCCGATAAATACTAATAATAAATTAGGAGAAACATAGTGGCTGTTGTTCAAATATCCAGGATTCAAGTACGTAGAGGGCAGAAAAACGCTGGTTCAGGCCTCCCACAATTAGCAAGTGGAGAGATTGGCTGGGCAGTTGACACCCAAGAGATGTATATCGGTAACGGTAGTGTATCGGAAGGCTCGCCAGCAGTTGGCAATAGTAAGATACTTACTGAGCACGATAACATTTTTACATTTGCAAACACGTATACCTATAAGGATACTGCACTACAAACTGGTGCATCCGCAACTACTCCTATTAAACGTACACTGCAAGCAAAACTAGACAACGTAGTAAATGCGCAAGACTTTGGTGTGTTAAACGACGGAAGTGACGTTACTGTTGCATTGCAAAGAGCAGTTGATCAACTATTCCTAAACAGTGCAACTAAAGCTAATAGTTCAAGCAGAGTAACACTGCACCTTGATGCTGGTGAGTACACAATTAGTAATATAATTTTTGTACCTCCTTACACTTCAATTGTTGGTGCAGGCATGGATAAGACTGTAATTAATGCTAGTACTAACACAGCATTTAAAATGGTTAACAGTTTGTCTACTCCAGGTGCACCGGCGCTTGAATCAACAACTGCAACATCAAACCAGTCAAGAAGCATTTTAATGCAAGGCATGACAATTAAGCAGACTACTGCTAATACAGCAATAGAATTACAAAGTACTAAAGATAGTACGTTTAGAGATATTAAATTTTACGGTCCGTGGAGCGTTGGTGATCAGGCAATAGCAGGTCAACTGGCTATTAATGCAATTAGTTTATCTACAACTGTAACTGTTAGTAACAATAAGTTTGAAAACTGTACCTTTACTAAGTGGAGTTATCCAGTCTTTTCAAATGACGATATCACTGATAATATGTTTACTAATTGTGTATTTGATACAAACTTATATGGATTTGTACTTGGACAAGGCACTGTACTTGGAGCACCGAACCAATTAACTGGCCCAAGCAAGAATCATATTAGTCATTGTACTTTTGAAGAAATTGCACGAGAAGCAATATGGGTTGAACACGGAACACACAATCAAAGCAATAACAACAGATTTAATAATGTAGGCAACGTAAACGGCACAGAAGCCGCAAGTGCATACCCAGTTATTAAGTACACTAGTGTTGGTAACGATAGTATATCCGATTACTTTAAACGTTTTGAACTATTATCGTATAATTCTACATATACAAATCGTAAGTTTACTCCAATTATTGACGGTACATGTAACAGCGAACTAAACTTCCAAGACCAGTTAGCAGTAGTTACACAAGACCCTGCACTACGTTTCTTTAAACTACCAGGTGACAAAGATGTATCATATACAATTGAGTATGTTTATAACAGCACCGCAGTTGCGGCTTACCGAAATGGTATATTAAATATTACTTTAGATTCAGTAAATGAAAACATATTAGTTAGAGACGATTACGATTATGTAGGTGATGCTTCTTATCAAACGAACTTATCACTTTCAGCAAACTATATAGACCTTGACTCGGATACAACAAAAGAAACTATCGAAATCATGATACTTAATTCAACATCAGCAGACACTGGTACAATTAAGTTTCGTGTTAAACAAAAACGTTAATAATTAATGTTGGACAGATGAAACAAACTGAATATGAGGGAAGACTCTTAGAATGGTCGAACTTCAGGAAGTCATTAGAAGTCTCTAGTGACCCACTACAAGATGTAATAGATTATTATAACCAGTTTCCACAGGTTAGCATACACACAGACCCTTACAGCAAGGAAACGTGGCCAGATCCGTGGGAATTAATACACGAAAATGAGTACTGTGAGTATTGCATTTTACTAGGAATGTGTTATACTTTACAATTAACCGATCGGTTTTCTGGAGTCAAATTTGAGATACATATAACACTGGACGAAGATAATAGTCACCATTATTACCTTTTGCATGTAGGTGATAGAGTATTAGGATACAACAAAGAGAAGCACATTAATGCAACAGAAATTAAACAAAACCTTATTTCGCAATCTGTCTTCCAGATGCCAGCGCGACAATAAATATCAGCAACAAACACACGAATAGGAGAAAAAATAGATGTCAAACGGAATTATGGTTGTAAAGCGTAATGGTACGCAAGAAAGACTAAACATTGATAAAATTCATGTTGTAGTCGCAGAAGCATGTGAAGGTCTAGCAGGGGTTAGCAGTTCACAAATTGAGATGAATGCTAATTTACAATTTTATGACGGAATGAGTACAAACGAAATACAAGAAGTATTAATTAGATCAGCAAACGATCTAATCAACTTAGAAACACCCAATTACCAGTATGCCGCGGCGCGGTTACTATCTTATACAACTAACAAAGCAGTGTTTGGCGAATACGCTCCAATCACACTAATTGAAATGATTAAGAAAAACATTGAACGTGGATTATATGATCCGACTGTTCTAACTGATTATTCTGTAGATGAACTAGATCAACTTAATAGTTACATGCGGCACAAGCGCGATGAAAACTTTACATACGCAGGACTACGTCAAGTAGTAGACAAGTATCTAGTACAGGATCGTTCAACTGGAGCTATTTTTGAAACTCCACAAATTATGTACATGATGGTTGCGGCAACATTGTTTGCACAGTATCCTAAAGAAACACGTATGCAGTACGTAAGACGTTATTACGATGCAACATCATTATTTAAAATTAATATTCCAACTCCAGTTATGGCAGGGGTGCGTACTCCAGTTCGTCAGTTTGCAAGTTGTGTGCTTGTTGATGCAGATGATACACTTGATAGTATCTTTGCAAGTGATATGGCTATTGGCCGCTACACTGCTCAAAGAGCAGGCATTGGCATTAACGCAGGACGAATTCGTGGTGTAAACGCTAAGATACGTGGTGGCGAAGTAGCACACACAGGTATTGTCCCGTTTATGAAGAAGTTTGAAGCAACAGTTCGTTGTTGTACACAAAATGGTGTGCGAGGCGGCAGTGCTACTACACATTTTCCGTTGTGGCATCAAGAGATTCAAGACATCCTTGTTCTAAAGAACAACAAGGGCACCGAAGACAACCGTGTACGCAAACTAGACTACAGCATACAGTTAAACAAAACTATGTATGAACGGTTGTTATCTGGCGGTGACATAACTCTATTCTCGCCACACGAAGTACCTGGGTTGTATGAAGCATACTTTGGCGACCCAGCACTATTTGAAGAACTATACGAGAAGTATGAACGTGCTACAAGCATTAAGAAAACTAAAGTATCAGCAATGGATTTGTTTAGTGCGTTAATTAAAGAACGTGCAGAGACAGGGCGCATTTATATTATGAATGTCGACCATGCAAATACACACAGCTCGTTCAAAGACAAAGTGTACATGAGCAACTTATGTCAAGAGATTACATTGCCAACTAAGCCACTTAATCACATTGATGACGAAGAAGGCGAAATTGCATTGTGTATCCTTAGTGCTATTAATGTAGGACTTATTAAAGACGTAAGTGACTTAGAAGAACTATGTGAACTAGCAGTACGTGCGCTAGAAGAAATTATTGACTATCAAAACTATCCAATAGCGGCTGCTGAGAAGTCAACTAAAGCAAGACGTAGTTTAGGTATAGGCTACATTGGCCTAGCACACTTCCTTGCAAAGAATAAAGTAATGTATGCAGACAAGCAAGCATGGCAATTAGTACACGACTTGAGTGAAGCATTCCAGTACTACTTGCTCAAAGCAAGCAATAAACTTGCACAAGAGCGTGGTCCATGTGATTACTTTGATCGCACTAAATACAGTGATGGCATACTTCCTATAGACACTTATAAGAAAGATGTTGATACTATTGTGGAGCACAAGTTAAATTATGATTGGGATACTTTACGGAATGATATCACCGAGCACGGACTCAGGCACAGCACTTTGTCAGCACAAATGCCTTCAGAGAGCTCGTCCGTTGTGTCAAATGCCACAAACGGAATTGAACCACCTAGGGGATACTTGTCCACTAAATTATCCAAAAAAGGGCCTCTTAAGCAGATTGTTCCACAGTTTCAGACTCTAAAGAATCACTACACATTGCTATGGGATATGCCTAGTAACGAAGGCTACATCAATATCGTTGCAGTAATGCAAAAGTTCTTTGATCAAGGCATTAGTGGTAACTGGTCATACAATCCTACACAGTTTCCAGACAACGAAGTACCAATGAGTGTAATGATGCAGGACTTACTAACAACTTATAAGATGGGTTGGAAGACAAGTTACTATCAGAACACATATGATTACAAAGTAGACCCAAATGAACTACCAGATGACACAGCATTACCAGCATTACAACGATCAGAATTTTCAGGTACTGACGATGAGTACGATGAATTTTGCGATAGTTGCGCAATTTAAAGGTTGACGGACACGCTGAGACAGCGTATACTAAGTTATATAATAAGGAAAGACACACATGGCTAAGACAGTATTTAATCAGGAAATAGTAGATTTCACAAAGCAGGACATGTTCTTCGGAGCAGACATGAACACACAACGTTATGATACGTTTAGGTTTCCTGTGTTTGATAAACTCAATCAAACAATGCTTGGTTACTTTTGGCGACCAGAAGAAGTAAGTTTGCAGAAAGATCGTGCAGACTTTGCTAACTTCCGCCCAGAGCAAAAGCATATCTTTACTGCTAATTTAAAATATCAAACACTACTCGATAGTGTCCAAGGACGTGGTCCATGCCTAGCATTTTTGCCGCATGTGTCACTTCCTGAACTAGAAGGGTGTATTGTTACTTGGGACTTCTTTGAAACAATTCACTCACGTAGCTACACACATATTATGAAGAATGTGTATGCTGACCCAGCAGAAGTGTTTGACACTATTCTAGACGATGACAAGATTATTGCTCGTGCAACTAGTGTTACTAAGCACTACGATGCGTTTACTCAAGCCGCTGATGCATACAATCACCGAGGTGAAGGTAGCATGGCTGATGTAAAGCGTAAGTTGTACATGGCAATGATGACAGTAAATATCTTAGAAGGCTTGCGTTTTTATGTAAGTTTTGCTTGCACATTTGGCTTTGGAGAATTAAAGCTAATGGAAGGTAGTGCTAAGATTATTAGTCTTATTGCTCGCGATGAGGCACAGCACCTAGCGTTATCAACACACGTATTGAAACTTTGGGCACAAGGCAAAGACGATCCAGAAATGGCCGGCATTGCTAAGGACTGCGAAGAAGATGTATATGACTTGTGGCGCGAATGTGTTGAAGAAGAAAAAGATTGGGCGGAGTATTTGTTCAAAGACGGATCGATGATTGGTCTTAACACTACATTGCTTAATCAATATGTAGAGTACATTGCAAATCGTAGGTTGAAAGCACTTAACCTAACTGCTATATTTGATCAACCAGTTAATACTAATCCGCTTCCGTGGACTACACATTGGTTGTCAAGTTCAGGCTTGCAAGTTGCTCCACAAGAAACTGAAAATTCTTCCTACATTGTAGGCGGCATTAAACAAGATGTAAGTACTGAAACACTTAAAGGATTTAGTTTATGATCGAAATTTGGGGAAAGCCAGCTTGTCCGTTTTGTGACATGGCAAAGGCACTATGTGAACAAAGAAAGTTAAAGTATACCTATAAACAATTAGGTACAGACTTTACTCGTGAACAAGTGCTGGAATCATTTCCAGGAGCAAGAACATTTCCTCAAATTAAAGTATGGAGTACTAACATCGGCGGCTACGATAAGCTAGGAGAATATTTAGAAAACACTAACTATAACGGAACAGGACACTCACTATAATGATTATTGAAATACCCTACAAAGTAGGCGACAATGTAAGTTTTAAACTAAGCTCAGGTGAAGAAATTATCGGACGCTTAGATTCTGAAACTGCAACGTCATACACAGTTAAAAAGCCAATGGTATTAATTATGCAAGAACAAGGACTAGGACTTGCTCCTTTCATGTTCAGCGTATCACCCGATGGTAAGTTTGTATTGCAAGCTAATTCTGTGCTTTGCATGGCTAAGACCGAAAGTGAAATTAGCAAGCAGTATACTAAACAGACATCCGGTATAGCATTGGTATAAAGGAATAACAGATGCCCGAAATAACTAGAGTAGGATTAGACAAACACGCTGGACACGCAAGTCCAACACCTAATCCGTTTCACCAAACAGCATATGCAACAGGGTCACCTGATGTAAATGTAAACGGTGCAAAGGTTGTTCGAGTGGACGACACTACTAGTTGTGGAGACCCTGCAACAGCAGGAAGTGGTACTGTAAAAGTGAATGGTAAACCTGTTCACAGGAAAGGTGATGCTACTGGAGGCCACGGAAGTTGGGTTCCTAATACATCATCATCTGGCAGCCCTGATGTAAATGCAGGTTGACAGAACACCAGGAAGGTGTTATAATTATATTACTAACAACAATAGGAGAAGTAAAATATGAGTATTCATGAAGAAATCGTACAAGCATTTAACAACTATCTAACAGAACATGATAGCTGGGAAGATAAGAGCGTGAAAGCGGCCGCGGCACGAGCACGTAAAGCACTTGGTGATTTAGGTAAATTGACTAAAGGTCGCAGAGCAGAAATCCAAGATAAAAAGAACGGCATGTAAATGAGCGGGCAACGGCGCTGGCTCACAACATGGGCAAGAACCGTTGGTATGCCCGTTGGTCTTACAGACAATGATAAGCCAGAGTTTCTTCCTATATCACAACGCGATGTAAAGAAGGCTCTGGCTTTTCGCTCTTTTTGGATCATACTTCATGTACTAACATGTTGTATGATTATTACAGGTAATGGCAGAACATTAGGCTGGTGGTAGTATGAAACTAAAAGTAATTGAAGTAGAACATTATACAGACAAGCTATTTCGGATTAGAACAGAACGACCACGCACATACAGATTTGCCGCAGGCGAGTTTGTAATGATTGGGTTAGATCATTTTTCAGAGAAGCTTCAAAAGAACAAACCGATACTAAGAGCATATTCAATTGCAAGTGGTCCTTACGATGACTATTTAGAATTCTATAGTATCAAAGTACAAGATGGTCCACTAACAAGTAAGCTACAGCACATTCAAGTAGGTGATGAACTAGAAGTAGGCGAAAAGCCAACTGGCACACTTACACTAGCTAACGTAACACTTGGCGGACATCTTTGGTTGATGGCAACAGGAACAGGTATTGCTCCTTTTATTAGTTTGCTTAGAGATCCAGAGATATATGATATCTACGATAAGATAACACTTTGTTGGACAGTAAGGCAAGTAGCAGAACTACAGGCATACAACGCAATGCTAGAAGACTTACCAATTGAATATATTCCAACAGTAACACAAGAAGATTATATAAGACGCGGACGCATTACACACTTCATTGACAATGAGGATTTGTGGTACGGAGTTAATCCAACTGATGACAGAGTTATGTTGTGCGGTTCGATGGGATTTAACGAAGAAATGAAAGCACGTTTAGAAAGCCTTAGCTTTGTAGAAGGTAGTACCAAACAATCAGCAACCTATGTACAAGAGAAGGCATTTGTATCATGAAGTGTAAACAAGGCGACTATGCTAAAATTATCTACTCAGTGCGTCCAGAGAATATTGGACGAGTTGTAAAAGTAGTTGAGTACATAGGTAAGTTCCAAGAAAATGAAACCTTTGAATTTATGGGGTTTACTTGTACTTGCTTAGTTACAGACCACTATTGGTGGATCGGTGGAGACGACATTACAATACAGATGGGTCCAAGTCCTAAAGCATACATTGCTGACACATGGCTAGAACCTATCCGTCCTGAAGAAAAAGAAACAAAAGAGACTGTAGAAAAAGAACTTGACATGTTTATGTAAATATGCTACAACTGTAGTACACAAAAGGAACATATAAATGTCAATGAATCACAGCCCAAATAAAAAAGATAAAGAAACAGAAGACTTAGTAGCACAGTTCCTTGCAAAGGGTGGCGAAGTAATTATTGGCAAAACAAAAGATATGCCTAGTGAACTTGGCATTAGTAACAACACCTGGAACAATAAGTTAACTAAAGCAGAAAAAACTGCAAAAAAAGGTTAACACATTGTCTATTAGCTCATAGGATCATTCAATTAGACTTTCTTCATTTTACGTGTTATTATATATTAAATACATTGTAAAGGAGAAAGTGTAATGGGTGCAAGAAACCACAAAGATTGGTTAGCAGAACCAACAGTCGAATACATAAGTAGCGAGTGCTACAGTAGTCATGAAATTTACAAACAAGAAATCGAAAAGATATTTTCTAAAGTTTGGATCCCTATCATTCACAAGAGTGAAATAAAGAATCCAGGAGACTATCGAACATCTCAAATTGCATTTCGAAACATAGTTATAATCAATCACGGTGATCGTATTGGATGCTATATCAATCCTGGACTCAAGGGAGTAGCTGGTACAGTTGATCCAGACTATAAAATTGAATCTAGAGAGTTACACAGCGAAGTAAAATATGGCGGCATGGTATGGACAACACTAAACGATAACCCAACCATGGACGTAGAGCAATGGACAGACGGTGCATTTGATTGTATTGCTACAGCAATTGACACAGAAGAACTAGAAGTATTCCATTACCATAAAGCAATCATTCCTACAAACTATAAGTTATGGCATGACACTAACAGTGAGTTCTATCACGACTATTTACATTACTTTAATAGAATAACTGGATTCACTGATGAGTACTTTGCTCGTGCATGTACAGGCTTTGACAACGGACACGTTAACGTTGGTAGCTTCGAAGTGCAGTATGACAAGTTTGAAGGAGCCGCAGACCGTGGAGCATTAACCTTTCCAGGAGTTCCGCCCAACCAGTGGTACATGGTAGACTTGTTTCCAGGCTACAACTTTAACCTACGAGGCAGTGCTTACCGTACAGATAGTATTACTCCACTAGGTCCAGACAGTGTATTAATTGAGTTCCGTGGATACGGTTTGTTAAGTGATACTCCGGAAGAACGCGAACAACGTATAAATGATCACAATACAATATGGGGACCGTTCGGACGTAACTTGCACGAAGACTTGTTGGCTGTTACCGGACAAGGCGTAGCTATGGCTCCTGGCACTGAGAAGAGAAGCATACTACATGGCAGACATGAAAACAACACTATACATGATGAAGTTGGCATGCGTCACTTCTATGCAGAGTGGGCAAAGTACTTAGACGTAGATCCTTCTAACCCTTTAAAGGAAAAGGTTGACAAAGTAGCGTAAACATGTTATAAATAGTATGTAACGTTGAAACAAGCTAAACGACGAGCTGGACCCGGGGGCAGTACCCGGCAGCTCCACCAAGTGTACATTTAATAAGTGTATAGTTGATGGGGCTGAACAAGGATCGACAGGCGGATTAATAGGCGAGTGGAGTTACCCCGATCTAAGCTGGGTTAACGCGAAGAAAACTTATAATTGCAAACGCAAATATAGCATTAGCAGCCTAGGCTGTTACGAGGTAGTTAGGCCTTGTTACCAAACATAGCAAGAGAAAGGCACCTTCGGGTGCTTTTCTTTTATCATACCCCGACTAATTAGCATACTTCTATACTTTTGCACTCTTGCGTACTTTCCTTTTTCATGCTATAACTGTATTAAGGAAACAAACAACAAAGAGGATTACTAATGGAACTGTTAATCAAAGTAGGCTTTAGTTTTTTCCTCGGAGTAGGCATCGGCGTAATACTAATGCAAGTTAGTGCATTGTGTTGGATGTTTTGGGATATGTTTAGGAGTAAGCGCAACGACTGATTCAGAACTATCAGAAAGTTAATACTTTCTGCTAAATATGACGCTATGAGACTTTCTCTTAGCTTTAACTACAAGGAAAACATAACAAATGAGAAACTTACTAATTGCTTCGGTCTTAGCGGCCGGACTTTCAACTTCGGCATTGGCTGACAATTATGATAACACTGTTCTGTCAATGACAGCCGTATCTGAAAAGTTTACGCTGTCGGTCAAAGCACCTGAAACTGGATCACAAGAATATGCGATCTCTAGAGATTTAGGTCTAGTAGACGGATCAATTACCTATTTACGTAATGGCGCATCAGATGACTGGAAAGCCAGAGCCGGCAAAGAAGCAACTTTACCAGCTGGACCGATTGACGTATACGCAGGTGGCGGAATTGCATACAAATGGGGCGACAGTATGGCTAACAAGACGCTTACTGCAACACCTTATGTTGGTGTCAGTAAAGTAATAGGAGTACTTACTCCTTATGCTGAAATGGGCGTAGATGTACAATCTAACAGTACAGATTGGGCAGATTTTAATCGTACTGACACATACTTAGAGTATGGTACTAACTTTAATGTTAATACAACTATGTCAATTAACTTAGCGATTGTTGAAGATCGTTCAGTAAACTTTGACACAATGGAAGACAGAGAATTAAACATGGGTATTACTGTTAAATTCTAAATTAAATTTAAAAAGGTCGCTTTTTAACAGCGGCCTTTTTTTATGACTAAATACTTAATAAGAACATAGGAGGTTAATGTGGCAGAAGTTAAAGACGAAGTAGGCAAACTGGAAGTTTCGGTACGTGTATTAGGTAACGAGCTAATAGGTTTAAAGATGGTCGTAGACGATTTTAAAATTAAATGGTTAGTATACGGAGTAGTGACTATTGTTGCACTAGCATGGGCGGGCAGTTTGTTTGGCCCAATTTTAATAGGTACATTTAGCGGATAAAGGAGCAGATATGTATGAATATAGATGTGAAATAGTAAGAGTAGTTGACGGCGATACTGTTGACATAAACATTGACCTAGGCTTCGGCGTTTGGTTAAATGATGAGCGTGTGCGTTTGATGGGTGTTGATACACCTGAATCGCGAACAAGTGATAAAGTAGAAAAGTTATTCGGATATGCGGCAAAAGCATTTGTTGAAGCGGCTCTGCCAGTAGGATCAATGCAACAACTAGCTACTAAAAAATACGATTCAAAAGGCAAGTTCGGACGTATCTTAGGCGACTTTCTTTTAGTCGGCGAAGATGGCAACGTAAGCGACAGAGCTTCGCAACAAATTAGCTTAGTTGATAGCATTTTACAAAGCCATAACGGTGTTGTATACAGTGCTCAAAACAAAGAGTTAATACAAGAACAACATATAGCTAACAGAGCTATACTTGTAGAGCAAGGAATTGTTACTCAAGAACAAATTAACGAAGTACAAGGAAACTAAAATGTCACAACCAATTCATGAAACATTACCAGGCACACACCAGTGGGCAGATCCAAAACCAAATAAAGTAACCTTTGGTCGACCTCTTCCAGAAGGTTGCACATGGGCATATCATAAAACTACCGGTATTAAAATTCCAGTAAAAACACCAGCATAATGTAAACCAAACTCGGTTGACAAACTAAAGACCTCCTGCTATACTTGTTATATAAATTAATAAGTGAGCGGGGGTTTTTTCATGACTATGTCATTAGCGCAAGGACTAACAACAACATCCACTAAAAAGCGCAAGCAATCTAAACGAACTAAATTACAACAAATTAGGTTCGAACAACAACATCGCGAATATAATAAGAACATGAAGCGTATACACGCACATGATCAAATGATGTCCTTAGAAGATTATGATTTGTATGTACGTGGTATGTGGAAACCTAAAACTAAGACAGCATTTAAAGAACTTAAAGTATCACCTGCATTTCAACGCGAAACAAAACATTATCCTAGTATAGATTCTGGTATTGGTATTGCAACAAAGAAAGAGACAATGCAGTACACAGGAGAACGTAAACTACTTGGAATTGCAACGATGCATAAAAGTAACATGGTTCCTATCTTTGAAGACAACAAGCACGAAGCAATTGAAATTGCACGTATGCGTAGATAACGGTTGACAATATATTAGTCCAGTGCTATAATAATAGTATGAGTAGATAACTTTGATAAAATAAACTTTAAATACTTAACGGGGCAAAATAAAATGAAATTACTTACACTATTAACAGGGCTAGTTATAGTCATGGGTGCTACTGTGCAGTCGGCACAAGCAACTAATCTAAAACAAACAGAACAATACGAACTATTTACAGCTACAAACCAGCCACAACTTTATTGTTTGGCGATGAACATCTATCACGAAGCGCGAGCTGAATCATTAGCAGGGCAATTTGCTGTTGCTGATGTAACTCTTAATCGAGTTAAAGACACACGCTATCCTGAGACAATTTGTGATGTTGTAATGCAAGCAAAGATGAAAGAAAGTTGGAAGACAAGCCAATATGATGAAATGCAAGATTCAGAACGTGTTTATTATCCAATTCGAAACATGTGCCAGTTTAGCTGGTACTGTGACGGTCGTGCTGACGCAGTAGCTGACGGCGACTCTTGGAGACGAGCACAAACAATTGCTTATATGATGGTCGTGCATGACAAGTATCGTGGCATTACTGAAGGAGCAACTCACTACCATGCAGACTATGTGTCTCCAAAATGGGCACCAGAATTAGATCTTGTTGGTAGTATTGGTATGCATATATTTTACAGATGGCCATAAAAGGTTGACAGCAGAGTAATTTGCTGTTATACTATATGGAGTAACTTAACTAAAACACACACAGGCACAGGAGAAGTTTATGAAAGGCATTATTAAAACAGCTACACTAGTTGCGGCTTTAGCAACTCTAGGAGCATGTAGCTCAACAGTAGAAATTACAGAACGCGATAGCTATGCACAACCTAAATGGTATGCAAGTTGCGCTCAAGCAGGAACTGAAGGTTGGTTTTGGTGGAAAGAAGAGTATGCATACGCATGTGGCGCGGGCGAAAGTCGTTACCAGCAAGCCGCTGAAGAGCAAATGTATGCGATTGCAATGAATAATTTTGCAAAACGTATTAACGGTCGTGTTAACAGCGAAACTAAAATTAGCATTGTAAACGATATTAAAAATACTTCTACAGAAATTTCTTATAAAGTGAGTGATACACGAGTTACACAACACTTAGAGGAAGAACGTGGTACATATATCTACGCAGGCAACCATTACACGTTTGTAAAATTACGGATGCCTAAAGCAGTGTTTGATTCATTAGTTACAACACAGACACAAGTAGCAACAGGACAGTAACATGAAAAGGCTAATTGCAATTATATGCGCAGTTGCCTTAGTAGGGTGCGCGAGCAACGAAACAGTTGTATATCAAACACCCTACTGTTATACTGATCAGACAATTACTAAACGCAACAATGAAGAAGTGGCTAGTAATACTATATTGCAGTGTACTGATCGACCTGGGCAACAAGCGGCAACTCAACGTGCAGGAATTGATAAAGCATGTAGAGAATTTTTCTTTACAGAAACTAGAAATGGCAGAGCATACAATCAAAGAGGAGTTCGATGTGAAAAACTTGATGGCAGTTGGGAAATTCTTAACGTTAATGGCAACTTTAGGTAGTTTGGTTGCATGTGGCGCAACGCCTTACCAAACTTCTTCAATACAAGGTGCAGTTAGTGGACCATATGCTAACGTAAATTCATCAGTATCTTTGGCATACAATTTTATTCAAGATAGGCACTATAGTTTAAACCCACAACAAAAACAAAAACAAACAATGGCAGTATACTCTGCACTTGAAAGCGAGTACGGTGTATTACACCAGTGGTACGAAGCAAATGCAATGGGCGGCGTAAAGGCAGTACACGGATATCCACAAGGTAGTGGGTTTTGTAAAGTCCTTTATAGTACGGTTGTTGTAGATAACAAACAACGTAATTTTGATGAAACTGCATGTAAAGAAGCAGGGCATGATGGATGGCGTTTTATAATTAACAGGTAATATATCTATGAACGAACAACCCGGTAAATACTATACAATGTTTTTAGCGATACTCACAATGATTACTGCCCTAGCTATTAGTGCGGTAGCAATATACTATTCAGTAGCAGGACTAGTAGCAATTTTTGCCGCGGCCGCTATACCCATTATGATTATGGGAACAACACTTGAATTGGCTAAGTTAGTAACAGCAGTATGGTTACATCGATATTGGCAACAAGCGGCTTGGTGGTTAAAATATTACCTAGCACTAGCAGTTCTTATCCTTATGTTTATTACAAGCATGGGTATCTTTGGATACCTAAGCAAAGCACACATTGAACAAACTAGTGCAGGTGTAGAAAGTGTTGCACAAGTAGAACGTATTACAACTGAGATTACAAGACAACAAGAGCTTGTTGTTCGTGCAGAAACTAAGATTGTAGCATTGCAGTCTAGTGGCACTAGTAATGACAGCATCATACAAGAACAAATTGACAAAGAACAAGAACGTATTGACACAGCATACGACCGTATCCAGCCTGCTATTACAGAACAAAATTTAATCATTGCAAACGTAACTACTCTCTTCCAAGGTGAACTTGACAATATTGATGCAAGTATTGCTAGGTTACAACGCTATATAGATGCAGGTGAAATTAAAAAAGCACAGGGAATGATTGGTTCTAAAGCAGATGGCGCATACGGACCTAAGACAGCCGCCGCATTTACTGCATGGACAGACTCTAAGAAATTAGAACGTAACGAATGGATACAAAAGATACAAGACGCCGCACAGTCTGCTACTATTATTGATGCACGAAAAGCAATTTCAAAGCTACGTGACAAAGCAGACAATCAAATTGCAGAGTCTAATAAGTTAATTAATCGTTTACGGGCACAGGTAGGCAAGACAGATAAAACAGTTGAAATTGATGCGGCGGTTGATGAACAAGGCGAGCGTATTAAAACAGCTAATGCAGAAATAGAAACACTTACAGACCAGAAGTATGAACTAGAAGGCGAGTATCGTCAACTAGAAGCAGAAGTAGGACCAATTAAGTACATTGCTGAGTTTGTTTATGGCGAACAAGCAGATAAGAATATGCTGGAGAAAGCAGTTACATGGGTAATTATAATTATTATCTTTGTGTTTGATCCACTAGCAGTATTGCTATTAATTGCTAGTCAGTACACATTTGACTTTGCTCGAAAGAACAAAGGCATAAGCAATAACCGCGCAAGGATGCAAAAGATAGTTGACAACCCAGGCCCAATAAACACTAAAGATGATTATGAACCTGATGAGCCTAAGTTTGAAGACGTGGATCAAGAAACAATAGACAAAGAGTTTAGCGATGATACTGGAAGAGTAGGCCCAACTGAAAGGGATGAATTCTTAGATGAGTGGGCAGTTGCCAATGAACAACTAGAATTAGATTTTGGCAAACCAGATACAGAAACTGTATATGACGCACTAACAGAGCTTGCAGAAGAACCTAAAAAAAAAGTAGAATCACCGGACGTATCAAACTTGGAAGAATTGTCCGCTGAGGAACAAGCACGTAAAGATGAGTACGATGCTAAAGACACTACTGAAGAATTCAAAACAGCAAAACATGCATGGAAAGACGCAAACCCAAATCTAACTCTTAAGATGGAAAAGAACAGATATATAAAGGGTACAATAGACGTTCTTCCTTGGGAAGAGCCAAAAGCGTATATTAAACAAAACGAAGAAGGTGAACAAGTTAGAATCAAACCTGACTTAACCCAACTAATTGAGCCTGAAGGGTATCAACAAAATGCAGAACAAAACGAAGGCACAATCTTTAACAAACTTAACGACAAGTAGAGGTACCTGTGGATAAGATATCTGTAATTACTCCCCCTGATAAATTATTTAATAAAGCATATAACTTTCTTTTAATTTATCCAACTGAATTTATTAAAAACGAATTACAAAATGTAATAGCAAGTTGGGATACTGCTATTAACATTTATGTATACGAACCTGCCGATTGGGAGCAGGACGTAGATTGGCTACTGAGTATGCACAAGATGGCCGATACTGTAATATTGTGTGTAGACAACACTCCACCCAGAATACATGATCTTAATTCTTATTTTGTTAGCTATAGTAACACTTACTGGTTGACAAATGGGGATGATCTGTTGTATAATAAACTTAGCTTAAACAGAATATATAATTTGGATGAGCTATCTAATACCGTAGGAGGTAATTTTGAGAAGAACTGATAACAGAACTAACAACGGCCCTAAGCCACAACCGCAAGGACTTTCCGTTGAAGTACGTAACAATGATATTAACTTTGCACTACGCAAATTTAAGAAGAAGGTCCAAGAGTCGGGCTTGTTACAAGAATTGCGTGAGCGTACTCATTACGTAAAGCCAAGCGAGAAACGTGCTAAGGCTAAAGCCGCAGGTGTTGCACGATGGAAGAAGAAACAAGCTAAAGCCTCAGAACTAGGCAATGGTCCAAAACTGTATTAAACGGCGGTAGTTAAGTATGTCAGAGTTAAAGGCGGACATTTGGTTCCCTACATTGGTTTGGTACAAACAAATGACTGTAAATTTAAATGCAGTTACACAGTATGCACTAACACTAAAAGATAACACCAAAGGTACTAGCGTAAGCAACTATGGAGGTTGGCAAAGTGAAAACACAGTCTTGCCTCCAGAGCATGTTGAATTGTTAATTGAGTTAGATCAAACAATTAAAGCATGTTGTCAACAAGCAGGACTACCGCCTTTAAAATTGTACAACACTTGGTTTAGTGTTAACGGTTATGGCGACTACAACACTGCTCACAATCATCAAGATTCTGTATTAAGCGGAGTACTTTACTTAAATGTACCTGACGACAACTGCGGCGACCTTGAATTTTATAGAGATGATGAAAGCAGTTATTATATGCCAGAGATGGAAACATATAATAACTTTACGTCACAGAAAGCAACATACGCACCTGAAGTAGGAAAGCTATTAATTTTTCCTGGGTGGTTAAAGCACAGTGTACAAGGTAGTAGAAGCCAAGGCGAACGAGTAAGTATGTCATTTAATTACGGAGTTAGATAATGAGAATTGACCAGGATGTTAAATTAGATTATAAGGACGTTCTTATACGTCCTAAGCGAAGCACACTAGGCTCACGTAAAGAAGTAAAGTTAGAACGTAAGTTTACTTTCCGCAACTATACGCCCTGTGTAGCAACAGATGTCTTACCTGACGGTTATCCAGCAGGCCCATATGTTGAAGAACACTATCGCGGTGTTCCTATTATGGCAAGTAACATGGACGGCGTTGGTACATTTGAAATGGCAGATACACTTGCTAAACAAAACATTTTTACTTGTTTGGTTAAGACATACAGTTTAGAAGAGCTAATTGAGTTCTTTGATAACCCATTCCAAGGTGGACCACTACAACGTTCTAAATATATAGCAATGAGCATTGGTACAGGCAAGGAAGACTTTGCCAAACTATCCGCTGTTATAGGCGCAGTTGGTGACTTGCTGAAGTATGTGTGTATAGATATTGCAAATGGTTATTCAGAACACTTTGCACACCATGTTAAAAGAGTGCGTGATGCATTTCCAAATATTGTAATTATAGCAGGTAACGTAGTTACCGGAGAAATGACAGAGGAGTTGATACTTGCAGGAGCAGACATTGTTAAAGTTGGAATCGGACCAGGAAGCGTATGTACAACACGAATCCAAACAGGAGTCGGATATCCACAACTTAGTGCAGTCATTGAGTGCGCAGATGCGGCGCATGGACTTGGTGGACATATTATCGCTGATGGCGGCTGTACTTGTCCTGGTGATGTGGCTAAGGCTTTCGCTGGCGGGGCAGACTTTGTAATGCTTGGCGGTATGCTTGCCGGGCACGATGAAGGTGGCGGTGAAACTATTGTTAAACATTATGAAACAAATGAGATAGTTTATCAACTTGGCTCGCACCTAGATAATCATACACGTAAAATTGAAACAAAAGAGTTTGTGCAGTTCTACGGTATGTCAAGTGATGCGGCAAACACAAAACATTTTGGTGGACTTAAAGATTATCGTTCGAGTGAAGGACGTGAAGTACTTGTTCCGTATCGCGGAGCAGTAAACGACACGATACAGGATCTATTAGGTGGCATACGTAGCACATGCACATATGCCGGAGCAATGAAACTAAAACAACTTAGTAAATGCACAACCTTTGTGCGTGTTACTCAACAGTTTAATGCGGTATATGCAAAATGATTAAATACGAACCAGTACCAATTTCCCAACATGACGAATTACTTGGCCCGGACTTTAGTGCCAAATTTGCTGATCAAATGCGGGCTTATTATAAGCCGTATCTTAATAATGGTAGAGATGTTATCCTTGCTAAAGAAGCATGGGAATATGCGGTGGCTGATAGTATTGATGGAGCGTCGTGGGTAGGAGCAGGCAAAAATGTTATTGATGTGTCTGCACCTAACCTTGACATTGATGTTAAAGGTATTAGTTGTTCAAAAATGACTGGACTTACTACTGAAGCTAGTATTCTACAAAACATTAAAGAGAAGAATGATCATGCTGTTGGCTTGTTTAAGCAAGGCGACTTTTCTTCACTAAAAGAAATGTTCATAGAACCGTTTGTTGAAAAGACTCAAAAGAATAAAAATCTACATGTACTAGCATGTGTACGTGACAAAACCCTTAAACAAGTTTGGTATTGCTTGTTGAAAGTAGTACAATGCAACAACCCCAATTTACTTGCAGAAATGAAGTTTAGGGGAACACGCAGTATTGATGTGCCATTTATTGATGAAACACTTGGCAGGACGTATCTGTTTATACCAAAGCGTAGATTAGAGATAAGATTGAATATGGCAGCTATGTCAAAATATTCAGTGTTGTCTCATTCATATGCATAAATAAACTTGTAACGCCGAAAGGGTTACAACTTTAGATCTTGCTTATTATAAGGAGAAAACAAAATGACAAGAATCACAACTCTAGACCTACCACAATTCCACAGAGCTACTATTGGCTTTGATCGACTATTTGAACAAATGAATACACAATTTGCAAATAGTCCAAACGGAAACGGTTACCCTCCATACAACATCGCACAAGTTAACGAAGACGAGTTTATCATCTCAGTCGCTGTGGCTGGCTTTGGCATGGAAGATCTTGACGTCACAAAAGATGGCGATCAATTAAAGATCGAAGGGACTGCTCCAAAAGGGGACGAAGAAGTAAACTACCTACACAAAGGAATCGGCGGACGCAACTTCCGTAGAGAGTTTACACTTGCTGACCACGTTGAAGTAGAAGGTGCTACACTTGAACTAGGTATGCTTAATGTACACCTAAAGCGTGAAGTACCAGATGCATTAAAGCCTAAGACAATTAAGATTGTTACAGCAGGCGATAATGTAATCGAAACTAAAGGCAAATAAGTGTCTGGGGGAGTGTAACTGCTCCCCCTTTAATTAACGGAGAAGAAAATGAGTACAGACGTCGATATTGAATTAGACGAAAAAATCATCGTCACACACCAGCCGCCTAGTAAGTATAAAGTTGTTATGGTTAATGATGATTCAACTCCGATGGAGTGGGTTATAGGATTGCTTACAGAAACGTTTAAGCACAGTATTGCATCAGCTGAAAAGATTATGCTAACCATTCATGGCGAAGGTTCTGGCGTAGCCGGCATATATAGTTATGAGATAGCTGAACAGAAGAGTGTCGAGGCAATGACACGCAGTCGTAATAACGGCTTTCCGCTACAGATAAAATTAGAAGAGGACTAATATAGTATGAGTAACTTAAAAGAACTAACGTGGGAGCATCACAAGAATGCAGAACGTCAGACCTTTGTTAAAGAAATGTTTAATAAGAAGACACAAATAAGTGACGAGCGTTATGCTACGTTTCTTTACAACCAGTTTCCGATGTATGATGTATTAGAATCAATTGCAATGATGCATGGGTTGTTTAATGACATTCCTAGTATTAGACGCTCTCAAAAGATAATGGCCGACTATAAAGAACTATGGCCGCATCCAGAAGAAATACATCCAGAAGTATTGCCTGTTGTACAAGAGTATGTAACTTATATTAGATCTATTATGACAGACAAAGATAAAATTATGGCACATGTATATGTGCGCCACATGGGAGACCTAAGTGGTGGACAAATGATTAGAACTCGTGTACCAGGCAAAGGTACAATGTTTGACTTTCATCAAAGCATAGACGAGCTTAAAGAAAGAATTAGAGACAAGTTAAATGACAGTATGGCAGACGAAGCAAAAGTATGCTTTGACTTTGCAACTAAGATGTTTCAACAGCTATCCAAGGAAGAAGAAGCGTGAGCGTTATTTGGGATAGGCTAATTGAATGCCAAAAAGAAATAATTAGTATCTTTGATGAAAAGGCAACAGAATATGACGAGCCAGGTCTTGCACACTTTAACAGCGACACATGGGTTAACCGTGTTTGGCGTAATGATGATGTACGCAGAGCACACATTGATGTTGTAGATGCACGTGAGTCAAAAGGCTTGTGGATGATGCATGTATGTGTATTTCCTGTAATACAAAATGATGGCCCAATATACGGCTTTGATGTTATTGCAGGCAAGAACAAAATGACAGGTGCATTTCACGACTTTAGTCCTAGTAGTGATCACGACAATCCTATGATTGCAGGCTATAAGGAAGCAGTAGCAGAATTTATTCCAAGCAAGCAACGTGTACTACCTGAGTGGGCAACTAACATCTTTACAGATAAGATGCTTGCCGCAGGCAATGTAAGTGACATTGACGAAGCAGTTGCTATTATAGAACTAGCACAAGATAACCTACGTGCATACTTTGATGAGATAGGCGAATTTACTGGCAGTGGGAATAGCGATATGGTTATCGGCGCACAGAATTACTACTGTGAAAACCAGCAAAAGAATCCACACACTCCTCGCACAATGAAATCGTTAGGACTAGACGAAGCAGACGTAGACAAGTTCTGCACAGACATGTTGTTTCCTAAAATCGTATAAATACATTATCAGGAGTTATAATACATGCGCTACCAAGAGTTTAAGTTAACAGAATACACAGACCTTAATAAAGAGAAAAAAGATATCATTGCTAAGATTTCAGGCTATTCAGCTGACTCTCCTGAACAAGCAGAGATTCTTGATAGAATTTATAAAATTATTAACAAAGGTCAAATTGGTACTAACATTGACACAGCGTTTGCTCAGTCGATGGGTGACGAAACTCAATGGAGTAAAGGCGAAGGTGACAAAGTTAGACAAGAAGTAGCACGTATTATTGCTAGTGTTGAAACTGATTATAAAACACTGTCAACTTTTATTAAGCGCATGGAATCAAAAGGAGGCGTTGTTAATATAGCAGAGCTTTCAAAACCACTTAACACTTTCCAATCAGTATTTGGCGATGCGGCAGGCTCACAAGCATTTAATGCCCTAGCTGGTTACGGTGTAGGAAAAAAGCAAAAAGGCCCAGGTGAGTATGCACTAGCAGTGTTAAGCAATAAAATTAAACTTGCGTCTGGCGAAGGTGATTTAGAAATTGAAGGCATTGGCAAAGTTGAACTTAAAGCGGCTATGAGCAAAAGTGGCGGACGTATTGGCTACGGTGGCGGATCACAAAAAGCAAAAACACAAGTACTTGAAACTTATCGCAACAGAATTCCAACAGTACTAGAAACACTTAAAAAGAATGCCGGCGGTAGTCTAGGAATTAAGGCTTTTATGACTGCTCTTAATATAGACATGCCAATTGCAGGAGCAGGTGTATCGAATCCAGAAGCTACACCACAAGAAAATCAATCAGATCGTAGAAATCTTATGAAGGCCTTGATCTCGATGGATATGGATAATTACGCTGACAAGATTGCTGACAAGATAGCAACATCAGAAGACGTAAATGCAATTTTAGAAACATACTTAGTGCAAAACTTTTTATGGTACAGAAACAGAGACAAGTTTAATGCACTATTAGTAATGGGAGTTGCTACTAAGAAAACATCAATGATGCGAAACGAAACTGATCTACTAACGTTTAAAAATTCCGGGCATGCGGCTTCACCAGACGGTTTTGGCATATCAATAATACCTACACAAGCTGGCGCAGGACGCGAGCAATGGGCACAGCTATCCTTAAACAACGGAATAGTAAGTTAAGTACCTACATAACTTTATAAAATATTAGTTAAATATTATTGTAGCCAGCGTGAGGGAACGTTTACAATAATATTTACAATCGCTGTAACAAAACTCTACTCTTTTACACACCCGTTCACTACTCTGGTGTTGGAATTTTGACGGTCGATGTGATAAATAGTAGTACGGTACATTTCACAGAAACTTATAGTCCAAAAGGAGACAGAATGTTACGGAAAACCATGACATTACTACTACTCACAGTAATAACGCTGGGTGTAGCAGGAACAGCATATGCTGATCCAATTGTAACTGATTCAACAAGTAACTCAACCGTTACATCAAACGGTACATCAACTACAACTGTTAAAAGCCCACCTCCAAGTGCCATTAGTCCTGGTATTAATGCTAGTAATAGCGACCTATGTACTGTAGGCGTAAGTGGTGCAGTTCAGACACAAATTATAGGTTTGTCTACCGGCGCGACTGTACGAGACATGAACTGTGAAATGCTAAAGCTATCCAAAACACTATACGATATGGGGATGAAAGTCGCCGCTGTTAGTATGATGTGTCAGGATGATAGAGTGTATAACGCAATGGAAATGGCAGGTACTCCTTGCCCGTTTAGAGGCTCCATTGGTGTTGAAGCACAAGCTAAGTGGGATGCAAACCCAGATAAGCAACCTGCAAACATTGAGAAGGAGAAAAAGGGAAATGACGTACTTAAAGGTGCTGGCTACGGCGCTCTTAGTGTTGGTCTTTTGTTACTCCTGCTCTAATAACGCCTACGCCGAAACATTAACATCTAGTAATTGTAGTACTGATGGTACTACAAACTTTATCACTGGAACGGGCTGTGCCAGCGACACACATTCGCAATCAACCGTAAATGTACAAAGTGGATTAACTGGCGGCACTACAACTGGTGCTAGTACAGAAGTCGGCAATGGACATAATGGCTTTGTCCGCTTTAAACACAATCCAGGATCTTGGGCAATACAACATGCAATAACACAAGCACTAGCAGGATCTGGTCTTAAGATAGACGGATATCGAACTACGTTTGATTATCGCAATAATCAAACTAATACTATTAACGGTAATTGTCTAGTTGAAAAAGTTAATGGCGTATGTATTGATCCATTAACTTTATCAATAACAGCTAAGTCTGCAGATGGAACTCATGTTTACGAACAGACATTTGATTACGGTCAAGCAGTTACTGACGACTGGATTTCAACACAAATATTAAGTTGGATAGGCACTACTCAATCAACTCCAGGTACTGAGATCAGTACTGTTGATATTCTTCTTCAAGGGTATGATGCTGGTTTCTGGGCAGGAAATTACGGCCCTAAAGTTAAAAACATGGTCGGCGACATTATAGTTTCTACAGATATTTGCACAAATACTCCGCTACATAGTACTAGTTGTCCAGGTTACTCAGAAGCATACGCATCTAATGAATATAACAATCAATGTAATGCAAATGCATTATACGATAGTGGATGTTCAGGTTATGCAACAGCATACTTTAATCAACAATGTTCAGCTGATCCATTATACGATAGTGGATGTTCAGGTTATGCAAATGCACACTATAACCAACAATGTTCAGCAAGTGCATTATATGACAGTGGATGTCCCGGCTATGCAACAGCACAATACAATCAGCAATGTAGTAGTGACCCATTATACGATAGTGGGTGTCCAGGATATGCTACAGCATATTACAACCAACAATGTTCAGCAAGTGCATTATACGACAGTGGTTGTCCGGGATATGCCTCAGCTTATTACGACCAACAATGCTCAGCAAGTGCATTATACGATTCAGGATGCCCGGGTTATGCAACAGCATACTTTAATCAACAATGTACAGCTAGTGCGTTATACGACAGCACTTGTCCTGGGTATGCTACAGCATACTTTAATCAACAGTGTGGCATTAGTGCGTTATACGACAGTACTTGTCCTGGGTATGCAACAGCATATTTGAATCAACAATGTAGCTTAAACACGCTGTATGACAGTCAGTGCCCTGGTTACGCAACAGCATACTTTAATCAGCAGTGTGGCATTAGTGCGTTATACGACAGTACTTGCCCAGGTTATGCCGCGGCATACTTTAGTCAGCAATGTACAGCAAGCGGGTTATACGATACAACTTGTCCCAACTACGAAATTGCATACTTTGATAATCAGTGTAGTATTAATGCATTATATAATCCAGGGTGTCCGGGATACACAGTAGCAGTAGTAATTGATGATGCAACTCCTGATGTAGATGACGGCACTACAACAGCAGAAGATATTGCAGACAATACAGCTGACATTATTAGTGCTGAATCTATTACAGAGGTTTCAATAACAGGTGATGCAGTTATAGATTCAATTATTAATGATACACCGGTAGTAGTTATAATAGAAATGGAAGTAGTCGAAGCACCAGTAATGGAAGTAGTTGAAGAAATAGTACCAATTGAAATTGCAGTTGAAACAGCATTTGATACTCCAGTAATAGTTGAGTCGTTTAATAGCTTTGAAGTAGCAGGGCCAGTTATTGCTCCACTTGCTAGTATAGCCCAAGTTGAACAAAAAGCTGAGTTAGTTGAGTTAGAGATACTAGTTGAATCAATTGAAGCAGAAGTTGAGATGGAAATGGCACAGCTAGATGCTAATGTTATTGAAATTGAAATGGAAGTAGAAGTAGAAACAATGAGCGAACTTATTGAAGACGAACTAGCAGTAGAAGAAGTAGAAGTAGTTGAAGAAATAGAAGAAATAGAAGTAGTTGAAGAGGCAGTCAAGGAAGAAGAGGTAACTGATGATAAAGAAGAGGCAGAAGAAGAGCCCAGTAGTGATGTGGAACAGTCAGTGGATAAAGACGGATCAGATGATGAAAGTGATGGATCCCCAGACAAAGGAACAGATGGCGAAGCCGGTGATGATACTGAAGGAACTACCGCCGTTGCCAAGAAAGTAGTTAAGCCAACAAAGATGACAGCTGAACAAAAAGCCGTTGCAAAGAAAAAGAAGATGAAAGAAATTATTAAAAACAAGTTAGTAAGTTTAGCAAAGGATATGGCAACCGCTACTAGTTTAAAAGAACAAGCGGCAATCCAAGCACAAATAAGTGCGCTAATTAACTTCTTACCAGGGTTTACTACCTACGGAGGACAAGTCCAAGTAGCTGGAGATTTTTATGGAAGTGACAGTATATACAATGCAAGCAAAGTGCCTGAAAATAAAAGAGGGTTATTAAACGGCCTAGCAAGTCAAATAAAGCATGAAGCAATGGTCGACATGCAATACAAATAAGGAGAGACAAATGAGTATAATGAAATATGCGGCAGGTGTGCCAGTAGTGGCAGCAGTAGTTGCGTCACTGTATGGAGGTCTTAGTTATGTAAACGGACTTCAAAATACAATAGAAGATAATGAGAAAACAATAATAACATTAACTATGAACCAAAAGAGCAACCACGATAAAGTTAACAGTGAAATTGCCAATGTGCAGGCAAACCTAAATGATAGAATATCAGCAGAAATAGATAAACTGAACATTCGTGTAAACAACAATGATGAAAGATTAAAAACAGGAAGGGAAGAACTTCTTATTGAAATGACTGACTTTGCTAAAGTAATTGCTGACCTTAATGCAAAAATTAATGTATTAAGAGATGGATCTTTCAAGACAGCAAGTATGGCTGAATTAAGTGCGTTAGAAGAACTAGTTCGCAACACATCAGACAGCATGCGTGAATTTACTTACTCCATAAAAGAGATGGAACGTAAACTTAACGGAGGATATTAAAATGGATAGGAATGTATTAACTGGAGCACTACTACTAACAGTTATGGCAATAGCATTTTGGGTTAAGCCAGCACAAGCGGCAAATGAATACCTACAGGGTGGACAGCATTGTGATCCTGTTACACTAGAACCATATGCTGAAATTAATAGAGGTGACGACACTAGCGGTAATAACTATCCTAGTAGTTCCAGCAATAATTATAATTCAAGCAGGGACAGTGAAAACTTTAGAGTTGGTATTAGATTACGAATTTCATTAGGTGGAACATGTACAAAGAAGTATAGAAAAACTATGCTACAGAACGAACTGTTAAGACAACAGCTCGAAATGTTAAAAATGTGTGCTAGGTATAAAGATTTAGAACTAGGCCCTGAGTTCGCAGAAGTAAGACAAATGTGTGCAGGAGTACGCAAGGCCAAAATGGAAAACACCGTGGAAATACCAAACGAGAAACCAGACAAGGAGATTAAAAGATGAGTGAAAAAACAACAGTAGAAGTGGGCGGAGTTAAATTCACCGGCGGCAAACTATTTTTAGTATTAACAGTACTAAGTACCTTAGGCGGAGCTGCCTGGGGAGGCTTTGAATTCTATAACGATTATAGAAATATGAAAGCTAAAATAGAACGCTATCAAGCACCCGATCTATCTGGTATTGATAAAAGTGTAGCACTGTTAGAAACAAGAATAGATGGTGCATTATTACAAGTTGACGAAGCATTACAATATTCAAAGGATATTAAAAATGGTCTACGTGATGATGTTATGCGAGTTGAAAAGATTGTAGATAGTGTAGAAGATGATGTTAAAGGCGTAGAAGCTGACGTTAGAGAACTAATAGACTTAGCTGAACAACGTTTTGAAATCAAGCGTGACAGGTTACAAAATGATTACAATGAAAAAGCAGAAGACTTGCGAAATAATAGTAATCGTAGCAACGACGAAATACGTGATGAAATTACAAGAAAATTAAAAGAACTTGAAGATAGGTTAAATTTAAGATTACAGAGAGCATTAGATAATCCTCTAGCTAATTAAACTTACTAACAGCTGGGGAGGAAACTTCTCAGCTTTTTCATGACAGCCGGAATGATACTATGCTATTATGTATTAAGATAATTAAGTATGTAACCGGAGAAGTAAAAACATGCCAATTTATTCATGGCACTGCCAAACATGCAGTGAACTATATGACGAACTATTAGGAATGGGAAAGCACTCCCCTGCTTGTCCTGAATGTGGAGAAGCTACTGCTGAAAAGTTAGTTAAGATGCTTACAATGCCGCAGAAACCTAAGGTACATTCATCAGATACAAAACCTCAAGACAAATGGGGATATAATAAAACAACAACTGAAACTATATTTGCCGCAGACATCGGACGTCAGGATAGAACCTATGACGAAAACGCATTAAAAGCTAGAGTTAGAGAAACTGCAAAAAAACAAGCGGGCAAGGGTGCAACAGTCGCCGTTGGAAGTAATATCAACGCAGTAAAAAAAGCAAAACCAGCAAAGAAAAGTACTTGACATTGTTAGTATAATGCAGTATACTAGTAACTAAGAGGAATCCTATTTTATGTTTGCACCACACGACTATTATGACTGGAATGCACTTGTTAACAGTACTGCACGAAAGCAATTAGTAATTGATATAGACAAAATAGTTGCAAACGGCGACTATTGGGATAATAGTCCTCCCTTCCAGACAAACATTAATATATTTGCAGAGCCAACTGAACATTGGATAAATCTTAAAATGAGCTTTATTTGGAGTTGCTTTGCTTACATGCAACGCGAAGTACAAATTAAAGGTGTTAAGAGCTGGGGTTACAAAACTTCACTTAACACTAAAGAAGACCGTGACAGTTATTGGCATCAGCATCTAAGACCAAACTCAACAGTATTAAGCGGTGTGTACTATTTGCAATTACCAGATGATGCAGTAAATCTTAAAACAGCCGGAACAGAAGTTGCACCAAACGGTCCTGAAGGTGACGGTAAATACTTTGCAGGATGGGACACTGGTCATTGGATGATCATGCCTGGAAAAACTTGGCACCGCCCGGGTGTCTTACAGTCTCACAACAACCGTTACGTTGTAGCGGCAGATATGGAGTTTTAATGTTACATACAATTGATGACTTACTAAAAAGAGTAACAGCAATGAGAGACCTAGCAATGCAAGCACATAGAGAAAAATATACTAAGAGTAATTATAACGAACAATATGTGACATCATTGGTAGAACAAATACAATCGTTAGCCGCAAGTATTGCTGGTGATAAAACACTACACCCAAAGCTCAAACAAAAGAAGGACATTACAGAATCAAATGACAGTTAGAAAACAAGCATATATGCACTACAGCGAACAGCCGCTGTTAGACTTAGTTGAAGACATCTACAAGGCAGCACCGCCTTTAGAAGAAGCAGGCTCGACTTCTAATGACCCGCACAATCACCGTGTTAGTAAAACTAGTTGGATACTGCCTGAAGGTGATGAAAACATAGCAATCTTTCAAAAGTTGTTTGATGTAGCAATGGATGCAAGTAAGCGAGCTAAATGGAACTTTGAAGCAGAAGTTTTAGAACCGTTACAATACACTCATTACGGCGTTGGTGAAAAATACGACTGGCATGTTGATCAGATAATTGACGATGAAGATAATGAAAATTGTAGGAAACTTAGTTTTACATTATTACTTAATGATGATTTTGAAGGCGGCAATCTAGATATCGAGTGCGGCAGTCCTGGTAACCCAGAACGAGTCAAAACAATAGAACTACAAAAGGGAGACATTGTGTTCTTTCCTAGTTATCTATGGCATAGAGTAACACCAGTAACATCCGGAGAGCGTCACAGTTTAGTAGGATGGATACAAGGACCAATTTGGAAATAACATGACAACACATACATACAAATACGAAGATGTTTTTGAAGACGACCCAGAAAACCCAGAAGACACGTTAATGACAATTCCTCCCGAGATACTTGAAAAGCAAGGATGGAAAGTTGGAGATACATTACGTATTCAAACAGGCGACCAAGGAACTATTGTTATTACTAAAAAAGAAGAAGATGGTACTAGTATAGTAATACAGCCCGAAGAAACTTGACAACTGTGCAATCTGTGTTATAATAGTTTATAAACAGAGAATGGCGGATTGCACATGATTACAGTTAACGGCGGCAGTAATACTCAACGTAAGTATGCATTTAGTATTGCATCTTACGTGTGTAACAAATTCAATATCACTCCTACTATAGAGATTAATTTCCGAAGGATGAGCAATGACACTAGCTATGGTTACTGCACACAACTAGAAGATAACGAATACGATGTAGACATTAAGCGTACACTGAAGTTGCGTGATATGCTTTCTACACTAGCACACGAAATGGTGCATGTTAAACAATACGAACTCGGCGAACTCACACAAACAAATGAGGAATCTATTCCTTATTGGGATAAGCCTAGTGAAATTGAAGCACACGGTCGTGAGTGTGGCTTGTTTATTCAATGGGCAGAACAAGAAGAACTTGGCCACTTAAAGTGGACTATGATAGACTAATATGGTTGACAAGAGCGCGGATGTGTAGTATACTGGTTATAAGATAAACAAACAACTGCAAGGGGTATTGCAAATGTCAGTCTTAGCAAAATTATTAAATATCAATACATATGTACAAGATGGCTTCAGTAAGGTAGCTGACGTTCGAGCAAATCCAGATAACGGCAAATGGGAATTAGTAGATCAATCATCCAGTTTGTATGAAAACCATACCAGTTGGGTCTATGCAGTAGTAGCTGGCGAAGAGATTGTTAAGATCGGTGAAACTGGATTACAACTGGGCATTAAAAAACAAAGAAACGATCAGCCCGTAATCAACACCACTAATAGAATGGGACGCTTGGCAGGATTTGGTAACACATTTGATGCAAACTGGCAAAAAACTGATACTGATGTTAGAATTCGTTCAACCTTACACGAAGAAGCTCTCAAGGGTAATGTTAGTATTTGGGCTAAACGCTGTGATATTTTGGGTGTATTAAGTGTGCTCTATGGTGAGACTTATAAAACATTCACTACCTATCATAAACAGATGGAAAAGGCTTATCTCACTAGAATCCAAAACAAAACTGGTGTTCTACCTCGTTTGAATCCTCATAAAATCTAAACATACTAAGGAGCAGTAACATGGCTAAAGTTAAAACATACCAGCAACAATTTGCATTGCAAGAGGCACTAGCAATATGCTTTGCGGCACAGCGTATTAACGGAAGCTATGTTAAGCACACACAGCGATTTAGCACTGAAGGTAATCCTACAATACATGCTAATAAAGACATGGTCAAACAGCACTTTGGCAAATACACAGATCCTGACTTTGTAAACTTTAAAGCAATTGATGAAGACTTCGAAGCAGTTGATATTGCAACAAAGCACTTTAAAAGATATACGCTAGGACTTATCGGTGATACATTGTCTGCGTTCCAACAGGATGTATTTAAACTTCTTAGTAGTGAAACTATAGGATTTAATAAACTAGGGTTACTTGCGTATGTACCTGAGCTTGTTAAACGTGAAGTAGCAGAATCTAAGTTTAAGAAAATGTTGCGAATGGAGTATCGCAATAGTGCTAACGTTGGCAATGTTAAAGATCCTGTAGAAGGTGTTGTTAAATTTCTTAGTAAATTTTGGAGTGAGGACTGGGAGAGCTTTAACTATGTAGCAGACCTTAATGGTCACTTAGTTAGCTTTATGAATAAGTTTGATCACGACATTGGATCACGCAAGCGTATCAAAGGCAAGGTTAAAGCACATGGCAAGAATCGTAACTTTGATGTTTGTGAAACACGTCTTAACTATTGCAAATTATATAAACTGTGATTAAACTTCAAGGCAAACTTCCGAGAGAAATTTATCTCGCATGCTCCGGTGGAGTAGACAGCATGGTTGCATATGATTTCTTAAGTCGCAACCATGATGTAATTTTATTATACTATCACCACGGAACTGAACACGGTGCAAGAGCACTAGAATTTTTAGAAACATTTGCTAAAGAAAGAAACGTTGGATTACTTTCTAATTATTTAAGTAGCAAAGATAACTTTTCAGCATTTGAAACAACACCATCTAAACACAAAAGAGAAAGCCAAGAGGAGTATTGGAGACGGATACGATACGACTGGTTAGAACGTTGCACTAATAGGCAAATTGTAACCGCACACCATTTAGACGATTGTGTAGAAACTTGGTTAATGAGCAGTATGCATGGCACAGGTAAAATTGTTCCCTACTCTAGGAACAATAGAGTGATACGACCGTTCTTATTAAATCGCAAGCGCGATCTTCGGCTGTGGGCTCGACTAAATAACATTGACTACATAGAAGATGAGAGTAACGCAGACACTACGCATCTTCGGAATTACATAAGACACGACCTGATGCCTCATGTACTGCACATAAATCCGGGCATCTATAAAACTATTAGAAAAAAGGTGTTAAAGCAATGTCAAAATCAAGAGAAATTAAAAAACTTAGTACAACATTCGATGACTCAATTGGAGATGACGATTTCGGTCTGATCCTATCTAAAAAGGGAGAGCTAAAAGGACTATGGATACCAACTGGACAAGAAGACAGTTTGGTACCAATTGAGATTAGCGCAGTTTTAATGAAATACTGGGGTGTAGATCCAAACGCACCAGACGCCGTGGGAGAAACTTTACATTAATATGAACGTAAAACAAATTACTGTTAACCAACTTGCAGATCTTGCATACAGCACAGAGTCAGTTGATCCAATCGACTGGGGCGAACTTGCGATACGGGAAGAACAAGCATATCTATTAATGTCAAACCACATGCTAGAACAGTTCGGCAACGTAACTGATAACGATATGGCAGAAAAGTACTTGACATTAATGGCTACTTGTGTTAAACTAACTGTAGAGAACTTTGTTTTAAACTTAAAATTAGAAGGTTATAATGATAAGAAGCAGATTTGAAGAAGTATGTATGTTAACTAACACTCGTAACGATGTAGTTGCTGAAGCAGAAGTTGGTAACTTTCGACACAAGGAACGGCTAGATGCATACTTGGTAGCAAACAAGATTCCAATGATCTGGAACGGGCGTATTTACGTAGGCAACATGTTAGGCATGGAGTTTACTACACCTGGACCAGTTGAACACACATATAAAGATTAACCACAACAAAGGAATGCTTAAATGCTAATCCCAACAGTAATTGAAAAAGAGTCAAGCGGCGAACGTGCATACGATATTTACAGTCGCTTAATGAAAGACCGCATTATTATGCTTAACGGTCCAGTAGAAGACAACATGGCTAATATTATTGTAGCGCAACTGCTATACTTAGAAAGTGTTAGTCCTGACAAAGAGATTAATCTGTACATCAACAGTCCAGGCGGTGCAGTAACAGCAGGTCTTGCTATTTACGATGCTATGCAGTTCATCAAATGTGATGTGCGTACTATTGTAATGGGTCAAGCGTGTAGTATGGGATCATTCCTAGCTATGGCAGGCACAGCAGGTAAGCGTAATATATTGCCAGAAGCACGTACAATGATTCACAGAGTAAGCTCAGGCACACGAGGCACTTCAGGTAGTGTACACGTACAAGAGCTACAGTTTGAAGATGCACAACGAGCATTTAATGAATCAATGAAAGTAAACAAACGTCTTACAGAACTTTATGTGCGTCACAACACAGCTGGTAAGACATATGACGAACTATTTGAAACAATGAAGTTTGATACATTCCTTACTGCCGAAGAAGCAGTAGAACACGGACTAGCAGACAAAGTTGTTGTGAAACGCTAATGAGCCAATGGTTGGATGTATGTTGGTTAGAAGTGAAACAAAAGGAGCAGACGATGAATGATTTAGATACGTTTAATAACAAAGCTCAGAAAGCAATTGATAGTGAACTTGCTATTACAATTGATACCGGTTCAGAGTATACAAATAATGTTTCTATAACAGAAACAGCTACGATCGAATCTTCGGTCAGCGAAACAGTGGCAGCACTAAAGGGAATTCCAACACGGAGCGAACTGATGGAAATGCTACGCAAGGAAGTAGTGGAAATAACATTCCTAAAACTTGACGGAGACGAACGTAAGATGCCTTGTACACTTATTACAAGTTTTCTTCCTCCAGCAAAGAAAGCCGACCCACTGTCGCAAAAGAAAGTTCGAGAAGTATCGGACAAGGTCTGTGCAGTATGGGCTATTGAAGCAAAAGGCTTTCGTAGTTTCCGATATGATCGTGTAACTAATGTAAACATTTTAGAAAATATTTTTTCATTGAAGGAGTAAACTATTGGAATATAATAAATTAATTGTTGCAGGAATCGTTGCACTATTTGCAACAAATGCAAATGCAGAGACAGTACGTGACCACTATAAAAACGTAATTGAGCAAACGCCGTACAGTGTAGAAGTGTGTAAAGATGTACAGATCCGCGGACAAGCTAGTACAGGTGATACTGTATTTGGAGCGTTACTCGGCGGTGTTATTGGTAATCAATTTGGTGGTGGCAAAGGTAAAGATGCCGCAACTATACTAGGTGCTATTGTAGGTGCCGATGTAGCTAATAAGAATAGCAAGAAACCTGGTAGTGTTCAGCGACAATGTCAAATTGAAACACGCTACGAAGAACGCCAGCGCGAAGTCTATAGCCACAGTACAGTTACATTTAGTACTGAAGGTAAAAAGTATACAGTCAATTTTCAAAAATAGTAGTTGACATCTAATGCTGTTGTGCTATAATAGTATTATAAACAAAAAACAGAAAGTAGCACAATGAGCGTATATGTTGAACAGGCGATGCAGGTTAGTGGAATTAATAGAACAGAAATCATCGTAGTGTGTACGTATCTAGTACGCACTAGGCAAGCGTCAAGCGCAGGTGATGCGCTTCGGAGGCTTGAAGCAGGAGAGTTTGCTCAACGTGATTTACAAGAAGAGATGATACAGTCACTTCAAGTTGAATTACCTAGAAATAGAAATGTAAATGTTGATCCAGATTTAGAAAACAACGATTGACATAACATAAATAACTTGCTATAATAGTAGCATATAAAGAATACAGGAAGATTGCCAGAGCGGTCGATCGGAGCTCCCTGCTAAGGAGTTGAACGCGAAAGCGTTCCGTGGGTTCGAATCCCACATCTTCCTCCACTGACATGTTAGGTTGCTCCTAACTAGTACGGATTATTATGCTCCGTATGATTGAAGTGATGTCGCAGTCACAACAAAAGAATCGATGCAAGTATGCCGGCTGTGTAGGTCGTTAGTGAGAAGCGGTGGAGCCAAAAGCTATGAATCCGTTATCACATACACACTAATTTAGCGGGTATCGTATAGTGGTTATTACGGTAGGTTTCCAACCTTTAGACAGGAGTTCGATTCTCCTTACCCGCTCCAGACTTAATACAGGAGGTAACATATGATTATAGGGTTATTTTTAATTGCAGGGTTGTTTGTAACAGAAAATGCAGAGTTTTTTAAAACAGTTGACGCTAACGTTAAAGACGGAATGACTTGGAGTTATGTAGGACCACAACGTCCGGATACTACTACACCGTATATTCCATTAGTAAATCAAACAACAGGCGAAGAAACCATTATCTTTAAGATGGCGAAAGACATCGACTAAGTAAAAGACACGCCGGATTAGCTGAGTTGGTTTAGCAAAGCACTTGTAATGCTTAGACGGGAGTTCGAATCTCTCATCCGGCACCAAATATAAGCCAGTCTATGGTTAGCATACACAAGTCTTTCACAGGCGTCATTGACTTGTTGTTGTAGTAAGGTTCGATTCCTTAGCTGGTATCAAAGTCGACAAGCCTGAGCATGCTTTACTAACTGCTCCTAAATTTAACAAAGGTAATATACGATGGCTAGTTTAAAATATGTAATTGATATTGATGGTACTATTTGTAATGAAATATTCAATCCAGACGGCACAAAGAACTATGCACTACATCAACCTATGATGGATCGTATTGCTAAAGTAAATGCACTATACGATGCAGGTCATAAGATCAAATATATGACAGCTAGAGGTGCAGTAAGTGGTGTAGACTATTATGCACTAACCAACAATCAATTAGTAGAATGGGGTGCAAAGCATCACGAACTTAGTGTTGGCAAGAAAGAACACTACGATGTTTGGATCGACGACAAGGCGTTTTGGAGCGAGAACTTCTTTAGAAGTACTGGCGAAACATACGAGTAACAATTTTGTCCCGTTCGTCTATCGGTTAGGACCACGGCTTTTCAAGCCGTTAAGAGGAGTTCGATTCTCCTACGGGATACCAAAAAAACTATAAATATAGTAAGTTAAACAGCTTATATGAGGAGAATTTAAAATGGCAGGAATAGCTAGAGTAAACGGATCGGGACTATCAGTCGCCGCAACAGTATATGGTACAGGCGCAACAGCATTTAAGATTATTGTTAAAATTGCAAATGCTACAGTAGTTGATCTAAGGGCAGAAGATGATGCATTAGATGAAACAGTAGAGCAAATTATTAAGGAAATTAATCCTTTAATGTATATGACTACTAACGCTAATACAGGTATAATAACTGTAGTATGTGATGCAAATGTAACAGCGGCAGACTTACAAGCACGTATTAGAACTATTGGTAAAGCGGCAAACTATCCAACTAGTACAGTAACAGCAGTCGGTCCAAACAACATTGATACAAGTGGGACAGTAGTTACTGTCGCGGCAACACTAACAGCAACATAATTAAATAGTTAACTTAAAGGTTGACAAAGATAAATAACTGTAGTATAGTAAGTTATACAAGAAACAAAAGGAATTAAAATGCACAAGACAGCACAACAATCATTTTATTGGTACCCACCGACAGGGAGGGGTTTGTCTTGATGTGACTTTTTGAAAAAGTTATTTTAAGTAAGCCCTTAGCATTTAGTTGTTAAGGGCTTTTTTTATGACTGCACTTCGTCCTACTGCAATAGGAAGTTTTGCAGAACATAGATGGCCCGTATGGGTGATCGAAGTAAGTGTAGTCATAAAAAAAGTTTAGGGGTGTAGTGTTAATGGTAACACCTAACACAGAATATAGGTGTAGTGTTAATGGCAACACGGGTGATTCCAAACCACCAGCTCTCAGTTCGAATCTGAGCATCTATGCCAATTTGTTAGATTTGCGTCTGTTTTCCTTCCAAGGAAGATACTGCATATTTGACAAGCTATGTAGGCCGCCCTTACTAATGGGATGGATATGATCTACTTCGTATCCTTTAGGACAGTTTGCATAGAACTCTTGTAAAGCGGAGATGTTTTCGTCTGCAGGAGTTTGGAACTTACGGCGAGCCATATAACGAGCATTTGCTTCGTTCATACGGGCTCTATAGTGTTCGTGAGTTTCTTTAGGTCGGCAAGCAAGTGAACAATATTCTTTGTTCAAGTGTTGTTTGCCACAAGCAGGACAGTCTTTCCAGCGAGAATCAGTTTTCTTTCTGCGAGGAGTGTTAGTATTAGAGTACGATGCGGAACAGGATGAACTACAAAACTTTGTTTTAGTTTCTGTTCCGCATTGTAAGCAGGCGTTTAGAGGTTTCTGCTTACTGGCTGTGTAGCAATCACGAGTACAGTGTGCTTGGGTGCTACCAGAGCGTTTTGGTTTAAATTGTATGTTACAGTGTTTACAAGTATTCATATAGTTATTTATTCGAAACGGCTCGGTAATGCCAGTTAAGTTTAGCGGTTCGAATCCGTTCACCTTTGCCAATTAAGGGGAGTATGCTACAAGGTGTGGCAGCGGACTGTAAATCCGCCGAGGAAGCTCATGAATGGTTCGATTCCATTACTCCCCACCAATTTAAAT
>Ga0307998_1000108_pt1 | contig 47461 bp, 44 predicted proteins | sample Davwhametageno37_FD_203147 | JGI IMG/M metagenome (GOLD analysis project Ga0307998, IMG submission 203147) | Marine microbial communities from Davis Island wharf, Antarctic Ocean - #37 | ecosystem: Environmental > Aquatic > Marine > Unclassified | place: Antarctic Ocean: Davis Island wharf... | reverse complement strand
TTGAGACCACCTACCACATCTAAATCAAAGATTACCGTTTGGTTATTATTCCAAATACGTTCAATCTCAGATTTTAGAGTGCCATAAGATTGACCTTTATAGACCTCTTCAAATTCCACAAAGTCGTCGTGCTCTATTTTTTGTTTGAACTCTTCAGGACTTAAAAACCAATAATCAAGACCATTTTCTTCTTCACCCCTTTTAGGCCTGCTCGTTGCAGAAACTGAAAATGAAAGCACATTCAGTTTCTTCAATAGAGCTTGAACTATTGAAGTTTTACCTGCGCCCGAAGGTGCCGAGAATATGATTGCTTTTTTGGTCATAGACTAAAGTACATTTAGTACCTGTTCTTTTATTTTTTCAAGCTCATCCTTCATTTCAACAACATGAACCTGCATTTCAGCATGATTAGCTTTGGACCCGATTGTGTTGATTTCACGACCCATCTCTTGACCAATAAACCCTAGTTTTTTTCCTTGCCCAGCATTACCGTCCATGGTTTTTGAGAAATACTCTAGGTGCGCTTTTAATCGCACTTGCTCTTCTGTAATATCCAGTTTTTCCAAGTAATATATCAGCTCCTGCTCAAAACGATTATTGTCAAAAATATCATCGTCTTTTTTCATATCCTCAAAACGAGCGAGCAATTTTTCCCTTTTATTATCAACTCGAGTTGGAGCCAACTGCATTACTTTCTCTAAACGATCAGCAATAATGTCAATTCGTTTTTTGAGGTCATTTTGAAGCTGTAATCCTTCATCTTTTCTGAAGTTATTACATGCAGTGAGGCCTTCAATTACAGTTTCTTTTATGGTTTTGTATTCGGCTGCATCAAACTCATGACTTTCTGATTCCAGGATATTTGGCATCCTCATAATTAGACTCATAGAGTCGGCAGGTTCAATACCAAATTCTTGGCTTATTCCTTTAATTTGAGAATTATATTCAGCAAATAATTCACTATCAATACTTACAGAAGAACTCTTTTTGGCTGATTCTACATTCAGTGAGAAATCAATTTTTCCTCGATCAAGTTGATCCGAAATCAAGTTTCGAATTTCAAGTTCTTTTTCTCGATAAGAACTAGGCACCCTAACCTTAGTATCGTTCATTTTTGAGTTGAGGGTTTTCACTTCTACTGTGATTTTAGTACCGTTAAACTCATTTGTTGCCTTACCGAATCCGGTCATGGATAATATCATACTCTCAATAATTTCCGCAAATATAAAGCAGAGTATTCAGCTAAATCGTTTGCTTACAATGTAAACCCCTGTGAAAATGAGAATTGCGCCAACAATCTTTACTATACTCAATTCATCTTTTCCCATAGCAATGGCAAATAATGAGGCGAGTACAGGTTGAGTATATATGTAAGTGCTCACTGTGGAGGGCTGTAATCTTTTGAGCGCAAATATGTTAAGTAGGTATGCAAAGAAGGTTGTACAAATAACAACAAAGGCAGTTTCAAGCCAAATAATTGAGGTAAACGTTGTCCATTCAATAGCCATAAAATCATAGAAACCAAAAGGCAGAACGTAGATTAACCCGAACGTAAATACCAATTTTATTATAGTTAACGGTTGATACTTTGTCATTAATGGCTTCACCAAGACTAAATAGACTCCATAGGAAGCTGCATTTATAAATATCATAAGATCTCCAGGCCAAGTTGCAGCATCAAATGAAAAATCAGATTTAAAAAGAATAATGAGTAACGCACCGACTACACCTAAAATGAGTCCAATAATTTTTTGTCGGGTAATAACCTCATGAAGAATTATTGATGCCGCAATAATTACCAAAATCGGATTGGAGGTCATTATAATTGCGGCATTAATTGGTGTGGTAATGTTTAATCCAGCGAAGAATAATAGTTGATTCATGGCAACCCCAAACAACCCACAAAGGGCAATTCTTGGCCAATCTTTACTGTCTACTTTTTCGTTACTCAATAAACTATGAAAGAACCAAAACAACAAAGCAGCACCAAATACCCTCAGAAAAATGAAGCCGAAAGGTTGAATGTATTCGGGCATTACATCTTTGGCTACAGAATAATTAAGACCATAAATGAGATTGGCACCAAATAGTGCAAGATGAGCCTTTATATTTGTATTTTTCACCAAAACGAAATTGAGGATTATTTGCACGCTTTTTGTTTAAGGCTATAAAACTTTAAAACATTATCTCATGAAAAATATAATTATTGCCGCTGTTGTTACCTTAACAACCTTAACAGGGTTCTCCCAGAAAAAAGGAACCCTTGAAGCTAAGATTCAGGTAAAAGGAATTTGCAGTATGTGTGAAAACAGAATCGAAGAAACTGTAAATTTATCCAAAGGAATTAAATCGGCAGAATGGGATTTGGATACTGAAATTCTTACTGTAGTTTATAAAGAAGGAAAAACAAATCCTCAGGAAATTGGAAATGCATTGGCAAAGGCAGGTCACGATAACCAGTATGCAAAAGCAACCACAAAAGATTACGAAAAAATATCAGGATGCTGTAGATATAAAACTCAGGAAAAACATCAAGATTGAGCCTCCCTTAGAAGCTCAACATTCTTTTTAGAGTTTCCAATAAATATTTGGCCATCCACTATTGCAACGGGCCGTTTAAAAAAGGTGTATTCATCCAGAATTAAGGATTTATAATCCTGTTCTGTTAGAGATTTATCTCCAAGGTTTCTAGCTTTAAACTGCATGGATCTTTTCGAAAACAAAGACTCGTACGAGCCCGCTAATTCATGCATTTGCTCCAATTGTTCCGAGGTAATTTTGTTAGTTTTGATATTTTGAAAATCGAAATTCTTTGATTTCAATTGAAGGTCGTTGATGATTCGTTTACATGTGCTGCAGGTAGATAAATAGTAGACTTTCTTCATGAATCAAAGATAAAATTACTAGCGCGTTTTGGCTAAAGGAAAAAGTAAATCACCTGTACGGCAATTGCTAAGTCCACAAAGGATTTTTATTCCTGTTGTAATTGGTTTGGCTGTTGCTGTTTGGTTGCTTTGGGATGAATTTAGTGCTGATATGTTCAGCCAAGTGACATGGGGTTGGTCAACAGCATTTTGGTTGTTTTGCGCCCTTCTAATGGTTGCAACTCGAGATTTGGGTTACATGTACCGAATAAGGGTTTTGACTGACAATGAAATAAAATGGCGTAACAGTTTTGACGTTATTATGCTGTGGGAATTTGCATCAGCAATTAGTCCAAGTGTAGTTGGAGGCTCAGCGATTGCATTATTTATTGTAAATCGGGAAGGAATAAGCCTAGGAAGAAGTACAGCCGTGGTTATGGTGACAGCCTTCTTAGATGAGCTTTTTTACATTATAATGGTGCCTTTGGTACTATTAGTAGTTGGGACAAGCGATTTGTTCCCACCCAATTTGCAAAAAATTATGTTCGGAATGAGTTTAGGCGCAAAGCAAATATTCTATGTAGGATATGGATTTATCGTCATACTAACCACATTGATTTTGACTGCAATTTTCTTTGCACCACAAGCTACTAAGAAGGTCTTGGTGAAGGTTACTTTTCTGAATTTTTTAAAATTTTGGAGAGCAGAAGCGATTCAGACAGGTAATGATATTATAACTACAAGTAGAGAACTTCGAGGAAAACCGTGGACCTTTTGGGGGAAAGCCTTTGGTGCTACTTTATTTAGTTGGACTGCTCGTTTTTGGGTGGTTAATTTCTTGATTTTGGCTTTTGGAACGTTAGCATTTAATGAGCACATGATGGTTTACGCACGTCAACTGGTTATGTGGGTTATCATGCTTATTAGTCCAACACCTGGAGGAACTGGAGTTGCAGAATACATGTTTGGCGAATTCTTAGGATTGTATATCGTTGATGGGTTCTCAGGAGTCATTGCTTTATTATGGCGACTATTTACTTATTACCCTTATTTGTTTGTTGGAATTATGGTCCTCCCTGGTTGGATAAGAAGGGTATACTTAAAACGACGGTTGATTACCTTTAAGAAAGCATATAGCAAAAAAAAAGCTCATTAAGGGCTTTTTTACTTTTCTCAAAGTCTATTACTTCAAAGTACAAACTTCACCATCAACCTGATAAAGTGAACAAGCAGTTTCCGCGTCAGCTTTCTTTGCTTTTGGAATGTTCATAGAGTTATCTACAACTCCGTCAACAGTGCATTCGCATACGTAATCTTTCTTACATGAAGTAAAAGAAGCAGCAAATAATGCTACTGAACAAATTGCTAAAAATTTTTTCATTTTCTTTATTTTTAAGTTTTCTCAAACGTACGAATTTCAAAAGAAAAATGAATAAAATAATTAATCTATAATTTCAAATGTTCGAGCGCCGCTTTATAATCGACTCTTTCCCCGTTAGAAATACCAATTAAAAATGCTCCTTCAACTCCTTTAGATTTAACCAACGATAGGGTCTGTTCTGCCTCGTTTTTGTTCTTTGTTTCGCCTGTATAATATCTCACAGGGGCTCCTTGAATTACCTTAATACGCATTTGCAACTGGCGTTCGTATTTAGCTAGTTCGTATATTGGGTCGGCTGCAGTAACACTCGCTCCTATCTGAACGGCTAAGAAAACTTTAGCTTTGTTTTTTATTCTAGATGTAATAGGTTTAGGCGCGCCTTTCTTTTTAGTTGAGCCTGCTTTACTTTCATTTAAAGAAGGTGTATATGGAGCAGGAGAACCCGCTTCAATTTTCTTAGCCTCACCAATTCCAATTTTATTTCCATTAGAATAGGCCACAATAAATGCATCCGTAATTCCTTTTTTAAAGATTGTATTTTTTGAATTCACCGCCTCATTTAATGAAGAGAAATGCCCTACTCGAAATTTATTCATTCCACCTTCTAAATAAATGTATACTTCCTCAGTTAATTTAGAGACTGAACCAGGCAATTTTTTGTCAGCTCCCGCTGCAACTTGCACTGCATAATAAAAACCGACTGTTTCTTCTGTTTTCGCAGTTAAAACAGATTTCTCAATTGGAGTTGTTAAAGCTACAGGAGTTATGATTTGCTGTATTTGAGGAGAAGTCGCCAAGGGCTCTATGTCAATTTTTTGGTCAGGTTCAGGAACAGGCATAGTTACAGGTTCAGCTGAGATTTCTATTTCAGAGTATTTATCGAAGTACATTAAAATGGATTTTGGAATAGTTTCTTCTTCAGCTTCTTCAGGTGCTGCATCCGAAATTTCAGTAGTTCCAACCGTATCCACAATAGGGGCAGTCACTTTAGAAACACTAAAATCTAATGATTTAACCGTGTCCATAATCGGTATAATAGATTGATTATTAGCAATTAGAGTCTCCGAAACTATCGAATCAACAACTTCTACTAAAGAAGCAGTATCCGTCTCTCTTGAATTGTCAATAGTGTTAACAATTGGAGATATGACAGTATCTTTTAACATAGCAAGAGCGACTTCCTCAGCTTGAGCTATCAAAGTATCTTTTGGAGTCTTTTTTGTTTCTTTCTTTTCACGCTCTGGCATAGGAGGTTTTGCTGATTTACATGGATCATTAATGTATGATGCAAACGCAGTTAAAATCTCATTGAGCTTATTTACGTTAGTAGTTAAAGCAAGATATTGTTCTGATTTTTGTTTTTCAAGATCTACAGATTTCGCTCGTTTAATCCAATACTTTACTTCAATTATTTTTTGATTAACCAATGCAAAGTCAAGTCCTTCACAAGCACATTCTTTTCGTAATGAAATTTGGGTAATGCTGTGGCTCAGCAAATCAGCTTGTTTTTGAGCGGACTTTATCAAGCGAAACATTTTATCGTCTGTTGCCTGATTTTTCTCTTCTCCTGCAGTTTCTGCTAGCTTTTTACAACTTTGTACATCCTCAGCAATACTTTTCATCTGATCCTGAACAATGCTCAACTCTGCGTCAAACATTTCGCAAGCTTCATTGGCAGTGCCGTAAATTGACAATAACAACACTGCAGCAGCTAATAAAAATCTTTTCACCTATATAAATTGATACGTGTCAAATGTAAATAATCATTAAGGTATTGTGCTTTTCTCGAGTCAATATTAGACTAGTATAGAAGGTGTTCGTCAACAGTTATAATTGAATAAGTAGTTGATTGCGTGTTTCTAGGGGCAAACTAGATAGTCCACATTTGCACAAATCGAAATAATATGCGCCTCACAATTACCCTTTTTATAGTCATTCTAGCAAATTCATCTTTTGGACAAGATTGTTATTCAAAATATCGCAAAGCGTTTACTGAACGCGGTGCAATAGAAGTTACGGATAGTACTTATGAAGGTGTAATAATAGCTATTCGACAAGGTAACGAGACAAACTGCTTTATGGGTAAAGTATCCGTTAAATCTGGAAAGGTTGTATTGGATAATTTCTATGTAGAGTTAGAAGATGAGTCTTACGAAAATTTAGGGCCTAAATTTAAAAATTTGAAACCCGTAGAGATTAAAGACGGTGTATCTCAAATAATAATAGACAAACGAGACAATTTGTACAACGTGATTTTTCTGGACCATTTAAAACCAAAAAAGAAAGGTTTTAAGAAGGCTCCAGACTTTGATTTGGATTAGACTTTTAAAACAGTTACAAGTCGGATAATAGGGCGATTATCTTTTCATTTTTTTCTTGACTTAATACTTGACTGATTGTAGCAGTTATAGCGTCCATTCTCATTTGATATTCCTCAAATTTAGTTTGATTTTCATTGGTCAGATTGGTCTCATTGTACTTTTCCTGTTTTATAACAGCTTCTTTCGCAGAAGCATAAAAGTCTTTTAAACTTTTTGCAGCGGCTGATTTTATCCAATTTGAATTTGATTGAAGTAATGTTTTTTGAAAAAGAGAATAATTAGCCAACAATTCATCCGTTCGGTTTACTTTTAATAAAAGTTGAGCGTGCAGAAAAAGGAATTGTGCTTGTTTGTAGGCTCCAATTTTATAGAAATTTTCCTTGAAAAACTTAAGTTGCTTGTAAGCTCCAAATTCAGAGTAAGCCTTCGAGATTTCCATTCTAAGCTCCTCATTTTCATCATTTTCATGGGCTTTACAAAATTTCAGAACCGCTAATGTGTCTTTAGCTTGAATTCCAATTTTGATTGCAGTTTGAAGTACGACATAAGAACTATCAATGCTTAGCTTGGAATAATACTCAACTATATTCTCAGGTGTGAAATTCAAACGATACAATTCAATGGCCTTAGCTCTTACCTTAGAATGGTTGTCATTTTTCACAGTAGAAAGTAACCGCTCTTCTTTAAATTTTGCTTCGAATAAAGGACTTGCAGACATTGCTGAGATGCCTTGAATTCTGATATTATAGAAATCGTGACTTATAGCAATGTTAATCGCCTTTTTAGTCAATGCATTATTTGGATATTCCGCCGAAAGTCTGGCCAGTGCTATTTTCATATCCGCCAATCCTTTTCCAAACGCAAATTGAGCAAACCATACTTCGCTTGTTTTATTTGGCTCTTCAATCTCGGCAAGCAGATAATCTTGACTGTCATAATCAATCCAAGTTGCAGCTGTGTTTCCTTTTAAATAAAAAGTGTCTAATTCATTTTTGACCCAAATTGTATCTAACAATTCTTGGTAGGGGAGGTAAGACTTTACGAGCAATGGAATTTGATACAACGGAAATTCGTTCAAGTTCTGAGTTTGATTTACGATCATAAAGTTCTGTTTTTGTGTAGTATCAAAATGATAGGTAATGGTTAATTCTGGATGACCATTATCGAACATCCATTGGTTAAAGAACCAGTTTAAATCTTGCCCAGTAACCTCTTCCATTACTAGACGCAGTTGATGCATTTCGGCAGAACCATGGGCATAACGAGTTAAGTAGGTTTGAAGGCCTTTAAAGAATGCCTGATCACCTGTAGCTGTTCTTAATTGATGCATTATACAAGCGCCTTTTGAATAGGTATGACCGTCAAACATTTCAAGTTTACTGTCGTATTGAAATCGCACAAAATCTACCTTCTTAACTTTTGATTCTCTAAGATAACTCTTCTGCTTATTGAGTAAGTTGAGTTGTGCTTCAAATGATGATTTACTCTCCTCTACCCATAAGTATTCGCCATAGGTTGCAAATGCCTCATTTAGGGCCAAATTTGACCAGCTTTCACAGCTTACCAAATCGCCAAACCATTGATGAAAAAGTTCATGAGCGATAATGCCTTCTTGGGGGTAATCAATTAACTCTTGTTTATGACGCTGCACAAATTCTCCATGTAGGGTTGACGAAGTATTTTCCATTGCTCCCGAAACAAAATCCCGAACGACAACCTGAGCATATTTATCCCAAGGGTATTCAACACCTAATTTATTTGAATAGAATTCTAGCATTCGAGGAGTTTCACCAAAAATGTATTGTGCGTCTTTTGAGTAATCCTTTTCAGTGTAGTAGGTAACTTCTTTATTTCTCCATTCTTCCTCTTTAAAAACTGAGAAATCACCAATAGCGATCATTGCTAAATATGGAGAATGAGGTAAAGTCTGAACCCAATAATCGGTACGAGTACCATCCCCATTTTCTGTTGAAAATTCTAATGAACCATTACTTAAAGTTTTTAGAGTATCAGGAACAGTAATGACAATTTCTTGAGTGGTTTTTTGATTGGGCTCGTCCATCGTAGGAAACCAGCAAGAAGAAAAATCGGTTTCACCTTGAGTCCATATTTGAAGTGGTTTTCCGGGTATGTTGTTTTGGGCATTTATAAAATACAATCCTTGTCCGCCACGAATTGCTTTACCACTTCGCTCTTCAACCTCATTGGGATTAGCAATATATTTTATAAAAAGCTCTAGCGTGTCATTCGACGATAAGGTTTTTGTGAAGTTAAGATTCAGTTTTTCTCCGGTGTAATTATAGGTTACTTGGTTGTTTGAATCACTAAGTACCTTAATCTGTTTAATGTCAAAAGCCTTGGCATCTAATGAAAGCGTCTTTTTTGCATAAAAATGTGGAGATAGCTTAAGGCTTGCTTCACCAAAAACTTGTTCAGTTTTAAAATCAAATGAAACCACAAGATTAGTATGAACTAAATCCCAAGCAAGTTCTGTTGTTGCTTGATATAATGGTTGAGTTTTTGACGTTTCTACTTGAGCAGAATCGATGCTTTTTGGGGCAGCATCCAGAGTAGTATTCTCTACATTTTTGGAAGAACTACAACCAAGAGAAAATATCAATAATAATAAAGGAGCAAAAAATCGCATAAACAAATTTAGGATTCTGCGGTTAACTATGACTAATTCTGGGTTTAGGTTAGTAGTTAGTTTTAAAGAATTAAATTTTGCTGTTATAACCTATTTTTGGCTCCTCATTTGAAGTAAAGCGATATGAAAGTTATTGGAAAAGACATTACCTACGAAATTGAACGAGATCTTGATGCTAAACTAAGTTTAAGCGGAAAGGAAGTAATCTTGGATATGGTTGCAGAATCTGAAAATTCGTTCCATGTTATTCATGAAAATGTTGGTTACGATGTTTATATCGTTGAAAAAAATGATGCAACCAAAACCTATGTAATTAGCGTAAATGGAAATCAATATACCTTGCAAGCTAAGAGCAAGTTTGATGAACTTCTAGATCAATTAGGAATGTCTAGTCTAGCGGAAGTTAAGGCAGATAACCTAAAAGCTCCTATGCCTGGTTTGGTGCTAGATATTTTAGTGGAACCAGGAACTGTATTGGCTAAAGGAGATGCAGTTTTAGTATTGGAAGCCATGAAAATGGAGAATAACATTAAGTCTCCAGCTGAAGGTGTTGTGAAATCAATAGACATAAAAAAAGGACAAGCTGTTGAGAAAAACCAAGTCCTAATTTCATTTGAATAAGAAGTTTACAGATAAACTGCAAGACTAAAGGGCTAATCCCCTAGTCGTCTTTTGTTAGCAGCTTAAATCCTTTACCGTGTACGTTAACAATTTCTAAGTTATCGTCAGCTTTCAAGTATTTTCTCAGTTTGGTGATGTAAACATCCATGCTTCTTGAGTTGAAGTAAGAATCGTCTCCCCAAATTCGGTTCAATGCATAACTTCTATCCGTAACCTCATTAAGGTTTAATGACAATAACTTTAAAAGGTCATTCTCTTTGGAAGTAAGTTTTTGTTTTTCGCCGTCAATTACCAACTCTTGCAATTTAGAATTGAATGCAAATCGACCGACTTCAAATTTTTCTTGTTTTTGGTGATCTCTTTCTTTTCGAGTTCTTTTGAGGATTGCCTGAATTCTAAGCAATAACTCTTCCATGCTAAATGGCTTAGTTAGGTAATCATCCGCACCCAGTTTGAATCCTTGAACTTTATCCTCTTTCATTGACTTGGCGGTCAAGAAAACAATAGGAATTTCAGGGTTTATTTTAAGTACATCTTTAGCCAATGTAAATCCATCTTTTTCAGGCATCATTACATCGAAGATGCACAAATCATAATGATTTGTTCTAAAAGCTTCAAGAGCTTCTTTTCCATTACGTCTTAGTTCGGCCGTGTAACCTTTTGCTGAAAGATATTCAGAAAGTAGGTCACCTAAATTATGGTCGTCTTCGGCAACCAGTAATTTTATTTCTTCTTTTTCCATCATAATTATCGTTCAATATTGTTCATTGGAATTGTTAAAGTAAATGTACTTCCTTTATTCAACTTGCTGTTTACTTTTACATTACCATCATGCCTTTCGATCACTGTTTTCACATAGTTTAACCCAAGCCCGAAGCCTTTTGTATCGTGTAAGTTCCCGGTTGAGACTCGATACAATTTGTCAAAAACTTTGTTTTGGTTTTCTTTACTAATTCCAATTCCATTATCACAAACCGAAACCAAAAGATTGTCTTTTTCATTGTTGGTTTTAATATGAATTACAGGGGATGAGGGGGTGTATTTTATAGCATTGTCTATGAGGTTGTACATCGTGTTTGTTATGTGCACTTTATCAGCCATTAAGTGATCCGACTTGGCATTCAGTTCCATCTTAATCACTCCATTTTTATCTCCGAGTTGCATTTGAAATTTGGAAACGGCATCTTCAATAATTGCATGCATTTGCACAGGTTCCATATTCATTTTGAATGCTTGGCTACCCCATATCGCGCTCTTCAAAACATTTTCTACTTGAACTCCAAGTCTTTTATTTTCTTGTCCAATAATTCCGATATAACGAGTCATTAAACTTGGTGTTGCGCTAATATCTGGATCGGAAAGTGCTTCGCACGCCAATGAGATCGTTGAGATTGGGGTTTTTAATTCGTGTGTCATATTATTGATGAAATCGTTTTTGATTTCTGACACTTTCTTTTGTTTTAGAATGGTTCTAATGCTGTAATAGAATGCAAAGAAAATGAGAATAATAATAAGCAAACTCGAAAAGAGCAGGTAAGAGACGGAACTGAAAATATACTTGATGCGTTTTGGAAAAGAGAGCCTCAAAGTAGCTTTTTGACCTAGAATGTCCTTCGGAAATAAATTTATTTCAAACGATTCCAAATCTGCAGTTAAGGTAGTATCTGAGAAGTTTCCGGTTCTCAATTCAGAACCCAGATCGTAGACACCAAAATAATACGGGAGTTTAATACCTTCTTCCAAAAGGAATTTCTTTAGCAATTTATCTACCCTTACGTTGTCAACCCTATCCTCAATTTTTTCTGAAAGATCAACTTCCATCAAACTTCGAACGATGTCACTAACCAGCACAGTTTTATTTACCAATTGGTTTCTAACGGCGGTATCGAGGTTTACTTGCAGATCACTCGAATAGTAAGTTTGACCATCTTCTCCGTTTGCATGATAATTTAGATTGTCTTCTGAGTTTTCAATATCTACTCTATGCTGTCCAGGAGTAATGAAATCAGTTATTGTTTTTTTACCTCCTTGTTCTTCAACTACCCGAACTTCTATTCCTGCTTCTTTTTTTTCTAGTTCTTTAAAAAGAAAATATTTATAAGAAGAATCGTGCATGAAGTTAGTACTGCTCACAGAATCATCCGCGGTGAAAAGAAACCGACCTTGTTGATGAGTTTTAATTTTTTTGAGTGCTTCTTCCTGTTCCAGCACCTCAACAACATTGGACAATGCTTTGTGAACTAGTCGATCAAACTCTTCATGGCTAATTGCTACAGCCTTGTTAATCCAAAAGAGTTGGATACTTATTAGTGCAACTATCGAAAAGATAATTCCGCTTATGAGCCATGTTATTAGTCTGTTGTTCACTTATTCAAGTATTAAAAATCAAATATAGATGGGCTGCTTGAGACCAAAGGGAGCTTAACTAAATTTAACCCCCATTCGTTCGATTTCATGAGCAATACGGGGCGCTAAATGAACTCAAATTCCAGCGTATTGGTTAATTAGAAAACAACAATTATTGATGTTAAAAAGGTCGCTTAAAACCAATTAAAAGTTGCCTTTGGATAGTACGCTTAAAGTGCATAGTTTTGGTGGTTCGAATATCTAAAACAAAATTTATGAAGCATTCTTTACTGAAAGCGTTAAAATCAACCATTCTAAGTGGACTTGTACTTGCAGTACTTCTATTAACATCTACTTGTGTTGACGCACAAGTGTCAATCTCAAAGCCCAGTCGTACAGATACTATTTGTGCGGGTGATACTGTGAAAGCGTATATTTCTTCTGCTACAGTTAGTGGTACGACTTATACTTGGTCGGTAGTTTTTGGTGATGCGGGAAGTTTTACAGCGGTTAATGATACCGTTTGGCTTTATCCAACAACTAATTATACGTTCTATAGAGTTGTAAGAGATTCTTCAGGAGTAAAAGACTCGACTGATCTAGGTGTTGATTTATATTCTGTTCCGACTGTTGTTTTAACAACATCAAAAGACACGGTTTGTATCAATGATTCAATTTTACTTAAGGGAAGTAATGCAAATTCTTATACTTACTGGAACTCCAGAGGAATGTTAGGTTCAGGGGATTCATTAAAAATTGCCGCTAATCCATATGATAGTGTTTGGGTTGTGGGCACCCACGCCAAAGGATGTAAAAACTCGTCTGCAAAAAAACTTTTACCTAGTAGCTCAAGTTCTACTGTTGGTATTACTGTTTCTTCAGATACTGTATGTATTGGAGAGCAAATCACACTTAAAGGATCTGGGGCTATTTCGTATTCATATTTTAAAGGAGCTATTCCGTCAGGAGGCGGAGATTCTGCTAATGTGGTTATTACAAAAAGTGACAGTGTTTCAGTAGTCGGTATTGATGCAAATGGTTGTAAGACGACTGCTTTTAAAAAGGTTGTTGGAAAAGCTATTCCTGTTGTTGGCTTTAAAGTTTATGTACAAGGTTTTATTTCAGATGATGAATTTGCTTGTTCTGGTCAGGATTTTACCTTGAAAGCAACTCCTGGATATTCTTCATATATATGGAGTAGTACGAGTCAAATTATTGGTTCCAAAACAGATAGTACCATTATTGGGCAATCGCTTATAGCTGCTAATTATAACTTAACGGTTACTAATGCTCTCGGTTGCCAATTGAGCACTAGATTCCTTATGAGGGTTGCAAATCAACCAACAAAATTTGCTGCTATAAATTTAATTGGTGGTAATTCGGATACTGTTCTTTGTGGAGGTGAAGTGCGAAGAGCACTTGCTACAAATGGAGCTCATTTTTTATGGTCACCTGCCTCAGCTATTGACAGTGGAACAGTAACTTCTAAAAAAATTAGACTTAAACCGGCTAACGATGAAACGGTTTTTCTTTCAGGGATTTCTTTAGGTTGTATAACAAAAGACACCATCATTCTAAGAGTAAGTCAATTACCTACCTTAACATTTGTAAGTCAAACTAGTACTGTCGCTAAGCCATTATGCGAAGGTGATGGAGATACTATTAAAGTAAGCTCAAACTCTTCTAAGATTCTATGGAATACAGTGGTATCTTCTAGAACAACAAAAACGGTAGCTTTTAAAAAGACTACTACATTCGACATTATTGCCTTCAATGATTTAGACTGTGAAACAAAACTTACGGTTACATCATATGTAGACACTACTTGCGGATTTAGAATAAGTACCGAAGAGTTTAAACAACAAGACTTAAACGCATTTTATAATGCCGACAATGAAAAAATGGTTTTGTCTACTTCAACAGAATTAGGAAATGCTAATGTTGTTGTTTATAATCTAAGTGGGCGTCAAGTATTGAATACTTCAGTTGAACTAGTTCCTAATACTAGAATGGAATTTGATTTTTCTCCACTTTCAAATGGAGTATATCTGTTCAAGGTATTTAATTCTGAATCGAATTATACCCGAAAATTTATAAAACACTAATAAAATTTTTAAAATCCGACTTGATCGGCTTTTTATAAAAATAATATTCCTAACGTTATGAGAAATTTGGTTGAAGCCTTTCCCCTTCACATGAAAGAAGCATTACAAATTGCGCAAGATTCTGAATGGAAAGCATCTAATGATCAATTTCGAAACATCGTTATAAGCGGTTTAGGTGGCTCAGGAATTGGTGGCACCATAGTTTCTCATCTAATTGCAGATCAAATTGAAATTCCAGTTGTGGTTAATAAAACTTATGGAATTCCAAATTTCGTAAACGAACACACTCTTTTTATCGCATCTTCATATTCAGGCAATACTGAGGAGACTTTGGAGGCAGTGGAAACGGCTATTGCTAAAGGAGCAACAATAGCTTGCCTGACCTCAGGTGGGAAAATGTTAGAAATAGCAAAAGAGAATGGTTATAAGTATATTCAAATGCCAGGAGGACTTCCTCCTAGAGCGGCTTTTGGCTATTCAAGTACCCTGTTGTTTAAGTTGCTCGAGAATTATGGATTTGTAAACGAGCAGTTAATAGCAGATTTGGCCAAAACACCAGCTCTAATAGAAAAAAATATAGAAGAAATTAAAAAAACAGGACTGAGTCTAGCTAATAAATTAGAAGGTAAAAGACCTGTTTTTTATACAGATGATAGAATGGAAGGTGTAGCAATTCGCTATCGTCAGCAACTTAACGAGAATTCTAAAATGTTGAGTTGGCATCATGTGCTACCAGAAATGAACCATAATGAATTAGTTGGCTGGGCAGAGGATCAACCAGAAATTGTTCCAGTGTTTTTAAGAACTAAAAACGACTATTACAGGACTCAAGAAAGAATGGAGTTTAGTAAGAAATTAATGACTAACAGAAAGGCTAATTGTGTTGAGATTTTAGCCGATTTTGATTCAGATATTCACGCAGCTTATTATTTAATCTCGGTTGGTGATTGGGCTTCAGTAGATCTCGCAGATATTAAAGGAATAGATGCAACAGAGGTAGATGTCATTACCGAATTGAAAACGAAACTTTCAAAAATATAAATCTTTGGAAATCGTTGCTGTTGAAAGACTTGGCTTAATTGACTTTCAAGAAAGCTGGGATCATCAAGAGCAATTGTGCAAAGCCAATGTTGAGGTAAAACTCAATCAAAGGAAAGTTCCCGAATATAAAGGGGACACCCAACATCATATTATCTTTTGCGAGCATCCTTTGGTTTATACTCTTGGTAAAAGTGGTGATGAATCTAATTTACTAGCGGAACAAGATGCGTTAGACGAATTAGGAATTACCTTCCACAAAATAAACCGAGGAGGGGATATAACCCATCACGGTCCAGGCCAATTAGTAGCCTATCCAATATTAGATTTAGAAAAGTTTTTTACTGACATTCATAAGTATCTCCGATTTCTTGAAGAGGCGGTTATTTTAACGCTGAAAGATTATGGAATTATCGCTGGTCGATATGAAGGTTATACAGGAGTGTGGTTAGATGCCGATGACCCTGTTAAAGCACGAAAGATTTGCGCAATGGGAATAAGATGCTCCCGCTGGATAACCATGCACGGATTGGCGCTCAACGTTAACAATGATCTGTCTTTTTTTAATAATATAATTCCTTGTGGACTTGAAGATAAGCAGGTTACCTCTATTGAAAAGGAGCTTGGAAAGAAGGTGGAAATAACAGAAGTATCGAATAAATTATTGCTCCACCTGTCAAAGCTCTTTAACTTCGAGGCAAAGGAAATCGAATGAAAACAGTTAAAAAGTTAGGTTTTATTATTGGAATTGGAGCGCTACTCCATTTTTCACTCTTGTTTTCTGGCAATATCCATTTGTACAATACATTAGAAAACACGATTTTTAAAGGTAGACTTGGTCCAGCTATAGACGAATATGGGATTTTTTCCAATCGTAAAGTTATTCCCGGAAATCATGAGGCTTGGTTAGTTTCAAATTCTATTAATAGCGGTGAGATTTCAGACGAATCAGCTTCTAAATTTGATGATTTAGGGACGGTCGCCTATTTGGTAATCCATAAAGATTCAATCGTTAAAGAGCAGTATTGGGATGGTTATTCTGAAAACAGCCAGAGCAACTCTTTCTCAATGGCAAAGAGCATTTTGAATATTGCAATTGGCAGTTTAATTCGAGATGGAAAAATTAAGTCGATTGATGATCCGATTTCTCTTTATTTACACGAATTTGATGTTTCTAAATTTCCGGAATTATCAATTCGTCATCTTCTTCAAATGAGTTCTGGAATCAACTTTGATGAAAATTATATTAACCCATTTGCATATCCTGCAAAGGCCAATTATGGCGATGACGTCGTGAAACTTACTTATTCCTATACTGCAACAGAGCAACCGGGTAAACACTTTAAATATCGATCAGGTAACAGTCAACTGCTGAGTTTCATTATTGCCAAGGCAAGCGGAATGGAAACTTCAGAATATGTTACTGAGAAAATTTGGAAACGTATTGGTGCAAAAAACGAAGTCTTATGGAGTTTAGATAAACCTGGAGGCAAAGAAAAAGGATTCTGCTGTTTCAATAGTAACGCTCGGGATTTTGCAAGAATTGGCAAGTTGTTTCTGCAACAAGGCGTTTGGAATAATGACACAATTGTTGATGCTGCATTTGTTGCAGAATCCATTGCACCTGCACCAATAATTGACGTTAACGATAAACCATGTGAACGCTACGGATTGCACTGGTGGTTGCACCAATATGAAGGCAACGAAGTTTTTTATGCTCGAGGTATATTAGGACAGTACATTGCTGTAATTCCAGCTTTGGAATTAATTGTAGTGAGATTGGGACATAAAAGAATTAAGCCGAAGGGATTGGAAGCACCACCTGATTTTGACCTTTATCTTAAAGAAGCTGTTAAGATGATAAACAAACGCTAGTTCAGCTTTGCTGAAATAGATTCTTTTAAGGCAGAGTCAATTTCGTGTAGAATTGGATAAAAGGCCTCATCTCCAAATATGTTTCTTCCGATACCAGCACGAACTCTAGCCGAAATAATATCAAACGATTTTTTGTAATCTTGTTCTACAATCTTCAATTTCTTCGCGATTAGATAAGCCTTGAAAGCTTTTTCGACCTTACCAGAATAAGTAAAACCAGTTACGAAATTTTCAGCATTGCCGAATTTAACCAGCTCTTCTCGATTTTTGTCTGCATAGTCAAAAGCAAATTGATAGAAGTTACCCGAATAGAATATTCGAGACAATAAAATACTTGCGCCAGCAGTATCAACCGGAATAAAATTATCAGGCATTATTCCACCTCCACCATAAACAGTTCTTCCTTTGGTTGTTTTGAAAATTGTACTGTCCGTTAATGATGTGCTGTCACCCGATTCAAACTCACCATTTTCATATCGATCATAGACTTCTTTATGATAAGCTTTTAAGCCATTGTCATATGGTTTTTGAATACATCTTCCAGCAGGAGTATAATAACGTGCAATCGTTAAGCGAGTAGCGCTTCCATCAGGCCAACTTGACTGTTCCTGAACCAAACCCTTTCCAAAAGATCTTCTACCTAGAATTACCCCTCTATCATTATCTTGGATAGCACCAGCAACAATTTCACTTGCCGATGCAGAACTCTCGTCTATCAAAACAGCAAGTTCTACATTCATTAAATCATCTTCGGAACTTGCTAAGTAATCTTTACGTTTTCTAGCTCGGCCTTCTGTGTACACAATAATTTGGTCTTCTGCCAAAAACTGGTCTACTATATTAATAGCAGCATCCATAAACCCACCACCGTTGCCTCTCAAATCCAAAACCAATTTGGTCATTCCGTTTTCCAGTAGTCCAATGTATTTGTCTTGAAATTCATTAAACGTTTCTCGCGAAAATCGACTCACTTTTATGTAACCAATAGTATCGTTAATCATGTAGCCAACATCTACCGAATAAATAGGAATTTTTCCTCTAGTGATTTCAAATGGCAAGAGCGAATCTGCACCAGTTCTCTGAACATCAAGATTTACCATGGTGCCACCTTCGCCTTTAAGCAAGCGCATTACATCAGCGTTTCGAATTCCAGTTCCAGCAATTAGCTCTCCGTCAACATTAATGATTCGGTCACCAGCAGCAATTCCAACTTCGGCACTTGGCCCACCTGAAATGGGAGTTACTACCACGACGGTATCTTTTTGAATGCTAAATTGAACACCAATCCCTTCAAAGCTGCCTTCTAAGGGTTCATTCATTGCCTGTAATTCCGAAGCGGTTATATAATAAGAATGTGGATCCAGTTTTTGCAGTAAATTCTCAATTGTTTGATCAACGAGCTGCTCTCTATCGGTGCTATCTACGTATTCATTATCGATATAATCGATGATTTGGTTGAGCTTCGATTGTTTATTGATTGGGAAATTCCCTAGAGATAATTCCTTTTTACTTGGGGAAAAATTGCCAAAGAAATATCCGGTCGTAAAAACGATAGATAAAATCAATGGCCAAAAGGCGGTACTAAAGAATTTTTTTCTCATATAAAATCGACGAGCGAATGTAGCATTTATTGTTACCAAGGATTTTGTAAAAACTTCTAAAAGCGTTAAACTCTCAATTTAAATTAATGAAGAAACGGTCTGAATTTCAATCCCGAAATAGCTGTTTGCTATCTCCTTGTTATTTATACTTTTGCATCCGCTTTTTTTAAACACAAAATCCTCGCATTATGGGAATGAAATTGTCTGAGTTTAAGTTCGAATTACCTGAAGAACTAATTGCACAGCATCCAGCTAAGAATCGAGATGAGTCTCGATTGATGGTGATACACCGCAAAACAGGTGAAATTGAGCACAAACAGTTCAAGGACATTTTAGATTATTTCGACGAAGGTGACATTAAGGTAATGAACGATACCAAGGTATTTTCAGCCAGAATGTATGGCAACAAAGAAAAAACTGGAGCCGTAATCGAAGTCTTTTTATTGCGTGAATTAAACAAGGAAAGTCGCCTTTGGGACGTTTTAGTTGATCCAGCACGAAAAATTAGAATTGGGAACAAACTATATTTTGGTGAAGACGATGAGTTAGTAGCTGAGGTTATTGACAATACAACTTCTAGAGGAAGAACATTAAGATTCCTTTTTGATGGACCCTACGAAGAGTTTAAAGAAACATTGTATTCTCTAGGAGAAACTCCACTACCAAAATATATTTCAAGACCAGTTGAACCTGAAGATGAAGATCGTTTTCAGAACGTATTTGCAAAACATGAAGGTGCAGTAGCTGCTCCTACAGCAGGTTTGCATTACAGCAAGCAATTGCTTAAGCGTTTAGAAATTCGAGGAGTGGAATTTCCAATGATGACTTTGCATACTGGTTTGGGAACTTTCCGTCCAGTAGATGTTGAGGATTTAACGAAGCATAAAATGGATTCTGAGGAAATGATTATTACTCAGGGTTGTGCTGATAGAGTAAACCAAGCGAAAGCTGAAAAGAAACAAGTTTGTGCCGTAGGTACTACTGTTCTAAGAGCTATGGAAGGTTCAGTTTCAACTTTAGGAGAACTTAAACCATATGATGGTTGGAGTAATAAATTTATTTTCCCTCCTTACAATTTTAAAGTAGCTACATCAATGGTTACTAACTTTCATGAGGCAGAATCTACCTTGTTAATGATGGTTTGTGCATTTGGTGGTTATGACTTAACAATGAAAGCATACAAAATTGCAATTGAAGAGAAATACAGCTTTTTGGCATACGGAGACGCGATGCTAATATTATAAAGACAGTATTTCTGACATAATAAAAAAGAAAAGGAGATATTTATAGCTCCTTTTTTTGATTCTAATGGAAAGTAAAAAGTTTGCTATAATCGTTGCAGGAGGTTCAGGTTCTAGAATGAACTCTGAAATTCCAAAGCAGTTTTTGCCTTTGGGTGAAAAAACGATTATTGAACATACTATTCAGAAGTTTCTAGATCACGAGGAGGGGCTACAATTAGTTGTAGTAATTCCTAAAGCTCATTTGGGTTTATGGAAATCTCTTTCTAAGGCTATTATCGAAAACGAACGATTGACACAGACTTTTGGTGGAGAAACGCGTTATCATTCAGTATCAAATGGATTAAAATGTATCGAAGCAAATGAAGTTGACCTAGTTGCCATTCATGATGCAGTTCGACCTTTGTTTTCAAATGATTTAATAGAGCGCTGCTATGTTGCTGCTTCACAAAATGGCAATGCAATTCCAGCTACAGCCCTTGTAGAAACAATAAGAAAAATTGGCTCGGGCGACTCATTTTGGGTGGATAGAGGGGATTATAGGGCTATACAAACACCGCAAACTTTCCAGTTCAAGACACTAAAAGACGCTTATAATCAGATATTTAGCGATACTTTTACCGATGATGCGAGCGTTGTTGAGGCTATGGGAGTGAAAGTGAATTTAGTTGAAGGCGAGCGCAACAACATAAAAATTACCACACAAGAAGATTTAAAATTGGCAAGACTGCTTACACTATCATGACGGAATCAAAAACAGATATTCGCCTTTTTAACTTAGGGCAGTTACAAGCACAATTGGGAAAGTACAATTGGCCAAAATTTAGGGCAAAGCAGATTTACCATTGGCTATGGAAAAAGCACGTGCGTAGTTTTGAGGAAATGAATAACCTACCAAAGGACATAATTGAAGGACTGGAAAATAACTTTGAAATCCTTCCAATTAGAGTCAAAGATGAGCAAGTAAGTGCGGACGGTACAATTAAATCTGCATTTGAAACATCCGATAAAAAAATTGTAGAAGGCGTTCTTATTCCAACCGAAAAAAGAATGACAGCCTGTATCTCTTCTCAAATTGGTTGCAGCTTGGCGTGTAGTTTTTGCGCTACTGGAAAACTGAAACGTTTAAGAAACTTAACCGCTTCTGAAATTGTCGATCAAGTTGTAGAAATAAACAACCAAGCGACAAAGAATTATGATAAAACGCTCACCAACATTGTGCTCATGGGAATGGGCGAACCGCTTTTGAATTACAGCGAAGTAATGAAGGGGATTGATATGATTACCAGCGTAGATGGTTTGGGAATGTCTCCAAGAAGAATTACACTTTCTACAGCGGGTATTTCTAAAATGATTCGCAAAATGGGTGACGATGAATCTAGAATAAACCTTGCCTTGTCATTGCATGCTGCAAACGATGAGAAACGCAGTAAAATAATGGCCATAAACGACCAAAACAACTTAGACGAGTTGGCTGATGCAATGAATTACTATTATTCGAAAACCAAACAAATGTTGACCTTCGAGTATATCATATTCAAAGATTTTAACGACAGCTTGGATGACGCTAGAGACCTTGCTCGGTTTTGTAAAAGAGTGCCTTCTAAAGTCAATATCATTGAGTACAACTCAACCGATGACGAACAATTTGCCAAATCTCCTGAAGATAGAGTTGATGCATTTGTGGAGTTTTTGACCAAACAAAAAATCGTTGCCAAAGTGCGTCGAAGTCGAGGACAAGATATTGACGCTGCTTGCGGGCAGTTGGCGAATAAGAAGCAAGCGGAGTTGAAGTAAAAGAATTAACTAAGTCAAGAGCTTTGGGGTAGTTAATACAGCACCTAAACCATGCAAATCCTAAACCAAAAAATCCAATTTCCAAATATATCAGAAGCTGACTTTGACGGGCTATTGGCTTTAGGTGGCGATTTGTCTTCAGAGCGTTTATTACTGGCTTATTCATCGGGGATATTCCCTTGGTTTTCAGAAGGCGATCCAATTTTATGGTATTCCCCAGATCCTCGATTTGTAATTTTCCCAAAAGAATTAAAAGTTTCTAAAAGCATGAAACAGCTTTTTAAAAAGCAACAGTTTCAAGTAACCACCAACCAAAATTTTGAAGCAGTAATCCGCAATTGTTCAGTCGCAAAACGAAACGGACAAGAGGGAACATGGATTACAGAATCTATGATTGAGGCTTATATCAATTTGCACAAACAGGGATATGCTATTTCTATTGAGGTGTGGCAGGAAGATGAACTTGTGGGTGGACTCTATGGTTTGGATGTAGGAAATAGTGTGTTTTGCGGAGAAAGTATGTTTGCTAAAGTCAGTAATGCCAGCAAGTATGGTTTTATTGATTTTATTCAGCAATCAACTTACAAGCTAATTGACTGCCAGATGCATACCAAACATTTGGAAAGTTTAGGAGGAAAAAACATCCTTAGAACTGAGTTTGTGGGGTATTTGTAGTTTTTGTTTTGGAGAATTTTCGGGAAGGAAATCGAGTATAATTCCCAAAAAACCAAAACCTCGTTAATAATCACAACATAACCGTTCGCCAAATTGTATTAACTAATACTTTTGAGAAATATTCGAACGATTGTCGGTAGTTGAAGAAATAAAAGAACCCATTAAAGCAGAGATGTTAGTCTTTGAGGAGCGCTTTCGTTCTTCAATGAAAAGCACCGTGCCGCTTCTAGACAAAATCACCCACTACATTATTAAACGAAAAGGGAAGCAAATGCGCCCTATGTTTGTTTTTCTTTCTGCTAAAGTTTTTGGTGAATTAAACGATTCTTCCTACCATGCTGCTTCGTTAATTGAGTTGTTGCATACAGCAACTTTAGTGCATGATGACGTAGTAGACGATGCGCATAAGCGAAGAGGTTTCTTTTCACTCAATGCACTATGGAAAAATAAGATTGCCGTTTTGGTAGGTGATTATTTATTGTCTACAGGTTTGTTATTGGCAATTGACAATGGTGAGTTTCAGATGCTTCAAATAGTATCTAAAGCAGTCAAAGAAATGAGCGAAGGCGAGTTACTCCAAATGGAGAAATCTCGAACCTTAAATATGGATGAAGCGATTTATTACGATATCATTCGAGGAAAAACAGCCACGCTAATTGCAGCTTGTTGCGCCGCCGGAGCAGCTTCGGTGACCAAGAATCAAGAAGATATTGATGCAATGCATGAGTTTGGAATCAATGTCGGAATAGCTTTTCAGATAAAAGATGATTTGTTCGACTACGGATACGGCCAAGACATTGGAAAGCCAGTTGGAATCGATATTAAGGAAAAGAAAACCACGCTGCCATTAATTTACGCTTTGAATAAAACCACTTGGTTGAAGAAGCGCCAAATGATCAATATTGTAAAAAACCACAATACCAATCGCAAAAAGGTAGATGAACTTTTTGCCTTCGTCAAAGAACAAGGTGGAATAGCATATGCCGAAAAGGTGATGTTGGAATACACTCAAAAAGCGAAAGACATTTTATTGAAAATGCCAGAGAATGCGGCAAGAGCTAGTTTACTTCAAATGGTAGATTACACGATTACAAGGAAGAAGTAAATCGGCAACAATTTCGTTCTTATTAACCGTCAACTTCTCCTGACTCCTTCCCCAAAGGGAAGGATAGAGAAAATACAATATTAATTAACATGCTTCATCTCCTCCAACGAAAGGGAGGCTAAAGTATAGTGGAACACATCATTAAAAACCCTACTTAAAAGCAGGGATCCCAGTAATATCAGCACCAGTAATCAACAAGTGAATATCGTGTGTTCCTTCGTAAGTAATTACCGATTCTAAATTCGCCATGTGGCGCATACAAGGGTATTCACCTGTAATTCCCATTGCTCCATGTATTTGACGAGATTCTCTAGCGATGTCTATCGCCATTTCCACGTTGTTACGTTTCGCCATAGAAATCTGAGCGGTAGTTGCCCTTCCCTCGTTTCTTAAAACTCCCAAACGATAAGTCAGTAATTGTGCTTTGGTGATTTCGGTAATCATTTCAGCTAATTTCTTTTGAATCAATTGAAAACCACCTATCGGTTTGCCAAATTGTATACGCTCTTTAGAATATCTTAAAGCTGAATCGTAACAATCCAATGCCGCTCCAATTGCCCCCCAAGCTATTCCGTATCTAGCAGAATCCAAGCAGCTCATTGGTGCGCCTAATCCAGATTTTCCAGGTAGTAAATTCTCTTTAGGAACTTTTACGTTGTCAAAGATTAACTCGCCAGTTGATGAAGCACGTAGGGAGTGTTTTCCATGCATTTCTGGAGTAGAAAACCCTTCCATTCCACGTTCTACAATTAAACCGTGTATACGTCCAGATTCGTCTTTTGCCCAAACAACGGCAACTTGTGCAAATGGCGCATTTGAGATCCACATTTTAGCACCATTCAACAAGTAGTGATCTCCTTGATCGGAGAAGTTTGAAATCATTCCAGATGGGTTAGAGCCATAATCAGGTTCTGTTAGTCCAAAACAACCTAACCACTCACCTGAGGCTAGTTTTGGTAAATATTTTTGTCGTTGTTCTTCAGTTCCGTATTTCCAAATAGGATACATAACCAATGAACTTTGCACAGACGCGGTTGACCGAACACCAGAATCACAGCGCTCTAGTTCTTGCATCAATAATCCATATGAGATTTGATCGAGTCCTGCTCCGCCATATTCTACAGGAATATATGGGCCAAACGCACCAATTGCGCCAAGGCCAGGAACTATTTGATTTGGGAATTCACCTTTTTCGTAATACTCTTCGATTATAGGAGAAACTTCTTGTTTTAGCCATTCTCTTGCAGCTGAACGAATCATGATTTGTTCTTCGCTTAAAAATTCATCCATTAGATAATAATCGTGTGCTTCAAATCGATCTGTGCCCATCTTTTTGTTTTTGATTTTAGTCCGCAAAAGTACTATATTGCTGATTATTAACTCAAAAATATGCTTAAAACTAATACCATAATTGTAGTTGCACTTTTTACCTTGGTTGTTGCACAATCTTGTAAAAAAGAGGTTTTTGATGTCTCAGAACCTGTAATAATCATCGAACCAATAGATGATTGCTTCGGTCTTTTTTATGAAGTTGGCGCAAAATCGATCGTTGAGGCCAAATGTGTTACCTGTCATCAGGTCGGAGGTTCTGGTCCAGGAGATTACACAAAAAAAGATGTATTGACTGCTAACCTTGCAAAAATTAAGCAAAGAGCTGTAGAAGATAAAACAATGCCACTTGCTTCATCACCGCAATTAACGGATGCTGAAATTGATATTCTAAGAAATTGGATTGATTGTGGCGGGGAATTTGATCCTGCAGTTGGAATTCCAGCACCTCCAGCAGCATTAATTTATGAAAAAGACATTAAGTCCATTATTACTGCAAAATGTGTAACCTGTCATACCTCAGGAGGCTCAGGGCCAACGGACCTTTCAAAAACTGATGAGGTTAAGGCTATAGTAAATAACGGAAGATTGAAAGTTGTGGCTATCGATCAAAAATCAATGCCTAAGACCGGATCTCCACAATTAACAACAGAAGAATTAGATAAAATTTCAAAATGGCTTAACGACGGAGCAAAATTCGAATAATTATGAAAAAGATTTATACAGTATTAGCATTGGTTTTATTAGGAATAGGAACGCTTTCGGCACAAGATATTTTTATGGTGGATTCAAGTTATGTCCACTTTTTTTCTGAGGCAACTTTAGAAAATATCGAAGCTAAAAATGACAAAGCAAAAGGATTAATAAATAGAACTAATAGTAAGGTTGCCTTTGTAATTCCGATTAAAAGTTTTGAATTCGATAAAGCGCTCATGAAAGAACACTTCAATGAGAATTACATGGAATCTGAGAAGTTTAAATCAGCGACATTTAAAGGTCAGATTAATGAGAAAATCAACTGGAAAAAAGAAGGAACCTATGATGTAACGGTTACAGGAATGTTGAACGTACATGGAGTTGAAAAAAGCCGAACTATTAAAGGGAAATTGATGGTTAAGAAGGATCGAATCCGAGTTCAGACTAAATTTAATGTGAAATTAGTTGACCATGATATTGAAATCCCTACTGTTGTTTTTCAAAATATTGCAGAGGTAATTGATGTTACAGTTGATTTGCAGTTTTCTCCCAAAAAATAAAGTTTAGAATGAAGCACCCACTTATAGTTATTGCATTAATAGTTGCAACTATTAACCTTAATGCACAAGATGATTTGTTAGATATGTTGGAAGCAGAAGCACCGACGGAAAATTATAGAGTTGGCCCAACATGGAAAACCATGAAGTTGGTGAATTTGCATTCTACATCAATGGTAAAAAAGAATGGATTGGACTTTAGAGTTACGCATCGTTTCGGATCTCTTGGTAAAAAGAGTGACGGTGGGGTGCACAACCTATACGGGCTCGATATTTCTGATGATATTCGAATTTCATTTGATTATGGGCTTACTGAAGATTTGCAAATTGGAATTGGGCGAAGCAAATTCTCTGAATTAATTGATGGATCTGTGAAGTATAAAATACTTGCCCAAAAAGAAAGAAAAGCACCTATAACCTTAGTCGTTTTCGGTAATATGGCAATTACCCCTCAAAAAGCAATCGATACGCGTTATGACGATTGGCAGAATAGAATGTCTTATTTCTCACAATTGATTATTGCCAGAAAATTTGGTGAACGCTTGTCTTTTGAACTAGCACCCGGTTTTCTTTATAGAAATTTAGTCTTAAACACTACCGATGGTGCTGGCGTAACAGCTGAAGATGAAAATGCAAATATTTCTCTTGGCTTTGGTGGTCGTTTTATGATTACTAAGCGCTTTGGAATCATTATGGATTATGTCTATACGATTTCTGATTATCGATCTAACTTTAGACCAATTAACTATTACGATCCATTTGGCGTTGGAATAGAAATTGAAACCGGAGGACACGTATTTCATATCACAATGACAAATGCCGCGGGTATTGTCGCGAATAATTACATTCCAAATACCACTGCAAATTGGGGAGACGGCGGAATGAAATTAGGCTTTAATATTTCCAGAGTTTTCCAGTTTTAATATAAGTGCCTTTATAGATTTGTACTTGCAATATGCTGGATACAAATACCACTTCATTAGACTCATTATCATTAGCGAAAGCAAGTGTAAATAACCTTGCAGACACCTACGCCAAAGAGAATAAAATCCTCAAAGGAACCTCGGTTACGCCGAAAGAAAACAAGGAAATTGAGCGGAATGAAATTTCACCTTTTTGGGAAGTTGGGGTTGTAATTCTTGCACTCCTGGTTTTGGCTATTTTGAAAAGGGCCTTTTCCAAAAAACTAAATCAATACGGAAACGCATTAATAAGCAATCGTTTTATTGGTCAATTGACAAGAGAAGAACGCAGCAGTGAAAGCATGAGCGTAATCTTGGTGGAATTCCTCTACTTTATAATTATCGCATTGTTTACCAACCTTTTTTATAAGAATATTAATCCAGATTTTATTCTTTATGGTTTTGAAGGCTTTGCATTATTTATGCTGGTGTATCTAGTTTTTCACTTACTCAAAGTATTTGTGAATAGCTTATTAGGTTGGCTTTTGGACCTGCAAACCGTAATAACGGATTTTCAATTTTTCAATTTTTTAAGTCACGGTGCAATCGCTATATTTTTGTTTCCAATTGTTATTTTATTACTCTTTAGCCACATTAGTGACCAGCTGTTATTGGGCGCTGGAGGCCTTATAATATCGGTAATGTACTTGTATAGAATCTCTAGATTAGCCCTTCGATTTTGGTGGGAGAAAAGATTCCTTCTCAAGTATTTTATTTTATACATTTGCGGCCTTGAAATACTACCTGTTTTGGTGCTTGCGAAATTCGCATTCAAAACATTGTAAATTAGAAAGTTAAGAAGCTAAATTAAGCTTCATTTTTTTTGAATTAAAGCGGCTGTAAATTGAAGGATTTGAAAGTAAAAACCATTCTGGTTTCTCAACCTAAACCCGAGAACGATAAGTCACCCTACTTCGATTTAGCGGATAAGTTAAAATTGAAAGTAGATTTTCGCTCTTTTATTCATGTGGAAGGTGTTCCTGTTCTAGAGTTTAGAAAACAAAAGATTAATCTGCTGAATTTCGGAGGTGTGATTTTCACTAGCCGTAATGCTGTTGATCATTATTTCAGAATGGCTGAGGAAATGCGAATTACTATTCCAGATTCTATGAAATACTTTTGTACTTCAGAGTCAACGGCATACTATCTTCAGAAATATGTTGTTTTTAGAAAGCGAAAAATCTTTCACGGAAAACAAAAATTGACTGATTTAATACCATTGCTTAAAAAACATTCGGAAGACAATTTTTTGTTGCCAACTTCAGATCTTTTGAAACCGGATATTCCTGTAAATCTAGAAAAAGCAGGAATAAACTATGAAAGAGGTATCTTTTATAGAACGGTTTGCAGTGACCTGAGTGATTTGGCAGGAGTATCTTATGATATTTTGGTATTCTTTAGTCCTTCCGGAATTAAGTCACTTCTTCAAAACTTCCCAGACTTCAAACAAAATGATACTAGAATTGCTTGTTTTGGACCAACAACTAAACTTGCAGCTGAAGAGATAGGATTAAAGGTAGATGTTCCAGCACCTACTCCAAGTTCACCTAGCATGACAATGGCAATTGAAGCCTACGTGAAAAATGTGAATAAGAAGTAGAACGAATAATATAGATATTTAGTAAAAGGGTGAATGTTTCACCCTTTTTTTGTTTTAGAATGATTCAACGTTTCGGAAAAGAATACAAATTAAAGTCTAAAAAGAAAACTGAAGTTCTTTTTAAGAAAGGCCGACGCTTTCATTCCCCGATTTTGACAATGGTATTTCTTAAAGAGAAAATCGAAGAAGGTGAAGTCGCCTGCCTGAAAATCTTAGTTTCGGTGCCTAAACGAAATTTTAAGAAGGCCGTGGACCGTAATTTGCTTAGACGGCGCATAAAGGAAGCTTTTAGACTTTATTTGAAGCAAGGGCTCAAGTTTGATACCACCTCTTATCATTGGAATTTTGCTTTGGTGTATAAAGAAACCCGAATAAGAGATTTTAACGATATTCAAAGTGCATTAAATCTACTTTTACGAAAGCTGGAAGAAAAAAATAGTTGATTATGATTTGGACAAAAACAAAAAAAATAGTTGCTGGTTTAGTACTAATTACAGGATCATTTGGAATGGTTGCTTACAATTCAGTAGGTGATAATTATTTCGAAATTTCTAAAAACCTTGACATTTTTGTAAACCTGTATAAGCAACTCAACATTTACTATGTAGATGAAACCAATCCAGGTGAACTAATGAAAACAGGGATTGATGCGATGTTAAAGTCTTTAGATCCTTATACGGTTTACATTCCAGAATCTGATATTGAAGATTACCGTTTTATGACTACTGGCCAGTATGGTGGTATTGGTTCACTAATTCGAAGAAAAGATGATTTTGTGGTTGTCGCTGAGCCTTATGAAGGTTTTCCTGCATTTAAAGCAGGATTAATTGCAGGTGATATTATCCTGACGATTGATGGCCATGATGTTAAAGGTAAAAACACAGGTGAAATTTCAAAATTGCTAAAAGGACAGGCCAAAACGGATGTGAAGTTGGTTATTGACCGTTATGGTGAGAAAATAGAAAAAACTTTGACCCGTGAGAATATCAAAATCAAAGATGTTCCTTATTATGGCGAGCTAGAAAAAGGTGTTGGCTATATAAAATTGACCAGCTTCACTGAAACTGCTAGTAAAGAAGTAATCAAGGCATTCAAAGAATTGAAGGAAAAAAACAACATTACTAGTTTGGTTTTTGACCTGCGAGGTAACGGAGGTGGATTGCTAAACGAAGCCGTGAATATTGTAAACATTTTTGTTCCAAGAGGCACTGAAGTGGTCTATACCAAAGGAAAGATGAAAGAGTGGCAACAAAGCTACAAGGCACTTAATGCTCCGATAGACACGGAAATTCCTCTTGTAGTTCTAGTCGATGAAGGTTCAGCATCAGCATCTGAAATCGTTAGCGGTGCCTTGCAAGATTTGGACAGAGCAGTAGTGATAGGTGAAAGAACATTTGGGAAAGGATTGGTCCAACAAGTGAAACCGCTAACCTACAATTCACAGTTTAAGGTAACTGTAGCCAAATACTACATTCCAAGTGGGAGATGCATTCAGAAATTGGATTATTCTAATAAAACAGATGGTAAGGCGACTGCAGTTGCTGATTCATTAAGAAAACAGTTTTTTACTACTGCTGGAAGACCAGTAAAGGACGGAAAAGGTGTGTTGCCAGATGTTAAGGTTGAATTACCGCAAGCAGCCGACGTGACAGCATCTCTAATGGTAAAGAATCATGTTTTCGATTATGCATCAGATTTTAAAAGAAAAAATGAAACTATAGATTCTGCTAAAGAATTTGTGATGAATGAAAAACAATTCAATGATTTCATTGCCTTTTTAGATGGTAAGGATTATGACTATACAACTAGAACTGAGCAAGCATTAGAAAAGCTGAAAAAGGCTGCGCAAGGGGATAAATATTATGAGAGAATTAGCGAAGATTACGACAAATTAGTTGAGAAAATTAAAGGAAATAAAGACAAGGACTTGTTGTTGCACAAAGATGAGATTGCTCAAATTTTGGAAAATGAAATCATTTCAAGGTATTATTATCAAACAGGAAGAATTGAACACAGTTTGAAAAATGATCCAAGGGTGAAGGAATCCATTTCTGTGCTTAATCAGAAAGAGAAATACAAAGGAATTCTTACCGCTTCTAAAAAATAGTTTCTTCAAAATCAAATAATTATACTTCAATCGCGTTTGGCACACATCGCAAATGCTTGCTCATTTTGTAACCCATAGAAACGTATTTTTACTAGGCTTAGCCGGCTTCTTGTTTGGGTTAGCTATGTCAGAGTTTGTAATTAGCGTTGCGCAGATTTTGTTAGCCGCAAATTGGCTAATTTCAGCAAAATTCAAATCAAAATGGGTTCGCATAAAATCGAATCCCGGAGTATGGCTAATCTGGCTTTTTTACTTGCTTCATCTTATTGGGCTGGCTTATACTTCAAATTATGATTTTGGTTTTGAAGACGTTAGAATTAAACTTCCATTTCTCCTTGTACCGTTATTTGTAGTTTCTGAAGAACGACTTTCGAAATTGGAGCTGAAGGGCCTACTAACCATTTTTGTTGTGGCAATACTAATGTCGACAGGATTTGGACTCACTCACCATTTTCAGCATCGAATGGATATTGGGTATGACGTGCGTGATTCGTCAATCTTTGTTCCTCATATTCGTTTATCGTTAATGATTGATTTGGCGATAGTCTGGTTAATATCAATAGCGGTACTGAGCGATGAAAAAAATTGGCTTAAAATACTTTCTAGCCTTGTTGTTTTTTACTTAGGCTTTTATCTATTTCAGCTACAGGCATTAACCGGCCTTGTCATTTTGCCTTTTGCCTTATTTTTCGCCTTTGTGTTTGTCCAAATTGAATCTAAAATAATTTTAAAAATAAGATTCATTATTGCTGCATTTGGTGCAGTATTTATAATTAGCTCTTCGTTATATATTTATCAAATTTCTCAGCCTTTTATTGATTTTAAGCAACAAACTGAGGCAGATCTGGAGGTAAACACGGTTAATGGATATAAGTACTTGCATCAGTTAGACAATCTGATGTTGGAGAATGGGAATCAGGTTTGGATTTATATTTCTGATCCAGAAACTCGACCAGAATGGAATAAAAAAAGTGAATTAGATTTTGACGGAGTTGGTAAAACAGGAGAATCTATTCGAGCAACTTTATACCGTTATCTAACTTCTAAGGGAGTAAGAAAAGATTCTGTGGGAATGCAAACTCTGACTACTGAAGATATCCTAGCAATAGAAAGCGGCGACGCAAATTTTCGTTTTGTAAATCAGTCAACCCTAGAAAAAAGAATTTATCAAACCATCTGGGAATTGAATAATTATCAATTCAATGCAGGTAGTTATGAAGGGCATTCGGTAGCGCAGCGAATAGAATTTTGGAAAATGGGATGGCAAGCATTTAAAATATCGCCAATTTTCGGATACGGGACTGGAGATGTTAGAGCAGCAATGAGTGAGCAATACTCCAAAAGTAACTCAATACTTTCTAAAGAGAATCAGTTAAAACCACATAATCAATTTATTACAACGGGTTTAGCTATGGGTGTTTTTGGGCTTTTATCACTAATTAGTTGTTTTGTTTTCGCATTTAAATATGCAAGTAAAAAGCCAATTCAACTAGCATTTCTAATAATACTCCTGTTGTCATTTACTTCAGAAGATACCATAGACGCTCAAGTAGGCGCATCATTTTTTACAGGTTTTTACGCCTTATTTTTTTGCAAATCAAAGTCTTCTACATTGCAAGCATAGAGTTAAATGGTCAACGCTTCTTTATAAACGTCCAAGTACTTTTTAATACATGTTTCCCAGCTAAATTGCGCCGTATAAGAAATGCTATTTAAACTAAAATCGGGGTCATTCTGTACTATGTTGAAGCCCATTTTGATTTGGTTAGCCATAACATTGGGTTCAAAATTTTCGAAATAAAAGGCAGTATTTCCTCCAATTTCTGGAAGGCTCGTAAGCTTACTTAAGAATACAGGTTTCCCATACATCATGGCTTCAATTGGCGGGATTCCAAAACCCTCGGCAAGGGATGGGAAAACCAATGCTTTGCAATGTTTGTAATACCAGGCTTTTTCATTTTCAGATATCGTTCCAGTTAATATGACCCTGTCTTGCAGGGAATACTCGTTAATGAGTTGGCTTATCTCATTTCCGTAATCTGTTGCATTGTTTCCAGCAATTACAAGTTTAAAACCGTCCAACTTCCGCATCATTTTTACCAGTGAGTGGAAGTTTTTCTTTTTATTAAATATTCCAATTGAGAATAAAAAATTGCCGCTCTCAATCGTCGTTGGAGCAAATTCAGAGGAGTCTTTCTGGATCTGAACACCGTTGTAAATTACTTTGATATTTTTCCCCTTTAGATCGATATTTTTTTCGATTTCGTTTTTAGAGAACTGAGAAATGGTGGTAATCACATGGGCTTGATCAACTCTTTTTTGCAGAAGATTTAAATACCGAGCTTTTTTTTGTCCTTCTTTTTCAATTAAAAAATTCATATCATGGATAGTCAGAATTTGCTTGGAATTAGAATTTGGAAGATGAGCTGGAAACTGATGTAAACTGTGCCAAAGGTCATACTTGGTCGAGTTTCTAAAATGTCTGTTTATCAAGTTGGCTTTTATGATGGATAGTTTACTCTCAAATAAATTTGATTTATTGGAAGGAGTAAGGCAATAAATGTCAAGATGGGGAGAGGCATACTTCAAAAGGTTTTGTACGAATTGAAATGAAAATTGGCCCAACCCAGAATTAAGATTTTTAACCTTATAACCGTCCACTAATATCCGACTCATTGTTTGGTTTTTTCAATGAATATTATTTTTACAACCGCATGCTCTAACTTCAAAATTCCAGTGATTGGAAAGGTGATAGTCATTCTGTCAACACCGTCGATTCTTCCAATTTCACGGTGAGTCATCTATTTCGATTGCTTTTGAAGCATCCAAAGTTTGGTATACTTTAAAAAGGTGGCATGGGCTGAAATCATACTAATTATAAACCCAGGAAACCCATCCAAAAAGCCTTTTTTAAAAAAGAAAGAGCCAATGAATTTGACTAAAGGATTTACTAGAATTTTAATCCAAGAAGCCTTTCGACCTTTTTCTAAATATTGTTGTGCAAGAATATCTGTAAAATAGTTAACCTGTTTTAAGTGCTGATTTATAGTGTAATAGCTATAGTGATGAAGGTCTCCGTTCAGTTTTTTGACTTTACCATTGTCCTTCATTTTATACTCATCGTGCGGATTCACGCCACCCCAACTTCCCTTGCGGCTGTCCCAAAACCTCAATTTAGTATCAGGGTACCAACCGCCATGTCTAATCCATGTCCCGCAGTAATTGGTTAACCGATTCATCGAGTAGCCATCTGCCGTCCAGTTGTTTTTCACTTCAAGAATAGATCTTGTAAGCGTTTCATCTAAAGCTTCATCAGCATCTAAAGAAAGTATATGAGGGAATTTGGCTTGAGTAATCGCCCAATTCTTCTGTTCTATATGTCCATCAAAAACGTGCTCGACAAAACGAGCATTGAATTTCAAGGCAATTTCTTTAGTTCTGTCCGTCGAAAAAGAATCAACCACAACTATGTCATCCGCCACGCCTAGGACGGATTGCAGGCATCGTTCAAGATTTTTTTCTTCGTTAAATGTTATAATTACAACAGAGATAGGAGTCAAAACGCAGTGCTTTAGTCTAACAAATATGTAAAATAAAACACCATTTTTTAGCACATTATACAGAGTCTATCAATGTTGTGATGTTCAGAATGTATTAACTTTGCCCGCCTAAATCTTATGGGGTTTCATGGATAAATTTTCTTATTTAGGTAATGGCGATGTAAATGCTGTAGAAGACCTATACAATCAATACCGAAGCAATCCAGAATCAGTTGATTTTGGATGGAAAAAATTTTTTGAAGGATTTGAATTTTCGAAGACGACTTTTGAGTCGGGTGAAGGCATTCCGGAGAATGTTCAAAAAGAATTTAAAGTACTTCAGCTCATTAATGACTACCGTTCTAGAGGGCATTTGTTTACTAAAACAAATCCGGTAAGAACAAGACGACAGTATACCCCGTCTTTGGACATTGAGCATTATGGCTTTGGACCTTCAGACTTAGATACCGTTTTTGATGCGGCTTCCGAATTGGGTTTACCGCCATCAAAGTTGAGTGTGATAGTTAATCATTTGATGATGACTTATTGCGCATCTATAGGTGTTGAGTACATGTATATTCGAAATCCTGAGGTTGTTAATTGGATCAAAGAAAATATTGAACCCAACAAAAACACACCTAATTTTTCGAACGATGAAAAAATGGAAATCCTTATAAAGCTTAATGAAGCAGTAGGGTTTGAATCATTTTTACACAAAAAATTCGTAGGTCAAAAACGATTTTCACTTGAAGGAGGAGAATCTTTAATCCCAGCTTTAAACGCATTGGTAGAACACGGTGCGGAAATAGGAATCGAAGAATTTATTATTGGAATGGCGCACAGAGGTAGGCTCAATGTGTTGACCAATATTTTCAATAAATCGTACGCCGATATTTTCACTGAATTTGACGGAAAAGAATACGAAGACAACTTATTTGACGGTGACGTTAAGTATCATCTTGGTTATTCTTGTGATATTGAGACCGATAGAGGAAAAAAAGTTCATATGACGTTGTCTCCAAATCCTTCTCATCTTGAAGCTGTGGCTCCAGTTGTTGCTGGAATTACGAGAGCAAAAATTGATGATTATTTGGTTGATGAGTCAAAGATTTGTCCGATTATCATTCATGGTGATGCTTCTATTGCAGGTCAAGGCGTTGTTTATGAGTTAGCTCAAATGGCAGGTCTTGATGGCTACCGGAATGGGGGAACCGTTCATATTGTGATAAACAATCAAATTGGATTTACCACAAATTATATTGATGCCAGAACGAGTATCTATTGTACAGACGTTGCAAAAGTTACCTTGTCACCGGTTTTTCATGTGAACGGGGATGATGTTGAAGCTGTTGTTCATACCATAAAATTGGCAACAGAATATCGTCAAAAATTTAAAAAAGACATATTTATCGATTTGTTGTGTTACCGTAAATATGGTCATAATGAAGGAGATGAGCCGCGTTTCACGCAACCCTTATTGTACAAGGCAATTGCAAAACACCCTAACCCAAGGGATATTTACTTGGAAAGCCTAATGGCTGAAGGGGTTTTGGGGAATGATGCTCAAAAGAATTTGGAAGCGGAGTTCAAGGCAATGCTTGAGGACGATCTTACAAAATCGAAAAAGAAAAAATTAGCGGTAATTACGAACTTCTTAGAAAAGAACTGGGCAGATATTCGGGTATCAACTCGTGAGGACTTTAAGAAGTCTCCAAAAACGGCAGTAACCAAAGCAAAGTTCAATGCTATTGGTGAAAAAATCACCGAATTGCCTTCTAACCTTAACTTCTTTAAAAAAGTTCAGAGACTTATGGGTGACCGTAGGAAAATGTTAGATGAAGGAACTAAGTTAGATTGGGCAATGGGCGAGCTTATGGCTTATGCAACCTTATTAGACGAAGGTTTTAATGTTAGAATTAGTGGTCAAGATGTTGAAAGAGGAACTTTTTCTCACCGTCATGCAGTGCTTAAAGTAGAAGATTCTGAACAAGAATATATCCCTCTAAAAACCACAGAGAATAAAGGCTCGGATTTTAGCATTTACAACAGCTCTTTATCAGAATATGCTGTGCTCGGTTTTGAATACGGCTATGCTATGGCAATGCCTAATACATTGCCGATTTGGGAAGCACAGTTTGGGGATTTCTTCAATGGTGCTCAAATTATAATTGATCAATTTTTATCTGCTGCAGAAGACAAGTGGAAGGTAATGAATGGATTAGTTATCTTATTACCTCACGGTTATGAAGGGCAAGGTGCTGAGCATTCTTCAGCGCGAATGGAGCGTTGGTTGCAAGCAAATGCTGAGGATAATTTCCAAGTTGCAAATGCGACTACACCTGCAAATTATTTCCATTTATTAAGAAGACAATTGCACCGTCCAATTCGTAAACCATTGGTTGTTTTTACTCCAAAAAGTTTATTGCGATATCCGAAATGTGTTTCTACAATTGAAGACTTTACTACTGGTGGATTTCAAGAAGTAATGGATGATCCATTGGTAAAAGATAAATCTAAGGTGGAGAAAATTATGTTCTGTACAGGTAAGATTTATTATGATGTAATCGAAGAGCGTGAAAAACGCGGAAACGAGAACATTGCATTTGTAAGAATGGAGCAATTATACCCGGTTCCATACGAACAAATGGATAAGGTTATAGCTGGTTACAAAAATGTAAAGCAGAAATATTGGTTGCAAGAAGAACCGGAAAATATGGGCGCATGGTCTCACATTTTAAGACGTTTTCCAAAAGGCGATTTAGATTTGATCAGTAGAAAAAGTTCTGCTGCGCCAGCTACAGGATCAAGTAAAAGACATGCTGCTAGAGTTGGACAGTTGATGAATGAAATTTTTAGTTAATACTTAGAATAAAGAAAATAGAATGGTAAAAGAAATGAAAATCCCTTCTCCTGGGGAGTCAATTACCGAAGTAGAAATTGCTTCTTGGATGGTGGAAGACGGTGAATATGTTGAAGTAGATCAGCCTATTGCCGAAATCGATTCTGACAAAGCAACGCTTGAATTGAATGCGGAATATGCTGGAACTATTAAACTTATAGCCGAAGAAGGCGATGCTGTTGAAGTAGGAAGTGTAGTTTGTTCAATTGACACAAGTGCGGACGCACCGGAAAAGGCAACAAAACCCGCTATTGAAGCACCTAAGGCGGAAGCCCAAAAGGAAGCTCCTAAAGCTGCCGAAAAACCTGCTGCTGTTGAAGATACATCCAACGTAAAAGCCACTCCATTGGCGAAGGAAGTGATGAAAGATAATAATGTCAAATCATCAGCTATTAGCGGTAGTGGAGCAAATGGGAGAATTACTCGTAGCGATGTTGATGCTTACATTACAGGTGGAGTAAATGTTTCTGAAGCGATGCAAGGCTGGGGAGGAACTCGTGGTTCTGAACGTAAGAAAATGTCCATGCTTCGAAGAAAAGTTGCACAGCGATTAGTTGCTGTAAAACAAGAAACGGCAATGCTTACTACGTTCAACGAGATTGACATGAGTTTTGTAATGGATTTACGTAAGAAATATAAAGAAGCATTTAGAGAAAAGCATGGTGTGAACTTAGGGTTTATGTCATTCTTTACAAAAGCTTGTACTGAAGCACTTAGATTGTATCCAGCAGTTAATGGAATGATCGACGGAGACAATATGATTTTCCACGATTATGCTGATGTCGGTATTGCTGTAAGTTCTCCAAAAGGATTGATGGTACCAGTTGTGCGCAATGCGGAACAAATGTCATTGGCCGAAATCGAAGGAGATATCAAACGTTTAGCAATCAAAGCTAGAGACGGTAAGTTGAGTATCGACGAAATGACTGGAGGCACGTTTACTATTACTAATGGCGGTGTATTTGGATCTATGTTAAGTACTCCAATTATCAATCCTCCACAATCTGCGATTTTAGGAATGCATAACATTGTTGAGCGTCCAATTGCAGTAAATGGTGAGGTGGTTATTCGACCAATAATGTATATCGCATTGTCTTACGATCACCGAATTATTGATGGTAAAGAATCGGTTTCTTTCTTGTATAAAGTGAAAGAAATGATTGAAAACCCAATGAAATTGATGTTTGGTGCTAAGGAACCTGAAGAGGTTTTGTTAGGGCTTTAAAACAAGAATAAATATTGAATAGGAAAGCCGCTGAACAGCGGCTTTTTTGTTTTTATCTTTTTCTAGATACGTCATTCTGAACTTGTTTCAGAATCTCGTCAACTTAATGGAGATGCTGAAATAAATTCAGCATGCCCCTAAGTTTATAAACGTCCGTCATTCTCGCGCAGGCGGGAATCTAAAAGTGCTTATAACAGATTCCTGTCAGCATAAATTAAACTCAACCCTTCTTTGGAAACCATTTCCTCAACTTATCATTCGCCTTAGTAATATGCTCTTCTTTGATTTGCTTTCTAATACTAGAATAAACTAACATTACTACACCAAAATCATCGGCATAACCAACAATTGGAGTAATATCAGGAATTGCATCTATTAGAGAAATAAAATACCCAAGTGCCGCATAAATCTTCAATTTATCAGCTTTAGCAGTCTCTGGGTCTGCAGCTACATAATAGAGCTGTAAGGCGTGACTGACTATATCTTCTCCAGCCTTCAAACCATAATTCTTAACTTTATTCCAAAATGAATCTTCCGAATATTCTTCCTCGTAGTCTTTGTTTTCTACTTTGTCCGTCATCATTTAATAGTTGAAGTCTTATGTCGCTCTATACTCAAGGTAAGTTCAACTATTACTGCGAGAATAAGCCCGATAGGGCAAATAAAATGTATGTATAACAAAACTATAGAGTTAAGAATATTAGAATTGATTATCCAATACTAAACCTTCTTCTTTAATTCGAAATTCTGACCTAAATAAACACGTTTCACTTGCTCATCTGAGGCTAGCTCCTCTGCTGTACCAGCTTTTAGAATATCACCTTCAAAAAGCAGATAAGCCCGATCTGTAATCGAAAGCGTTTCTTGTACGTTATGATCAGTAATCAGAATTCCTATATTCTTGTCTCGAAGCTTATAAATAATTGTTTGAATATCTTCAACCGCAATAGGGTCAACACCAGCAAAAGGTTCATCCAGTAAAATAAATTTCGGATCTACCGCCAATGCTCTTGCAATTTCAGTACGTCGTCGTTCTCCACCAGAAAGTAAATCACCGCGATTTTTTCTGACGTGATCCAGACTAAATTCATCAATTAATGAATCCAATTTTATCTTTTGTTCTTTTTTGGAAAGACTGGTCATTTGCAACACCGCCAGAATATTGTCCTCAACGCTCAATTTTCGGAATACACTAGCTTCTTGTGGTAAGTAGCCAATTCCCTTTTGTGCTCGTTTGTACATGGCCAAGGAAGTAATGTCTTCGTCATCCAAATAAATGGTTCCCGAATTGGGCTTTACAAGTCCAACAATCATATAGAAAGAAGTTGTTTTTCCGGCACCATTTGGCCCCAATAAACCAACGATTTCGCCTTGAGAAACCTCAATACTTACTCCCTTAACAACCGTTCGGCTTTTGTACTTTTTTATTAGATTATCGGCTCTTAGCTTCATAAAACAAACTTAGAATGTAAATTGTAAAGAAAGCGAAGCTCCGAAATTTCGGGCAGCACTTTGCGATTTATCCTTGTTTAAATTGGTTAAACGGTACATAAAATCAACTCGAAGGACTTTGAAAATGTTTTCAACGCCCATCCCAGACTCAAAGTAGGGTTTAGGTAGTGCGGTAAGTGAATTAGGAAATTCCATTACATTTTGGTTTTCGGGTCGTAAAGATCCGGCAACACCTTTTAACCAAACCAACTCCCGCCATTGCAATCGACGCATCAGCGGAATTTTGTTTAGGAATAATCCATTGAAGTGATGAGTTATAACACCTTGAACATACTCATCCGAGGCATACTCCAAAAAGTTCATAAGGTTAAATGCCAAAGGATCGTAAAAGAAGGTTTCATTACCATTATGCAATTCTAGAACTGGAAATGGAACTTGTCCCCAAATTTTCCCATAACCGGCGTGGTATACACTGTATCCTAATGGATTAATAAAGATTTTATCTTGAATGGATAAATAGATTTTCTGGTATTCGTATTGGCTCCCAAAAGCGCCCTTAACGCCAAAAGTAGCCCTCAAATTAATAATAGGATACATGGAGCTGAGCGAATAACGATCGAATGCGCCCAGCACATATTTTTCTCGTAAAGCGAAGTGTGTATTGATTTTTACCTCCGATATTTTGAGACGATTTAATTCATTTACTCCAGATGTATCCGGGTTTTGATCAAAGATCAAGGAAGGGGTAACCGATCTTAATTCTCGATGATCAAAAATCAATTCGTTAGAAAGCGCTTCAGAATACCAATGTTCAAATCCGACTTTGAATTGCTCAATTCCATTCAATTGATCTGCAGGTCGAGCTCTAAAAAACGATGCAAGAATATTGTCTTGCTGGTCATTATTCTCGCTGGTTCCCATTTGCTGAATATCGTTTCGATAATCAAGATGGAGCATTGTCCATTTTTTACGATTCAGAAAAATATCGGCTCCTAATCCATATTTGAACTCGGTATCTCGTAAGCCGTATGCTAAATAACCTCGCAGTCTTATACTCTCATTAAATCCTTTTAAAGTTCGAATTCCCATTCTAAAGCGATGACCCTCTACGGGATTGTAGCTGTAAATATTGAAATAAGAGCCTAGCTCTATATTGTCAAACTCCTTATATCCAGTGGTCACAATCTTTATTACATCCACATAAGTTTTAAAGGCCGGAACCGACTTTAAGGTATCTACCATATGATATACCGCAATCTCATTGGCCGAAAGTTCTTCGTGTCTTGTGGAATCCCAGTAAGCATTAGTTTTATTATTTGCGTCATCAGCAACTGAGATATTTGTTCCATCGACATAGAACTCATTGTCGCGTGGTTTATTTACAACAAAACCCTTATAAGTTGAGGTCTTTCGACCAAAGAAGCCAATGGTTTTTTCACCCAAATTGAAATCCACCAATAAATAATCTTTGGTCAACATCCACACTTCTCGTTCTACTTGATTATAATCTTGTTCAATTTTAAGCTCACGCACAAAGTTGATATTGGCATTTTTGCTAATGGTGGCTTCAACTCTTTTCACTGCATAAGTCGTATCAGCAATCCAAAGATGACCACTGAAATTGAGCTCAAATTCACGCCGTGGTATGTATTTGATTTTGTAGCATTTGTGGTTGTCAATATTCATACTGTCCAGCAAGTAATAATGGTAAGAAACAGGACCAATGTTAGCTACTGGTGACACAAAACTTTTGTTGAATATCATTATATAATTGTCGTAGATATTGATGTTCTGATACATGTCACCCAAAAACTGCTGCAAGCTTTCGTTCTCTAAACCGGAGATTTTAGTTGCTTTTATTACTTCTTTTTTGCGTTTAGGAATTCGGGTGAAATAATAGTTGGACATAGATTCGGTCATTAGAATAGGAAGGTATGGGCTGCTGTCAGTAGTGTCAAGATAGTCGAAAATGAATTTGAAAGGTTTCCATGCTTTTCGATTTTTAAAATCATCGTCAATGTTGTTTAGGTCAAATTCTACTTTATTGTAAACCTCGTACTCATATGCATCTAGCTTTTTTCGATCGTTGATTTTTTTGTTGGCGACCACTTTTTCCATTAGCGCCACTGCCGGATCCTTGTACTTTTTATCTGCTACAATTACAACTTCATTGAGCTCTTGCGCGCCAGATTGCATAGCAAAGTTTAAGGTTTGGCTTTCGTCTTTTTTTACTTTCAAAGACATCAGTTTGTACCCAACAAAAGATGCATAAAGTGAATCGGTTGCGTAGTAAGTTTCTATAGAGAAGTTTCCATCTAAATCCGAGGTGGTGCCGATTTTAGAGTTTTTGAAAGCAACATTGACAAAAGGGAGTGATTCCTTAGTCTCAGCGTCAAATACTTTACCTTTAATGATTGTTTTTTGGCTAAATAGAGCAACACCAAAACCTACAAAGAACAAGGTTGATAATAGACGTTTTAATTTACTCAAAAGGTGCGTGTGTTACGATGCTTTTTTCTCGATACGAGCTGAGATAAAAATACTGATTTCGTACAGTACTATTAGCGGCAGTGTAACTAAAAATTGGCTAAAAACATCGGGCGGTGTAATGACTGCAGAAAGGACGAGCGCCCCCACAAAAGCATGTTTCCTGAATTTTCTAAGAATCAGTGGAGAAAGAATTCCCAACTTAGTAAGCACTAATACTACAACAGGCAATTGAAAAACGAATCCGCACGCCAAAACCACAGTGGTTACCGTACTAATGTAGGTTCCGAGAGTCGGCATATTTTGCACAGATTCACTTACTGAGTATGTCAAGAAAAAATTGACCGAAAGCGGGCTAATAATGAAATAGCCAAATAGAACTCCAAAAAAGAACAAAAGGGAAACCGTAAACACAGCTCCTCGTGCATTATTCCGCTCGCCATCTTTTAACCCTGGAGAAACAAAACGCCAAATTTCCCAAAAAACGTAAGGAAAGGCCACAATTAATCCCACGACAATACTTGTCATGATGTGAGAGGTAAACTGGCCAGCCATATTTATATTCTGCAATTGAGGCATGTTTTGCCCAATGCAAAGGGTATCTGCACTAAAAATCGATGGCAGCAGTTCGTTCAGTTTTACCGATGCTTTGCATAGTGCACGGAAGGTCAGAAAATCGCTGTTTTTTGGCCCTAGAATTATTCCGTCAAAAACAAATTTTTTGTTGATGAAAGCAACTATACCTAACGATACAATTGCAATGGCCGATCGCGCAATATGCCAACGTAACTCTTCTAAGTGGTCAAGAAAAGACATCTCTTCTTTTGGTGTCTCGGCGCTTTCTGAACTTTCTTCTGTCATGTCTTTTGCAATGTGGCAAATATAGAAGTTTGAGTAGCTAGGTACTTTAAGATTTAGGGAGATATTGTTTTATCGAATCAAAAAAAAGTGTTAATGAAAGAGTCTGACTTACAAGTTGTTATAATTTTGCAGCTGAATGAAAATAATTAAAGAACTAGTTATAGGGTTTTTGTTTGTTGGGCTGCTTTCTTGCTCAACACAAAACTCATCAGATGATTCAGTAGCAATTAATGAAAACGAAGTTCATTTAGAATTGGCGATTAATAACAATTATGTTTTTAACCAAGAAGGGAATAAGCCTTTTATTGAAGGTGTAGAATTGGTAAAGTATTTTGACTCTAAACTATTGGTTAAGGTAAACGTTATTGAGGTGGATTTAGAGAACGCAAAAAGAATTTTGAATTCAAAAGGATTTAAAGTTTTAAAGCAATACAGAAAATCGAACACCAATGCTAATCAACCGCTTGCTGATCAAAGTGATGCAGAAATAGGAATTCAAATTCCAGAAATTACCTTTCCAAATATTTTTAAGGCACTCGTAGTGTTTTATAGATAGAATAACACACGCCATCAACCTTCCCGAATTACCTTTGTTTTTTATATAAGAATGAATAGTTCAAGAAAAAAATGGTTAGTTGGTTGGCTCCTTCTAGGGGCACTAATGGTGTTTGCAATGGTAGTTGTTGGCGGAATAACGCGTTTAACCAACAGCGGACTGAGCATGGTGGATTGGCATTTAATCGTAGGAGCGATTCCACCAACTTCTGATGTTGAATGGCAAACAACTTTCGAAGGATATCAGAACTCACCTGAATTCAAAGAATTAAATTCTGATTATAGCTTAGAGGATTTTAAATCCATATTCTGGTGGGAGTTTATTCACCGATTGCTCGGACGAATTTTGGGTGTTGTCTTTTTAATTCCATTCGTTTTCTTTTTGGTAAAAGGTTGGCTAACCAAAAAACTCACATTACAATTATTGTTAGTTTTTGGATTAGGAGCATTTCAGGCGTTTCTGGGCTGGTTTATGGTGAAGAGTGGCCTTGCAAATGAGCCAAGGGTAAGTCACTACAGACTAGCAGCCCACCTATTCACAGCTTTTATTACTTGTATGGTAATATTTTGGATTTGCCTCAGTTTGTTGAAAGATGTTGGCGAAAAATCAAAATTGAATTCTTTTGGGAAGTTGATCAGCTGGTTTATTGTAATTGTACTAGTTCAAATAGTATACGGTGCTTTTGTGGCAGGAATGCACGCAGGCGCAGTTCACAATACTTGGCCTCTTATGGATGGGCAACTCATAGCAGATTCCGTTTGGGCGATTAATCCCACGTATTTAAATTTTCTGGAAGGAAAATCGGGTATCCAGTTTATTCACAGAACATTAGGAATCATAGTTTTAATTATAGCTGGTGTTATTTACTACCAAGGGATTAAACACTCTTTTTTAAAAGAACAAATTCAAGCTATTCGGTGGGTTCTTATTGGTGTGCTATTTCAGGTTGTTTTAGGTATTTTCACTTTGCTGTTCCATGTTCCAATTGTTCTCGGAGTTCTGCATCAAGCAGGCGCATTAGTTGTTTTAGCAGCGAGTGTATATCTTATGCACACTACGATTTATCCTGCCATTCCAAAGTCTCAATAAGGCGATACATGTCTTTTGATATGTAATCTATTACTGGGGAAAGTGAATCAGGATTTGGTCGCATATTAAAATATAAAGATCCTCGCACAAAATGTTTATTGCTATCGGTCATGAAAAACTGGAAATTTGAAGCAACATTTCCTTCAAATTCATAAGCAATGCCGTATACACGATGCTCTATATTTTCATAGTAGCGTTCATTAATATTGTCAGCTCTAACAGTATGTTTCATGGCCAATTTACGTGCATCTTCAATATACTGATACAATGAATCTTTTTGAATTGGAGTGTAGGTAAAGTGCATCGTTGCACCGTATTGTGGGTAATGAATGTTAAGCCAACACGGATTTTGTAAGTGATTCAGATTGGTGTCTATCAAAGACCTAAGCGGAAACTCAAAACTATAAGGACAACTAGACTCGTGTTTTAGGTAGGACTTTTCTGGAAAGTCAACGCGCATATAACCTTTTGGACGGGGAGTTTCAGCGACTTCCTCAGTACAAGCACCAATTATAATCATCGCAAGGACGATAAGAACACTATTCTGTTTATTAATCATCCTTTGTCGTTCTTTTTCAACTGATTGATGGTCACCTTGATAGAGGAAACCCTTCTTTGGTCGGCAGATTCCACTAAAAATGTAAAGTTGAGGAAATCAATAGACTCTCCTTTTACTGGAATATGGCCGGCCTGTTCAATCACAAACCCAGCTAATGTATCAGAATCACCTTTACTGTTTTCAAAATGAGAACCGTCGATATCTAACATTCTATAAAAATCGTTCAGCGAAGTTTTTCCTTCAAAGATGAAATTCTCGTCATCCAGCTTAGAGTAGGTGAGGTTGTCGTCGTCAAATTCATCAGAAATATCGCCAACAATTTCTTCAATAATATCTTCTAATGTCACAATCCCTGAAGTGCCCCCATACTCATCTACCACAATGGCTAAATGAATTTTCTTCTGTTGGATTTCTTCCAGTAAATCGTCAATCTTCTTGTTTTCAGGAACGAAAAATGGTTGACGTACTAATTTTTGCCATTCAAAACTATCGGGAGAGTCTATATGTGGAAGTAGGTCTTTCACATATAGGAGTCCGTCAATACTATCGAAGTTGCCCTTATAAACTGGAATTCTTGAGAATCCGGAATCCAGAATCAAGGCTATGACCGCATCGAAATTTTCGGAATTGTCCAACGCAAAAACATCGACTCTGGCCGTCATTATTTGTTTTACATCGGTATTTCCGAATTTCACAATTCCCTTCAGAATTTTTTGTTCTTCTTCATCAGAGTGCTCATCCGCTGTAAGTTCTAATGCATGAGATAGCTCATCTACGGAAATATTATCTGATCTTTTTTGTAGGCGTTTCCCTAAAAAGTTCGTAGACCGCACAAGAGTTAAACTTAAGGGTAAAAAAGCTTTTCTCAATATAATAAGAGGAGCCGCCATTAGTTGAGTTATTTTTTTTGAATTCCTATTGCTGTAGATTTTTGGAATAACCTCGCCAAAAAGCAGTAGTAAAAAAGTAACAACAACGACTTGAATAGAAAATCCAATAGCCTGGTGCTCTGAAAAATCGAAAATATTATTTATTATGGTTGTCGAAAGAATGATTATGGCAACATTGACCAGATTATTAGCAATAAGTATAGTTGCTAAAAGGCGTTTCGGAAACCTTAATAAGTCAAGAATTTGCTGATTTGCTTTGTTTTCTTCACTTTCCAATTCACTAATATCTTTAGGATCCAATGAAAAGAAGGCTACTTCAGAGCCAGAGATTAATCCAGAAAGAAGCAATAGAATAAGCATTACTAGCAATTCTATAAGAGTTTCAGGGTTAAAACTCTTTAGTATACTAAGAAGTTCAATTTGTAATAAAAGCTCCGGCGGAGGTTCCATTCAGCTAAATTAAGTAAAACATAATAGAAGGTTTAAAAAGGTGAATCATCTTTTGATTTTGAATCACTAACAGGTGTTGATGTTTCATTAGCCCTATTTGGGGCTCCAAGAAGCACCAGATTATCAACAATAACTTCAGTGGTATATTTGGTTTTTTTGTCTTGATCTTCGTAAGACCGGGTTTTTAATTTACCCTCAATGTATACTTTATTTCCTTTTTTCAAGTACTTTTCCACTACCCCCACTAAACCACTTCTCCAAACAACGATATTATGCCAATCGGTACTTTCACGTAATTCGCCACCTTTATCTTTATATGACTCAGAAGTAGCAATAGAAAAAGAAGCTACAGCTCTGCCTTCTTCAAAATGCCGAACATCAGGATCCTTTCCAAGATTCCCCATTAAAATTACTTTATTTACGCTTCCGGCCATAGTTATTCCTTTGTAACAAAGCTAAAGATTATTGAATCTCACCACTTTAGCCTTCAAGGTATTTTTCAACCAACCTAGAAACTGGATAATTCCCAATTGTAGACCGTTTTATCCATTTATAGTTTTCCATTTCTTTAGAACCATTATCAATT
>Ga0307998_1000107_pt1 | contig 47512 bp, 41 predicted proteins | sample Davwhametageno37_FD_203147 | JGI IMG/M metagenome (GOLD analysis project Ga0307998, IMG submission 203147) | Marine microbial communities from Davis Island wharf, Antarctic Ocean - #37 | ecosystem: Environmental > Aquatic > Marine > Unclassified | place: Antarctic Ocean: Davis Island wharf... | reverse complement strand
ATTTTGAATATAAGGTCTAGCATTTAACGAATCTGTCATTTCAGTACTTAATACAGAAACACCACCAGAGTATGGTCTTGAATCAAGCTCATGCTTCAGCTCTCCAGACAGAAAGAAACCAGCAATTGCATCCGTCTTCTTTCCTGCAGAATCTTTTCTTGTGACTAAAGGTCCAGATACACTAAATCCAAACAAGTTAAATCCAAAATTATCTAAACCTATAACGTTATCTCCTGATTTAAAACCAGAGCTAGTATATTCTAATCCACCAAACCACTCTTTGGTTGCTCCTTTTGTTGTAATACTAATTACACCACCAGTAACATCACCATATTGAGCTGGAATACCACCTGTAACAACCGCAACCTGTTCAATTGCCGATTTAGGTAAATTTTGTGAACCTCTAACTTTTATACCATCTATATATACATCTGTTGAAGAACTTCTAGCTCCTCTAACATTCAAATCAGTAGAACCATCATCTTGAGAATATACACCACCAACAGTTGCAGCAATTGATGCTGCAGTACGACCTGGCATTTTTTTAATATCTTCAGCAGTTACTGTCCCTCCTGAAGATGTTTGATCTTTAGATATCAAAGGAATCTTATATTCAACAATAACAAATTCTTCAATATTTTCTGAAGAAGATGCAGCCTTAATATCAGGAACGAAAGTTATCTTACCTCCACGGACAACAACTCCTGAAATTGCTACTTTTTGATACCCAACATATATTGCTTGTACATCATAATTACCTGGAGTTAAAGCAGAGAAAGTAAATCTACCATCAAAATCAGTAGTTGTTCCTGCTACTTGAGAACCACCTTTCATTAGGATAATATTAGCAAACGGCAATGGCTCACTATTACCCTTATCGAGCATCTTACCTTTTATAGAACCTCCAGATTGTGCAACAGCAATAGAAACTGTAAACAAAACCGATACTAAAACAGCTAGTTTTTTTAACATATTTTTAAAATTTTAATTATTTCTTACAAATAAAGAGGCGTAAAGATATGTAATATAAAAGTTGTAAACCAAATTATTCCATGTAAAAATATGAATAGTTACTGTGTATCTATAAGAAGATTTTGTAAACGGTTAAAATTGAGAACAAAACAAGACTTTCCATGAGAAGATCGAGAAAAAAAGAAAAAAAAGAAAAAAAATTATTCTATTATAGGAATAACACCATCACCATCATCAAGCTATCCACCTTTAACATCTCCCCCGTCAATATCGTCCCCTCCATCATCAATAACTCCTCCGTCATCATCTTCATCGCCATCTCCACCTATAACATCTCCGACCTTATAATCAGAATCTCCGCTCTTAACAATAACAAAATTTCCAGAAGAGTTCATTTCCGACTGATCAAAACTAGGAACAGGCTCCCCGCCTTTCTCACAAGAGAAGAGCGTTAGTAACAATGTAAACATTAGCAACACTAAATGATATTTTTTTAACATAGTAATCATCCCTTACAAATATAGCTTATTTTCCTTAATTAAAACTGTTAACAATTGAAAATATTGCCACCTAGACTTAATTCAAGTTAAAATAACTACTCAGCTTTAAATAGTTTTATATTTTTACAACCTAATTATATGCAAAAACTCATATTCATAACACTATATCCTTTTTCCATCATTTACGGAAGTCTTCTACATTTAAGGAACAAACTCTATGATTGGAACTTTTTCAAATCAACACGCTTTGGTTTTCCAATAATATCTTTAGGAAACTTATCATTGGGCGGAACGGGAAAAACTCCTCACACGGAGTATCTGATTCGATTACTTCAAAAAGATTTTAAGATATCTACATTAAGTAGGGGTTATAAAAGGAAAAAAAAAGGATTCTATTTGGCTAGTAAAAACACATTGGTTACCGATATTGGTGATGAACCTCTTCAATACAAGCTTAAATTTAAAAATATAAATGTAGCTGTAGATGAAAGAAGAGTGCATGGCATAATACAAATTAAAAAAAAATCTCCTGATACTAATTTAATAATTTTAGATGATGCCTACCAACACCGAGCTATATCTCCTGGCTTGAACATATTAATTACTGAGCATAACAACCTATACACTGATGATACCGTAATCCCAGCGGGAAGACTAAGAGAATGGAAAAAAGGTAGCGAAAGAGCTGACATAATCATCGTATCAAAAACAAAACCTGATTTAACAGAACCCGAAAGAAATAAAATAATAACTAAGCTAAATGCCAAACCATATCAAAACGTTTTCTTCTCCTATATAAAATACGGGGAAATTTCAGCTTTTACTGATATTTCAAAAAAAGCAACACAAAATAACATGAAAGATGCTGCTGTTTTAGTTTTAACGGGAATTGCAAAGCCCACCCCCCTAATCAACCACATAAAACAAAAACACACCAAAATCAATCATATTCAATTTTCTGATCATCATAACTATGATCAATCTGATGTTGATCGAATTATTAGTGCATTTAATAAACTTGAGGGAAATAATAAAATCATTATTTCTACAGAAAAAGATATAATGAGATTATCTTTACCAGAAATTTTAAAAAAACTACAAAACATTCCTATATTTTACATCCCTATTGAAATTTGTTTTCATGGAAATGACAAAATGAAGTTTGACAATCAAATAATAGAATATGTTACAAAAAATAAGTGCGACTAAAGCTTTTTTAGAAAGTAAAACAAACACGAAACCATTTACTGGAATTGTTTTAGGGACTGGATTAGGAAACTTATCTACTGAAATTGACATTGAAATTGCAATTCCTTATGAAGAAATTCCAAATTTCCCTGCTTCTACAGTTGAAGGACATAACGGACAACTTATTTTTGGAACAATCAATAATGTACCTGTTGTAGCGATGCAAGGAAGGTTTCATTATTACGAAGGTTACTCTTTAAAAGAATGTACATTTCCAATTAGAGTAATGAAAGCTTTAGGTATACAAAACTTATTTTTAAGTAATGCCAGCGGTGGTGTTAATGCTGATTTTGAAATAGGTGATATAATGCTAATTACTGACCACATAAATTTATTGCCAGACAATCCCTTGAGAGGAAAAAACGTTGATAAACTTGGCCCTCGTTTCCCAGACATGAGTGAACCATACAATAAAGAATTAATAAAAGAGGTAATTAACATTGCAGCTAAAAATGACATCAAAATTCAACAAGGAGTATACGCTGCTTTATCTGGCCCTACTTTTGAAACACCTGCTGAATATAAATACATCCAAATTGTTGGAGCTGATGCTGTTGGAATGAGTACTGTTCCTGAAGTAATTGTTGCTAGACACATGAGTTTACCCTGTATGGCCTTATCTATAATATCCGATTTAGGTGTTGCTGGAAAAATCGTTGAAATTAGCCATGAAGAAGTGCAAGAAGTAGCAAAAGAAGCTGAACCAAAAATGACTCTACTAATTAAAGAATTACTAAGTCAGGTTTACAACAATTAATCTCGAAAAACATAGTTGAAAATACTTTTTTTCATAAATACAAGAACGTATGATTATCATAGGAATAGCTGGAGGAACAGGTTCTGGAAAAACAACCGTAGTTAATAAAATTGGGAATAGTTTACCTCAAGAAAACGTTACCGTAATGCCACAAGATGCCTACTATAAAGATAATTCGGAACTTACTTTTGAAGAACGACAAAAAATCAATTATGACCATCCAAATTCAATTGATTTCGATCTACTATTAAGTCACATTAAAGCATTAAAAGAAACAAAAGAAATTAACCAACCAATATACTCTTACATTACACATTCGAGATCGGATGATTACAAAGTTGTTCACCCTAAAGAAATATTAATTATTGAAGGTATTTTGGTTTTCACAAATGAAGAATTAAGAAAGCTTTGTGATATTAAAATATTTGTTCATACAGATGCTGATGACCGTTTAATTAGACGCTTAAAAAGAGATCTCACTGAACGTGGTAGAGAAGTAGAGGAAGTTCTTAACCGTTACGAAAAAACACTAAAACCAATGCACAATCAATTCATTGAACCTACAATGAAATATGCCGACATGATAGTACCCATAGGAGGTGAAAACAAAGTTGCTATAGACATCTTAGTATCAATGATTAGAGAGAAAATTGGAAAATAATTTTCACAAAAAAAAACATCAAAATTTTAAAACAAAATATTTTTCTGTTTTAATTACACTCTTAATACCTGCCCTTCTTTTTTCACAAAAAGCCTCTTACTACTTCCAACAAGAAGTAAATTTTAATATTAACATACAACTAGATGATGAAAATCACGAATTAACTAGTTTTGAAGAAATTGAATACACCAACAGCTCATCACAATCATTAAACCTAAACACACTTAATCCATTCATAAAAATAAGAGAAATAGATTTGTAATTCCTAAACACTTATTTTATGATTAATTTTGGTTCTGAACCAGCTAGAAAAAATGACTGATCAATCGAAAAATAAAATATACTTTGCTTCTGATTTTCATTTAGGTGCGCCTGATTACGAGGAAAGCCTTACGCGTGAAAAACTTATTATAAAATGGTTAGACGAAGTTAAAAATGATGCGAAAGAAATTTATTTAGTTGGAGATGTTTTTGATTTTTGGTTTGAATATAAAAGTGCCATTCCCAAGGGATTTGTTCGGTTACAAGGCAAGATTGCTGAGCTTACTGACAGTGGAATTGACATCCATTTTTTTACAGGAAATCATGACATGTGGGTATTTGATTACTTACCAAAAGAATTAGGTGTTACCATACACCGTAAGCCTATTACTAAACATTTTAATGGTAAAAAGTTCTTAATAGGACATGGAGACGGCTTAGGACCTGGAGACAATACGTATAAGATGTTAAAAGCCTTTTTTTCTAGTAAACTATGTCAATGGGCATTTGCAAGAATACACCCTAATTTAGGGATTGAAGTTGCCAATGCTTGGAGTCGAAGAAGTAGAAAATCAAATATTACGTATGATGAAGTTTTCCATGGTGAAGACAAAGAGCATTTGGTATTATTCTGTAAGGATTACATCAAAAAAGATGACACAATATCTTATTTTATTTTTGGACATAGACACCTCCCTTTAGAAATAAACATAGGTGAAAAAGCAAAATACATTAACTTGGGAGAGTGGCTTAAATACAATACCTACGGAGTATTTGATGGCAAAAAAATGGAATTGAAAACTTACAAATAAGCAAAAGTGTAGCCTACACAATGAGCAGGAATTGCTGTTTATTTATCACGTTTAGCTTTTCTTCCTAGTTTAAATTCAATCCGTTCACTACTATTAATATCAAAATCTAAATCGGCAGTATAGGAATGGTAATCATCCGACTCTATAATAATACTGTACGTTTTTTTTGGATTAATTAACATTATAAAACTACCCGTATTATTGCTTGATTCATATACTCCTTTAACCATTTTAGATTCATTTTCGATGAGCGTTATTTTTGCTAAAAGAGCTAAATCTCCTTTCTTGGAAAGCACAATTCCTTTTAGAATATGCTCCGATACAAGCTCATCTTTTAATAACACTTTATAAATATCCTGTCCACCATACCCTCCATCTCTTGAAGATGAATAATATCCAACCTTTCCATTTGCAGATACTACATAAAAAATATCATCCAAAACTGTATTTATTGGGCACTTTAAATTTTCTGGAGCAGACCACCTGTGCTTTTCATAAACTGTTTTAAAAATATCGTAACCACCCATATTCGAATGCCCTTTAGAGCTAAAATAAAGCGTTTTTTTATCTGAATGAATAAAAGGAGCATCTTCATCATAAGGAGTGTTTACAGTAGGACCTAAATTGAATGCTCTACTCCATTTTCCATTTGGTAGCCTCAATACTTTATAAATATCTTTACCTCCAAAACCTCCAGATCTATCGCTAGAAAAAAACAAAATTTTATCATCCAGTGAAATGGACGCACTTGATTCTGTGTATTCAGAATTGATCTCAGAACTTAATTTAGTGGGGATTCCCCAATCTTCCAATCCCATTCTACTTTGATATAAATTTCCTGAGCTTAAATCTTTAGATGGTTTAAACACAAACATAGATTGACCATCGGCAGACAGCCCAACACAAGCATCGTTTCCATTGGTGTTAACAACCGTTAATGAGCTAGGAGCCATCCAAACGTTATTTGAACTTATTGACATATAAACATCCTCGAACGGACTTCCGTTAGGGTCTAATCTACCACCTGTACTTCCTTCTCTACGAGATGTGAAAAACAACATTCTTCCATCTGCAGAAATCAAGGGCACATATTCATCAGCAGCAGTATTTATTGCACTTCCTACGTTCTGGATCAATACATTTCGCTTATCCGAAACAGCCATCTCAGCATACTTAACCTTCATAACTAAAGCATTAACCTCTTCATTAGACAACTCTTTATTGCCTAAGGTAAGCTTGTAAGCATTATAGTATTTTAATGCTTTGTTAAATTCCATATTGATGTGAGAAATAGAAGCTTTATACCTAAGCAACTCAATGTTTGTAGAACTATTTGACTTAAGAAAGTGTTGTTCTGCCTTTTTATAATCTTTAATATTATAATTACAAACTCCCATGCTATAATTCAGTTCTTTATTCTCTGCATCTTGCAGATACAATAAATTATACATCTTTAAAGCTCCATAATAGTTTCCTATTTTGAACTGTTTATTAGCCGCCTTTAACTCCTCGGTGTCAGTCTGGCTAAAAACCAAACAAGTTGACATCAAAAAAAATACAATTACGATATACTTCATTTTTAATAAATATTTATCTTAACAATGTTCTGTCTCCTAAAAAGGTTCAGACTTCCATCAATATATTTTACTTTGTAAATATAAGCATCTTGTTTACTTAATTCATTTCTAGAGTGATCATCCCAACCAACATTAAGATTCTTGGAATTTAGTAACCATTTAATAATTGATTATTGAACTTCAATAGCCTATCATCAGCAACAGCAATGAGTGTTACGCCATAAATTCCTAATTAAAAAGGGAAACTGGGTTCAAACCGAATTGATGTTCTAGCATCTCCAAAAATTCAAGTAATATATATATTTACAGATCTATTTGTTGGCTAATTGATAAGAAAAATGAGCGAAGAAAAGTCGAATATCAATATCTTTTTACAGATTATTGAGCGCCATAATTGGGCGAATATGTTTTAAACTTATTAATATTTACTGTAAAGGGCTTATTACAATAATCTGTTACAACAAGTTGATTCTCCAAAATTGTAAATTTCCTAACATGCTCTACTCCATAATAATTTGCCTGCAACGTAATTGACAAACCTTTAATTTCTAAAACATTACACTTTATTTCTCTTTCTAAATAAAACAAACCGATAGATTTGTTTTGTTCCACTCCCTCTACAACAATACTGTTGTGCGCTTTAACTCCTCTAAACTCGTTTCTTTTGTTAGGAAAAGCTGAATAGGTGTAGCTTCCAGGATCTCTAACTAAATCTTTATTATTGACTTGTAAATCAAAAGAAAGCTTATCGTTGTGAACATGCCCCCAACTATGGTGCATTTTTTTATTTGAAATAGCACTAATCGCTAAATAAAATTCACTTGATTTGAACCCATAAACACCAAATTGATCGTATGAAAAAAGCGATATTTTATCTAAATCGATATTCGAATCAAATTCTATTACCGTAGTTTTTGGTTGCTGAAGTTGATGTTTTTCATTCCTTAACTGAAATCCATTCTCTTTTTCGCTTAGTTTATTTTCTATTTTTTTGTTTTTAGAAAGTTGTTCAATAATATTATGTTCCAACGAAGGATTCTCTCCATCTTTAAACAACCCAGAAAAACCATTTACTAAAAAATCATAGTTTAATAAACTTGTTTTTTTAGACTCGTTTTTTTCATTTAGATAATTAGAAGAAAAAGCAAACAACCTTCCACTGTCATTATCTCCAAACTGAGACATTTCTCCATTTGGCTTTAATACATCTTTTATAAAGTGAAAAACGTTGTCCAACAATTGAATATACTCTTTACTTAGTCGCTTATCGTTGCTTAACATCAATGCTGTACCATACAAGATGGCCTCAGCACTTAAACAATGATACGTTGTTGAGCCTTCAAAATTTCCTCCATCAGAAAAGAATTGCTTAAAAAACTCTTTCTGCATTTCAGCCTCAGCAAATTTTCTCCATCTCAAAGATTCTTCTTTCTCTGAAAAGTAACTAGTAGCAAACAAAACACCCACCAAATTAAATAGGTAATGATTACCTGCGGCACCTTCTTTTTCTTCAAGATGAGCCATTATAAACTCAACATGCTTGTGGATATAATCAGTAAAGAGGGCTGTAAAGTTTTCATCCAGTATATTGGTTTCGTCAATCTGGCAAAAAAGATCTAAAGCGACTAACCAATTACTAACTCTAATACCAACATCCATTGCGCAAGCCCATTGCACTCCCATCCCAATAGGATTTGAAATAATAAAATCTAAACTCTGATTTTTAAATTCTAATATAATTGCTAATTTATTTGATGAATTATGGGCTGCCAAAGCCATCTGAGAGAAATGTTGCAACCGACCTAACTCCCAACAGTTTTTAATATCAACGTTTTTTGTTTGATCTATTAATTGGTCATCAAATTGTTTTTTTACATCAAATCTAAAACCACTCCTCACATCTAATTGCCAATCAATAAATTGATAAGTATTAGAGATTTGATTGATTAATTGCTGTTTAAAGGGAAAATGAAGCGGCCTGAGTTCTTCTTCTTTTTTTGAATTTCTATTGACCCAACCACTTCCCAATAAATTAAACTCATGTTTTAAATAATGAGCTACGACTTCGTTTTCTAAAGGACAATCGAGATCGTTAATTAACAATAAAGAGTTTAACTTATAAGTTGATGAAGTTCTACGTATTTCTATTTTAGAGTACGCTATCTGTTGTTTTGAAAACACTCTTTTTAGAATTCTTTTTACAAGAACTTTAAGTGGAAGTTGTTTCGCTATTTTTAGATTACTCAAATTACAGAATATTTTCAAGTGCTAACTTACAGATTCTATCCATTTTATTGTTATCTCTTATCGAATTTTCATTTAAACTCATTACTTTTAACGCTCATACTCTAATTGAATTTTTTATGAATCTTTTTCAAAATAAATACGCACAACATATTCTTGCCTTTTTTATACTTCTAATTGTTGCTGGAGTTTATTTTTATCCTGAAACACAAGGAAAAAAAATACTGAGTCACGATCAAATTAGTGCTGTATCTGCTTCTAAAGAGATTAGTGATTATGCTGAAAAAGGTGATAAAATTTTATGGACGAGTAAAATTTTTTCTGGAATGCCAGCCTTTCAGGTTGCCTATTCTGTTAATGAAAATTTATTGCTATGGGTATACAGGTCAGGTAAATTATTACCTAAAAGTTTATGGCTTTCTCTGATGCTAATGCTAGGTTTTTATATTGCTTTATCCATACTAGGTTATCCTCTTGCAATCCGGCTTCTTGGAGCAATAAGCTTCTCCCTTTCCACCTGGTTTTTGCTCTCTATTGAGGCAGGTCATTCAACAAAAATGATTACCATTTCATTTATTCCACCACTTATTGCATCAATATTAATTTCTTACAAAGGAAAATGGCTTTTAGGAGGTGTTTTAACTAGTTTGTTTTTAGGATTAGCCATAATGGCTAATCACATTCAAATCATTTATTACTCCATATTTTTTATTGCTATTTTATTTATTGTGAAATTATTCCATGCTTACAAAGACAAAAAAATAAAACCATTTTTTAAGCGTACCATCATTTTAATTGGATTCGGATTACTTGGGGTTTTACCAAACATCACACTATTATGGACTACTTATGACTATGGAAACTCATCTACCAGAAGCGGTAAGTCTGAATTGACCAAAGAAAACGTAAAAACCGGAGATGGACTTGATTTAGATTATGCTATGGCATGGAGTTATGGAAAAGCAGAAACTATTAATTTGTTAATTCCTGGAGTATATGCTCCAGGGGCCAGCCTAAAAAAAGGTTCTGAAACTTATGATGAATTAGCTAAAAAAGGAGTTCCTAAAAATCAAATAAAGGATTACCTGAAGGGTATCCCAATGTATTATGGAACTCAGAATACTCCATCAGGACCTTCTTATTTGGGTGCTGGATTGATCTTTTTATTTCTACTTATGTTTTTCCTTTACCAAGGGAATTTTAAATGGGTTTTACTTGGGACAGTTATCGTTTCAATTGTCTTTTCATGGGGAGACGATTTCCTTATAGTCAATGAATTTTTCTTTGATCACTTCCCTCTTTACAACAAATTTAGAACTCCATCCATGTGGTTAAGTTTAACTATGATAGCCGTAACGTTTGGAGCTATGATGGGGCTAAAAATCATTCATGATAAAAATTATGATGTCGCAAAACTTAAAAAAGCTTTAATTTATTCAGGAGGAACATTAGGTGGATTTTCACTTATCACCTATTTATTAGGTGGAAGTCTTTTCGATTTCAATGGACCCTACGATGCTCAATTAGCTCAAAATGGATTTCCTATGGACTCTATTATTCAAGATAGAATTAATTTGGTTAAAAGCGATTCATTAAGAACACTTGCTGTTATTGCTCTAATTTTCGGTACACTTTGGGCTATACTTTCTAACAAATTGAAAAGTTTAAGCTTAGGAATTACAATTATAACAATTATTGTTATTGGTGATATGTGGATGGTTGGAAAACGTTTTTTAAATAGTGATGATTTTACCAAAGCTAAATCCTTTGAAAAATCTATTATGGCTTCAGCTGCTGATCAACAGATTTTAAATGACACAGCAATTAATTACAGAGTGTTTAATGCTGCTGTAAACTCTTTTAATGAGCTTACGCCTTCTTATTTCCATCAACATGTTGGTGGATATAGTTCTGTTAAATTATCTCGTTATCAAGATTTGATTGAAAGACACTTATCAAAAGGAAATATGAATGTGTTTAATATGTTAAATACAAAGTATTTTATTACAGGAAAGCCTGGACAAGAAATAGCACAGCAAAACCCTGATGCCAATGGCTCTGTTTGGCTTGTGAACACTATTAACTGGGCAAAAAATGCAGATGAAGAAATGGCTAAATTGAGCGATTTTAATCCGCATACTACAGCCATTATTGATAGCAGATTTAAGGCTTACATTGGTGATTTAAAACCATCATCTAGCCCTCAAAATTCAATTCAACTAAGTAATTTCCATCCTGACAATATGGAATACACATCAAATTCTACTTCAGAAAGCTTCGCTGTATTCTCTGAAATTTGGTATAAAGGAAATGAAGATTGGAAAGCATATATTGACGGAAAGGAATCCGAATTCATTAGAGTTAACTATCTATTAAGAGGGATGAAAATACCTACTGGAGAGCATACAATTGAGTTTAAGTTCTATCCAAAATCACATTATATTGGAACTAAAATATCTTTAACATCTTCTATATTAATTATAATAATGATACTTGGTTTAATCGCTATGGTAGCAATGGGTAAAGAATTACCTGGAATGAAAAATGACTAACTTAAATGAGTTAAAAAGTATCAAAATCAGCTGCAGTAAATTGGATTTGATAAGGGTCTATTGTTTCATCAATAATATAGAATCCAATATTCTGATCCTCTTCAGAACTTAAATAATCATCTAACATTCTAAAAAGCCAATGGTTTTCAGACAATAGGAACACCACCTTTCTACAAGCTAATTTCTTTGCTAGCGTTTTAACAGACTCTAATAATAAAGGAACTTGAGAATCTTCAATAGACTCAATATTTCCAATATACAAGTGTGTTTTTGCTTTCAATAAAATTGTAAATCCATTTACTCTAACCAATCTACAGTTAACTCCTTTCAACTTATACTTTAAGAATTTTTCATCCTTTTTTAGATGACCTAAAACCTTTGAAAGGTTAAATTTCTCAATATTTACTTCAGCAATAGTTATCGTATATTTTTTTATCCTCCATTCAAAATATGAATTGTAATAACATTCTAAAAAACGGAATTTAGAAGCTAATTCGCACAAAGGAAAAGTCATCACTTTAATTGTGAATTTTCTAAACTTCCCTGTAAATACCCAATTCAATTTCTTTTTAAAACCAGGATAAGAATTCTCATTTGGAAAGCCATATATCATCCGAATTCCTACTTCACGAGCTAATCCATATGTTTCTTGAGCCAAGCGTGTAAATAGCCCTTTTTTTCGGTGTGCAGGAGCAGTCATTGTATCTCCTGACTGGGCAATTATAAAATCTTGAGAATTATAGTGTAATGTTATTGGAAAAACGCCATAGTACGCTGCAGGATCTCCCTTTTCATCAATGGCAAAAAGACCTACATTAGATTTTCCGAAGATTGAGGTATTGTACTTTAGATAAATTGAAGAAAGTGATAAATGAACACCAAATGACTGCTCAATTAAATGCTGAATTTCAACATAATCATCATCCCCTATTTGTTTTGTAGAATAACCCATTTTTAAATTTTAATCCCTTTATTATGAAATGATTTACTTAGCATTAGCATATTTGATTCAAATGTAGTGGCTGCAGACATACAATGCCTATTCATAATACGCTTATCCTTCACATCAGTTAAATTAATGTAATCAACGGCTAGTTGATAGTTATAACCTAATGACATAGCTAATTCTTTTACTTCATCTGAATAACTACCATCAGGGTAAGCCAGTAAATCTATTGGTTTTTGAATCGTTTTTTCAATTAACTCTTTAGATTTTACTAATTCACTTTTTGCCTTATCGATCTCAACATTTCCAAGATTATAATGCATATAACCATGAGAACCTATATCAACTATTTTAGATTTAGACAACTCCAACAAATCAGTAGCTGTAACTAATTCCCAAATTTCTTTATCCAGTGAAAACAACTTATCTTTTAAATCATAGACTGCAATTAATTCGCTTAACAACTCTTTTCGTAACTCATAACTAGCCATCTTAAACACATCATGAATATGAATACCCGAATTCTGATCTGTTAAATTTAGAAATTTATAACTCCTTAAAACAATCATTTCATCTTTATAGAAATACCTTAGAGCTGCAATTATATCTGGCCATAAACATGCTTCACCCTTGTTTTCTAAACATATACCAGATATAAAAAATGTAGTTGGAATATTATACTTCTCTAACAATGGAAGCGCTGTCTCTAAATTATTCTTATAGCCATCATCAAAAGATAAAGTAATGGTCTTACGATCAGGTTCAATATTATTTTTGAGCATTTCAAAAGCTTCATGAAAGCTAATTATGTTAAAATTTTTCTTTAAATATTTTAAATGATCTTCAAACTTATTCTTTTCAATATGTCTTGGAGAAAAGAAAGTACTATCCTTTTCCACAACACCATGATACATAACATTGAGCAAATTGTTTTTAGAAAATTTTCTAACAACAACATCCATACCGAATCCAATCATTGTTGGGAAAACAATTTTTTTAGCAATTTCTTTTGTGATACTCATCTTATTTTATCCTTATACAATTTACTATATTCTACAAAATATTATCAAATTCTATACTCGTTTAAACATATTCTTGAATGAAATGATTACAACAATAACCAATATTATAGAATTTATAACTTGAGCATAAGCAGCTCCCATTATATCGTAGTTTGTTATTAAATACCAAGTAGGAAATACTCCTAAAATAAAAGTAATTAGAATATTATAAAAATTAACATTCACTTTTCCATAGCCTGTAAATAATGGCCCTACTAAAGACACTAAATTTCTAATTAACCATGCCAAAAGTAAAAATTCGAAATAAATAAAAGATCCAGCAAACTTATCCTTGAGTATAAAATTAATTATTGGTTCTGTTATAAAAAAAGCAACTATACCAATAACAGTTGAAATCGAAATAAAAATGATATTAGATTTTTTAAAAGCCTTTAACAGTTGTTCAATATTGTTAGAAAACTCTGCATAAAAAGGAGTCAAAAACTGTTGAGATGAGTTTGATATTATTCGCAGTCCTGCCAATAATGTTAATCCAAAAGCAAAATATCCTAACTGAACTTTATCAACAACAAGATGATTTAATATTAATATATCTAAATACAAATTAATCGTAGAAATCAAACTCCCTAAAAAAGCAAATTTTGCATACTGCCAATGTTCTTTAACACTATTAAGAGTCAGTCTATTAATATTAATTTTAACCTTTAATCGAAAAAAGAGAATAGCAAACGTTAATAAATAGCCTAAAAATATTGCAGAAATAAATCCTTTAATACCAAACATATAAGTTAAACTTATAATTATAAGAATTTGAAACACTCGCGAAATAACCAGTAAGAATGAAACTTCTTTAAACTTTTTCAATGCTTGAAAATAAATCGTTATAAGAACATTCAGAGCAGAAAATGGAATACCTAAGGCATAATAGATAAACAAATCATTTGTAACTGGATCACTCGATAAGAAACTGAAATAACTTAAAATAAATATCAATAAAAAGACAATGATACTAACTCCAAAAGTTAATATTAATGCTGTATTAAATAGATCTTCCTTTTCATTTCTTGATAGCTTTGGATTTGCACATAGTTTTAAAATTGAGGTGCTAAAACCCATATTTGCTAATACTCCAGCAATGGCAAAAAACACTTGAAAGGACTTAATTCTACCTACGTCTTCAGAAAGTAAAATCCAAGCCACAAAAAATTGTGAACCAAACTCAATCATGTGAATTAAAGTATTCGCAGAAAAAAGATGGAAAAATCCTTTTTTATAAATATCTATGATGGTTGACCTTATCATTATTTACAATAAAACGAAATAAGCATAAATTATTATATTTACTTTACATTCAAAAAAGGTAAATATAATAATACTATAAAGAGACTCCATTGAAAAAGATGATTTAAAATTCAATTCTCTTACTTTCCCAAAATAACTTAAAAATAAATTATACTTTTGGAAAAATAGGTTGATTGATTATGAATAATATTTCAAATTGTAGATTTTGTAAATCTTCTAAAATAGAAGTTTTCAGGCCAATAGCGTCACATTGTTTTGACGATACCTATCAACTGTATCATTGTAACAATTGTTTATCTAAGTTTTTCGATCCCAACGAGCATTCTGTTGATTTAGACTCAATGTACCAAGAGCTATCTACTGCCGAAGGAAGATTTAAAGCTGATGTAGTTTTTACAAAAAATAAAGTTTGGACAAAACAAGTTAAAATCATTCAAAACGAATTAGGTAAAATTCCTAATTCCATCATAGATGTTGGTTGTAGATCAGGAGATTTTCTAATGCACTTTAATAAAAAAGTACAAAAAGAAGGTGTTGAATTATCTAAGCACTCTGCTGAAATTGCTGAATTAAGAGGTATAAAAGTTCATCAAGATTTTGCTGAAAACATTAAATTTGATAAAACTTATGAAGTTGTTTCTTGTTACGCACTGCTTGAACATCTTGAACACCCATTAACTCTAATTGAAAATTTAAAAAAAATCACTTCTAATAAAGGATTACTTGTAATAGCGATACCTTTACATGGATGCCTTAAACAACAAGTACTTTCGTTTTTCGGGGTTCAATGGCACATGTATTCTCCTCCAGAACATTTAAATTTCTTTTCTACAAAATATTTTAATAATTTGATCGAGAAAGAAGATGAATTTAAATTAATAAATAAAACGATTACTTCTGGAGGTCTAATCAATCCTTTCCGAAAAGTTCCTGGACTAAAAAGAGTTTTTTCTTTATTTATGACCTTATGGGATTCTTCTCCTTTAAATAAACTCCCGATTTTTGATCATATGTATTTATACTACAGAAAAAATTAATTATTTCTCAAACAATGAAGATCCCAGACTCCCAAAAATCGATCTGGAAATGCATCTGATTCGTATAATTCAGTTATTGGGCTTGGGAAATTATAAGGTTCTATTTCTAAACAAATTTTCCTGAAGTTACCGGTATAAATATCTTCATTTGCACTCATTTCTTTATGAGAAGTTGTAACTAGATATTTTGCTTTAGATTGCTTTATGTTTTCTATTAATTTTTTTCCATCTTCAAACGATAAGTGAAACAATACATCTCTGCAAAGTACAATTTCACCTTCTGGAATTTTTTCCTCTATAGCATTTGAATGAAGAAAAGTAATTTCATTACTTTGATATTTCTCAATATTTTCTTCAACCACAGATTTTACAATGTCAGTTCCGATATACTTGCAACCCAACTGAACCTCTTTCATCCAATTATAGTCACCGCAACCTAAATCTACAAGCGTTTCTACTTTATATTTTTCAACTAATTCTGGAAGAAAAATTCTAACTTGCCTAGTTACTTCTAATGTAGAACCAGAACCAGATGCTGACTCTTTATTTGCATACCAGACTCCGTCTTCATAAATTTTTGAAAACCTATCTTCAACATTCCTGTTATTAATAGCTTTATCAACTTTTCGTTGATGAAGTATTTTATCGACAGATTTTTTGACTCCTAAAAATTTCAATATTCCTTTTACTACTTTTTTCATTCTTCTAGCAATACTTTTTTAGAACTTAAATATAGTCCTTTTTGATTAAAATAATCATAAATAATTGCACCTTCCGCTCTCTTACACACATTACTAGCAATTGCAGGACACCCCATATCAATAGCTTCAGCTACACTAATTCCAAAACCATCATAAACTGTAGGTCTTAAAAATAAATTAACTGATTTAAATAAAGGCCAAATTTCTCTTTGCCCACCTAAAAACAAAACATTTTCATCTAGCCCATCTTGCTTAATTCGTTTTTTTAATATTGAATAATATTCAACATTATATCCATCATCAGCAATCGCAATTATTAGCCCAATAGAATTATTATTAATTATTAGTTCTTTTAATAATTCTATAGACTTATCGATACCGTACAAATCTATACCCTCATTTGTAATAATCAACTTATAGGCACTAACAAGGATTGTTTTATCGAATTTTTTGATAAAAGCGTTAAGTTCTGTAGGGTATGTTTTTAAAATATTTACTTCATCCTTATCATTAGGAGGCAAGTATGAAGAGATTACTTTAATTTCTGTTGTCAATTCAATTCCACTTGAATTGTACGAATCTACAATGTGACCACCAACCATAACAATTACATCTGTTTGATTTAGTAGCGCTATATTATTTTTAATATTTAAAGATACATGAGGGTTGTGAATTGTTAAAATTAATTTAGTTTTTTTCAACTTACAAATCCACAATACCAACTTATAAAATAACGGTTCGAAAAGCTGTAAATGAACCACGTCATACCGACTAAAACTTAGATGAAGTAAAAAAAGAATCCATTGTAACCCAGGTATTTTACGTTTGTTTAACTTAAAATTTTTTACATTTAAATCTTCATTTTCGAGCAAATGAAACAATCGTTTTGTATAAACCGAAATCCCTCCTAGTGGCTTTGGAAATGGTCCTGCCAGCAATATAGAATGTTTTTTATTGTATAGCGTTAACATCCTAGATTAAAAATGTTGCCTCTGTTGTTTGAATCATATCCTCCAAAGATATAGGCCATTCTTCCTTATTTCCTTTTAAAGTCTCATAAAGTGCTTCTAACTCCTCTTTCTGTCCTTTCTCACTTCTACTTAAGCTAATCTCTTTAAGGCTTACACCATGACCTTTTAATGTCTTATAATCATCCATAACAATGGTTTTTTCATCATAGTGAACTTCCATATACTCTTTTGAAATTTGCTTGCTTCCTGATGAAAAATAATGAATCGTACAAACCGAACCATCTTCATATTTCAAAATGATTGCCACATTATCTTGTTGTGAAAATTTATCATTATTAGGTGATAATTTTTCATAGCTAATTGTACTGATTATTGAACCAGTTAATGAAGACATCAAATCAATTAAATGACATCCTTCTCCAATAATTCTACCTCCATGATCGTGTACCCAAGTATCTAAGGGAATAAATCCAGCATTCATTCTATAGTGAACAAACAATGGATTAATTCGTTTATCTGTATGTTTTTTTATCTCAGTAGCAAACGGACTAAATCGTCTATTAAAACCGGTCATCAAAACTGGTTTATTAGCAACATCAGAATTATAAAAATCCTTTATTTTATTCAATTCTTCTTGATTAATCGCTAGGGGTTTCTCTACAAATGTATTTTTTCCCGCTTTTAAACTTCTCAAAACGTAATCTGCATGACTATCATGACGAGTTGTTATCATCACCAAATCAATATCTTTATCGTTGATAATTTCATCAAAATCTGTAGTAGAATAATCTGCTCCAAACTGTTTCGCTACATTGTCAGCACTAAACCCTGTTCGGTTCATTACTGCTCTCAAAGCATATTTATTCCCTAGCTTTTTCATGTTAGGCAAATGCATTCCAGTAACGAAATTACCTGCTCCTACTATCCCAACATTAATAACAGCCTTATTAACCGATGTTGATTTAACCTCAATTTTCTTCTGATCTTCTGAGTGTTTATAATCCAATAAAACGATAATAGGCTTCTGCCCATCTACATCTAAACTAGCAAATGCTTCATCCACTTTTTCGATACCGTAAACAGCATCAATTAATGGCTCTAACTTTATTTGTCCTTCATTCAACAACTGAAGGTATTCTGTCATATTTCTATTCTCCGTCCATCGCACATAAGACAATGGATAATCTAATCCTTTTTCTTCGTAATTACTATCATACCTTCCTGGACCGTATGAGGTAGAAATTTGGAAATCTAATTCCTTTGCATACATATCACCTCTATTGATTTCCATACCAACAACACCCACCAATACTACTTTACCTTTTTTACGACACATTTTAAATGAATCGGACAAAGGTTTGCTGCTTGATGTTGCTGCTGTAAACAATACACAATCAACACCATATCCTCCTGAAAAACTATTTGATATTTTTACCGCATCTTCTTTGGTTGGATTGATGCATAAATCTGCCCCTAACTCTTTAGCTAATGACAAACGATGTTCATCTAAATCGGTAACAATTACTCTAACACCGCTTAATTTTAACATTTGCAATGCCAACAAACCTAGTATTCCTGCTCCAACAACAACACAGCTTTCTCCGAACCTTAAATCAGCCCTTCGAACACCTTGCATTGCAATACCACCCATAGTTACAGTTGATGCATATTTATAATCCAATCCATTTGGCATTTTCATTACCAAATTAGTAGGAACATCAACATATTCAGCATGATTAGCAATTCCAGCACCAGCTGCAGCAACCTTATCTCCTATTTGAAAACTAGTTACTTCAGCCCCAATAGCTATTACTTCTCCAGCAACAGAATATCCTGTTTGCTTACCTCCATCAATTACTCCCCTAACTTTCTGTATTGTTTTTTGAATTCCATTTACCTTAACAAAATCAAACACCTCTTTCACCTCATCTGGTGAATCAATAGCTCTTTTTATCAATGACTTTTTAGTAGTATTTACACTTGTCATTTCTGTACCTGCAGAAATACAACTGTTATGAACTTTAATTAACACACTACCACTACTCACATTTGGAGAAGCAACATTTTGAGCAATTACCTTTCCTTTTTTTACTACCGCTTGTTTCATACTGCTAAGATATAGAAATTGAATTATTTTAACTTTAAAAAGTTAGTTGATATTTTCTACCTACAAATATTTCATCAAATATTTATACAAATCAACCATTGAATCAATATCATTTTTGTGCACTTTTTCATCGGGTGTGTGAACAAAATCTTCTGGAGCACCAATAAAACACCAATCGAAAGGATATGGAGAACGTTGTAATGAATTACCATCACTTCCACCAGCACTTTCAACTTCTAATTGGAAGGGCACCTTACTTTCTTTTGATAACTCAATTATTCTATTTAAATATGTTCTTCTAGGAATTCCTGAATCACGCATAGAAACAGCAACACCTTTATTATGCTGAACACCTTCAGTTACCCAAGTAATATCAGAAATTAAGGCTTGTTTCACTCCTAATTCTTCATATAAATAACGTGCTAAATATCCAACACTTCCTCCACCATGCTCTTCCCAAGAAGAAAATACAATAACTCCATCCTCTAATGTTTCAGCAACTTTAATTGCATTCCAAATTCCCAATCTATCATCCATATAACAACATTGAACAAATTCATCATCCTCTCTAAAGTTAGGCTTATATGTAAATGTTGTTCCCCTATCCACTTCTCTATCGTATTTAGCAGAATAGGTTAAAAACTGATGTTCATCTTCTGTTGAATCCAACTCACATTCGATTTTCCCTTTACTATCTTCACCAACTAACTTAGCTCCTTTTTTTGCTCCAGGACCACCAATTTTTATCAAGTTGTTTTTATACCCAGCAGTGTAACCAATAGAATCCATATGGGCAAAAATTGCCGTAGTGGGCTTTCCAAAAACTAACATAATATTATCCTGAAACCCTTCACCCGAAATAATTTGAGGTTGATTTTTCCAGTTCGCTTTGTTTTTATCAATATAAGCTAATAAAAATTCAGTCATTTCATATTCACTACCAGCTGGGGCATGAATTTCACAAAGTTGCTTTAATAATTGCATATGTTTTAAATCTATTGAAAAACGAAAGTACTCATTTGGTCCAAATCATAAATAATTGCATTACTAAATCTTTTTGCTATTTTATATCTTTATAAAACAATAGTATCGAATAATTAGAAGTGATGCATACAATTATTGACATACTTATCACACCTTCTCCAAATATACTTAAAAGGATAAGTTCAACATAAGAGGATTTGGAATTGGAAGTCTCGCTTTAGGGCTAATTATCGTTTAGTATAAACTAACAGGAGAGTCTTACTCCTCACTTCCATAAAACTTCTCATTAAAATTAACCAAATACAATTCTTTTTTGGCACGCGTTATGGCAGTGTATAACCAGCGTAAATACTCTACGTTTATCATTTCATCCGTAATATACCCCTGATCTACAAAAACAGCATCCCATTGTCCACCCTGAGATTTATGACACGTTATTGCATATGCGAACTTGACTTGTAAAGCTTGGTAATAAGGATTCATTCGAATTAATTCATTCCTTTTCTTACGATTAGGTTCGTAACCATACTCTTCTGAAACAGCCTCGTATAATTCCTTAAATTTATCAGCCGGTAATGATGGTGATTCGCTCGAAATACTATCCAATAAAATTTTAGCCTCTAAATCTAGTTCATTCGGATAATCAATCATTCTGACCTGAACATTAGCAAAACGAAACCCATACATTTCTTCGTAACCCGTAATTTTTTGGATTTCAACAATATCACCATTGGCAATAAAACCAGCTTTAGAGTCATCGGTTAACCAGAAATAATTGTTCTTTACCACCATTAAATAATCGCCCGATGCAATTTCATCTTCTAACCATTTTATACGTCCTCTAATTTGCAAGTTAAATAAGTTGGCTCTTTTATTACTTCGGGTAATGAGCATTACATTATCATCCCCAAACTTACTGTAAGCATCCCCTAACTCATCCTCTAACTCTAAACCTGTTGTTGTTTTTACGTCAGCTATGTTTACAGAATTAAACAGCGGAAAGTCATCGTTTTTTAAACCAATTTTACCTCTTAAATAGGTTGCATTGGTTAAAATCTCAGAATCTTGAGCTTGTCGCACAACCTCACTCAACTCATTAAACTCAATATTTAAATGATAGGAAGCAAATAAAAAATCTTCATCCAATGCTGGACTTAACTCCATACCTACGGGAGGTAATTGAGCAGTATCTCCAATTAAAACCAGTTTACAATTTACACCATCAAAAACAAACTCTAATAAATCATCTAACAAACTTTTACTCTCTCCCCAATTACGAGAACTTAAAGCTCCCCCATCTCCAATCATCGAAGCCTCATCCACTAAAAATATGGTATTCTGAAATTTATTCTGTTTAATTACAAAACGGGTATATCCATCTCCCCCATTTTGCAATTGATAAATCATTTTATGAATTGTAAAAGCCGGTTTACCTGCATAATTCGACAGCACTTTTGCAGCTCTTCCAGTTGGGGCAAGTAATACCGAATCGAAATTTATTGTGGGTAATGTTTTAACTAAAGCACCAACCAAAGATGTTTTTCCTGTTCCTGCATACCCTTTTAAAACAAACAAATGCTTTTGTATTTTTAAGAAAACAAAATCTGTTAACTCTCCAATTACAGCGAGTTGGTTTTTAGTTGGATCAAAACCAAAGTTTTCTAGTAACTTTTTATAAAAAATATTTTGCATAATTCTGCTGACTAAAATACCCTTTAAACAGCATTTTACACCTTTAATTAATCAATAAATAATTACATACTATTAATTTTACCTTCTGCGTTATTAAAGGTCAAAAAAAAATGTAGATTTGTGTCAAATTGATAAAAAATATTTTTATGAAAATTATAGTTCAAATAGCTTTAGCCATAGCATCAGTAGGTATCGCTTATTTAATCTGGAATAGTATTGATAGCAAAATCGTTTTAACAGAAAGTGTTGAGGTAAGAAATGCTGAAACGCAAGAAAGATTGACGCAGATTAGTGATGCTCAAATAGAGTATAAAAAAGTAAAAGGAGCTTACGCAGCTTCTTTTGATGATTTAATTTACTTCTTAAAAAATGATTCTGTTATACAAGTAAAAATGGAAGGTGAAGTACCTGATAGTTTATTAGGAAGAGAAGCTTTAGCTTTAGAAATGGGTATAATTAATAGAGATACTACAAAAATCCCTGTTCAAGATATCTTGTTTATGGAAAATTTCAATTCTATTGTAGATTCTTTAGCTTACATACCTTACTCTGGAGGAAAAGAATTTACAATTGCAGTAAGTACTATTGAGAAAAGTAAAATGACAATGCCTGTTTTTGAAGTAAAAGCATCTTTCAAAGATGTTTACAAAGGATTAGAAACGGATAATGAAGGTTATGATATGGAAAAATTCCATACTGTAGGGTCTTTAGAGGAAGCCAAAACAAATGGTAACTGGTAATTAAATCGACTTCAATATAAATTTAAAAGGATATGAGTTTGCATATCCTTTTTTTTTAACTTTGTTTTTCTAGTGACTACTCAAAAACCACATATTAGTTTATTTGATAAATCTTATAATAAGAGTAAATCAAACCAATATAAACTTTATGTAGAATTGAGTAACAACGGATTTAAGCACACTATTTTAGACACTCAAAACAACACTTTTATTGGCATAGAAGAATATCGATTTCCTGATATTTATAACGATTATTCGTTAGTTGAGCCCTTAAAAGAAATTGTTGCTAGTAACGAAATTTACCAAAATGAGTTTAAAGTTATAATTGTAGCATTTGTAAATAACAGATCTACTCTTACACCGAATGCAATTTATAATGCTGAAAAGCTAGCCAATTACCATCAATTTAATTTTTCTAAACAAGAGGAAGATCAATTTTATGCTGATCAGTTAATTAACCTTTCAGCTTATAATATTTATAGTATACCTGATTTTATAACAGATACGTTTAGTGGTTTAAAAAATGTACAATTCAAACATTTTTCATCTGCACTAATAGAAACTTCTTTGATTGAAGCAAAAAGAGAAAAAGCGCTATCATTAATTAATGTGCATATTTTGCCATCATCATTTCAGGTAATTGTTATTAAAAATCAAAAATTAGAATTATACAATTCGTTTACTTATCAAAGTAGCGAAGATTTTATTTACTACCTCCTATTTGTATTAGATCAGCTAAACATTAACAATGAAGAAGCAACGGTTAAGCTGACAGGCGAAGTAGAAAAGAATTCCTTAATCTATTCCATCCTTCACAAATATATCAAAACTTTGAATTTTGGAATACGCCCAGAAAATTTAACGTTTAGTTACATTTTTGAAGAAACACCTAAACACTTCCATTACGCTTTATTTAATCAATTTTTATGCGAATAATTAGTGGAACACATAAGAGCCGGAGAATAATTGCTCCAAATAATTTACCTACAAGACCAACAACAGACTATGCTAAAGAAGCCTTATTTAATCTAATTGGTAATGAGTTTGATATAGAAGAAGCTGAAGTATTAGATTTATTTGCAGGTATTGGAGGGATAACTTTTGAATTTGCTTCTCGTGGAGTAAAAAAAATAGTTTGTATTGATCAACATTCTGGGTGTATTAATTTCCTCAAAAAAACAACCATGGAACTGAAATTTAGTCAGATTCGTGTTTTAAGAAATGATGTTTATCGCTATCTAAAAAAATGTGATACTCAATTCAAAATTATTTTTGCAGATCCTCCTTACGATCAAAAAAACATTAACGAAATTCCAGAAATCGTTTTTGAAAAAAATTTATTGAGCGAAAATGGAATGCTAATATTGGAGCATGATAAAAATTGGGACTTTTCTGAAACTCCTCATTTTTCATTTCACAAAAAATACAGCAACGTTAATTTTAGTTTTTTCGAGAAGTAATGCTTGCTAACATTTCTTATAAAAACATTTGGAAAATTGCCTTTCCAATTATCATTAGTGGTGTTGCACAAAATGTAGTAACAGTAACTGATACTATGTTTTTAGGGAAACTTGGAAACATAGAACTTGGTGCTGCTGGAAATGCTGGTATTGTTTATTTTTTACTCGTTCTTACTGGATTAGGGTTTACAACAGGAGCTCAAATTATAATAGGTAGAAGAAATGGAGAACAAAATTTTACTCAAATAGGTAAAGTGTTTGATCACTCTGTCTATTTTATTGTTCCGTTAAGTATTATTCTGTTCGTTTTTGTAAAGATTTTCACCCCTTCCTTACTAGAAAGTATTACCCAATCAAGAAGTATTTTAGCAGCTGCAATAGACTTTTTGAGCTATCGTATTTACGGACTTTTCTTTGCGTTTCTTTTAGGAGTGTTTGTTGCTTTTTATGTAGGAACTACCAAAACAAAAATTCTAATTTATGTGACCATCATTATGATGGTTGTTAATGTATTTTTAGATTACTCACTAATTTTTGGGAATTTTGGTTTCCCTGAAATGGGGATTAAGGGAGCGGCTTTAGCATCTGTAATTTCTGAAATATGTGCGTTGAGTTTTCTTATTGTCTTTACATTCAAAAAGGTTAACCTTGAAAAATATCAACTGTTCAAATTCTCAAAATTTGATAATGTAATTCTTAAACGAATTACTAAAGTTGGCGGACCTATAATGTTACAAAACTTCTTATCAATTAGCTCATGGCTTATCTTTTTTATAATTATTGAAAAAATGGGCGAACGTGAATTAGCTATTTCTCACATTATAAGAAGTATTTATATGGTATTAATGATTCCGTTGTTTGGTTTTAGTTCTGCCACAAATACGCTGGTTAGTAACTTTATAGGGCAAGGACAAAGTTCCAATGTTCTTCCTTTAGTTAAAAAAGTAGTTATTATGAGTGTCGCCAGCACATTTATAATGCTTCTTTTCAACCTATTTTTTCCTACCCAAATAATTGGTTTTTATACCTCAGATTCTACTTTGATTTACGAAACAATAAACAGCTTAAATGTAATAAGCGGAACAATGTTTTCATTTGCTATTGCCTTTATTTTATTTAATGGAGTTACTGGTACAGGCAACACCAAAACAGCCTTACTCATTGAGTTTATCACTATCACCATTTACTTAATAATAACCTATTACGTTGCAATGGTATTGCAATCATCACTACCTATAGTTTGGTGTGCTGAGTTTATTTATTTTGGTTTGCTTGGCATCATGTCTTTTGCATATCTAAAATGGGGGAACTGGGGAAAGGTTAGTATCTAACCTTTTAATGCATAACGTTTAACCACCTTCAAGAAAATAAAGTTTTTCTTATAAAAATATTTTTTTTATATTAGTATTCTAATCAAAACTTAAATGTTATGAAAAAAAAATACACACTTCAATTAGGAATTATAATGTTTCTAATGTCTATGAATTTTTATGTTAATGGACAAACCTACAATTTTACTAATGCTACAGCTACTGGAAATATTGGCCCAACACAAGTAATGGCAGATACAGCATATTTAGGAACAACTCTGGATGGAAATGTTACTGTTACTGCTGGAATCCAATATTGGACCGTGCCAACTTCTGGTAATTATCAAATTGAAGCTTATGGCGGCCAAGGATATGGAAGTTTTGGAGGTCGAGGAGCTCAAATGATTGGTGAATTTTCACTTACTGCTGGAACAGTTTTAAAAATTATTGTTGGACAAATGGCACCGCCACCAGTTGGCAGTGTAAACCAATATGCTGGAGGAGGTGGCTCTTTTGTTACAACGGCAACAAATACACCCTACGTTATAGCAGGTGGTGGTGGTGGAAATCACGGAACTTCTTTCGTTACGACTTCTGACGCATCAATAACCAATAATGGTTATGCAGGTGTGGCAGCAAATTCTGGAGCTGGTGGAACGTCAGGATCTGGAGGACTTGGAGCAAGTAGTGCCGATGGTGGTGGTGGAATTACTGGAAATGGCGGTGGAACTGGTGGAGGATTTTCCTTCACGAATGGAGGTATCGGTGGAGCGGGAACAACATCTGGTCATGGTGAAGGAGGCTTCGGATGCGGTGGCGGAACAAGCAGTTGGGATAATTATCGCGCTGGTGGCGGAGGTGGTTATAGTGGCGGAGGTGGTGCTGGAGAGAATGGTCAAATCAATGCTCCTGCAGCTGGTGGTGGTGGTTCTTTCAACTCTGGAACTAGCCAAGCGAACTTAGTAGGAATACAAATAGGACATGGGTCTGTCGTAATCTCAAGTTTATGTCCAGTAACAAGCGCATTAGTTGCTGACGTAACAACTTTAAGTGATTTAACAGGTGTATGTAGCGTTGCTGCTCCAACTTCTCCAACAGCTACAAATAATTGTGGCCAAGTCACAGGAAATCCAGATGTTACATTCCCTATTACAACAGTAGGGACGACTGTTGTAACTTGGACATTTGCTGATGGAGTAAATACAGTTACTCAAATGCAAAACGTTATTATAACTCCAATTGACAACGGAGCTAGCCAAATTGGAGCAGATTTGAGTGCAGATATATCTGGTTATAGTTATCAATGGTTATATTGCGACAGTGCAAATGCTATAATCCCTGGGGACACAAATCAAACTTACACTCCTACTTTAGCAGGGAATTATTCTGTAGAAGTAACATTAAATGGTTGTGTTGACACTTCTGCATGTTTATCATTTAGCTTTGTTGGAATTAACGAAATGGAAAAGCAGAATTTTGTAATGTATCCAAACCCTAACAAAGGTATTTTCACTTTAAATATTAAAGCGAAAAATGTTGTTGTGGAAATAATGAATACACAAGGTCAAATTGTTTTAACTAAAAATAACGTGAACACTAACCAACAAATTGACTTAAGCAATAATGCTAAAGGAATTTACTTTGTAACTGTTACTTCTAACCAAGCTGTAACTACTCAAAAAGTAATTGTTCAATAATAGTATAAAAACATACTCTTTACAAAGTCCCGTCAATTTGGCGGGACTTTTTTATGTGCTATTTTCACAAAAAAAAATGATGACTTACCCTCCAAAATAAAATGATGATTGAAAATATGAGGTGTGAAATAATTACTACATTTCATCTAAAACCCTTTAAAAATAGGGTTTTACTTCATATTTAGAGTTAAATTGATTAATTCTAGTAAATAGTGCTTTAGTTCTTGATACCCGAACATTAAGTGATCTTTCAGCAGTATGAAGTATTGCAGCTACAACTGCTAAAAATAATTGTGGTATAATAACAGAAACTCCAGATGTTACGTTCCCAATTACAAAAGTAGGAACGACTGTTGTAACTTGGACATTTACTGATGGAGTAAATACAGTTACTCAAATGCAAAACGTTATTATAACTCCAATTGACAAAGGAGCTAGCCAAATTAGAGCAGATTTGAGTGCAGATATATCTGGTTATAGTTATCAATGGTTATATTGCGACAGTGCAAATGCTATAATCCCGGGAAAATTTTAGTATTAAACATTTTTCCAAGTGTTGATACTGGAACTTGTGCCGCATCGGTACGTAACTTTAACCAATCTGCAGCTGATTTAAATAAAACTAGCGTTTTATGTATTTCTAGAGATCTACCATTTGCACAAAATAGATTCTGTGGAGCTGAGGGAATTGAAAACGTTTAATGTTATCTGACTTTAAAGCTGGACAGTTTGGTGTAGATTACGGTTTAAATGTAATTGACGGACCATTATCTGGTTTAAACTCAAGATGTATTATTGTAATCAATGCTGACGGAAAAATTGTTTATACGGAACAATTAGCTGAAACAACTGAGGAGCCAAATTACGAATTAGCATTAGCTAGTTTATAAAACACTCTTTTTTTAGAAAAGAAATAACTAAAGCCAATTGGCTTTTTTGTTTGAATAAAGTAAACTCTTGAATTTTTATCCAAAATCCTTACTTTCGTTTCTCTCAATATTAATCGTTTTAAAACACAACCAATAAGGCGCTAACATTAAAAAATGAATCCGAAAATTAGCATATTAGGTTGTGGTTGGCTTGGCAAAGCATTAGCTATTGAATTGCTAAACAAACAATACCCCGTTAAAGGATCCACTACTTCTCCAGAAAAAATAGATTCGCTTAAAGCTGTTGGTATTCAACCTTTTATTGTTGACCTCAGCAACAGCGTAAATGATCGTAATGATTTTTTATTGACTGACATTCTTATCATCTCAATCACATCAAAAAATAGTGCTGATTTCAGTAACTTAATTACACAAATTGAAAAAGCTAACATTACAAAAGTTATCTTTATTAGCTCAACTTCTGTTTACCCAAATACCAACAATACAGTTACTGAGGAAACTCCAAGAAAACCTACTGTTCTATCTGAAATAGAGAAATTGTTTACTACCAACACTTTATTTAAATCAACAATTATACGTTTTGGAGGATTATTTGGATACAATAGAAAGCCTGGTAATTTTATTAAACAAGGAAAAGAAATAGAGAACCCAGAGGGTTATATCAATTTTATACACCGTGATGATTGCATACAGATTATTGAACAAATAATTACCACCAATAGTTGGGGAGAAACGCTAAATGCTTGTACCGATAGCCATCCCAAAAGGAGAGCCTTTTATACTAAGGAAATGAAGAAAATAGGGAAACCTACCCCTAAATTTAATGAGGAATCTGCTAATGCATATAAAATAGTTAATAGCGAAAAGCTGAAAACACTTTTGAATTATGAGTTTAAATATGCTGACTTAATGGATCTCTAACAACAAAAAAACTTGACTTTCTCCTTAAAAAACAGTAACTTAGTTTAACAACATTTAAGAAACATTAAAAAGTTTCCAACAAGGACGTTAAATGAACCTCCTTATAATTCTCTTTGCTGAAAAGAAAATTCAGATTGCGTAGCTTTTCAAAACACATCCTTTTTCGTGAAAAACTAAAAACGTGCTTTTCAAGACTTTATGTAGTTGTTTTATAGCATCTCTAAAAACTGATCTTCGTTAATAATGTTAACTTCTAGTTTTTCTGCTTTAGCGAGTTTACTTGGCCCCATGTTTTCGCCAGCAACAATGTAACTTGTTTTTTTAGAAATAGAACTTGAAACTTTACCCCCATTTTGTTCTATAGATACTTTTAGTTCATCTCTACTAAACTTACTAAATACTCCAGAAACTACAAAAATTAGCCCTTCTAATTTGGTTGTTGCATTCGCCAATTGCTCTTCAGACAAAGTAAACTGTAAGTCGTACGCACGTAATTTATTTATCAATTCTACGTTACTTTCTAACGTAAAAAAGTGCAGGATACTTTCTGCAATTTTATCGCCAATCTCATCAGCTGCAATTAATTCTTCCAATGAGGCATTCATAATGGCATCGATACTTTTAAACTGTCGCGCTAACTTTTTAGCTACTGTTTCTCCTACAAAACGAATACCAATTCCGTATAACACACGCTCAAAAGGAATCTCTTTTGAGGCGATTAATCCATCCATTATATTCTGAGATTTTTTTTCTTTAAACGACTCTAATTCAAATAACTGTTCGAAAGTAAGCGAATACAAATCTGCAATATTCTTGGCCAAACCTTGTTCATACAACAAGTCTATTGTTTCCTCTCCCAAACCATCAATATTCATGGCTTTACGCGAAATAAAGTGTTGCATTTTTCCTTTTATCTGTGGTGCGCATCCCCATTCATTCGGACAAAAATGCTTGGCATCTCCTTCTTTTCTAGCCAACTCTGTTTCACATTCAGGGCAATTCTTAATATACTCTGTAACCTGAGAAAAGATATCGCGCTGTGTTTCTTCTACCCCAACAATTTTCGGGATAATTTCTCCCCCTTTTTCTACAAAAACAGTATCGTTAACTCTTATATCTAATTTCTCTATCTGATCAGCATTGTGTAACGAAGCTCTTTTAACTGTCGTTCCTGCTAGCAAAACAGCTTGCAAATTGGCTACTGGAGTTATTGCTCCAGTTCGTCCTACTTGGTAAGTAATTTCTAATAATTTAGTTGCTACTTTTTCTGCTTTAAACTTATAAGCAATTGCCCACTTGGGTGTTTTAGCGGTAAAACCGATTTCTTCTTGACAAGCGTAATTGTTCACTTTAATTACAATACCGTCAATTTCAAAATTTAAGTTATTTCGTTCTTTAGCCCAATAGTTGATAAACTCAAAAATTTCATCAATCGTTTTACATTTTTTAATGGACTTAAAATTTTCTGTCGGAATTTTAAATCCCCATTCTCCTGCTTTTTCTATAGACTCATAATGTGTTTTAAAAGGTAAGTTATCACCCATCACAAAATACAAGTAGCAGTCTAATTGACGCTTGGCTACAATACCCGAATCTTTCATTTTAAGCGTTCCAGATGCGGTATTTCTAGGATTCGCATATAAATCCTCACCTATCTCTTCTCTATCCTTATTTAAGCCGTTAAATATATCTTTAGGAAAAAATATTTCTCCTCTTATTTCAAACTCTTCCGGATAATCGTTTCCTTTTAATTGTAATGGTATGGAGCGGATTGTTTTTATATTTTCTGTCACATCATCGCCTTGCATTCCGTCTCCACGGGTAACTGCTTGTAATATCTTTCCGTTTTTGTAAGTAATACCAATCGCTACTCCATCATATTTTAATTCACAAACATATTCTAATTCATTTTCCACCAACTTATTAATTCTAGTTTCAAAATCCACCATATCTTCTTTGCTATAGCTATTACCTAAAGACAACATGCGGTATTTATGCTTTACCGTTGTAAAGTTTTTAGTAATGGCACCTCCTACCCTTTTTGTTGGTGAATCCTCAAAAGCCAATTCAGGAAATTGTTCTTCCAGATTTTGTAATTCTTCCAATAACATATCAAAATCATAATCCGATATAATAGGTTCTGAAAGTACATAATAGCTATGATTATGGATTCTTAATACTTGCGATAAGGCTTCTATCTTATTTATGGCTTCTTCTTTTGTCATATTATTCTGATGTGGCTCAAATTTAATTAATTATCATTTATAGATTTTTTTTATTCTATAAATATTCCAATTAAAACAGCTTAACTCAGTTACCTTATTTTTTTGTGACTAAACTCACCTTCGTGAGAAGGGTTTCCATAGAATAATAGCAACTAATTCATAATTCATAATTCATAATTCATAATTTTGGAAAATGACAGGTTTAGAAAAAGGCAAAGAATTATTTAAAAAAAAAGCGTTTGATGCAGCTATTACTGAGTTAAATACTTTTTTAATACAGCAGCCAAACAATGCTGATGCGCTTTACTGCAGAGCAATTTGCTATCGCAAAATTGAAAAATATGACAATTCTGTTGCCGATCTAACTACTATTTTAACCCGTTTACCTGAAGAAGCAACTTTACTTTGCGATAGAGGTATTTCTCATTTCAAAAATAAAAATATTGATGCGGCTCTAAAAGATATGGACAAAGCTGTTGAATTAGAACCTAACAACCCTTTTAGATATTCGAGCAGAGCATATATTAAAGGTAAAGTAGACATTGACGGCGCAATGGCTGATTATGAAAAAGCAATTGAAATAGATCCTAAAGATGAGATTTCATATAACAACTTAGGGTTACTACAAGAAAATGCTGGGAGAATGAAAGCCGCTAAAAAGAATTTTAAAAAGTCAAATAAAATTATTGGTTACGATCCGGATAAGAGAAATGAAAATTTAGATACTGGAGAAAAGAAACAAGAGGAAATATATCCACCAGAAGATACGAAGTTAGAAAATAGAGCGGAGACAGTAGATATAAGCACTCCTCGAAATTCTTTAGGGAAAACGATGTTAAGTGTTTTTACTTCAAAAACTATCCGACAAGAATATTACAACTTTTTGAAATCGAAATTTAAAAAGTAGCTTCTTTTTTCAAACAGCTCACACATAAACAATTGTCATAAGTCTTTTTTAAGAAGACTAATTGCTCTTTTGTTAATGATATTACACCAACAAGAGTCTCCTGAATCATAACAAGTAAAAGCTTTATCGCACCTAGAGCAGTTTTTATGTTTGATTCCTAGCTTAAAATCGTTCATTTTCTATTTGAATGGCAACATTATCAATATGCCCACCTAGTGGAACATTTAACTTAGAAACCTTGAGCTTTATGTTTGTTACTTCTGGAAATTCTTGAAAGAGTGTTTCTGAAATTCTTTTGGCAACATTCTCTAACAAGTTAGAACGAATGGCCATTTGCTCTTTAATAACAGTAAATACCGCTTGGTAATTTATTGCATCCATTAAGCTATCCGTTTCAGCGGGTTTACTTAAATCAGCATCCAACACTATATCTACCTGAAAATTGGTTCCAATATCCGCTTCCTCTTTAAAACAACCGTGATATGCGTATATTTTAATTCCTTCTAAAAATATTTTTCCCATAACTTATTACTTTTTCTTTGCCGAAAAGTCTTTTAATGTAGCTGTTCTATTAAAAATTAAGTTCTCTGCTGTTGAATTATCATCTACACAAAAATACCCTAAACGTTGAAACTGGTAACGTTCATTCGGTTGAGCATTCTTCAATTCTAATTCAATTTTACAGTTACCCATAACCGTAAGAGAATCCTTACTTATAAATTCTTTAAAATCAACTTCTTTATCTCCATCGGGATTTTCAACTGTAAACAGTCTATCGTAAGCATTTACCTTAGCTGAAACATTATGAGAAGCAGAAACCCAGTGCAAGGTACCTTTTACTTTACGTTTACTTTCTTCAGACCCACTTCCACTCTTACTCTTCTCATCGTAAGTACATCTTACCTCAACAACATTTCCGTCAGCATCTTTAATCGCTTCTACTCCATTAATAATGTATCCGTGCTTTAAACGCACTTCTTTTCCTATTCCTAATTTAAATACTTTTCTAGGGCATTCTTCTAAGAAATCAGCTCTTTCGATATAAATTTCTTTAGATAAAATCATTTCTCTTTGTCCAGCATTTTCATCTTCAGGGTTGTTATCAGCCATTACAACTTCTGTTTCTCCTTCTGGATAATTAGTTAAAACCAATTTTAAAGGATCCAATACCGCCATAATACGATTGGTCGTTTTATTTAAATCTCCACGAATACAAGACTCTAATAAAGCCACATCAATCATTTGATCTCTCTTAGAAACACCTGCAGTATCAATAAAATTATGGATAGATCTAGGCGTATACCCTCTTCTTCTTAATCCCGAAAGTGTCGGCATTCTTGGATCATCCCAACCATCTACAACTTTATCTTCAACCAACTGCATTAACTTTCGCTTACTCGTTACAGTATAAGTTAGGTTTAGTCTTGAAAACTCTCTTTGTTTTGGTCTGATGTCCTCACTATGAATTTGATCTAAAAACCAGTCATATAATTCTCTATGTGGTTTAAATTCTAAGGTACATAATGAATGTGAAATTTGTTCTATATAATCTGATTCACCATGTGTCCAATCGTACATTGGATAAATACACCAATCGTTACCAGTCCTGTGGTGATATTTATGCATTACTCTGTACATAATCGGATCTCTCATTAACATGTTGGTATGCCCCATGTCAATTTTAGCTCTCAAGATATGCTCTCCTTCTTTAAATTCTCCTTGTTTCATTTTATTAAACAAGTCTAAATTTTCTTCAATACTTCTATCTCTATAAGGACCATTTAAACCTGGTTTAGTTGGTGTTCCTTTTTGAGTTGCCATAACGGCAGAAGACTGTGAATCGATGTATGCTTTTCCATTTTTTATTAAGACAATCGCCCAATCATATAATTGCTTAAAATAATCGGAAGAATAACATTCCTTCTCCCATTTCATTCCCATCCAAGTTAAATCGTGCTTTATTGCATCAACATACTCTTGTTCTTCTTTAGAAGGATTAGTATCGTCAAACCTTAAGTTTACTGGAGCATTGTATCTGTCTCCTAAACCAAAGTTTAAACAAAAGGCTTTAGCATGACCAATGTGTAAATAACCGTTTGGTTCTGGTGGAAACCTAAATTTCAATTTACTAGTAGAATAATCTCCTTTTAAATCCTCTTCTACTATTTGTTCTATAAAATTAAGTGCTCTTTTTTCTTCTTCTATGTTTTCCATTAGGCTACTGTTTCTTTTTTGATATTTGCAATACCTGCGTTTAATCTCGCAATAGATTCTTCTTTACCAATCAATTCCATTATTTCGAATAAAGAAGGTCCTCCTCCTTCACCAGTAATTGACAATCTAATAGCAATCATTGGTTTTCCAAATCCTAATTCTTTTTCTTCTACGTAAGTTTTAAATGCCGTTTCTAATGCTTCATTTTTAAATTCTGTATTAGAAAATACTTCTACTAATTCAGCCACAATTTGAGGTGAATCATCTTTCCATTTTTTCTTAACCATCTTCGCATCATAAACTGTTGGTGCTTCAATAAGGTATTTTCCTTTCTCTAAAATTTCTGAAGAAAATGAAACTCTTTCTTTCATTAACCCACAAATTCCAGACAACAATTCATCACTAACATCTCCTGCAGCAGGCTTAATAATCGCTGCTAATTCTTCGTTAGATTTTGCTCTTAAATATTGTTCGTTAAACCATTTGGTTTTGTCTGGATCAAATTTAGCCCCTGACTTCCCAACACGTTCTAAAGAAAATTCTTGTACTAGTTCTTCTAATGAAAATAGTTCTTGTTCTGTTCCTGGATTCCATCCTAAAAAAGCCAACATATTAATGTGTGCTTCTGGGAAATAACCGCTTTCTCTATAACCAGAAGCTGTTTCACCTTCTGGCGAATTCCATTCAATAGGGAATACAGGAAATCCTCCAGCATCACCATCTCTTTTACTTAGTTTACCATTTCCGTTTGGTTTTAAAATCAACGGTAAATGCGCAAATTCTGGCATTTCACTTTCCCATCCTAAAAATTTATATAACAGGACATGTAAAGGTCCTGATGGCAACCATTCTTCTCCTCTAATTACATGGGTGATTTTCATTAAATAATCATCTACCACATTTGCCATGTGGTACGTTGGCATTCCGTCAGATTTAAACAATACTTTATCATCTAAATTAGATGAATCTACAGAAACCCATCCTCTAATTAAATCTTTAAATTTCACTTCTTCGTCTGCCTGAATTTTAACACGCACAACATAAGGGACTCCTTCATCAATTTTATGCTGAGTTTCCTCAGCAGATAAAGTCAACGAATTTTTCATTGACTTACGAGAAGCTGAGTCATACGATTGTGATGAACCACGAGCAGCTTTTAAACGCTCACGCATTTTATCTAACTCCTCTTGAGTATCAAACGCGTAATATGCGTTTCCTGATGCTAATAATTGATCTACATATTTCTTATATGTTCCTTCAGCTTTTCTTTCTGATTGTCTGTAAGGACCCAATTCTCCAAAAACACCAACACCTTCAGTTGGCATAATTCCACACCACTTTAAAGCTTCTAAGATATAATCCTCTGCACCTTTAACGTAACGTGTTTGATCCGTATCTTCTACTCTCAACAAAAAGTCACCACCATGTTTTTTTGCGAACAAATAATTATATAATGCTGTTCTAACACCTCCAATATGCAATGGCCCTGTTGGACTCGGTGCAAATCTTACTCTAACTTTCTTTTCCATCTAATAAAATATAAGATTGTAAAGATAATTTTTTCATTGCACAAAAAAGCTCTTTATCAGTAATAAAGAGCTACATAAAAAGAACTAATTTTAATATTATTCTGAGACTATTTCTGACGCTGCTTCTTCCAACTCTTCTTTAGGGAAAAATTGTTTATTGAAAATAAACACTAGGCCTATTCCTACTGAAATTGCAGCATCTGCAATATTAAATACTGGTCTGAAAAACATAAAATGTTCACCTCCCCAAATTGGCATCCATTCTGGGAAATTACCCTCAATTAATGGGAACCAAAACATATCTACAACTCTACCAAAAAGAAAAGGTGCATAACCACCTTCTTCTGGCATAAACGAAGCGATTTGATTAAAGCTTTCATTAAAAATTATTCCATAAAAAGCACTATCTAAGATATTACCAATTGCTCCAGCAAAAATTAAGGAAGCACTCACTTTAAATCCTTTGTGAGCATCTTTAGGCATAAATTTAAATATATAAATTCCCCCACCGATAACAGCTATAATTCTAAATAAACTTAGTGCTAGCTTTCCCCAGTCTCCACCAAGTTCCATACCAAATGCCATCCCGTTATTCTCAATAAAGTGGATGTAAAACCAATCTCCTAACATAGGAAATTCATTCCCCAACATCATGTTCGTTTTTACCCAAATTTTTAACCACTGATCTGCCATTAAGACGAGAAATGTGATAAGTAAAGGATTAGAGAGTATGGAAATAAATTTTTTCATTGAAATGTTTATATATTAAAAATTGGAGATCAAAAAAGATTAACCTCCAATTTTTAATTTATTTTTTTGTGTCATCTCCCGAATCAAGTTCGGAATTAACTCAACTAACTATTTTGAAAATTCAAAATAACGTTTCGTTAACCTTGAGCGTTCTTTGCTTCAATACTTAAAGTTGCATGTGGCACAGCCATTAATCTTTCTTTCTTGATTAATTTACCTGTAACTCTACAAACTCCGAATGATTTATTAGAAATTCTAATTAAAGCATTTTCTAATGATCTAAGAAACTTTTCTTGTCTTCCAGCTAATTGTGAAACTTCTTCTCTAGATAGTGTTGCTGCACCTTCTTCCATCATTTTGAATGAGTGAGCTGTATCATCTGTCCCATTATCATCTTTATGAGACAAAGAACCTCTTAATCCATCTAAATCAAGCTGAGCCATTTCTATTTTACCTTCTATTAACGTTTTGAATTCTGCTAAGTCGCTATCTGAATATCTTATGTCTGCCATTTTGTTTAATTTAATTTTTGTATAGAAATAACAGTAGTAACATCATTTTCCAAGTCTACTGAAACTCCTTCGTTTTCTTCTAATTCCTCTACCAAGTCTAACTGACCTGCCAAAGTTTCCGAGCAAATATAGTTTTTATTATTATTAATTGCTTGATTTATTTCGTTGTGTTTTAATATTCTAATATGAATTTTATCAGTTACCTCTAAACCACTTTCTTTTCTTAGGTTTTGGATACGATTAACAAATTCTCTTGCCATTCCTTCCTCTTTTAAATCATCTGACAAAACAATATCTAACGCAACGGTAATTCCACCTTCAGATTGTACTAACCACCCCGGAACATCTTCTGTAGAAATTTCTACATCCGTTAATTCCAAGACAACATCCTGTCCTTCAATTGTCAAGTTTTTAGAACCATTACTTTCTAACTCAGTAATTTCATCTGCTCCAAATTGATTAACAACAGCAGCAATTTGCTTCATTATTTTACCATATTTTGGACCTAAAATTTTAAAGTTCGGTTTAATCGACTTCACTAAAACTCCAGTAATATCAGTTAAATACTCCAATTCTTTAACATTTGTTTCCGAAAGTATTAAATCTTCAACCTCTTCTAATTGACGTTTAAATTTATCATCTAAAATTGGCACCATTATTTTTTGTAATGGCTGACGCACCTTAATACTTTCTTTTTTTCTCAAACTCAATACCATTGAAGAAACTTTCTGAGCCACTGCCATTCTTTCTTCCAAATCAGTATCAATTACTGAAGTATTAGAAACAGGAAAGTCTGATAAATGAACCGAAGTTGCATTTCCTTTTCCGCTCACCTCAACTAAATCAGAATATAACTGATCCATATAAAATGGAGCAATAGATGATGATAATTGAGCTACAGTCTCTAAACACTTGTATAATGTTTGATAAGCTGCAATTTTATCTTGTGAGTATTCTCCTTTCCAAAAACGTCTTCTACATAAACGTACGAACCAGTTACTCAATTCATCATTCACAAAATATTGAATTGCTCGTCCAGCTCTTGTTGGCTCTAACTCTTCAAAACAAGTATCTACAAGCGTAATTAAAGAGTTTAGTTTAGAAATAATCCAACGATCAATTTCTGGTCTTTTATTAACTGGAACCTCAGCTTCTGCATACATAAACCCATCTAGGTTTGCATATAAAGCGAAGAATCCATACGTGTTATAAAGTGTTCCAAAAAACTTACGTTGAATTTCTGTAATACCATCTAAATCAAACTTTAAATTATCCCAAGGTGATGCATTGGTAACCATATACCATCGCGTGGCATCAGCTCCATATTTATCTAAGGTTTCAAATGGATCAATTGTATTGCTTAATCGCTTCGACATTTTAACCCCTTTCTTATCTAAAACTAAACCATTTGATATAACACTTTTGTACGCTACAGAATCAAATACCATTGTTGCAATAGCATGCAATGTAAAGAACCAACCTCTTGTTTGATCTACTCCCTCAGCAATAAAATTAGCTGGAAAAAATTCGTTATTATCAATTGCTTCTTTATTCTCGAAAGGATAATGATGCTGCGCATAAGGCATAGAACCTGAATCGAACCAAACATCAATTAAGTCTGTTTCTCTTTTCATCGGTTTACCCGAAGCTGAAACCAATATAATTTCATCTACATAATTTTTATGTAAATCAAATGTCTCATAGTTTTCTTTAGACATATCTCCAACAACAAACTCTGCCAATGGGTTTTCAGTCATAAAGCCAGCAGCAATAGATTTCTCTACCTCAGCTTTCAATTGTTCTACCGAAGAGATACAAATTTCTTGATCTCCTTCTTCTGTTCTCCATATTGGAATTGGAATACCCCAATAACGTGAACGAGATAAATTCCAATCGTTTAAGTTTTCTAACCAATTACCAAAACGACCTGTTCCAGTACTTTCTGGTTGCCAATTAATCGTTTTGTTTAGTTCAATCATTCTGTCTTTTACCGCAGTAGATTTTATAAACCAAGAATCTAATGGATAATACAATACAGGCTTATCAGTTCTCCAACAATGTGGGTAACTATGCTCGTATTTAGAAACATTAAACGCTTTATTTTCTTCTTTTAATTTGATACAAATCTGAACATCAGCAGATCTCTCTGGAGCTTCTCCATCTTTGTAATATTCGTTTTTTACATACATTCCTGCAAATTCTCCCATTTCTGGTCTAAACCTACCTTGTAAATCAACTAAAGGAACTTCATTTCCTTTATCATCCAACACTAACATTGCTGGAACCCCAGCTTCTTTAGCTACTTGCGCATCATCTTGCCCAAATGTTGGCGCAATGTGTACTATTCCTGTTCCATCTTCTGTAGTAACAAAATCTCCAGAAATTACCTGAAATGCCTTTTCTACATTTTCATGTGGTAAAGTATAAGGTAATAATTGCTCATAAGTCATTCCAACTAAATCAGCGCCTTTAAATTCACTGATAACTGTAAATGGTATTTTTTTATCTCCTTCAGAATAATTCAATACTTTTGACTCAAAATATTTTCCTGAAAATTGCTTCCCAAATAAAGGTTTTGCTAAAACAACATTAATTGGTTTATACGTATATTGATTGAAAGATTTAACCAACACATAATCAATCTTCTTTCCAACAGCCAAAGCTGTGTTCGAAGGAAGTGTCCAAGGAGTTGTTGTCCAAGCTAAGAAGTGAACATTATCAACACCTAATTTAGATGAGTCTATAATCTTAAATTGAGCTACAGCTGTTGTATCTTTTACATCTTGATAACAACCTGGTTGGTTAATTTCGTGAGAACTTAAACCTGTACCTGCAGCTGGTGAATATGGTTGAATCGTGTATCCTTTATACATTAATCCTTTGGCATAAAGCTGACCTAACAACCACCAAACAGTTTCCATGTACTTATTTTGATACGTTACATACGGATCATCCATATCTACCCAATAACCCATTTTTTCAGTAAGGTTATTCCAAATATCCGTGTATTGCATTACTGTCTCTCTACACTCTTTGTTGTATTCGTCAACAGAAATTTTATTACCAATATCTTCTTTGGTAATTCCTAATTTCTTCTCTACACTCAATTCAACTGGTAAACCATGCGTATCCCATCCAGCTTTACGCTCAACTTTAAATCCTTTTAATGTTTTATAACGACAAAAAATATCTTTAATCGCTCTTCCCATTACGTGGTGAATACCAGGCAATCCGTTTGCTGAAGGTGGTCCTTCATAAAATACGAAAGGATCCTTTCCTTCTCTTGTTGAGATACTTTTATCGAAAACTTTATTGGCTTCCCATTTATCTAATACTTCTTTAGCTACATTAGGTAAATCAAGCTTTGGATATGTTTTGTATTGGCTCATGTTCTATTTTAAGAAGTGCGAATTTACTGAAAGAAAATCTATTTCAGTCTCCCTTTCATGGGGTATTTAGAGGGTTTTTTTTATGTTAGCTGTATCCTTTTAAACTAACGAAAACATACCCCGATAAAATCACATCCAAAAAAATAGGGGATTATTTTATTATCCCTTTTAAAAAGGGGATTAAAACGTTAATCTATCGTAGCAATACACTTCAATTCAATAGAAATTGGAGAAGGTAAAGCATTTACTTCAACGGTTGTTCTGCAGGGTTGATTATCCTTAAAATACTCCGCATAAACCCGATTATATGTTTTAAAATCACGTTTCATATCTATTAAATAAGTAGTTACATCCACTAAATTCTCCCAGCTAGATCCTGACTCTTCTAAAATAATTTTTACATTATCGAAAACCGAACGACATTGCGCTTCAAAATCAAAGGCCTCATAATTACCGTTCTTATCATATTTTAAACCCGGGATATTAGCTTCTTCGCTAGCCGAACCAGCTGCTCTTGGTCCTACTCCAGATAAAAACAATAAATCACGAACTTTACGTGCATGCGGGTATAATCCCATTGGTTTTGGTGCTTTATTTGTGCTGATTTTTTCGCTCATAATTGTACGTTTTAAGAGAACAAATATAAGTATTGTTGATTTAAATTGATATTTTTACTTTTATAAATTGGGGAATTAGCTCAGTTGGCTAGAGCGCTTCGCTGGCAGTGAAGAGGTCATCGGTTCGACTCCGATATTCTCCACCAATACAAATAGATTATGAAATACATCATTCTTTTAATTACCTTAATAACGACATTAAGCCTCTCTGCTCAAGACAATTTTGTTTTATCTGGCGGAGAAGTTTCTTGGGAAAAAGTTTACGAATCCACAAAAACTAAGGAAGAGATTATTACACATTTTAAAAAATCTGATTTATTTAAAATATTTAAAGTAGAAGAAGATAAAGTATATGCAACACTTAAATCCCAACCAATTGATGTAGATAAAACAGGAATTGCTGGAGTTCCTTCTGTTCTTCGTAAAACAGATTTTGCAGGAACAGTTCTCATCACCTTTAAACCAGGGAAATATAGAATATCTTATTCTGAAATTTTATTGGTTGGACATGGTGATCTAATTAAGAAAGGCGAAAGACAACCATTTGAATTACATTATATAAATAAAGATGGTAAAGCGTATAGAAAGTACTTTTTAAAGCGTCCAAAAACAATTTACAACGAACACTTTAATGAACTCTTTGTAATAGAACAAGTAAAAAAAGAGGCTTGGTAATTATGAGTAATACGTTAATGATACTGGCACATCCAGCTATTGAAAAATCCATCGGAAACAAAATAATAAGCCATATTATTTCTAAAGAACCTAATGCTGAAGTTAGACATTTGGATCAACTTTATCCTGATTTTAATATTGATATTAAAGCGGAACAAGAAGCTTTATTAAAGGCTGACACTATTATTTTTCAGTTCCCGCTTTTTTGGTACAATATGCCTGCCATTTTAAAACATTGGATTGATAAAGTTTTTGAATATGGTTTTGCCTTTGGCGCGGAATCAAAATTAACTGGAAAAAGAGTAATTGTCTCCTTTACAATTGGAAGTCCTATAAAAGAGTACCCAAAAGAGGTTGTTCAGAAAATAACATTTCCGTTACAGGGTTTAGCCGAATATTGCAAATTACAATATATTGGAGAACTCTTTTGTAATGACATTAACGGATACTCTGAAACAGCTAAAAATAATGCAATTAACATTGCCAATAAACACTCACAACAATTAATAGAACTAATAAAATAACTGAATGAAATTTAATGAATTAGGATTTGAACCCCAAGTATTAGAAGCACTAGATGCAATGGGATTTGAAAAACCAACACCAATACAACAAGAAGCAATTCCTGCGGTAATGGACAATAAAGATATGATTGCTGTTGCACAAACTGGAACAGGAAAAACTGCAGCCTTTGTCTTACCCATTTTAAATTCTATTTGTAAAAGAGGAAGCTCTGACAAAGTAAGTACAATAATTATTGTACCTACCAGAGAATTAGCGATACAAATTGACCAACAAATTGAAGGGTTAAGCTACTTTACTGAAGCTACATCTATTGCCATTTATGGTGGTGGTGATGGTAGAAGTTTTGATGCCGAAAAGAAAGCGTTAACAACTGGAGCGGACATTGTAATTTGTACACCTGGTCGATTTATGTCTCATTTAAACATGGGGTACTTTGATACTTCAGGAGTAAAACATTTTATACTTGATGAAGGTGATAGAATGTTAGACATGGGGTTTAACGAAGACATTACGAAAATTGCTAACAAGCTTCCTAAGGATAGACAAAACTTACTTTTTTCGGCAACAATGCCGCCTAAAATAAGACAACTTTCTGCTACGCTATTAAGAGACCCAATTACCATAAATATTGCCATTTCTAAACCTAACAAAGGAATTACGCAAGCTGCTTACTTGGTGCACAATAAACAAAAAATAAAATTAATCAGTGAAATCCTTAAAGAAAAGGACCATAATTTTGTTTTAGTTTTCTCTTCAAGAAAAGCAACTGTTAAAGAAATAGTACAAGCTTTAAACAAAGTAGGTTTGCCTGCTAAAGGAATTCACTCTGACTTAAATCAACAAGAAAGAGAAGGTGTTTTATTAGACTTTAAAAACAAGAAAATAAAATTATTAGTTGCTACAGATGTCCTTTCTAGAGGGATTGATATTAAAGGAATTAATTTGGTTATCAATTATGACATACCAAGTGATGCTGAAGATTATATACACCGTATTGGACGAACTGCAAGGGGTGACAATACTGGAGTAGCATTAACTTTTATTAATTCTGATGATTGTTTTAACTTTAGTAAGATTGAAAGTTTAATTGGTAATGAAGTTGAGAAAAGAGCTTTACCAGAAGGTTTTGAGCCTGGTCCTAAATATGATACGGAAAGAAAACCTTTTAAGAAAAAAGGAAACTTCAACAATAAGAAGAAAAAACAATGGAAGCCTCGGGCAAAACAATAACATTGTGCCAAATAAAAAAGCTCCTAAACGAATTCATTTAGGAGCTTTTTTTATGCTTTAACGCTAATTATTTAGCGCTTCTCTTTTCGGCTAACTCCAATGCTTTATATGCATTAACAATTCCACCTGTATTAGATAACTTTTTAAATTTTGTTTTCTTTCTTTTCTCTGCACTTCTACCAGGAACATAAACTTTACATGGTCTTTTAACCATTACAGAAGATTCCTTTAAGATGTCTTTTAATTGAACTGCCGTTAACTCTGGGTAATATGACAGTACCAATGCTGCAACTCCAGCAACCACTGGACAAGAGAAACTCGTTCCATTCATATTTCCATAAGTACTACCAGTATCTAAAGAAACAACTTTAACACCTGGCGCAAACATATCAACATTTACTACTCCGTAGTTTGAGAATATTGCAGGTAAATCTCTACCTCTATTTGCTGAATTAGCACCAATAGTCAACCACGTTTTTACCCAAGTTCCATCTGTATAAATATTGCTTGGATACTTAGTATGTAAATCAATATCTTTCCCTTCATTTCCTGCTGCATGTACCAATAATACATTGTTATCTTCAGCATACTTAACTGCCTTATCAACAAAACTTTTATTCGGAGAGTATGTTTTCCCGAAACTCATGTTAATGATATCAGCACCATTATCTACAGCATACATAATTGCTAACGCGACATCTTTATCTCTTTCATCTCCATCAGGAATTGCTCTTATTGCCATAATCTGTACATTTTCAGCTATTCCATTAATTCCAATTTTGTTGTTCCTTTTTGCTGCAATAATACCAGAAACAAATGTTCCGTGTGAAGCAGCGGGACCTCTAACATCAATATTTCCATAATTCTTATCCTCCATATTATAAGGATCATCTCCAACTATTTTTCTTGGATTAAAGTCAAGATTCAAATACGTATCAACGTATTTTTGAATGAATACTCTATAACCTTCTAATCCTTTTTCAGTAAATCCAGCTTTATATCTATTTGTTAAAAATGTTTTGGCTGCAAGCACATTCGAGTCTTCAGAAATCACTTTTTCTAAATCCTTTAATGAATTTACCTCTATATCCGTAGCAGTTTTAATTGTTGCTTTAAAGTCATTAATCTTAGCCGCAGATTTTTCTAAACTCTCAAGTGTTACTTTCTTAGCTTTAAGATCTGTATCATATTCAGCCTTAGCAGCTTTATACAAAGGATTATCTTTCTCTCCTCTTTTTACAATTCGTGTAAACTCTAGGTTTTCTTCATTAACATTTTCGCCATTACTACTTCCTAAGAAGCTCCAACCATTTACATCATCAATATAACCATTCTTATCATCGTCAATGTTATTGTTCGGAATCTCTTTTTTGTTCGTCCAAATCTTACCTACTAAATCTTCATGTTCAATGTCAACTCCACTATCGATAACTGCAACAATAACAGTTTTCTTCGCTTCTTTGTCTTTTAAAAATTCTAAATAAGCTTTTCTGACACTAACACCAGCTGTTGCATCAATTTTTAAATCTTTGTTTTGCCAATTTAAATTAGCTCCTTTTAATTCTTCTACAGAGCTCGCTTGTCCAAAACACATTGGAATACTTAATGCTGCTGCAATTGTTCCTAGAATAATTTTCTTCATGTTTATATCCATTTTAATTTTTATCAAAGATATAATAACTAACGGAAAATCAGGGTAAAATGGGATAAACGACAAATAAAGAGGCCCTTACAGATAAAACGTTTGTTTTACTAACATTTCTTGTACCTAAATCAGATTAAATATATTTTGCTTTTAATACTTACCTTTAGCGGATAAAAACTGTTTAATAAAATTTATGTCAAGAAGAAAATTTTTAAAAACAAGCGCCTTAGGTTTAGGAGGAATACTTCTTGCAAAGTGTGCTTCTGGAGTAGAGAGTGAAAGTCCAATTGAAGAAATAAAATCAGCAGTATCTATAACTAAACCTATTGTAATTTCTACATGGAACCATGGTATAGAGGCGAATAAAGCTGCTTGGGAAATTTTAGAAAATGGCGGTAGCGCTTTAGATGCTGTTGAAGCGGGTGTTAGAGTAACCGAATCTGATGCAGATAACAGAAGTGTTGGTTTAGGCGGATTGCCTGATAGAGAAGGAAAAGTAACCTTAGATGCTTGTATTATGAACCATGAAAATGAATGTGGTGCAGTTGCTTTTTTACAAGATATTGAACACCCTATTTCTGTAGCAAGAAAAGTAATGGAAGACACTCCACATGTTATGATCGTTGGAAAAGGGGCTTATGATTTTGCCATTTCTAAAGGATTTGAACATAGAGATTTATTGACTCCAGAAGCTAAAGCCGAATGGATAAAATGGAAGGAAAGTGAGGCTCAAAAAAAGCCAGAAATCAACTCAGAAAATCACGATACTATTGGCATGTTAGCCATAGATGCTGAAGGAAACATTTCGGGATCTTGTACAACAAGTGGTTGGGCATATAAATTACACGGAAGAGTTGGAGATTCACCCATTATTGGTGCTGGTCTTTTTGTGGATAACGAGGTTGGTGCAGCTTGTGCAACTGGCATGGGTGAAGCAGTAATTAGAATTGCAGGATCGGCAACTGTTATAGAACTAATGCGACACGGTAAATCGCCACAAGAAGCTTGCAAAGAAGCTGTTGATCGTATCATAAAAAAGCACAAAGACATTAAAGGATTACAAGTTGGATTTTTAGCCATTAATAAAAATGGTGATGTTGGCGGTCACAGTGTTTACGCAGGTTTTAACTACGCTCAAAAAGACAACAATACAAACGAAATGAAAGATGCAACATATGAAATGGAGTGGTAAATTTTGGTGGTTAGTTTTTGGTGTTTGGTGTTTGGTTGGTTGTGGTTCTGAACCTGAATATCGTTCTAAAGAGGAAATTCAAGTTATTCCTCAACCGAAAGAATTATTCTTGGGAAAAGGATTTATCGAAATAAACCAACATACAGTTATTCAGTCATTTCCTGAGTTCAAAAATGAAGCTGAATATTTAAAACAATTAATTGAATCTAAATCCGATTTTGAAATTGAAATCGAATATCAAACCAAATTACCTTTTAAATTTTCTTATCCAAGCATAGCTCTATTTCAAGATTTAACTGAAAAAAATATTGGAAATTACAATCTAAGTATCAATGATGCTGGTGTGAATATTTTTTCAAATTCTGATGTTGGAATAATGAATGGAATTCAAACCTTACGTCAGCTTTTTATAGATGATTTTCATTCTAATAAAAAAAGAGACTCTTGGTTCTTGCCTATTGTTTCCATTCAAGATTCTCCAAAATTTAAACACAGAGGATTACTCTTGGATTGCTCGCGTCATTTTTATGAAAAGGAAGTCGTAAAAAAGTATATCGACTTATTAGCTTTCTATAAAATGAACGTATTACATTGGCACTTAACGGAAGACCAAGGTTGGAGAATTGCCATTGATAAATACCCTAAGCTTACAGAAATTGGAGCTTGGAGAACAGAGCTAAACGGCAGCAAATATGGTGGATTTTATACCAAAAAAGAAATTAAAGAAATTGTAGCCTA
>Ga0307998_1000106_pt1 | contig 47545 bp, 37 predicted proteins | sample Davwhametageno37_FD_203147 | JGI IMG/M metagenome (GOLD analysis project Ga0307998, IMG submission 203147) | Marine microbial communities from Davis Island wharf, Antarctic Ocean - #37 | ecosystem: Environmental > Aquatic > Marine > Unclassified | place: Antarctic Ocean: Davis Island wharf... | reverse complement strand
ATGGATTTATCTACGGGTCAAAACATACATGAAACGCGAGAGTGGATCATAAGAAACTCTCCAGTTCCAATTGGTACCGTGCCAATTTATCAGGCATTAGAAAAAGTAAATGGTGTTGCTGAAGACCTCACTTGGGAGATTTTCCGAGATACACTAATAGAACAAGCCGAACAAGGAGTTGATTATTTCACCATCCACGCCGGAGTGTTGTTGCGCTATGTACCAATGACGGCCAACAGGGTAACGGGCATCGTTTCTCGAGGAGGATCGATCATGGCCAAATGGTGTTTGGCACATCACAAGGAAAGTTTTTTGTACACTCATTTTGAAGACATTTGTGAAATATTAAAAAAATATGATGTTGCCTTTTCTTTGGGCGATGGATTACGTCCAGGATCAGTCGCAGATGCTAATGATGAAGCACAATTTGCTGAATTGGAAACCTTAGGAGAATTGACACAAGTTGCCAGAAAACACGAAGTTCAGTGCTTTATCGAAGGACCGGGTCATGTTCCCATGCACATGATCAAGGAAAACATGGAAAAACAAATTGAGGTTTGTGATGAGGCACCTTTCTACACCTTGGGCCCTTTGACCACTGACATCGCACCGGGATATGATCACATTACCTCAGGGATTGGCGCCGCAATGATCGGTTGGTATGGCTGCGCAATGTTGTGTTATGTAACACCAAAAGAACATCTAGGATTGCCCAATAAAGAAGACGTTCGTGTCGGAGTTGTCACATACAAATTAGCAGCTCATGCAGCAGATTTGGCCAAAGGACACCCGGGATCACAACACAGGGACAATGCATTAAGTACGGCGCGCTTTGAGTTTAGATGGGAAGACCAGTTCAACCTAGGGTTAGATCCCGAAAGAGCCCTAGAATATCATGATGAAACATTGCCTGCCGATGGTGCTAAAGTTGCACATTTTTGTTCAATGTGTGGCCCGAAATTCTGTTCAATGAAAATTTCTCAAGAAGTGCGAGATTTTGCTGCAGAAAATAAAATTGTGGACAATGAGGTTATTCAAAAGGGAATGGATGAAAAATCTGAGGAATTTAAAACAAAAGGATCTGAAGTATATCTATAAATAGATGATCGTACTAATTTCTCCTGAAAGTGATGTTAAAGATGAAGTGAGCATTCTCACTCAACTTTTCGATGTGGGTTTGGCCTGCTATCATTTAAGAAAACCTGATAAGGACTACCAAGAGCATTGTCACTATTTGGATCAAATTGATTCAAAATACCACAACCAAATTGTAGTGCATTATTTTCATGAATTAATTAATGTATATAATTTAAAAGGGATTCATTTTCAAGAACAAAAAAGAATAGATCACATTGAAAATCCCAGTAACTATTTTAAGGATTTTGAAATGTATGGAAAGACCATCAGTAGTTCTTTTCATGAAATTCAAGATTTAGAGGATTGTGATTTTGAATTTGACTATCACCTTTTAAGTCCTGTTTTCTCCTCAATTTCTAAAGTAGGCTATGCCGGTAGAGGTTTCGATGTTAGTGCGGTTGATAAGAAAATAATAGGCATGGGAGGCGTTACCTCAGATAATTTAGAAAAGATTTTAAGTCTTGGTTATAAAGGGGTTGGTGTTTTAGGTGGGATTTGGAACAGCTCCACCCCTATTGCTGATTTTAAAAAAATGAAAAAATATTTTCTTAAATGACCGATGAGAATTACATATTGACCATTGCTGGTTTTGATCCCACAAACGGCGCGGGACTCACTTCTGACCTTAAGACCTTTCAGGCGCATGGTTTGTATGGATTATCCGTTTGTACTGCTGTTACCGTTCAAAACACATCAGAATTTAATACCAGTCACTGGTTAGAAACTGAAGTAATTCTTGACCAAATTAAAATTCTATTTAAGGAGTTTAAAATTGATGTGGTTAAGATTGGTATTGTTCAAAACTGGGAGGTTTTATCTTTAATTATTAAAGAATTAAAAAAATTAAATTCAGAAATTAAAATCATTTTAGATCCAATTTTAAAAGCGAGTTCAGGTTATGACTTTCACCCCAAAGAAGATTTAAAAGCCCTCGATCAGATTTTGGAGCAACTTTTTTTAATCACACCAAACTATGAAGAAATTAAGAATTTATATCCTGACAAATCAATAGAAGAAACGATTGAACATATTAGTGCCAAAACAAATTTGTACTTAAAAGGTGGACATCGGACTGATAAAATTGGGTTGGATCAATTGTTTTATAAAACCATTGTTCAGTTAAACATTGAGCCAGAGGGTAAAGACATTTCTCCTAAGCATGGAAGTGGCTGTGTGTTGTCATCCTCCCTTGCAAGTCATATCAAATTGGGAATTCCAGTTGAAGAAGCAGCATTAATGGGGAAAAGATATACGGAGAAATTTTTAAGTAGTAATGCTTCTCTTTTGGGAAGTCATCATTTAACCAACATCAAAACATAATATGCTTCCAAAATTACACTACATATCGCAGGGGAACTCGACCGAGGAGCACTTGATCAACATACGAAATGCTTGTACTTTTGGTGCCGAATTGGTTCAGCTAAGACTTAAAGGATTTACGGATAAAGAGGTTTTACGCACGGCAGAAATGGCAAGAGAAATCACCGAAAGTTACCAAACAAGACTGATCATCAATGATCATTATAAAATTACAAAAGCAGTTAAAGCAGATGGGGTGCATTTGGGGAAAAAAGACATCTCTATAGGGATTGCAAGGAAAGCACTAACAAGCTGGCAAATCATTGGTGGTACTGCAAATACAATTCAAGATTGTAATGCATTGATCCGTGAAAAAGTAGCTTACATCGGTTTGGGTCCTTTTCGCTTTACAAATACGAAAAAGCAATTGAGTCCTGTTCTTGGGTACAACGGCTACCTGACCTTACTTGAAGCATTAAACACAACAATTCCCATTATTGCGGTGGGGGGCATTACATTAAAGGATGTTCCTGAAATTATGGAAACAGGAATCTATGGAATTGCTGCCTCGGGAGAAATTACAAAAGATTTTAATAATATAAAACACTTTAATTCATTGTTAAAGGGTACTGAATTGCAAGAGCAAATTTGGATGCCAGATCAAGAAAACACATAATGAAAGATACACTCAAGATTGCAGATAAAACTTTCAATTCTAGATTGTTTACCGGAACGGGGAAGTTTAACAGTTCCGAAAAAATGAGAGAAGCCATTTTGGCTTCTGAGAGTGAATTGGTGACCGTTGCCTTAAAAAGAGTTGAAATAAACAACAGCTCGGATGACATATTGATCCATCTTAAGGAAAAGCACATCAATTTATTGCCCAACACCTCAGGGGTCAGAACTGCGAGAGAAGCAGTTTTTGCCTCGGAGTTGGCAAGAGAAGCTTTAGAAACAAATTGGATTAAATTAGAAATTCATCCCGATCCAAAATACTTGTTGCCAGATCCCATAGAAACGTTAAACGCTGCCGAGGAATTGGTAAAAAAAGGGTTTGTGGTCATGCCTTACATTCATGCCGATCCTGTTTTATGCAAACGATTGGAGGAAGTGGGGGTGCAATGTGTTATGCCTTTGGGAGCACCGATTGGCAGCAACAAAGGAATTACAACAAAGGATTTTCTTGAAATAATCATAGCGCAAAGCAATGTTCCTGTAATCATAGACGCTGGAATTGGAGCACCTTCACATGCCGCTTTTGCAATGGAGCTTGGCGCAGATGCTGTCTTGGTCAATACAGCGATTGCTGTTTCGCAAAACCCAGTCGAAATGGGGAAAGCATTCAAACTTGCGGTTGAGGCTGGGAGAATGGCATACAATGCAAAATTAGCCCCAGTAAATCAAAAGGCCGAAGCCAGTAGTCCATTAACCTCTTTTTTAAATGAATAATTTTAAAAATACATTTGATTTATATGATTGGGATCAGCTTGAAAAAGAAATCTATGGTTTCTCTGCGGCAGATGTAAAAACTGTATTATCAAAAAACAAAATCACCATAGATGATTTTAAAATATTGATCTCGCCAGCGGCAAAACCTTTTATAGAGGAAATGGCGCAAAGAAGCAGCGCAATCACTAAAAAACGTTTTGGGAACACCATTCAAATGTATCTTCCCATGTACCTTTCTAACGAATGTCAAAATATTTGTACTTATTGTGGGTTTAGCATGACCAATAAGATCAAAAGAAAAACACTTTCTGATAAAGAAATTCTCGATGAAGTAGCACATATCAAACGTTTGGGGTATGATCATATTCTTTTGGTAACAGGCGAAGCCAACAGAACTGTGGGAGTTTCTTACTTGAAAAACGCCATCAAACTCATTCAATCGCATTTTTCAAACATCAGCATTGAGGTTCAGCCCCTAGATCAGGAAGAGTATGAAAGTTTGATTGAAGAAGGTTTGTATGCTGTATTGGTCTACCAAGAAACTTATCATAAGGCTACTTATAAGACCCACCATCCTAAAGGAAAAAAATCCAATTTCGATTATCGATTAGACACTCCTGATCGGTTGGGACGTGCTGGAATTCATAAAATTGGGTTGGGTGCTCTTTTTGGTTTGGAAGATTGGAGGGTCGATAGTTTTTATACAGCATTGCATTTAAAATACCTGCAAAAAAACTATTGGAAAACGAAATACTCTATTTCATTTCCAAGACTCCGACCGCATCAGGGAGACGTGATGCCCAAGGTCGAAATGACCGATGCTGATCTGGTTCAATTGATTTGCGCCTATCGCCTATTGGATGAAGACGTGGAGCTATCAATGTCCACCCGAGAAAGTGAAATTTTTAGAAACAACATTGTGAATTTAGGAATAACTTCCATAAGTGCAGAATCTAAAACCAATCCAGGAGGTTATGCAGTAGAGCCCGAGTCCCTTGAGCAATTTGAGATTTCGGATGAAAGAAGTACCGAAGAAATCAAACAAATGATTCAATCGCAAGGATATGAAGTGGTCTGGAAAGACTGGGACAAGAGTTATTTTGAAATTGTATAAAATGAGTTTATCAGCAGCAGAAAAAGAGCAATATGACAGACACCTAATTCTTAATGAAATTGGTGCAGAAGGTCAACTAAAACTTAAAAATGCAAAAGTATTGGTCATAGGAGCTGGGGGTTTGGGTTGTCCTGTTTTGCAATATCTTTCCGCTGCTGGAGTTGGAACAATTGGTATTATAGATGATGACAATGTAGATCAATCCAATCTACAAAGACAAATTCTTTACACCCATCTAGACATTGGTGAAAACAAAGCGATAACGGCTGCTAAACGGCTAAAACCATTAAATCCTTTTGTTGAATTTGAGGTTTATAGAACAAGACTTACCACCAAGAACGTTTTAGATTTGTTTAAAAATTATGATCTCATTGTAGATGGAACCGACAATTTCTCCTCAAGGTACTTGATTAATGATGCTGCGGTTTTAACTGACAAGCCCGTCATTTTTGGATCAATATTTAAGTTTGAAGGACAATTGTCTGTGTTTAATTATAAAAACGGCCCAACCTATCGCTGTTTATTTCCCAGCCCGCCCAAAGCAAATGAAGTCCCCAATTGTTCTGAAATTGGGGTTCTCGGAGTTTTGCCAGGAATTATCGGCAGCTTACAAGCCAATGAAGTCCTCAAAATCATTCTAGGTTTGGGGGATATCTTAACTGGAAAATTATTGACTTTTGATGCATTGTCAATGAATCAGAGGTGTTTTACCTTTAAGAAAAATCCTTCTATTTTAATTACAAAATTAGAAGAAGAATATGAAACGATTTGTGGAATTATTCCCGTCACAAAAGAAATTAGTTTTAAGACATTTAAAAATCAAGCTTTTGAATTTAATGTACTCGATGTGAGAACACCAAAAGAACGAAAAGAATTTCACATCGAAAGTCTTCACATTCCTTTGGACGAATTGTCAGAAAGACAGAACGAAATCCCACAAGACAAAAAACTATTGGTTTACTGCAAGTCTGGAGTCAGAAGTGCTCATGCGATTGCGATACTTAAAGAAAATAGTTTTAAAAATGAATTGGTGAATCTAAAAGGTGGCTTGCCCTTGAACAGGTCTTGAACTTTATGGTTTTAAAAACTCTTCTTGAGTAATTTCAATGAAGTTTCCATCTTTTGAGGCGTCAAAAAAGAAATCAAAAGTATGTCTTTCTCCAAAATTGATCACTGTATGTTCCTTGTCTTCAAAATAAAATTCTCTTGACTTGTATTGAACATAAAGTCGTGTGATCGGAATTCCTGTAAATAGAAACTCATCATTGTTTCGTATGTATACGTGGTTTAAATATTTTTTATACTGGTCACGAATGCAGACAATAATGTCGTGATCGACCGTGTTTCTAATCAAAAGCGTGGCAGTCGAAATTTCGTAAATCACGTCGGGTGGAAATTTGTCTGCAAAAGTCTTGTCACCCGTCTCCCCTCTCTGAGAAAAACCTAGTGAAAAAACTAAAAAGGTTAAAAAAAATAAATTATATTTAAATGTTATCATCTTAATAGAGTTTATTTGGGGTTTACTGTTTAGATCATGTTTGCTATAAATAGTTTAATTTAAATTAGAAATTTATAAGAAATATATGAAAAATTAAATTGATACTTCAAATGGCTTATCTTAAAATATTATTGATACTTACTTTTAGTACTTCTTTACTTGCGCAAGATAAGTTTGACAACTTAAACATGCGGATGCATAAGTTTGTAGACGATAAAGATCTAGCTGGAGTTCAAACATTAGTAATTAAAGACAATAAGGTTTTAAATTTTGACACTTATGGATATTCGAACGTTAAGGAACAAAAACCTTTAACAAAAAACAGTATTTTCAGAATCGCTTCCATGACCAAGTGTATTGTATCTGTTGCATTTATGAAGCTTTACGATCAAGGTCACTTTAATCTTGATGACCCTATCAACAAATATATTTCTGAATTTAGCAACACTCTGGTTGATGATGGAAAGGGTAATTATGTTAAAGTTTCAAAACCCATAAGAATCGTCGACCTACTTCGTCATACTTCTGGCTATGGGAAGTCTAATCCTTTACTTACTGCAAAATTTAATCATTTAAAATCTTTTAAATCTACTGATCTTAAAACTGAAGTGGAAAGAATGAGTAAAATACCCCTTTCCTCTGAACCAGGAACTGAGTGGAGGTATGGCCCTTCGATGAATATCTGTGGATATTTAATTGAATTAATCTCTGGGAAAAAACTTGACGAATTCCTGAAAGATGAGATTTTTATTCCGTTAAATATGACGGATACTTTCTTTGAGATTCCAGCGAGTAAATTCGATAGATTTACGACCTTATATACAAAAGACAATGAAAATAATATCATAGAATTGGATCATCCGAATGATTCTTCTTTTACAAAAGAAGTAACTTTCTTTAACGCTGCGGGATTATTGGCTTCAACAATCAAAGATTTTTCTCAGTTTTGTAAAATGTTGCTTAACAAAGGGGAGTTAAATGGTGTGCAAATTCTTAAACCTGAAACAGTTTTACTTATGACTGAAGATCGTTTAAATGGAATCCCAAATGCTAAACCTTCTAATGCGAATCATAAACCCAATGCCTCAGTTGGTTTTGGATTGGGGTTTAATGTAATCACTGATATTCAAAAATATCCAATTGAAGGAAGTCTAGGAAGCTATGGCTGGCATGGATCCTCTGGTACCTATTTTAAAATTGATCCAAAAGAAAACCTAATACTCATTTTCATGACACAAATGAAGGGTTTTGAATATTCTCAAAAGGAAATATTCGAGTCAATGGTATACAAGGCTGTTTTATAAATATTAGGTCCTCAAAGCATTCCTTTTGTTTAATTTTGTTGAGAAAGAAAATTAAGTTATGTCCGAAACAATGAAAGCCTGTCCACAATGTGATTCTCCTTATGGTTATTTTTTAAAAGAGGAATGTTATGCCTGTCCGGAGTGCAGTCATGAATGGAACCCAGATGCTATCGTCGAAGCAACCGTTTTGATTGTCAAGGATTCCAATGGAAATATTTTGGTCGATGGAGATTCGGTTATTGTCATAAAAGACTTAGCAGTTAAGGGCTCTTCCAGCCCCATAAAAGGTGGGACAAAAGTAAAGTGTATCCGACTCAGTGAAGGCGATCACAACATTAGCTGTAAAATTCAGGGTTTTGGCGCCATGGCACTCAAATCTGAGTTTGTCAGAAAGGCATAAAACATAAGACCATCAAATAAAAAAACACCCTTTGTATGGAGGGTGTTTTTTTAAATTTTAATGATTTAAATCACTAATTTCCTTTGGCATAATCTTCTAGAAATTTAGCCAAACCACTATCCGTTAATGGGTGTTTTAATAGCCCTGTTATTGAAGATAATGGTCCGGTCATCACATCAGATCCTATTTTGGCACAATTAATAACGTGCATGGTATGTCTTACAGAAGCTGCGAGAATTTGAGTTTGAAAACCATAGTTATCATAAATCATTCTGATCTCTTCAATTAGCGTCAAACCATCCGTAGAGATGTCATCTAATCTCCCTATGAAAGGAGAAACATATGTTGCGCCAGCCTTGGCAGCTAATAGTGCTTGACCTGCAGAAAAAACTAGGGTGACGTTTGTTTTAACACCTTTATCAGAAAAATATTTACAAGCTTTCACACCATCTGCAATCATTGGTAGTTTTACTACAATTTGAGGATGTAATGCTGCCAATGCTTCCCCTTCTTTTATCATACCGTCAAGATCAGTGGCGATTACTTCAGCACTAACATCTCCTGAAACTAAATTACATATTTTGGTGTAATGTGCTAAAATATTTTCTGCACCCGTGATGCCTTCCTTTGCCATCAATGATGGATTTGTAGTTACACCATCTAAAACACCTAAGGCTTCTGCTTCTGCGATGTCACTGAGGTTTGCGGTGTCAATAAAAAATTTCATATTTCAAGTGTTTTTAAAAGTTTATACAATTAAGAATTGAACTAATATTTTTATTATTCCATCTTCTCTGAGTTTTTACCTTTCGATTTTGGGCATTTAATTGTTGCAAATATAGCGGAAAGATTTTTCATTTTTCTAAAGAAAAAATGAAGATCCTAATTCGGAGAACTTAAAGCGAATTAAACCCGTTTAAATAAATTACTTTTTGAAAATACTCATGTTTTCATCATAAATAGGGCTTTCTATTGCTAAGAAATCTAAAATACTGTGAAAAACATTATGTTGGTATAAAACTTCATTATTCTTAAGTGTTTTGGTATCATCGGATAGCCAAACAATAAATGGAATTTCTAATTGTTCCTTTGGTGCAATACTTGCAGGTATGCCGTGCATGTACAAATTCTTTTCTCCTAAGGATTCGCCATGATCAGAAACATAAATCATTGTGCTATTATATTCTTCCAAACTCTTTAATTCCCCAATCAAACTAGACAAAATAAAATCCGTATAAACGATGGTATTGTCATACGCATTTATTAGTTCTTCTTGGGTACATTTTCCCAACTCTACATTTTCACATACTGGTGTGAATTTATTAAATTTTGGTGGATATTTCTTGTAGTAAGTTGGCCCATGACTGGTGCTCGTGTGGAGTACGAGTAATATTTTATCTTTTTTACTTTCCAACAATTGTGCTCTTAAACCGCTGAGTAATATTTCATCATATCCACACCCTTCCCCTTCGCATAGTTTTTCTAAAGCTGCCCTACCTTGATAGTTATTAATCTTAACAGCAGGCTCTCCCCAGTTTGTAGTTCTCCAAATAACTTCTACATCATTTCTAAATAAATAATTGGGTAAAGTCTCATACGATTCACCGCCATCTTTGTGTTCTAGAATGCACTGAACTCCCGCAGTCGTATAGGTTGCACAGGATTCTGCTTTATAGCTATAAACACTCTCTATCTTAGAAAGCAGCGGATTTGTTTCCTTCCCATAACCGTATAAAGAAAAGTTATTACTTCGAGCTGATTCTCCAATTACAAGTACTGCAATAGATTTTTTGTCATTTCCAATCGTAGCGTCTGGCAACAAAATTTGCTGCTTATTTTCTTCATTTTTGTGCATATAAAATCGAGTGGTATTGACAATATAAGACCATGGCATAACCAAACCTCCTAAGGCTTTTGAATTTTTATCAATCCACAACCAACTACTAGAATTGATGTAAATAAATATTAAAACAAAAAGCAAAGCTGAGCCGCTATGTACCAAAAAAGTTTTGATTTTTACTTTAACAATTTTAATTTTAAAAATCAAAATACTTGGGATCACTCCTAACAAAATTAAATACAGAATCAAGCTAAAAGAAAAGAAACTACTGGACTCCTCATAATTGGTATTGAGTACATTACCAATCATTGTTTTGTCTATTATTACTCCATACGTAAATATAAAATATACTGCAATTGCATTTATGTTGAGAGAAAGAATCAGTAATACTCTTCCAATAAAGGGTGCTATAAATAGTATAATATAAAAAATAAGAGCGTTTAAGACTAAGAGGATAATAACCAAACTGGCGAGGGTTAAAATCCCATCCCAACTTTTATAGTCCAAATTATCCGTAGCGAATTGAAATAACGGCAGGTGGTATAAAACTAAATTAACACAACTAATTATTAATGAAACGTAGCTTACTTTAATGTTGTTTTTGAACATGAATCTTTATCATTAAATATAATGTTGTAAAAATAGAAAATAGTGAAAGATATACCACCAACAGATTTTTGTCATAAATTTCTTTGAGAAGCGCAAGGGCCCAAATTATTAAAAAGAAAATTATTCCGGTGTAATATTTTTTATTTTTAATCCAATTCCACCAGCTAACTTTATTGCTCACTACAATCCCTGTGAGTGCACAGATGTAACCAATCGTGCTGCCAATCACAACATCAACTGGGAAATGGGCTCCTACTCCAACTCGAGAAAACGCAATAAATAATCCAACCACAAGAATAAAAACAGTCCACAATATTTTAGACTTAAATTCCTTGGGCATAAATGCGAATAGTAATAAAGTAATTACAGTAAAAGTTGTTATTGAATGTCCCGATGGTAAGCTTGAAAAACCAGTATGTACTCTTCCAATAATTACAAAAAATTCATTATCAAGTATTTCTGCAGGTCTAGGAACATCAAATATTTCTTTTAGTAGAAATGATATTACAGCTGAAATTATTGTGGTTGTAAACAGCGCGCCCCAAAGTTTAGGTGCATAAACAATAAAAACAGTCAAAAAAGGCAAAATTATTAGTGGATTACCCAGCTGCGTTAAGTTAAATTGTAAGCTGGAAAGCTCGGATAATTTACTGTTTAAATAAAAAAATAAATCTTTTTGAATTTCAACATAACCTTCAACACTAAAAGCACCTTGTTGAAGGAGTACTATAACAATAACAGACAACAATAAAAAAGGAGTAAAAAGTAATCTTAATCTTATGTTGTTATAGTTATTAATTACTAGAGTTTCTAGTTTTTGATTGTTTAACCTACTCATTTTAGATAATTAAATTTTAATTTTAAAAACGACTTTAAAAGTCTAATTTATTTAATAAAACACCAGCATGTCAATGAATTGAATCATTTAAAAATCAAATGTATTGGATGTTTAAAAAGATTAATTTTCTATGTTTTTATAAGGTGTTTGAGAACAATATTTGGAAAAAGGAAAAACAAGGGAAACCATTTTAGGGGGATTAAATTTTAATATTTTTAAATATACAAATAATTAGAAGACAGACTAAAGTATATTAAGCCAGTAGGGAACTTTTTTGAAATTTATAGAGCGTTCCGACCACTCCAACGAGAAGTGAACACTGATAATAAAACGTTCCTGTTGCGGGTGGTGTCAATGAAACTGTTCCACTTTCTGCACCATTATTTGTAGCGCATAGAAAAAAATAAATGGCTTTTTTAATCTTAAGTGAAAACGAGATTTTCATAGCGCTTACAGTTATAATTTAATTATAATAAATAATTTAAACTTGGGTTAGAAAATAGCAAGGATTAGGCTATATACCCATTTCACCAGCGTATCCCCAAAAAGAAAATAGATTTATTTTGAAGGGGTGGGGTATTAAATTGAGAGTTTTAGGCTGGATTTTTTGGGGTTTTAGATCACTGGCCGTACAATTATCGTACAAATATCTATAACATAAAACCCTAACGTATTGACATAAAATACATTAGGGAATTTACTTGCGGAGAGACAGGGACTCGAACCCTGGCGACGGTTACCCGTCGACAGATTAGCAATCTGCTCCATTACCACTCTGGCACCTCTCCTAAACTTTTAGGAAATGCAAATGTAATTGTTCCTCAATTAGAAAACAATACTTTTTTTGATTTAAGAAAGAAATTATTCTGGATAGGCTACCCGAAGATGGTATACATTAATCAATTTTTTTGACAACACCTTTTTAACAGTCTCAATTTCAGCTAAAGTGATGTTACAATCATTGAACTGTTTTTCTTCAACCTGCTTGTTAACAATTGATTCGACAAAGTTTTGGATCTTATCAATCGTAGGTTCTTTTAAGCTCTTAGAGGCTGCTTCTACCGCATCTGACATCATCAAAATTGCAGTTTCTTTTGAAAAAGGTCGTGGTCCTGGGTAGCTGTATAATTTATTATCAGGGATTTCTCCAGATATTTCTTCTGCCTTTTTATAAAAATAATAAACTTTTGAAGTACCATGATGGGTTCGGATAAAATCAATAATACGCTCGGGGATTTTATTTTTTTTAGCAATTACAATTCCGTTTGTAACATGATCAATTATAATCTTGGCACTTTCTGCTGGAGATAATTCTTCGTGAGGAGAAATTCGGCTTGCTTGGTTTTCAGAAAAATAGGTGGGAGCATTCATTTTCCCAATGTCATGGTACAAAGCTCCCACTCTTACAAGTAAGGAATTCGCCCCAATTTCATTTGCAGCTGTTTCAGCCAAATTGGCAACTTGCAGGGAATGATGAAATGTTCCGGGAGCACGATCAGAAAGTTCTTTTAATAAGGGTGAATTCGTGTCAGAAAGTTCCAGCAAAGAAACATCTGAAACCAGTCCAAATATTTTTTCATAAAGATAAATAAGTGGCTGCGCGAAAAGTGTTAAAAGTCCATTAAGAAAAAACAACCCAATTATTGTCAATTCAATTTCCGAAACGCCTCCTTCATGTATAATGGTAAAAGCAATGTATCCTATGAGATAAACAAAGACAATCCTTCCAACAGTGATAAATAAGTTTGCCCTGTTTTGAAGTTGGGTTACAGACTGAATGGTAACAATTCCGGCAATGATTTGAAGAAAGACAAATTCAAAACTATTGGGAACAATAAATCCTAGGGTTAGAATAGTAATTACATGGGCAAAGAGTCCCAAACGAGGATCAAAAAACGTTTTTAAAATAAGAGGTAAAATACAAATTGGAACTGCATACAGGAAATTGACTTCATAATTAACCATGAATGTCGTAAGGGCAATCATACCGACCACATTCAAGAAAATAAAAGTCATTTTTTTATTGTTGTCGAAAACCGATGGTCGATAGTTGGAAAGGAATAAAAATAGTACCAAAAAAGTGAGACCAATAAGAATGGAATAACCAAAAATAATCCAATAATAATTGGCATCACTCCAAAGTTTAGAACTGTATTCGTTTTTAAGAGAAAGTAGAGTTTGAAATTTTTCGCCTTCAACTACTTCACCCTTAGAAATTACAATTGCATTCTGAACAACAATTCCCCTTGATGCTGAAACATCTCCTAAAGCTGAAGCCAAACTATTGTTGGTAAACTTTTCGTCTAAACTGATATTGGGTTGGACGATTTCAAAAAACAAATTATAATATTGATCTACCGATGCTTTATAAAGACTATCAATGGCCATCGAAACTACTTTACTTCTTAAATCTTCGATACGTGAAAATTGATCAACAGTAACGGTGGATTCCTGATTCTGTTTAATCAGATAAACAAAACTGCTCCCTTTATGATCATAGGCTACAGGGAAAACTCCAACTTTATAAATTTCATTTAAAATTTCATAACCATAGTCATATAAAACCTTATAATTTGGATTAGAAGCAGGCAGGTTAAAGAAGTTTGAGAATTGAGTTTGATAGGACCTTTTCACCTGATCAAAAACCTCAGGAGTTGCACGGTAGTATTTTTTTTGGAAATTGATGATTTCCTGCTTTTCTCTTTCTAGATCTTCGTTTGATTTTAAAATAGAAAAATCAAAAGGAGCATAAAGCGTTGGATATTGCCATGGTTTCCCTTTTTGAAATTCGTATTTAAACTGTCCCCCTTTGGGAAACAAATAGAGCGTCAAAAATCCACACCCAATAAGCAAAATAACTTTGTAGAGCATGGCTCGGTTTAAAACAATAAAGCGCCAAAATTTCTTCAATTCATTGAATTTTACAATCAAATTTAATCAAAACATATTCTTAATGCATTATTTTAAAAATGTATTTCCATAGGATTGCAATCAATTTGATTATTTTTGTTTAATTAACACCATGTCTCTAAGCAATTTTTGCTTTTTTATAAACTATAAAACTTGGAATACGGTATCTGCCATTTGGGGATTATCCCCTTGAGAAACGAGAACAATCATAGAAGTGAAATGGTTTCTCAGCTCCTCTATGGAGACTGTTACAAAATCATCGAAAAGAGAAAATCGTGGTATAAGATCCGAATGCATTGGGATGGCTATGAAGGTTGGATTCCGAGCAATCAAATTTATCAAATTGAAAAGGAAATTTATTCTAAAATTACAGCTTCAACGCCACAAATATCAACGGATCTGATCAACTATATTACCGACGAAAACGATTTGATGTTTCCAATAATCTTGGGGAGTAATTTAAGTGGTGCTAAAACAATAAACCATGTTTTTGAAGGTAAAACTCAAGCGGGTAAGAAAGGCAAAGAATGGTTGATTAAAACTGCTTACATGTACCTCAATGCTCCTTATTTGTGGGGAGGACGTTCTCCCATGGGAATTGATTGTTCGGGTTTTACGCAAATGGTCTATAAAATTAATGGAACTCCTTTGAAAAGAGATGCTTCTCAGCAAGCCCAGGAGGGCGAAACATTGAGTTTTATTGAAGAAAGCGAAGCAGGTGATCTTGCTTTTTTCGATGACAAGGAGGGGAAAATTACCCATGTGGGTTTGTTACTTGAAAACCATAACATTATCCATGCGCATGGAACGGTTCGAATCGACCAAATCGATCAAACAGGTATTTTTAATTCTGAAACGCAAACCCATTCCCACAAACTTCGAATGATTAAAAAAATGATATAAAAAAACCTCCCTAGTGGAGGTTTATTTATATGGGTATAAAAACGTATTAACCTCCAGTAGGGCTTTCATTTTTTTAAATCCGTCTGTGTCACCAAGCGTCCCATAAATATTCATTAAGGTCTTAAAGGCATCTTCATTTTTGTTAAGATTAATCAATTTTTCAAGAATCGGAACACATTCTTTGTATACTTCTTCTCTCTCAATCTTATAAGCGTCATATTTGGCGTTGTCGGCACGAGAATTACCAAGACTGTTCATTTTATCAACAATTTCTGTTTCTCCTTCTAGAATTAAGGCCACTAGATTTAGATAAGAATTCTCCGAAGATGGATCTATTTCGATTGCCTTTTCATAATAAGAACGCGCTGCAGCCTTATCACCCAAGTCTGCAGTAACCACAGCAAGATTATAATAGAGACTTCCATTTTCAGGATCATGAGCAATCGCCTCGTTCATCAAAGTCTTAAACTTCTCCTTGTCGTCCAATTGAATGTACAAATTGGCCTCTGTGAGGATTAAATTAATATCATTCGGATTGGCCGAACGAGCTTCTTTAACGGCTTCAATTGCCTTTTCATTGTCTCCCTGTTGGGCATAAATCAATGCAATGTTTTTAACAATTTCAGGAAACTTTGATTCAGTTTTTTCTATTTTAAAGTCTTTATAATCCTTGGACTTCTTGTAAAGGTTGTATTCCGTTTCTGAGACTTCAATGGGAGTATCCTTATCCGCTTCAGTCACAAAATATTTGGTAACAACACCGGTATATCCAATTGATTTTAATTTAAAGTAATACTCAAGTGCGACATCATAATCTGAATTGTTAACCGCACTTGAAGCTGCAAAATAAAGGTAATCAGCATTGGCTTCTGGATCAATCGTGTAAGCCATGTATAGCTTGCGAGCAGAGTTTTTAAAATCACCCTTTTCATTGTCATCAATTGCACTATTGACAATGGCTGAAGAAAGCAAGTTCATTTGATTTGCAACATCGTTCTTAAGCGATGAGATGTCTTTTAACGAAAGTAACAAATCATAGGCCTGTGTATAATCTTCGTTGTGTTGTGCAATTTTAGCCCTAAGGAAATCATAAGAAGGTTTTACCTTTTGATCGGCAGTTTCTAAAACTGATTTAAAATCTGTTAAAAGTTTTTCTGCGCCAGTTATGTCACCAGCTTCATATAATTTCTGAGCTTTTCTAAGTTCCTTTTTCTGAGAAAAAGAAAAGTTAAAGATTAAAAGAAATAATAAAAGTGTAATTTTTTTCATTTGGATCAATTATAATTTATTCTTATTTATTTTAAATTAAATGTTTTATTACAAATATACTATTCAATTATAGTGCCATTTTCAACATCAATGTCCGAAACATCCTCCACTTCCTCGTCATCTTTCATTGTTTTGGCAACAGCTGCGATGGAATCATTGCCTTTAATATTAATCAATTTGACTCCTTGAGTGGCGCGTCCCATAACCCTTAGATCAGAAACCGCCATACGAATTGCGATTCCAGATTTATTGATAATCATCAAATCATCAAGGTCAGTAACACTTTTTAACGTCACCAAAGCGCCTGTTTTTTCTGTAACTGAAATGGTTTTAACACCCTTCCCTCCTCGATTGGTCGTTCGATAATCATCCAAACTAGATCTTTTACCAAAACCATTTTCAGAAACTACAAGAATATTAGCATCCATATCATTTACGGCAACCATTCCTACAACTTCATCTTGTTCGTTGGCCAAAGTAATTCCTCTAACTCCCGAAGCACTTCTTCCCATCGGACGGGTTTTGCTTTCCTCAAAACGAATGGCTTTTCCTGATTTGACTGCAAGTAAAATCTGACTGTTTCCATTGGTCAGTCTGGCTTCTAGCAATTCATCACCGTCTTTAATGGTAATTCCATTGATACCATTGGCCCTTGGGCGAGAATATTTTTCCAGACTGGTTTTCTTAACCTGTCCTTTTTTGGTCGCCATGATAACATAATGGCTGTTAATATACTCTTCATCTTTAAGATCTTGCGTACAAATGAAAGCCTTGACGCGATCATCTTGCTCAATATTGATCAGGTTTTGTATTGCTCTTCCTTTTGTGGTTCTTGATCCTTCTGGAATTTCATAGACCCGCATCCAAAAACATTTTCCTTTTTGAGTGAAAAAGAGCATGTATTGGTGGTTGGTTCCAACAAAAAGATATTCTAAGAAATCTTCATTTCTGGTAGTGGTTGCTTTTTGACCTACTCCACCTCTATTTTGAGTTTTATATTCCGACAGAGCTGTTCGCTTAATGTATCCTGCATGAGAAATAGTAATTACTACTTTTTCATCAGGAATCATGTCTTCAATACTAAAGTTCCCTCCAGCATATTCGATTTTAGAACGGCGTTCATCACCATATTTTTCTCTAACCTCTGCTAATTCCGTCTTAATAATGTTCATTCGACGCTCTTTGTTGTCTAAAATGTCTTTTAGATCAGCAATCGTCTTTAATAATGCATCATATTCCGTTCTTAGTTTGTCTTGTTCAAGACCCGTTAGTTGTCGCAAGCGCATCTCAACAATGGCTTTAGCTTGTATTTCAGTGAGCTTAAACTGGGCAATTAATTTCTCTCGCGCTTCTTCAGCATTTGAAGAGGATCTTATTAACGCAATTACTTCGTCAATGTGGTCCGAAGCAATAATTAAGCCCTCGAGAATGTGAGCTCTCTCCTCAGCTTTTTTAAGTTCATATTTCGTTCTTCTTACAACTACTTCGTGACGATGCTCAACAAAATGATGAATCATCTCCTTTAAGTTCAACAATTGAGGTCTTCCTTTAACTAATGCAATATTATTAACACTAAAAGAAGATTGTAAAGAAGTATATTTGTATAATTTATTAAGGACAATATTTGGAATTGCATCGCGCTTGAGTACATAAACGATTCGCATTCCTTTTCGATCAGATTCATCGCGAATATTGCTAATGCCCTCAATTTTTTTATCATTGACCATCTCAGCAGTTTTCCGAATCATTTCTGCTTTATTGACTTGATAAGGAATTTCTGTAACCACGATACATTCGCGATCTCTAACCATTTCAATGTTAGCATTGGCGCGCATCACAACCCTACCCCGCCCAGTATGAAATGCTTCTTTAACCCCTTCATAGCCATAGATGGTACCTCCCGTTGGGAAATCTGGAGCTTTGATGGTCTGAATAAGCTCATCAATGGTTATGTCCTTGTTTTCTATGTATTGTATTGTTCCATCAACAACTTCTGTGAGATTGTGAGGAGGCATGTTAGTCGCCATTCCGACAGCAATTCCCGAAGCCCCGTTGATCAAAAGATTAGGAACTCGAGTTGGGAGCACTTTGGGTTCTTTTAAAGTGTCATCAAAATTCAGCTGGTGATCAACAGTATCTTTATCGATGTCTGCCAATAAATCTTCTGACATCTTCCGCATACGTGCCTCCGTGTAACGCATTGCAGCCGGACTGTCTCCATCAACAGAGCCAAAGTTCCCTTGACCGTCGACCAACAAATAACGCAAGCTCCACTCTTGTGCCATACGCACCATGGCATCGTAGACTGAAGTATCGCCGTGGGGGTGATACTTCCCTAATACTTCCCCAACAATACGTGCTGATTTTTTGTATGCTGTATTCGAACGAATGCCCAATTCATGCATTCCGAACAAAACCCTGCGATGAACTGGTTTTAAACCATCACGGACATCGGGTAATGCACGTGACACAATGACAGACATTGAATAATCAATGTATGCCGATTTCATTTCATCTTCTATATTTATTGGAATTAATTTTTCTCCCTCTGCCATTTTTTTTTATTAAACGTGTAATAGCTAAAATATGCCAATACAAGGAATTTGATGCATTTTCATCAATTTTTTTTTAGGAATTTATCAACAGCATAATCTTAATATTTATTATGATATTTTAGAAAAGTCCTTTTGATAAATCAATAATTTTTTGTCTATTAGCTAGTGAACTTGGATTTGGAACATTTTTTGATGTACTTAAATATATAATGTTAATGATATGGATGATAATTTCTCGCCACGCGTCAAGGATGTAATTTCTTACAGCAAAGAAGAGGCCCTCAGATTGGGGCACAATTTCATTGGCACAGAGCACCTTATGTTAGGGATTTTAAGAGATGGTGCAGGTAAAGCTGTTTCCATATTAAAATCAATTGAGGTTGATTTAGATGAATTGAGAAAAAAAGTAGAAATTCTCAACCCTGCAGTTATTGAAAATGCTTCTATGTTGAATGATAAGAAAAACCTTCATTTGACCCGACAAGCTGAGCGTGCACTCAAAACAACCTTCTTAGAAGCAAAATTATTTCAAAGTGACTTGATTAACACAGTTCATTTATTATTGTGCATTTTGCGTAATGAAAATGACCCAACGACCAAATTACTCTTGAAACTTAATATTGATTATGATTTAATTAAGGAGGAATTCAAATTATTGCTCGCCAATGATGATCAAAACTATATAGACCTTCCCACCTCTTCTTCTTTTCCAGAGGAAAAAGATGATGAAAATGAGTCTGGGAAAGAAAATCCTTTTGTACCCACTGCAGAGTCTCGTGGGAATGTAAAATCCAAAACCCCTGTTCTTGATAATTTTGGAAGGGACATCACCGCCTTGGCAGAAAAAGACAAACTTGACCCAGTTATTGGTCGAGAAAAAGAAATTGAACGTGTCTCTCAAATTTTAAGTAGACGTAAGAAAAATAATCCTTTGTTGATCGGTGAGCCCGGTGTCGGTAAATCTGCAATCGCAGAAGGATTGGCACTCAGAATTATTCAGAAAAAAGTTTCTCGTGTGCTTTATGGTAAACGTGTTGTTTCTCTCGACTTGGCGAGTCTTGTGGCTGGAACAAAATATCGTGGCCAATTTGAAGAGCGCATGAAGGCAGTGATGAATGAGTTAGAAAAAAACGAAGACATCATTTTATTTATCGATGAAATTCACACCATCGTTGGTGCTGGAGGTGCAACTGGAAGTTTAGACGCTTCAAATATGTTTAAACCTGCGCTGGCAAGAGGTGAAATTCAATGTATCGGTGCAACAACACTAGACGAATACCGACAAAACATTGAAAAAGATGGTGCATTGGAAAGGCGTTTTCAAAAGGTACTTGTTGAACAAACTACTGTAGATGAAACGTTAGAAATCCTAAAAAACATCAAGGATAAATATGAAAACCATCATAATGTATTCTATAACGACGAGGCTTTAAAAGCTTGTGCCGAACTGACCGATCGTTACATGACCGATCGTTACCTTCCGGACAAAGCCATCGACGCACTGGATGAAGCAGGATCTCGGGTTCATATAAATAACATGAATGTTCCGGATGAGATCATTCAACTCGAAGAAGAGCTCGAAAAAGTTAAAGATTTAAAAAATTCTGTTGTTAAGAAACAAAAATACGAAGAGGCTGCAAAACTTCGTGATGATGAAAAACGCGTTGAAAGAACCCTCCTAGAGGCTCAAGAACGATGGCAAGAGGACTCTAAATTGAATCGGGTTACAGTAAATGAAAATCACATTGCCGATGTCGTCTCAATGATGACCAACATCCCTGTGAATAAAATCATCAAAAGTGAGAAAAACAAGCTTGCTCACTTGGCTGAAACCATAAGCAAGAAATTGGTAGGACAAAAAACAGCCGTTGAAAAAGTCGTTAAGGCAATTCAAAGAAACCGTGCTGGACTAAAAGATCCTGACAGACCTATTGGATCCTTCATATTCCTTGGACAAACTGGAGTAGGAAAGACACAATTGGCTAAGATTTTGGCCAAAGAAATTTTTGATTCTGAGGAAAACTTGATTCGAATAGACATGAGCGAATACATGGAGAAATTCGCGATTTCAAGACTGATCGGAGCACCTCCAGGATACGTAGGTTACGAAGAAGGTGGACAGTTGAGTGAAAAAGTAAGAAGAAGACCTTACTCAGTGATTCTGCTTGATGAAGTAGAGAAAGCGCATCCAGATGTATTTAACATGATGCTTCAAGTTCTTGATGATGGATTCTTAACGGACAGTTTAGGTAGGAAAATTAATTTTCAAAACACCATCATTATCATGACCTCTAATATTGGAGCAAGACAGGTTAAGGATTTTGGAAGCGGTGTCGGTTTTGAAACCGCAACAATTAAAGCACAATCTACAGAAATAGAAAAAAGTGTCATTGAAGGCGCATTGAAAAAAACTTTTGCTCCTGAATTTTTAAACCGTATTGATGATATCGTAATTTTCAATTCTCTTGAGAAGGAAAACATTGGTGAAATTGTTGAGATTGAATTAGAAAAATTATTTAATCGTGTCACCAAGCTCGGATACAATCTAACACTAACGAAAGAAGCCAAGGCTTTTATTTGTGACAAAGGATTTGATAAAAAGTACGGCGCACGTCCGCTAAACAGAGCCATTCAGAAATACATTGAAGATCTTTTGGCAGAACAAGTTGTCTCGAACAAAATCAAAGAAGGCGATGCTATTCTTCTAGATTATGTCAAGGATGCCGAAACTCTTTCTATTACTTTAAATACAAAAGAAGTCAAAAAATAAGTTCTTTTTTAGATTGAAAAACAAAAGCTACTCTATAAATATGGGTAGCTTTTTTTTTTAAATAGTATCTTAATTCAATCAAAACATAAAATTATTGCCGAAATAATTTTAAACCTGACTGTTTTGTAATATTTTTGCGCAGATGTTATCAAACAAAAAACATACCATTCAAAATAACTGCACCACACTTGGATCCAAGTTTGTGGCTCATTTTTTAATGGCTACTACAGTTGCGACAACCCCTTTGGGGGAAAATCATAACATATAACCATTTGTCTTCGAATCTTTGATTTACAATCAAACAATTTCAGCCACTTTAAAATCAATCAACAATGCTATATTTATGGCTTGTTATATAAGAAATAAATCATGAAAGTTTTAAAATTTGGGGGAACCTCAGTAGCTAATTCAAAAAGCCTTTCAAAAGTCATAGAAATTCTCAAGAGCCAGAGTGAACCGATCGTAGTTGTCGTTTCAGCCTTAGGCGGGATTACCGACCTTCTTCTTGGTATGTTACAACTTGCTTTGGAAAGAAAAGAAAACTTCAAAGACAACCTCGATGAAATTGAAAAGCGTCACCTAGAACCCATCAAAGCATGCATTCCGATTCAGAATCAAAGCGGGATCATTAGTTTTTTAAAAAATCATCTTAATGAACTCGAGTCGCGTCTGGATGCAATCTTTCTTTTAGAAGAGGTAACCGTAAAAAATAATGCTACCATTGCATCCTATGGTGAAATATTGTCCAGCGCTATCATTCAGGAAATATTCAAATACAATGGGGTTGCATCTGTTCTTAAAGATGCAAGGGAACTCATTCAAACAGAATCGAGCAACAACAGAGACATTGTCAGTGAAGCGGTAAGTATAAAAAAAATAACAGCATATTTTAAAGAAAATCAATCTAAAGTTGTTTTGGTTCCTGGTTTTATTTCAAGCAATGCTTCGGGAGAAACCACCACTTTGGGAAGAGGAGGTTCGGATTATTCTGCTGCGATTATTGCCAATACACTGGAAGCAAAGGTATTGGAGATTTGGACTGATGTAAGCGGAATGTATACCGCGCATCCAAAGATTGTGACCCAAGCAAAACCCATTAAAAAGTTAAGTTATTACGAGGCCATGGAACTTTCCCATTTTGGAGCTAAGGTCATCTACCCTCCTACACTCCAACCTTTAGTTGAAAAAAACATACCAATAGTCATCAAAAACACCTTCGCCCCTGAGGACGAGGGAACGTTGATAGACGGCAATGCAAGTTCTGAAAATGGTGAAATCGTAAAAGGAATCAGTCATATTGACAATGTTGCATTACTTAATTTAGAAGGTAGTGGAATGATAGGCATCACAGGGTTTTCCAAGCGTCTGTTCGAAGCACTCTCTGATGAAGACATAAATATTATTATGATTACCCAAGCTTCCTCTGAGCATTCCATATGCCTTGGTGTAAGATCAGAAGATGCCCTAAGCGCAAAAGAAGCAATAGATCAAAAGTTTGAGTTTGAAATTTCTTTAAAAAAAGTTGCTCCTGTCAAAATCGAAATGGACATGGTGAACATTGCCGTAGTAGGCGAGAAAATGAAAGATCATCAAGGGATTAGTGGTAAATTGTTTAGCAGCTTGGGAACCAACAATATTAACATTAGAGCTATTGCTCAAGGGGCTTCTGAAAGAAATATTTCTATTATCATTGATAAGAAAAATGTAGCGAAAGCGATCAACACTTTACACGAAAGTTTCTTTGAAGCTCAAGTAAAAGAACTCAACCTTTTTGTCACAGGTGTTGGAAATGTGGGAAGTAAACTTTTGGAACAAATTGACAAGCAAACTGGTTATTTAATTGAGAATTTAAGACTTAAAATCAGAGTGATTGCAATTTCGAATTCAAGAAAAATGTTACTTAATGACGAGTCAATCTCTTTGAAGGATTGGAAGTCTCAGTTGGATAAAAGTAATATTAAAGCCGATAGAGATGCCTTTTTTAAACATGCTAAAAAACTAAACTTAAGGAACAGTATTTTTATAGACAACACAGCCAATGAGGTCATTGCAAATGAATATGCCCGTTACCTTAATAACAGTATTGGGATTGTTACTTGTAATAAAATTGCAGCAGCCGACGAACTCAGTAACTACAAGAATCTCAAGAAAATTTCTAGAAAATATGGAAGTCCGTTCTTGTTCGAAACGAATGTTGGTGCTGGATTACCGATCATTGACACCCTTAACAATTTGATTGCCTCTGGGGATCAAATCATTAAGATTCAGGCGGTGCTTTCAGGAAGTTTAAACTTTGTATTTAATAATTTTAAGAAGGGAAGTTCTTTTCATGACGTGGTTTTGGAAGCTCAAAAAGAAGGATATACAGAACCTGATCCTAAAATTGATCTAAGTGGTATTGATGTTGCAAGAAAAATTTTAATATTGGCTCGAGAAAGCGGATTATCCATAGAACTCGACGAAATTCAAAATGAATCTTTTTTACCACAGGAGTGTTTGGACACAAAGAACAATGAGGAGTTTTTTGAATCACTAAAAAAACATAGCGGTCACTTTGACAAGTTAGTCGAGGATGCTGATAAAAACAATGCGAAGTTAAAATATGTCGCCCAACTTGAGGGAGGTAAAGCAAAAGTTGGTGTTCAGCAGGTAAAAGAAGGACACGATTTTTATAACTTAGAAGGAAGTGATAATATTATTTTATTCTATACAAATCGTTATAAAGACCAACCTTTAATCGTTAAGGGAGCTGGTGCTGGTGCAGATGTTACGGCCTCAGGAATCTTTGCGGACATCATCAGAATTGGAAAACAATAGTTATGAAAAGTGTTAAACTCTTTACACCCGCTAGTGTTGCAAATGTCTCCTGTGGATTTGACGTCCTGGGGTTTTGTTTAGATCCTGTCGGAGATGACATGATCATTAGGAAATCTGCTGAAAAAGGAATTCGGATTACCAAAATCACTGGACAAGATTTACCGCTTGACGTTCATCAAAATGTTGCTGGAGTTGCAGCTATGGCTTTGTTAGAAGCACATCCTTCCGAATATGGTTTTGAAATTGAAATTAATAAACGTATTAAAGCGGGAAGTGGAATTGGAAGCAGTGCCGCAAGTTCGGCAGGAGCAGTCTTCGGGATTAATCACTTATTGGGTTCTCCCTACACCAAGCATGAATTAATAAATTTTGCCATGCAAGGAGAAAAACTTGCAAGTGGTTCTGCGCATGCTGACAATGTGTCTCCTGTCCTGTTAGGAGGATTTACCTTGGTTAGAAGCATCGCTCCTATGGATGTTATAAAATTGCCAACGCCCAAGGAATTGGTAGCTGTTATCATTCATCCTAAAATTGAATTAAAAACAAGCCATGCGCGAGCAATATTAAAAAAAACAGTCACTTTAAAAAGCGCCATTCAACAATGGGGCAATCTTGGGGCTTTAGTTAGTGGACTATACAGTGATGATTATGATTTAATCTCTAGGAGTTTGGTCGATGAAATTATCGAACCTTATCGTGCAATGTTGATCCCTGAGTTTGCGAAACTTAAGGAAGCCTCTATGAACGCAGGTGCGTTGGGATGTGGTATTTCGGGATCAGGTCCATCAGTATACGCCCTAACCAAAGGATTTGAAAATGCAGAAAATATGGGACTAGCGATGAGAAAAGTCATGCAAAAGTTAGGCATAGATTTTGAAGTACATGTTTCTAAGATTAATGAAGAAGGAATTAAAATTCTATCTGAAGAATGAAATACTATAGTTTAAATCATAACTCTAAACCTACTCTTTTTCAAGACGCAGTTAAAAGAGGTTTAGCTCCCGATCGAGGACTCTATTTTCCAGAAACGATCACAAAACTTCCCAATACTTTTTTTGAGGAAATTGAAGACATGAGCATTACTGAAATGGCCTACAAAGTCATTAAGCCGTATATTGGAAATCAGATTAAAAAAGAAAAGCTTCTAGAAATTATTGAGGAAACTTTAGATTTTGACTTTCCTATAATTGAGATTACAGAAAACATCGCTTCGCTTGAGCTTTTCCAGGGCCCCACACTGGCTTTTAAAGATGTCGGCGCAAGGTTCATGGCGAGATGCTTAGGTCATTTTACCGAAAATACGAATGAAAAAATAACGGTATTGGTCGCCACTTCTGGAGACACTGGAGGTGCCGTAGCCAATGGTTTTTATGATGTTGAAGGAATTAACGTTGTAATACTTTATCCCAAAGGAAAAGTAAGTGACATTCAAGAAAAACAACTGACTACCCTAGGGAAAAATATCACTGCACTAGAAGTAGATGGTGTTTTTGATGATTGTCAGGACATGGTTAAAACTGCTTTTCTTGATGCAACAATTAATGAAAAAATCCAACTCACTTCCGCGAATTCAATTAATGTAGCACGTTGGTTGCCTCAAATGTTTTATTTTTTTATTGCCTACAGAAAATTGAAACACTTAAACAAAGATCTTGTGTTTTCTATTCCTAGTGGAAATTTTGGAAATATCTGTGCCGGTATGATGGCTCAGAAAATGGGGCTTCCCATCAAGCATTTCATTGCGAGTACTAACGTCAATGATACTGTTCCTAGTTACTTAGAAACTGGTGCTTATGAACCAAAACCAACTATTCCTACCCTATCGAATGCCATGGATGTCTCTGATCCAAGTAATTTTATACGAATTCAAAAAATATTTAATAATGATATTTTTAAATTAAAGAAAAAACTTTCAGGTTATAGGTATACAGATTCTGAAACAAAAAAAGCGCTTAAAGAGATTTATGAAATTAATGGATATGTAGCCGACCCACATGGAGCAATTGGTTATATGGGACTCAAAGAGTATTTCGAAAACAATGAAGGTGACTTCTATGGTGTTTTTCTAGAGACTGCTCATCCTGTTAAATTCATGGATACTGTCAAAAAGGCGCTTAAAATTGATATTGAAATCCCAGAAAGATTGAAAGAAACCCTTACGAGAGACAAAATGAGTATTCCGATCAAAGATTTTTCTGACTTAAAAGAATATTTACTTAGATAAACTCTCAGCTGAAGGGAGATTAAAATCATCTAAAGGGCTTTTTTGCTGAATTATTTTTTCAATTTCCTCCCACTTTCTAGGGGCAAAACTGGAAAGGTTTTTAGGTCCCTTTTCTGTTATCAAAATATCATCCTCTATTCTTATGCCTATATTCCACCATTTTGGGTCGCAAGGACTGCCCTCAGGAATATAAATCCCAGGTTCAACAGTAATGATCATGTCAGCCGCTAAAAGACCATAATTTCCAGGATCGTGAACATCTAAACCTATGTGATGACTCACTCCGTGGGGAAAGTATTTTTTGACTTCAGATGTGGTTTCTATAATTCCTAACTCAATCAAACCCAATGCAATCGTATCGAAACAGGCCTTATAGATGTCAACAAATGAATTTCCAATTACAGCTGCCTGAATCCCTTTTTCTTGTGATGCATAGACAATTTCATACAACAAACGTTGGTCGGGTGTAAAGGTTCCTGAAGAGGGAATGGTTCGGGTAACATCGGCTGTGTATCCGCTCAACTCTGCGCCCAAGTCCATTAAAACCAATTCATTGTTAAGTTCAAACTTATTGTTTTCAATATAATGTAATACACAAGCATTTCCTCCTGCACCCACGATGGAGGGATAACCTTGATCGGCAGCTCCATATTTTCGATATACAAACTCATGAATCCCCTGAATTTCCCGTTCGCTCATTCCGGGGTGGATTGCCTTCATTACTTCCACCTGACCTACGGCTGAAAAAAAGGCAGCCTTCCGTATCAATTCAATTTCCTCTTCGGTCTTAATTTCTCTTAAACCCTTCATAATTTGAGGCAATTTTTCTAAATCAAAGTTATAGTCCTTGATGGCAAATGCGGTTTTCTGTCTTATCTCATTGAGGACATCCAAATGAGAAGATTCGAAAAAATCTTTTAGAATTTGATCCTTTATCAATGTAGGATCGCGTATCACAAGTCCTTGAATTTCAGTTCTCAATGAATCAGCAGAGGATTCCTTAACATTTTTAATTTTCTGATATAATACATATTTCTTTCTATCATAAATTTCAGGAAAATTGATCTTTTCTTTAAAGATTTTTTTTAAATCATAAAGGTCATAAGGGTCTGTGGGATTATCACGCTCGTCATTTTTAAATTCAAAAAGTAAAACTTCATCAAAAACAGAAAAAACAGGGGTTTTTCTTGAAAAATTATCTCGGATATCGACCCGATCAAAACCCATTGACAAGGCTTCTTGGGGCGTGGTATATTTTCCGTTCCACATTTCGTCGACAGGATCTGGGGAGCGGACAAATATTTTATTATAAAAGATCCCCTGATCATCTCTTTGTGCTTCTTTATAAATCAGCAGTACTGCGTGCGGTTCTTTCCAGCCTGTTAAATAATAAAAATTAGGATCTTGATGATAAACATAATTGACATCATTGGCTCGGTTCCTGATCGGAGCGCTAAAAAGAACAGCCACACTTGCTTCGGGCAGTTCTTTTCTAAATTCGTCTCTTTTGGATTTAAAAAAGTCTAGAGACAGATCAGTTACTTGTCCCATAATGATTAAGGGATAGCTCAAAAGAAGAATAAAAAAATATTTATTCATTTTACCTTTAATAAGTTCCTTTATTTCGAATAAAGAATGGTGTGACTTAATTTTTAAATGTAATACTTTTGTTTAAAATTACAGGATGAAAAAAACACCATTTTTTGATAGGCACAACCAACTTGGTGCAAAGATGGCTGAATTTGGCGGTTATCAAATGCCCATCCAATATACTGGTGTAAAACAAGAGCATTTGACAGTAAGAAATGGTGTCGGCGTTTTCGACGTCTCCCACATGGGAGAATTTATTGTTGAAGGAGAAAATGCATTAACTTTTTTGCAATACATCTGTAGCAATGATCTCAACAAACTGACTCCTGGAAAAGCACAATACAACTATTTCCCAAACGACAAGGGGGGAATTGTTGATGACTTGATTGTTTATCAATTGGAATCAGAAAAATATCTTCTCGTGGTAAATGCCTCCAACATTGACAAAGATTGGCAATGGGTTATGGCAAGAAATGAGGATTTTGATGCGGAAATTTATAATGTCTCAGATCAGATGGCACAACTTGCAATTCAGGGGCCAAAAGCCATAGCTGCCATGCAATGTCTTACTTCTTTTGACCTCATTAGTCTTTCTAATTATTCACACGTCACTGCTGATTTTGCAGATTGTGAGGGTGTTTTAATCGCTACGACAGGTTATACAGGTGCTGGCGGTATTGAAATTTATTTTAAACAATCGCAAGCCATAAAAATATGGACTGCCGTTATGGATGCTGGAAGGTCTTTTAACATTCAGCCCATCGGATTGGCTGCGAGAGATACCTTAAGGTTGGAAATGGGTTATTGTCTTTATGGTAACGAAATCAATGACAACCGCTCCCCTATTAGTGCGGGTTTGGGATGGATTACCAAAACAGAAACTGATTTTTTAAATGCTAAGCTTCATCAAAAAGCAATTGATGAAGGGACTCCCGAAAAGTTGGTGGGTTTTGAAATTGAAACTCGAGGAATCCCAAGAACGGGTTATTTGATTTTTGATAAAAACCAGCATCCCATCGGTCAGGTTACCTCAGGAACACAATCGCCTTCGCTTAATAAAGGAATTGGTATGGGCTATGTAAAATCCCCTAATGATCGGCTTGGGGAAACGATATTGATTAAAATACGGGATAAATTTCTTCCAGCCAAAGTGGTGAAAACGCCTTTTTACAAATCTAAATAACCAGTTTTTTGAAAAGAATTTTGATTTTAGGGGCCAGTGGATTCATTGGGAATGCACTTTATAAAGAATTAAACTCTTATTATGACACCTTTGGAACCTACTTCAACACCAGAGGTTATAAAGACAATCGTCATTTCTTTCAATTTGATGTTAATGAAGGTGGGCTCGAAACCATCATCAAAGAAGTAAAACCAAAACTTATTATTTCTGCATTGCGGGGACCATTTGAGGCTTTGCTAGAAACCCACGAAATGTTGATTGATTTAATTAAAAGATCGGACTGTCGTTTGATTTTTTTGTCCTCTGCCAATGTCTTTGATACTTTTGAACATTTCCCCTCCTATGAATATGACAAAACTCTTTCGGAAAGTATCTACGGCCGTTTTAAAATCCGAATAGAGAATGATTTGATGCGCCTACCGGCATCTAAATATGTACTGGCAAGGTTACCCATGGTTTTTGGCAGCCAATGTCCCAGAATGGAAGAATTGGACCTTACTGTCCAACAGAATCAAGCCATTGAGGTTTTCCCCAATACCATCATCAATGTAAACAATGATGTAAAACTCTCTCAACAAATTCATTTCATTATCAACCAAAAGCTGACAGGAATTTTTCACTTGGGAAGTACCGACTTGATTAACCATTATGAATTTATTAAAACTTTAACGGCGCGACGTTACTTAAAAACGCCTGTTTTTAAACAGGTCTTTACCAGCAACCAAATGCGTTATTTGGCGGTGTTGACCAAAGAAAACAAGCTTCCTCCCAACCTGAATTTTTCCTACACTGAAGTTCTGGAGGACCTGACAATGTCGAGAAAGAATTTTATGTAGTTCCTATATGTTTATATATTTGTAACCAATAAAATAACAGACCATGGGAAGAGCCTTTGAATTTAGAAAAGCACGAAAAATGAAACGCTGGTCTGCAATGGCCAAAACTTTCACCCGAATTGGGAAGGACATTGTGATGGCGGTTAAAGACGGAGGGCCTGATCCTGAAAACAATGCGCGATTGCGAGCTGTGATTCAGAATGCCAAGTCTGCCAACATGCCCAAAGATAATGTTGAGCGGGCCATCAAGAAGGCTTCGGACAAAAATACTGAAAATTATAAGGAAGTACTCTTTGAAGGTTATGCGCCGCACGGAATTGCCATCTTGGTCGAAACCGCTACGGACAACAACAACCGAACTGTGGCCAACGTGAGAAGCTATTTTAATAAAAACAATGGCAATTTGGGAACTTCAGGCTCTGTTGAGTTTATGTTCGACCGTAGCTGTAACTTTAGGATCCCTGCAGAAGGGATTGATGTAGAAGAAATTGAATTGGAGTTTATCGACTTTGGTGTAGAAGAAGTTTTTGAAGATGAAGATGGAATTTTACTCTATGCCCCCTTTGAGAACTTTGGTGCCATACAAAAGGAATTAGAAAATAGATCCCTTGAGATTCTCTCCTCAGGATTTGAACGAATTCCACAGATCACCAAACAACTTTCAACAGAGCAACAAGAGGATGTAATAAAATTAATTGAAAAAATCGAAGAGGACGAGGATGTGCAAAATGTTTACCATGCGCTTGACATACAAGAGGAGCCCTAGGATAATGTTTCTTTTCTGGAATGAAGATCTAACCCCTTTTAAGGGGTTTCTTTTTGTCATAAATTTTTAGTGTAATTATGAAATATTGATGACTCAGAATAAGTTTATAAAATGCTACAATCTATGAGAATCTTCTTCTCTCTTAAAAGAGAATATTAAGTGAAGTTTATAAAATTAAAAAGAATTAAATTTACACAATCATGTCTCAACTCAGATTAATTTAAAGTTTTGACGAACCGTTAAATGGATGTAACACAATATGAATAAGATAAGTGCTGTAATAATTACAAAAAATGAGCAACAAAACATTCGAAGATGCCTCAATTCATTAGTGGATGTTGTTGATGAAATTATTGTAGTGGATTCCTATTCAACGGACGATACAGAAAAAATATGTAATGACTTTGATGTTGAGTTTATAAAAAAAGAATTTGAAGACTACTCCAATTCTAAGAATTATGGAAACTCCATGGCCAAGCATTCTTTTATCCTATCCCTTGATGCCGATGAGGCAATATCTGAAGAATTAAAAGAATCCTTAGCGCTTGTGAAATCTAATCTTAAACAAGATGGCTACTCCTTCAACAGAAGAACTAATTATTGTGGGCAATGGATCTATCATTGCGGTTGGTACCCAGATGTTAAGCTTAGGTTATTCAGAAAGTCTAAAGCAAAATGGGAGGGAAAAATTCATGAAACTTTGCAAGTTTCAAGTGATAAAAAAGCACATTTAAAAGGGGATATATTACATTATTCTTATCCAAATTTAAGTCGCCATGCAGAAAAAATGGATTTGTTTACTGAAATGGCTGCAAGGGATCTCTTTGAAAAGAAAAAGAAAGTATCTACCCTAAAATTAATTGTTGCGCCAATGTTTGAGTTTTTTAAAAAATACATTTTATACAGGGGGTTTTTGGATGGCTATTATGGTTTTATTATTTCGATAATGTCATCCTATTACAAGTTCTTCAAGTACTCCAAATTAAAAAACTTATGGATCAAACACAATACACTCAGTAGCAACAAATAATTGTTTTATACTTCCGAAAACACTTTATAAAATCAGAATTTTGATATTTTTGGAGCAGAGACAGTTGACTAATATTTACAACCCTTTAATATTAAAACTGCTGAATCTGGAACAATTGTCATAACTTCCTACAGACCTAAAATGGACTTTGTTTAAACAAACAACTGAAAATAAAGGATGAGAATGCGCTGTTAAACCTATAAAAAATTGAGCTCTCCGTCCATTTTATTAAGAAATCATGAAGCCCGCTTTCCTAGGACTATCTTTTTGTATTAAATTTATTATTCCAAATTCTACTACTGCTATGACAAACCTGACCATCAAATATTTATTGGAGTAATTAGATTGGAAAAGTAAAATGTTTCTTAGAAATATGCTTATAAAAAATGGAACCCCATAATAAGGGGTATTCAACAGTTTAATAATTAAAAACGGAATTTAAAATAAAAAAATTTAACTTATTGAGAATTATTGGTTTATTATTAATTGTCACCTCTTGTTCATGTAATGATGATGACGCAGCTGAAAAGGAAATGACAAATTACAGTGAATTAATCATTGGAGAATGGAATTATACCTCACAATTACTCAATGGAAATGATACCTCATTTGATGATGAGTGCCAAAAAGATTTTGAATATGCAATATACTCAGTAAATGGTGTATTTAACCAGACAGAATTTGAAAATCGATTTGGAAATGGTTGTGAACAAGTTGATTCTTCAACTGGAACTTGGAAAATTGAAAACTCAACAATCACATTAACTGTTGAGGGAGATACAGCATCAGGAACTATTTTATCTGTAAATGAGACTAAAATGAGTATACAATGGAATATTGATTATGATGAAGATGGTAGTGTGGATGTTTTTATTCAAAATTTCAACAAAAGAAATTAAATTTTTAAACATAACATTTATAAGAAGTACTATTAAAATAAAAGTCGGAATAAGCTGAAAAGAGACTTTAAACTAGAGTAAGATTTAATTTTAATTAACAAAATGATTAAAAAATCAATAAAATGATGACAGTTTTATTTGCTACAGCATTACTATTATCTTCCTGTTATTCTTACACAAGTGTCGTGGATAACGGCGCTCAGGGAAACCAACAAATAACTCAATGGAATCATTATTTACAAAGCGGACTTGCGCCTGTTGGTGTTTCTGATTCAAAGCAAATGGCCGATGGAGCAGAAAACTATAGTGTCTTCACGAGCTTATCTTTTGTTAACGGATTGGTTTCTGCATTAACTTTTGGACTTTATTCACCTACAACAACAGTTACAAAATAGTTATTTATTTCAAATGGATAGGGTGTTAAAAATGACACCTTATCCTAAATTATATGAAGAAAATTGCTCATTACATCTCATTTGTTATTTCGATCTTATTACTTGTAAATATTTTCAAAATAATGAACCTTGGCATTAAGCAACTTTCCGAATTCGAATATGGTTATTTGGTTGGAAAAAATTTTTTATTTCTTGTTTTTGTTCTTGTTTTTTATAGAACAAGAAAACAAAATATAAAATCTTGACTTTTTCTAAAAGTTAACCTGACAATAATTAATTGTTGTCAAATTCCGTAAAAATCCTCCATTAATTTAATTTACTACGATCCAAAAATAAATCAACCGAAGGAAGGTGTATTCATATGATGTGTATTGGGGGTTTTGACAATAAAACCATTGGTTTTTCAAAATGGAAGAGTTCGCCAAGGGAAGGGAGTTAATCCGTAAATCAAAAATTCATCGAGAAATATATATCTCTGATTTTAGAAAAGTACCCAAGAAAAACTCAAAACTATTTTACGCTTTCAATTAGAAAACTAAAAAAAAAGATTGAGAGATTTATAAACTTAGGACAACAATTTGTCTGCAAAATAATTCAACATACTTTCAACTTCATCGACTTCATTTTTCTCTACAGAAATATCTGTCAGTCTCGGCAAGTGTTTTGCGAAAAAAATATGATTATTAGACATCTCAAACAAGTTGGTTGCGAGCGAAAATGGATATTTAAATGCTGGGTTAATCTCACTTATAACATTGGACACTGATTCTGCCAAGTCCTTGTAACTTTTAAAAAAACCTTTTGAATTTTCATTGTCAACTTCTTTTGTGTGGTAGGTCTTGTTTCCCTCCGAAATCACAATCCTATGCAATTTACTTTCATTCACATAAGTAACACTCGGGTTTTCTTTGGAGGCGTAAACAAAAGAATGGATAACTATTTTAAGCTTTTTTTTAGGATCTTCAACATTGATTGTATTAATCCCAATCAAGTAACTCACCCATTCCCAATACCAGTTTACCAAAAAAAGAAGCAGCAAATGTTTGTTTTCAAAATAGCGATAAATAGAAGCTTCAGTCGAATTTATTTCTTCCGCTAACTTTTTAAAAGTAAACGATTCAAAACCAAACTTATCAATTAACAGAATGCTGTGCTTGATGATGTTTCTGCCAAGCTTAGAATCTTGAGGCTCTTTTAAATACAAACCATTATTCAATGATATTTTTATTTCAATGCTCATTAAAATTGAGTAATTAAATTGAGAGAAATTAAATTTTAATTCCATTTCAAATATAATGAAGTTTAACAATTTTTTATAATAGTAATACTATTATTTTAGAAAGTATTGTTATATTTGTTAGTGACTTAATACTGAATCATATCTAAAATTTGATAATTAATATTCGATGGAAAAAACAAACGCTATTTTCAATTTTAAACATCTAAAAGGAGACCTGTTTGGTGGTATTACTGCTGGTATTGTTGCATTACCCTTGGCATTAGCATTTGGTGTGAGTTCTGGTTTAGGTCCAAGTGCTGGACTTTATGGTGCTATATTCGTTAGTTTTTTTGCTGCATTATTTGGCGGAACTAGCACTCAAATTTCTGGACCAACAGCTCCAATGACCGCCGTAAGTATGGTTGTCATTGCCGGTATTGTTGCAAGTTTCGAAGGAGATATCTCCTCGGCATTGCCCGCTATTTTAACCGTTTTTCTTTTGGCCGGTTTGATGCAAGTTGGATTGGGGTTAATTGGCTTGGGAAAGTACATTAAGTATATTCCCTACCCTGTTGTGTCAGGTTTTATGACAGCGATTGGAGTAATAATTTTGGTTACTCAAATACTTCCTGTGGTTGGCTATTACCCAAAAGAAGATGTTGCATTTGTAGAAGATTTTAAACCCTATGCAGAGGAGGTTATTTTAGATAATATTCTGAAAGAAGAAGCTGGAGAAGGTATTTTGGTTTTAGAAGACTTTAATCAAACCATCGGACGAGCAAAAAATATTACGGAAGAACAAATCCTTAAAGAATCACAAACGTTGGCCAGTAATGAGGCCTCTGGAGTTTTAGGTACGCTCAAAGTACTTCCAAGAGCATTGAATAATATCAACTGGCTAGAATTACTTTTGGCCTTAGGTACAATCGCCATCATTTATGGTTTTAAGTACGTTACGAAAAAAATACCTAGCACATTGGTTGCACTGGTAGTCATGTCTGGAATTGCGATAGGTTTTGGACTTAATTATCGTCCAATTGAAGAAATACCTAGTGGTTTACCAATACCAAATTTTGGAATTTTTCAAGATTTTAATTTATCGAGTATTACACCATATATTTTTACGGCATTGACTTTGGCACTCTTGGGAGCTATTGATTCTCTGCTTACCTCCGTTGTTGCGGACAACATGACGAAAACAAAGCACAAGCCCAATAAAGAATTGATTGGGCAGGGAATCGGAAATAGTATCGGTGCACTTTTTGGTGGAATTCCTGGTGCAGGTGCTACCATAAGAACTGTTGTCAACATTAACGCTGGTGGAAAAACGAGATTATCTGGTATGACTGCCGGGGTGATGCTTCTTCTAATTTTATTAGCCTTTAGTTCCATTGCCTCTCAAATTCCAGCTGCTGTTTTGGCAGGGATTCTAATTACTGTAGGAATTGGGGTTATGGATTACAAAGGGCTAAAAGCAATTCCTTACATGCCGCGTCCGGAAGTGTTCATCATGATCGTTGTTTTGGTTTTATCTTCGGTCTGGAACTTGGTTTATGCAGTGGGAATAGGATTGATAATCGCCTCACTGATGTTCATGAAAAAGATTGGGGATCTAACAGCCATGCATTCTGACGTAACCCCGCTGAACAAAGAAAAAGCATGGTCTGATGAAGCTAATTTTCCTAAAAACTTAAAAGAGGAAGTCTTTATTAAGCACATAAATGGACCTTTATTTTTCGGATCTACGAGTGATTTTCAGCAATTGATGAAGCAAATTCCAGAGACCGCTTCGACCATAATAATTCGAATGGGGAAGATGACCTACATTGACCAGTCTGGTCTCTATGCACTAGAAGATGCTTTGGCTGAACTCTGTGGGCAGGGTAAGAAAATAGTTTTGGTGGATGTTTTAGAACAGCCTAAATACCTATTAGAACGTATTGATATTATTCCAGATTTAGTTCCTAAAGACCAAATATTTAACAACTTTGATGAAAGTTTGGTTTGGATTAAAGAAAATGTAAAAGATATTTATTAAACAAATCGTTATGAAAGCACAAACAAAAGAAACGCAAACAAGCATGACCGCAGTGAAGTCATTGCAAGAGTTGAAAGAAGGTAATAAAAGATTCCAAGCAAATCAAAAGGCAGATAGAAACCTGAAGGAACAAGTTGCTGACACCAGTGGTGGACAATATCCATTCGCAACGATCTTGAGTTGTATCGATTCGAGAGTATCATCAGAATTGATTTTTGATCAAGGTATTGGGGACATATTTAGCGCTCGTATTGCCGGAAACTTTGTAAATGATGATATTTTAGGTAGTATGGAGTTTGCCTGTAAATTGGCTGGCACCAAACTTATCGTTGTCCTTGGCCACACCGCATGTGGAGCCGTTAAAGGTGCCTGTGACGACGCTAAACTAGGAAAGCTTACTGGAATGCTAGAAAAGATTAAACCTGCAGTAAATTCGGTTTCCGAACCTGTAGATCCTAATTTAAGAAATTCCTCTAATATCGAATTCGTGAATAAGGTTGCTGAAAAGAATGTTCACTTAACAATTGACAAAATCAAAGCAGACAGTGAAGTACTCGCAGCGATGGTGAAAAACAACGAAATCAAGATTGTTGGTGGTATGTACGATATTCAGTCAGGAGCCGTAACTTTTTATGAATAGCATTTCATGACAAAAAATAAATCTATGAATTTTATAGTAAGGGGAATATTAATTTTAGGTTTATTACTCCCCTCTTTAAACCAAGCACAAGAGAGTAATCTCGGGAATTGGTTGATTTATATTGGAAATAAAAAACTCAATGAAAAATGGAATTTGCACCATGAGATCCAATACAGAAATTATGATGCTATCGGAGATCTTGAGCAATTGTTATTAAGAACGGGTTTAGGCTATAGCTTTAAAGAAAATAAAAGAAACATTCTGTTGGGTTATGGTTACATCTCCTCAGAGAATTATGTGGACGAGACTACTGATAAAAAAACGGTAAATGAACATCGAATTTTTCAACAATACACCTCCAAGCAAACCGTTGGTAAGTTAAATCTGAGTCACCGATATCGCTTTGAGCAACGGTTTGTCGAAAGTGATTTCAAAATGCGGCTGCGCTATTTTTTAGGTCTAAAAATCCCCATAAAAATTAAAGAAAAAAACAACTACTATTTTTCGGCATACAATGAGGTTTTTTTAAACACAAAATCTACGCTATATGACCGTAATAGACTTTATGGTGGCGTTGGATACAATATAAATAAAGGCTTAAGGTTAGAATTGGGTTATATGAATCAATTCTTCAAGAATGGTAATCGAGATCAAGTCAATCTCTTTTGTTTTTATAGTTTTTAAACTTTAGCCTGAAAGCTGTTAACTTTTATTGTTTTTTTAACGACCCAACAAAACCCACTGGTATCGATTAACAAAACATGATTAAAATTGAATCGGTCAACATAAAAGAGAACGCAGCGTAAGCAGATGAATATTAAAGTGATCTTTTTTCATTGGCACTAAATTTAGCATCATTTTAAAGGGTTTCCGCTTATTCTAAATTAATCTGGATTTATCTAATACCTTCAGAAAATTCAGATGTTTTCAAAAATAATGCTGACTTTTAGTTTAGTTTATTAGGAAAATATTAATAAATTCCCCAAATGGTTTTCGATTCAGTTTGTCTCATATCTAAATGGCTGACAATTCCACTACATAAACAAAAAGATTAAAAAAAATATATAATTTTAAATAAGTGCTTCGTTATACAATCACAATCTTTTATCCCATATTATTCTAGTTCAAACCGTTTTATAATATTCTAAGGAAAACCATGTTTATAAACAGAAGCATTCGATTTATACTTAAAATATATTTGCTTGCATTGTCTGTTTTTTCTGTGTTCAGAATAATGTTATTTCTTTCTGAATTTGATCGAATAGATGAAAAGGAAGTCGCTATTCTAACGATTTTCAAATCCTTCATAATGGGAGTTAGATTTGATATTGTTATTTCGGGATATATTCTTATTCTTCCCACATTGATCTTCTTAACATTAGAGCTTATCGGTTTTAAATCCAAATCCATAAAACAGTTTTTCTTTTATTGGATATACATTTTATTTACAATTGCTTTTACTGTGTCCACTGCTGACATCCCCTATTTCAATCAGTTCTATGATCGATTTTCGGTAGGTGCCTTTGAGTGGATGGAGAGTTATAAGATTGTTATATCTATGATTTTTCAAGAGCCGAAATATTTTCTTTTCATAATTCCTTTCATCTTACTTGAAATCGTTTTCTATATTTTGCTGAAAAAGATATTTGAACAGGAAAATGAAACTCAGAAAATAAATTTTTTCTTAAACACATTTGTGTCTTTAATATTTTTGGCCATCGTTTTTTTGGGAATAAGAGGACGTATAGAAGAAAAATCTCCAATTCGAATAGGAACCGCCTATTTTTCAAATAATTCTTTTCTTAATAAACTTGGATTAAACCCCAGTTTCACACTCATACGAAGTTATCTGGACAGTAAAGATAAAGACAATCGTGTGGTGAAGTTTATGGATGACAAACTCGCAATAGAAATGGTGCAAAAGAATCTGGGTATTACAAAAACTCAATACAATTCACCAATCGCAAGGGAGGTTCAACCCGATACACTTTTAAGCGCACAACCCAATGTTGTCTTAATTATAATGGAAAGCATGAGTGCTGCGAAAATGAAAAGACACGGATCAACAGAAGAGCTAACTCCATTTTTAGATAGTTTGTCTCACAATTCAATCTATTTTGAAAATATTTATACTGCTGGCAAACATACTTTTAATGGGATTTTTAGTACGCTATTTTCTTTTCCTGCTTTGTACCGCCAACATTCAATGAAAACTAATAATCAATACGACGGCATCAGTACTTCGCTTTTAAAAAATGGATATTCAACAACATATTTCACTACACATGACAGTCAATTTGATAACATTGAGGGGTTTCTTAGGTCAAATAATTTTCAGAATGTTATAAGCCAATCTGATTACCCTGCCTCTGAAGTGAAAACAACCCTTGGTGTTCCTGATGATTTTATGTTTAGGTTTTCGATCCCTAAAATCAATGAACTTTCGGAAAGGGAAAATCCATTTTTTGTCACCTTCATGACGACCAGTGATCATAGTCCTTTTTATGTACCAGAATATTTTCAGCCCAAAGCCAAAGCCATTGAATCTCAAATTGTTCAATATGCAGACTGGTCTTTACAACAGTTTATACAATTGGCTTCAAAAGAAGCATGGTTTAATAATACTATATTTGTTTTTGTAGCAGACCATGGCGCAGCAATAGATGCGAAATATGATATCTCTTTAAATTATTTTCATACGCCTTTAATTATTTATGCGCCAGAAATTTTTAAGGGGAATCAAGTACATCAAAAAATTGGTAGCCAAATAGATGTTTATCCAACCGTTATGGGGCTTATTAAGCAAAAATATGTAAACAACACATTGGGGATTGACTTATTAAATGAAGAGAGAAAGTTCACCATAATCAATGATGATGATAAAGTAGGAATTCTTGATACTGATTATCTTTGTATTATGAAAAATAATGGTGCAAAACTAGAATTGTATAAATACAAAGAACAAGATAAATCCAATTATTTTGATCAAGAGCAAGAGAAAGCGCTTGAAATGGCTGATTATGCAAAATCTAATATGCAAGTGCATCAAATAATGATTTCAGAAGGGAGAACAACATTAAAAGACGAAAAGTAAAAGCTATTAACTTTTCTTTTTTTAATCTATTCCTAATATATTTCAGTACAACGCACTAATTCTAGAGCTAAACTCAAGCGAACAGTGCTGTATAAAAACCTATGAAAGAGTTGAAAAACATCAGGTTATGTCTCGCTTATTGCACCAATTTTCATCTACTTTCTTAAAGAGTTTTATTTGTTGTAAATTCCTCATTTAAAATTCTATATCTACCTTGATATTCAGAATTCTATTTAACTAAAATTGATTCAAAATGAAGAAAATATTTATTCTTGTAATTATTTCTAGCCTATCATTCAATTCGTGTACGTCTGACAACGCCTCAACTATTCTTGAATTAAGAACTGCTTTCTTTAAAATGAGCATTGACAACAAAGGATCAATTATTGATTTTACTAATTTAAAAAACAACAAAAATCACCTTTCAAAAGATACCTTAACGAGTTTAATGTCTTTAAGAATAAATAACGTGGTGAAAAATCCCAGATCCGCGCGCGTAAAAAACGATAGTATTTTTCTTACCTACAATGAGAAATTTGAGGCCATCTTGAAAATGACACAAAAAGATTCGCACCTCACTTTTGAATTATTATCCCTAACAAACCACGAATCTGTTGATTTAATTCTCTGGGGGCCTTACCCTACAACAATTAATAAAATTATTGGAGAAACTGTTGGGGTGGTTCGTGGAGAAGATTATGCTATCGGCATACAGTCGTTAAATATCAAAACACTCGGCGGTTATCCATGGAACGAGAGTGACCGAATGCCTGCCTTTGATATTTTTCATGAAGAAAACCCAAACAACATGAATCCCAATTCCGATGGAAGTGTTTTGTATCGAATTGAAGCGGCGAAACCTACCAAAACAGGCAGTAGCTTACAGGCCTATTGCCGAAACAGAAATAATGATAGGATTATTCAAGATTTTAAGCACGAAAAGATTGTTGCCCCTGCTTATGACGATGGCGGTATAATTGGTTCTAAAATCGCACTTTTTGGATGTCCGGTAGAACAAGCGCTAGAAACCCTTGCTGAAATTGAAATCACTGAAGGACTTCCACATCCAATCATAAACGAACAATGGGGTAAAATAGCCCCCGAAGCAAATGCAGCCTACATAATCACAAACTTTAACGAAGATAATGTTGATGATGCGATTGATTTAACCAAAAGAGCTGGATTAAAGTATTTATATCACTATGGGAAAACCTTTGAAAATTGGGGGCATTTTGAATTGTATAAAGGCGAATTTCCTAGTGGGAGGAAAGGATTAAAAGAGTGCGTTGAAAAAGCAAAATCTCAGGGGGTTATGATTGGAACCCACTTTCTTTCAAACTTCATTACCCCTAACGATCCCTACGTCACTCCTATTCCCGACAAACGATTAGCCAAAGTTGGAAGTTCGGTTATTGTGAATCCTATCAATGCAAAAGAAACTGAGATAACAATTCAATCGCCTGTTTTCTTTAACCAAATGGAGAATAATAGCATGAAAACTGTTATGATCGGAAATGAATTGATAAGGTATGCTAAGGTTTCGAGTCATGCACCATGGAAATTGTTGGATTGTCAACGAGGAGCTTTTAATACTGTAGCTTCTGCGCATAATGCAGAAAGAGAAATCTCGAAGTTACTCGATCATGCATACAAAGTTTTTTTAACGAATACAGAATTGACAATTGAAATGTCAGAGACGATGGCATCAATTTATAATGAAACCGGATTACGTCAAATTTCATTTGATGGATTGGAAGGCAATCGATCCACTGGACTGGGTACCTATGGAGAGTCTTTGATGCCCTATGTTTGGTATAATAATTTGTCTGAAGAATTGAAGTCCCATCTGATTATTGACGCCAGTCGCACCACCCATTTTTTCTGGCACATTTATTCCAGAATGAACTGGGGAGAACCATGGTATGGAAGCTTTAGGGAGAGTCAAACGGAGTACCGATTCAAGAACCAAGCTTATTTTAAGAGAAACTTTATGCCTGGGATGCTTGGCTGGTTCAAAATGACTTCTGAAACCAGTGTTGAGGACATTGAGTGGCTTTTGGCAAAATCAGCAGCTTACGATGCGGGTTATGCCTTTGTGGCAAACTTAGAAACAATTGAAAATAATGGGAACTCACCCGAAATTTTAGAACTTATTGGAGCTTGGGAAAAACTTAGAATTCAACGGGCATTCTCTGAGGAACAAAAGAAAGTAATGTTGGACTCTAATAAAGAATTTTCTCTGAAAGAGATCGACAGTAACTCTTGGAGTTTATCTCATTTAAACACTAAAATTTTCAAACACGAACATAAAACTAAACAGCCGGGAGAGCCGCTATATTCAACTTTCAAATTTAATAATATCGGGAAGGAACAAGCGTTTAGTTTTATAATTACCGCAGTTGATTCAGACATAAGTTCCATTACTTTAGAAATAAATAATTATAAAAAAATCAAACTAGCTGTTGTTTTAAAAAAAGGACAAAAAATTAAATATGCTCTTGGAAATAAGGCAACTGTGTATGATGCTAATTGGAAATATATTAAGGAATTTAATGTTGATTTTTCTGATTTTACTTTAAACAGAGGGGAGAACTCTCTTAATGTAGACTGTGATTTTATCCAACCCGACAAAAAAGCAACTGTTAAATTTGAAATACGAACCGTTGAAAAGCAAGAAAAAATAGTTTTAAATATTTAATATTAAGTCTACTTTTTTGGCTTTAAAAAAAAAAAATTAGATTGTTTTAGCCAGAGCTACCAAATTATCTGACGGACTTGTTCTATAAATTCGTTCAATGTTTTTTGTATATATTTATAAATAAAATGTCGAAATTATTCCGCTTATTGCCCCTTCTGGTGCTGTTTATCTCATGTGCAGAGAAAAAGGAAAACTTTGTGTTTATACTTGTCGATGATTTGGGCTGGTCAGATCTAGGATATATGGGCAGTGCTTTTTATGAAACACCCAACATAGATTTGCTGAGTCAGGAAAGTATTCAATTTAGCAATGCCTATGCCTCTGGGTCGGTTTGCTCCCCCTCAAGAGCAGCGATTATGACGGGGAGACATCCTGCCAGAGTGGGTATTACAGATTGGATTCCTGGAAATGACAAGCAAAATGAAAAATTATTAGGTCCTCAAGATCTAGATCAACTTCCGCTAACAGAAAAAACACTTGCAAATGCATTCAAAGCAGCTAATTACGCTACTTTTTATGCAGGAAAGTGGCATTTGGGAGACCAAGGCTACTTTCCCGAAGATCAAGGTTTCGAAATCAACAAAGGAGGACACAAAGCAGGAAGTCCTCCCGGAGGATATTATACACCTTATAAAAATCCAAAACTTTCTGATGGACCAGAAGGAGAATATTTAACGGACCGATTGACCAATGAAACCATTCAATTCATAAATGAAATAGACCAACAACCTTTCTTTCTGTTTTTATCCTTTTATTCCGTTCATACCCCCATTCAACCCAATATAAAACACATCGATAAATTCAATAAAAAGTTGGAACAGTTGGGTATTGATGGAACCGCTGTAAGGGAAGAGGGTAAAGGAATAACCACGCTAGATCAGCATAACGCCGCTTATGCTTCAATGCTATTTGCGCTTGACAAAAACATAGGCAAGCTTGTTAAAAATCTTAAAGAACGGGGGCTATATGAAAATACGACTTTGGTATTTACGAGTGACAACGGTGGTTTGTCAACACTTTCCAAAAGTAGAAATCGCAAAGCACCAACTTCTGTTCTTCCCCTAAGAGCAGGCAAGGGATGGCTTTATGAAGGAGGAATTCGTGTTCCCTTACTTATAAAACCAGCAAATTATTCGGGAGAAGCAAGAAATATTGCTGAGCCAATCATAGGGCATGACTTCTACCCTACTTTGTTATCAATGGCAGGAATTGAAATTGAAAAGAATATTGTTTTGGATGGTGTCGACTTGAGTCCATTAATCCATAAAAATAAACCTTTAGAAAGAGAAGATTTATTTTGGCATTATCCGCACTATCATGGAAGCGCATGGACTCCTGGAGCTGCAATTCGCCATGGAGATTGGAAATTGATTGAATTTTACGAATCCAATTCCATTGAATTGTATAATTTAAAAAATGATCTTTCAGAAAAAGAAGATCTATCATTGCGATTTCCTGAAAAAGTAATTGAATTACAAAACAGGTTGCGAGAACTTCAAAAATCAATGATGGCCAATAGTGCCCGAGTCAATCCTAATTTTAAGAAGTAGTTTTAAGCTAAAAAAGAAGCCTGCATAAATTCAAAATCCTTTTTTTTGTCGTCTGTAGGGTAAAACAGCTCTAGAAAAGAAACCTTCTTTTGAGGATAATCAAACTTGACTAACAAAATAGGCACATTAGCTTCTCTGGCGATATAATAAAAACCAGTTTTCCATTGCTTCACCGTCTTGCGCGTGCCCTCGGGGGCAATCGCTAGCCGGAAAAAAGATCTTGATTTAAATATTTTTACAATGGCTTGCACGGTATTCTCTTTAGCCCCTCTATTGATAGGTGCGCCACCCAACGCTTTAAAGAACCATCCAGTAATAGGATTAAAAAGTTCTTTTTTTCCTACGTAGTTTATCTTTTCATTGATCGCAGCACGGGTGAGTATTCCAACGATAAAATCGAAGTTTTTTGTGTGTGGGACGACTGCAACAATCATTTTATTGAGGTCAGGAAAAACACCTTCAATCTTCCATCCCATTAATTTAAAAAAAATAAATCTTGACAGTCTCGTTATCATCTTCAGTATTATTTTTTCATGAAAGCTTTTGCTTTTTTAAGATCAGCAGGCGTATCAATTCCAAAATTAAAAACCTGAGTTTCAACCATCTTTATTCTTTTACCATGCTCAAGATACCGTATACACTCGATTTTCTCGGCGGCTTCTAAAGGAGTGACTTCTTGTTTACTAAAGTCAATCAGAGCTTTTTTTCTAAAAGCATACACACCAATGTGTTTGAAATAATTTACAGAATCTTCTATATCACGGTTAAACGGAATGGGAGAGCGAGAGAAATATAGGGCAAAGTTCTGACGGTCAACGATCACTTTGACGTTACTGGGATCCAAAATACTTTCAGCATCATTTAGGGGCGTCATGAGCGAGGCCAAATCAATTTTGTTATCTAAATCCTCATAAAATACGGCAATTAAATTCTTTAAACTTTCAGTATCAATAAAAGGCTCATCTCCTTGAACATTCACCACCACATCGGCATTGATATGCTCAACAGCCTCTGCAATGCGATCGCTTCCGCACTCGTGTTCCTTTTTACTCATAACCACATTTCCGCCATTGGAGATCATCTCATCATAGATGAGTTTACTATCGGTGGCCACAATCACTTTGTCAAAAAGCCCAGAAGCTACTGCCTGCTCGTAAGTTCTTAAAATAATAGTTTTTCCCTCTAAAATCTCCATCAACTTCCCTGGAAATCGAGTGGAGGCATAACGTGCTGGAATCACTGAGATTACTTTCATGCGGAATTAAAAATTATCTTTAATGCAAATATGAGAAATATATTCAGCTACTAAATTTTTATTTAAAATAATCTGAACTAAATCCAATCAAATAGAGCTTTTCCTTGGCTCGTGTCAGAGCCGTATAAAGCCAGCGGAAATAATCTCGGTCTGGACCATTTGGAAGATAAGGCTGCTCTATAAAAACATTCTTCCACTGCCCTCCTTGAGATTTATGGCAAGTAATGGCATAAGAATACTTTACCTGAAGCGCATTGAAATAAGGATCGCTTTTTACTTTCAAAAAGCGTTTGTATTTAGATTTTTCTTTAGAATAGTCCTGAACTACTTTTTGGTATAGTATTTGTCCTTCTTCAAAGCTTAAAGAAGCGGTCTCAGAACTCAAGGTGTTCAATAACAAAACCGTATCAAAAGCAGGTTCATCGGGGTAATCGACCATTTGGACATTCACTTCAGCAAATTTCATGTCATAGCGGTCGACGTATTTACTTATTTGATTGATCTTAACCACATCGCCATTGGCAATAAATCCAGGTTGAGAATTTGCATCCAACCAAAAATAATTATTCTTAACCACCATCAACTGATCACCTACTGAAAGATCAGATTCTAAATACAAAATACGTTCACGGATATTTCTGTTGAATAAATTGGCGCGTTTATTTGATCGAACGATCAAAACAGTTTGATCTACACCATCTTCTTGCAAAGTGTTTTCAAGTGCTTCTAACAATTCATTTCCTTCTATCATTCGATGAACATCATTAAATCCCTCGAGTTTAAAATTAAAACCCAAGTAATCTTCTTTGACCAATAGTTCTCTAATACTTGTAGCATTATAAAGGACTCCTGAAGCTGCTTGTTGTCTTACCACATCCTCTAAGGTAACGCTGTAGACCTTTTTATTGAACTGAATTTCTAATTCCTCCTCACTCAAAGCGGGACTAATATTAAGATGAACAGGAGGTAATTGTGCGGTATCTCCAACAAATATTAATTTACAATTTTCACCATTATCAACAAAATGAATTAGATCATGTAACAGCGAACCATTTTCAAAGAGCTTACTCTGTTGTCGATCATCACCGATCATTGAAGATTCGTCAACAATAAAAACAGTATTGGTATGCTTATTTTCCTTCAATGAAAATTGAATGCCACTCCCACCAGAAACTGCTTTTGGAAAGTATATTTTTTTGTGTATGGTTAATGCATGTTTTCCAGAATAAGAAGAAAGTACCTTAGCTGCCCTTCCCGTTGGGGCCATTAAAATGGATTTCTTATTGACTACATTTAATTTTTTAACCAAATGGCCAATAAGTGTTGTCTTTCCTGTTCCTGCATAGCCTTTAATTAACAATACTGTATCGTCATCCTTATCGTCCAAATAGTCAGCAATCTGCTGAAAACCATTTT
>Ga0307998_1000104_pt1 | contig 47806 bp, 50 predicted proteins | sample Davwhametageno37_FD_203147 | JGI IMG/M metagenome (GOLD analysis project Ga0307998, IMG submission 203147) | Marine microbial communities from Davis Island wharf, Antarctic Ocean - #37 | ecosystem: Environmental > Aquatic > Marine > Unclassified | place: Antarctic Ocean: Davis Island wharf... | reverse complement strand
AGAATCAATTCTAAAGGAATGGACACTTCCGCTATCATGGGGTTTACCAATTCATTACTAGATGTAATAAAAAGAGAGCGCCCGGATCACTTGGCTGTATGCTTTGACAAAGGCGGGTCTGTTAGTCGTAACGAAATGTTTTCCGAATATAAAGCAAATCGAGATGAAACCCCTGAAGCGATTAAAGTAGCAGTGCCCTATATTCAGGAAATTTTAAAGGCGATGCATATTCCAGTCATTGAAAGAGAAGGTTTTGAGGCAGATGATATTATTGGAACTTTAGCCAAACAAGCGGAAAAAGAAGGCTATAAAGTTTTTATGGTTACACCTGACAAAGACTTTGCTCAATTAGTTTCTGAAAATATTTTCATGTACCGTCCTTCAAGAATGGGAAACGGTATAGAAATATGGGGAATACCAGAAGTACAAGAAAAGTTTGAAGTTAAAAATCCCGAACAAGTCATTGATTACCTAGGAATGATGGGGGATGCTGTAGATAACATTCCCGGTTTGCCAGGTGTTGGAGATAAAACTGCCAAAAAGTTTTTAAAAGCCTACGGGAGTATGGAAGTCTTACTTGAAAACACACATGAAATTAAAGGAAAGCTAAAGGAGAAAATTGAAGCCAATAAAGAATTAGGGATCCTATCTAAAGAGTTAGCAACTATTATTTTAGATGTTCCTGTTACTTTTGAAGCCAAAACTTATGAGTTGAGTACTCCTAATCATGAAGCAGTAGAAATTCTTTTCGAAGAATTGGAGTTCAGAAGAATGTCAGAAAATTTTAAGAGAATTTTTGCTTTAGAAAAATCACATCCTAAATCCAAAGAAAAAACAATTGCCCCTAAACAACTTATTGAAGGTCAACAATTTGATCTTTTTTCATCTCCAGGAAGTGGCACTGTTTCAGAGAGCAATGTAATTAATCGTAAAAATTTAATCGAGCAAGGCCATTTTTATCAATATATCAATACTCCTGTGGGCAGAGGTCTTTTATTTGAAGAGTTAATGAATCAAAAAAGTGTTTGTTTTGATACTGAAACAACTTCCCTAGACGCTTTAAAAGCGGAGTTGGTTGGAATTGCCTTTTCATGGGAGCCTGGAAAAGGATACTATCTCGTGCTTCCTAAAAACAGAGTGGAAGTACTCCAAATTCTTGAATCTTTTAAACAATTCTTTGTAGAACCCTTCATCGAAAAGATTGGACATAATTTAAAATATGATTTGAAAGTTTTACGTAATTATGGAGTTGATGTAAAAGCACCTATTTTTGATACCATGATTGCTCATTATTTAGTCAATCCTGATATGCATCATAACTTAGATATTTTAGCTGAGACCTATTTAAATTATTCGCCACAATCCGTTACGGAGCTTATTGGTAAAAAAGGTAAAAATCAAGGAATTATGCGAGATGTATCGATATTGCAACAAACAGAGTATGCGGTTGAAAATACGGACATCACTTTTCAGCTCAAGCAACATTTTGAAGAAGAAATGAACAATGCAAATACTTTGTCATTATATAGGACCGTAGAATTACCTTTGGTGAAGATCCTTACTGATATGGAATGTGAAGGAATCAACCTTACTGTTTCTTTTTTAGAAGACCTTTCAAAAACATTAAACATAGATATTCGGCAAAATGAAAAAGCAATTTTTGAAGCAGCTGGAGAAACCTTTAACCTTGCTTCACCAAAACAGTTAGGACTCATTCTTTTTGACAAACTAAAACTAATAGATAAACCTAAGAAAACTAAAACAGGACAATATTCAACCGCAGAGGATGTTCTTTCTTACTTAGCAAAAGAGCATAAAATTGTTTCTGATATTTTAGATTGGCGATCTCTTCAAAAATTACAAAACACGTATGTTGAAGCTCTTCCCAAAGAGATTAATTCAAAAACCGGAAGAGTTCATACCGTCTACAATCAAGCCGTAGCATCAACAGGGCGGTTGAGCAGCAATAGTCCTAATCTACAAAATATTCCCATTAGGACACCAAGGGGTCAACAAGTTCGTAAAGCATTTATTCCAAGGGATAAAAACCATGTTTTGATAGCTGCCGATTATTCTCAAATTGAATTACGGATTATTGCTGCATTAAGTAAAGATGAAGGTATGGTGAATGCTTTTAAAAATAATGAAGACATTCATTGTGCCACGGCAGCAAAAGTATTTGACGTTCCCTTGGAACAAGTTACGCGTGAACAGCGAGGTAATGCTAAAACAGTAAATTTTGGGATTATTTATGGTGTTTCTGCCTTTGGACTGAGTCAACAAACAGAATTAAACAGAACTGAAGCAAAAGAACTTATTGAAACCTATTATGAAACCTATCCGAAACTACGTGCGTATATGCGAGATCAAATAGATTTTGCTAGGGATAACGGCTATGTTTCGACAGTACTAGGCCGAAGACGCTATTTAAAAGATATTAACTCGCAAAATGCAATAGTTAGGGGCGCTGCGGAACGTAATGCTGTCAATGCGCCTATCCAAGGAAGTGCTGCTGATATTATAAAATTGGCAATGATTTCTATTTATAATCGATTAAATGAAGAGAAATGGAAATCTAAAATGTTACTCCAGGTTCACGATGAACTAGTTTTTGATGTTCCTAATGATGAAATTGAGTCTTTAAAAATCATGGTGAAAAATGAAATGGAAAATGCATTTAAACTAGATGTTCCTTTACTGGTCGATATCGGAATTGGAAACAATTGGTTAGAAGCTCACTAGTGAAAAAAAAACTGTTTACGAAGCACTGAAGAATTAGAATAAAAAATTTTTTCAAAGTAATATATAATCGTACATTTGCACCCCGTTGAAACAATTTTTCAATGGATAAAACTATTTATTTTGAATACACTGAGTTATAAAACAATTTCTGCCAACGCAAATACTGTTAAAAAAGAGTGGGTTGTCCTGGATGTAAAGGGGCTTCCTTTAGGCAGAGTTTCTGGAATTATTGCCAAATTTTTACGTGGGAAATACAAAACTAATTACACGCCTCATGTGGATTGTGGTGACAATGTTGTTGTTATCAATGCAGCTCATATAACTTTGAGTGGAAACAAATGGGAGCAAAAAGAATATGTGCGTCATACTGGTTATCCCGGAGGACAACGTTTTCTTAATGCAACTCAACTACACAATAAAAAAAACACTCGTCTTGTGGAAAATGCAGTACGAGGAATGCTTCCTAAAAATAAATTAGGTGCCGAATTATTCAGGAATCTTCGCCTTTATAGTGATTCCGAACATCAGCAAGAAGGACAAAATCCAAAAACCATTAACATAAACGAATTTTTATAATGGATACTATTCACACAATTGGCCGTAGAAAAACATCTGTCGCTCGAATTTATGTAAGCGAAGGAAAAGGAGCAATCACGGTTAATAAAAAAGATTATACAGACTATTTTCCAACTGCTACTTTACAGTATAAGGTTCAACAACCATTTTTATTAACAGACACAAAGGGAAATTATGATTTAAAAGTAACTGTTAAAGGAGGTGGATCTAATGGACAAGCCGAAGCTGTTCGTTTAGCAATCTCCAGAGCGCTATGTAAAATCAATGAAGAACACCGTACAGAACTAAAGCCTGAAGGCTTATTAACTCGTGATCCACGTATGGTTGAGCGTAAGAAATTCGGTCAGAAAAAAGCAAGAAAAAAATTCCAATTTTCTAAACGATAATTGGTACACGTTTTGCCTTGGCAAAGCCATGTTCATTAATTTATTAAATAACCCAGTTGCTTAAGCCGCCAACAGCGGACATTAGTTTAGCATCTAAACAAGATTAAAAACTTGTTGCTATTCAAAAGGAACGTAAACTAAAACACAATGGCAAAAACAGAAGTAAATGACCTGCTTAATGCGGGAGTCCACTTTGGACACTTAACAAGAAAATGGAATCCCAATATGGCCCCGTATATTTATATGGAGCGCAATGGAATTCATATTATCAATCTCTACAAAACTGCTGCTAAAATTGAGGAAACGAATGATGCGCTTAAAAAAATAGCTGCTTCAGGTCGTAAAATCCTTTTTGTTGCTACAAAAAAACAAGCCAAAGACATCGTTGCCGAAAAAGCTAAGGCTGTTAATATGCCTTACATTACTGAGCGTTGGCCTGGAGGAATGTTAACAAATTTTGTTACTATCCGTAAAGCAGTAAAAAAAATGGCATCTATCGATCGTATGAAGAAAGATGGGACATTTGAAACACTTTCTAAAAAAGAACGATTACAAGTAAACCGCTTACGTGCAAAACTTGAAAAAAACTTAGGTTCAATAACTGAAATGACACGTCTTCCAGGTGCGATTTTTATTGTTGATACCACTCGAGAGCATATAGCCTTAAGAGAAGCCCAAAAATTGAATATCCCAATTTTTGCTATGGTAGATACTAATTCAGACCCACGTGATGTTGACTTTGTAATTCCATCTAATGATGATGCTTCAAAATCTATTGATAAAATTATGGGACTTGTCACTGGTGCTGTAGCTGATGGATTAAAAGAACGTAAAAGTGAAAAAGAAGGAAGTGCTCCTGATGATGCTGCTAAAATGGAAACTGCCGCTAAAGAAACTGAAGTTAAGGATAATGAAATGACTACTAATATTTCAAAAGAGTCAACCTCAGAAACTCCAAATGCCAAAGATAAAAAGGAAGAAAGTGCTTCTAAAAAAGCTACTGTTAAAGAAGAAAAATAAAGCATAAAAAACCTATAAAAACTGTATAATTGTGAAAATTACCGCATCTGAAGTAAATAAACTCCGCCAATCAACTGGAGCGGGTATGATGGACTGTAAAAAAGCGCTTGTTGAATCCGAAGGTGATTTCGAAAAAGCCGTTGAAAATTTACGTAAAAAAGGACAGAAAGTTGCTGCAAACCGTGCTGATAGAAATTCTTCTGAAGGTGCCGTGTTAGCAAAAGTAAACGATGATAACACTTCAGGTGTAATAGTTTCTTTAAACTGCGAAACTGACTTTGTTGCAAAGAATGATACTTATTTAAATTTAGCTAATGCATTAACTGATTTAGCATTGAATCAGGATACTCTGGAGTCCTTTTTATCTGCTGAATTTCAAGGAATGAGTGTTGCTGAAAAATTGACTGAACAAACTGGGCTTATTGGGGAAAAAATTGAAATTGGTGGATTTAAAAAATTAAATGCTCCTTTTGTGGGATCTTATATTCATGCTGGAAACAAAATTGCAACTCTCGTTGGTCTATCAGATATTATTGATAATGCCGCGGAAATTTCAAAAAATGTTGCTATGCAGGCTGCTGCCATGAACCCAATTGCTTTGAATGAAGATGGAGTAGATGCTTCTGTAGTAGAAAAAGAAATTGAGATTGCGAAGGATCAACTTCGCCAAGAAGGAAAACCTGAGTCTATGTTGGATAATATAGCTAAAGGTAAGCTGAAACGCTTTTTTAAAGACAATACTTTAGTAAATCAAGATTATATCAAAGACAACAAAGTATCTGTTAGCTCTTATGTTAAATCAGCAGGAGAAGTTCATGTAACTTCATTTGAACGTTTAGCTTTAGTGTAAAATTTAATCCATTAAATAAAAAAGGGCATCTAGAAATAAGATGTCCTTTTTTTATGATTGAAACTTATAAAAATCCAATAAAGTGAGGGAAGTATTTAAAAAGGAAGGTCATCCTCAACTTGATTCGCATCACCCTCAGCAGGCTGAAAAGAAGTAGCAGGAGGCATTGGAGGCATTTCTGTTGGAGATGATCCTTCTGAAGTTTCAATACGCCAGCCCTGGATAGAATTGAAATACTTAGTTTCACCTTCTGGATTAACCCAGTCGCGACCACGTAAATTGATTCCAATTTTTACAGATTGTCCAACTTGATAGCTGTTAAGTAAATCGCACTTATCTTGAATAAATTCAACTAGTATATGTTGAGGATACTGCTCTTCAGTAGTTACTACTACTTCTCTTTTCCTAAATCCATTAGAGCCATAAGCTTTAGTTTCGTCAATCCATTTAATTTTTCCAGTTACTTCCATAATATGTTTAATTAAAGCAAAAATAATAAAAGTTTTATCGGTCATGCACCTTTCGTGTCATTTTCTCAAATTCAATTATCTTCGTATTTAAGAGAAAAATATGAATCTTCAAAAAAACTTTAGGAATTTACTTAAAAACAGCTGGTTGCTTTTCGCTTTCGCCATAGTAATTCTGATTTTATGGAATACTAATGTTTTATTTGAAAATTTAAGCAAAGAAGAGCGAACTAAAATGGAGCTTTGGGTATTTGCTCAAAAAGAATACATTCAAAATCAGAGTTTGAGTAATTTAACATTTGAAGTACTTCAACACTCAGGGGTAAATCCAATGATTCAAGTTGATGAAAATAATAAAATTTTAGAAATTAGAAATATCAATTGGAATGTAAAAAAACAAGATTCTACAATATTATATAAAATTTTAAACAGAATAAAAAATGAAAATAAACCAATAATCATTGAGTATATTAATGGAGAAGGAGTGTTAGTTATAAATCAAAAACTATATTATGGGGACTCGATTACACTAAAAAAATTACAATACTATCCTCTTGCATTATTATTGATTATTTTTCTTTTTGGAGCAGTATTATATTTCGTTTTTAAAACTGCTAAAATAGGTGAGCAAAATCGTTTATGGGCTGGTATGGCGAAGGAAACTGCTCACCAAATTGGGACACCGTTAACTTCAATGATGGGTTGGATTACTTTACTCAAAGAAAAACAAAAAAAATCCATACCTATAGTAGAAATAGAAAAAGATATTGAGCGATTAAAAATAATTACAGATCGATTTTCTAAAATAGGCTCTTCTCCAGAATTAATCCCTTCTAATATTGTTGATACTATTAGTAGAACAGTAGAATATCTTCAAAAAAGAAGTTCAAAGCACATTAGATTTGATTTAAAACTCCCTAAAAAGAAGGTTATTCTTTTTTACAATGACCAATTAATAAGTTGGACTCTTGAAAACTTAATCAAAAACGGTATTGATGCAATGAAAGGGAAAGGAATACTTTCCATAAACCTTAAGGAATTGGAAAATCAAATAGAAATTATAATCAGTGATTCAGGTTCTGGAATGAAAAATGAAATTACAAATAAAATTTTTAACCCTGGTTTCACTACAAAAAAAAGAGGTTGGGGACTAGGGCTCTCACTTGCAAAAAGAATTATTGTGGATTTTCATCAGGGGAAAATAAGTGTATTAAGAACAGCTCTTAGAAAAGGTACTAGTTTTAAAATTATACTAAATAAAAAAGTGTAAGTCAATTTTATACTTCAAAAAAAACAGCTATTTCTTTTGCAGTATCTTCCATTTCCTGTTCAGAAAGTTGTGCTTTTTTTTGAAAGTAAGCATCTTCTTTGCTCTGCAATGGAATTAAATGTACATGTGCATGAGGAATCTCCAAACCAATTATCGAAATTCCTATTCGCCTACAAGGAATTGCCTTTCTAATAGCTAATGCTACTTTTCTTGAAAATGACATTAATTGATTGTAAGTTAATTCTGGAAGATCGAAAAATTTATCGACAGCAATTTTAGGAACACATAATACATGTCCTTTTGTATTTGGGTTTATATCCAAAAAAGCTAAACAATAGTCATCTTCTGCAACTTTATAACTTGACACTTCACCTGAAATTATTTTTGAAAAAAGAGTTTCCATTAATTACGTGAAATAGATACTACTTCCAATTCAATATTTCCATTTGGGACCTCAATAATGGCTGATTCTCCAACTTTTTTTCCTAAAAGACCTTTCCCAATGGGCGAGTCAACTGAAATTTTGCCTATTTTAAGATCAGCCTCACTTTGTGCTACTAAGGTATATTTCATAATACCAGCATTGGCTTTATTTTTTAGTTCTACAGTAGATAAAACTAAAACCTTTGAATTATCCAATTCTGATTCATTTATAATTCGTGCATTAGAAAGTGTATTTTCTGTTCTAGCAATAAGCATTTCAAGCATTCCTTGTGCTTCTTTAGCTGCATCGTATTCCGCGTTTTCACTTAAATCTCCTTTATCTCGAGCTTCAGCGATAGCATTTGAAGCCTTAGGGCGTTCGATATCTTTGAGTTGATTTAACTCAACACGAAGTTTTTTTAAACCTTCTTCAGTGTAATAAGATACTTTACTCATGATTTATGCGTTTTAAATAAACAGTAAATTTTTCCAGAGGTTCATTTATAACAAATATACGAAATTGAAACAAGTCATTAAAAAAATATTGGCATTGAAACCTTTTTTGCTTTTAGGATTTGTTTTGTTTTTTAGCTGTAATAAATCTAAAGAATTTAGAAATCCTTACTTAGTTGATGTTAGGTTTCACAGAGAAATTAATTTATCTCTTCCTTCATATAATAATTTGAATTTTGTGGGGGGAAGTATTCTCCTTAATGATATTGGTATTAATGGTGTAATGGTATTCAATTTAAATGGATCTACATTTTTAGCATGGGAAGCAACTTGTCCTAATCATTTGCCAGAAAATTGCTCAAAACTTACTATTAATGGAGTACTAGCAAATTGTAGTTGTGAGGACTATCAGTATAGCCTTGCAACAGGACAACTTTTGAGCCCAACAGAAGATTTAAATCCGCCTCGAGGATTACTTTTTTATCAGATTCAAAATTATAATGGTAATTTAAGGGTCAGTAACTAAATTCAATTAATCTTGAAGAGTCCTATTTTTAAACAAAAACAAATTTGGCTCATTAGCTTTTTAATTCTTTGTGATTTTTGTTTTTCACAACTACTAGAAATTGATTACGCTCAAGGCAAAAAAGAGGAAAGTAGTTTTAGAGTACATGTATTACGCTATGGTATTATTGGAGTAAGTAGTTTACAACATTTAGATATTACCTCAGAAGTTTTAAAATTTAAATACGACGCTAAAAAAGGAATACATCTTTCTTTTTCTGTTTTTGGAACGAAAACCATTTGGAGTGGTAATAAAAAAGATGGTTTAAATATTTTTGATATAGTAATGAATCCAATTGGAGGAACAATAAACGGTAACTTTTTTGCCAGCATACCGATTTATAGAACTGATACTAAAAATTTAAAAGTGGGTCTTAGTATTGGCAAAAAGTGGGTCCAAGGACCCGTACTCCCCAATTTTAAAAACAATACTTTTTTTGATAATTATGGCCGTCTTGGATTAACTTATCAAAGCCTTTTAGCAGAAGATCCTTTACAAAATACGAATCTTTATTTTTGGGGGTTTCCTCACGCGCAATTTCACCACGCTACAACTGAAAATCGAAAAATATTTTTTAATAATGAATTAGATCCTTTTTCCTATGGCTATGGTCTAGAAATAGGTTTAGAATACAATTCAAAATTTAGTCTGGTTTTACTAAGTCAACAAATGCTGGATATTTCAAATGAAAGTGATTTTAAAAACTTTTTAACAAGATTAATTTTAGCTTACCGTTTTTAAAACTCAATTTGTAATCCTGTTAAAAAATTAATCCCTGCTTGAGGATAATATGCAGCTCCTTCAATTGTTTGGATTTTGTCTGGGTTAGACCAACTGTCATCATAAGTATAGAAATAACCATTGGATTGATATAAAACATTAAAAAGATTATTGACCATTAAGGACCATTCGATTTTCTTAATCCATTTCTTTGGCTGCCATGTGAAAACTGCATTAAGGTCTGAAATAAAATAAGAGTCTAAAACAGAACTCTCTGCATTAATATTCCCCATGTATTGTTTACCCACATATTTAGTTAAAAATCCTAATTGAAATTGGTTAGACGGAGTGTAAAGAATCGTATTCCCTGCTACTAGATTAGGAGAATAGGATAACTCTGTTTTACCTAATGATTGCAATTGTCCATTTCTTTTAAAATAAAAATCTAAATTCTGATTTTTACTTAATGCAATATTAGATTGCAATTGCAATTGATTAGTTAGTTGAAATTTTGTTTCTACTTCTAAACCAACCCGACGACTTTCACCAACATTTTGACGAATTGGGGCACCCACCTCATCTATTGCTCCTGTCAAAACTAATTGATCTTTATATTCCATCCAATACATATTTGCTTGAGCGTTAAGTTTATTGTTTTTAAAACGCCAACCCAATTCGAAGTCGTTAAGTTTTTCTGGTTTAGGTGCTCCATTTTCATAATCTGTTCGATTAGGTTCTCGCTGTGCTTTGGCATAGGAAAAATAAATCTTCTGTTTTTGAGAGAGTGTATAAGTCAATCCAGCCTTGGGATTAAAAAATAGAAAGCGATCATCAATACTTAAAGATGCAGGTCCGGAAATTTTTCCTTCAACTGTATATTTTACAGTTCGTAATTGTAAGTCTAGAAAAGCAGTTAAATCTGAACTGAAATTTTTTGTTGCTTTTGCGAAAAAACTTCCCTCTGTTTTGACTCCTTGATTCTCATAAAAACGATGATTTGGTAATGTATCTCCTATGTTTTTTCCCCAAATAAGATTCCCAAAATGATCTCCAATATAACGGCTATACAATCCTCCAAAATTAAACATGGTTTTTTTGGTCTTATAATTAAGGCCTAGTGTTAGTACATAATAATCATTATCTAGCCACTTTTGACTTATATTATCTGTTCTTTCGATTAATATTCCCCCTATTTGGTAAGGAACTAATTGTAAATAATCATATGAGGCATCTGAGCTAAAAAAATTATTATATTCTTCATAAAAGCCACGCCCATGTGTGTAATTCAATCCGATCGAAAAATTCCAAAAAGAATTAATTTTTTCATTCAAATGTAATTGATAATGGTCCTGTCGATAATCATCAACTTGGTTTTCATAAAATCCTCTTAGACCACCTTGTGTATCATAAATTTCACCTGCAGGATTATAAGTTCTGTTTTCAGAAAGCTTAGCCGAATCTATCCCATACCAAGATTGATAAGTCACCTCATGTCCTCCAAAAAAGATTCCTTTAATCAATGTGTTTTCATCTCGAAAAGTAGCTTGAAAAAAATATCCATCTAAATCTGAAGAAGCCCTATCCACGTAGCCATCTGTATTAATTTTTGAAATTCTCCCCGAAAAAGTAAATACATTATTGAGAGTTCCCGAAGAGAATTGAAGTGTATTTTTAATCGTATTAAAACTTCCTAAACTACTTGATAGACTTGCAAATGAATTTGAATGAACTTTATCTGTTTCCAGATTAAGACTAGCTCCAAAAGCAGCTGATCCATTAGAAGAGGTTCCAACCCCACGTTGCAATTGAATTTGTTCAACCGATGAAGCAAAGTCAGGTAGATTGACCCAAAAAGTTCCTTGAGATTCAGCATCATTGAATGGTATGCCGTTTACTGTAACATTTACTCGGCTAGCATCACTCCCCCTTACTCTAATTCCTGTATATCCAATTCCTGATCCTGCATCACTTGTGGTTACTACGGCGGGTAAGAAATTTAATAAAATAGGAATGTCTTGACCTAAGTTACGTGATTGTATTTCCTTTCGATTTATATTTGTATAAGTTACAGGAGTATTTTCATTGGCCCGAATCCCGATGAGTTTAACTTCTTCTAAATTAATCGTAGATAAAGTATCTTTAATGACTTCAATGTCTTTGGTTTGAGCAAAAAGCCAAAGGCTACTTAAAAAAAAAAATAAGTTTAATTGTACTGTTTTCATTCGAATAGTTTTTATTCAAATAAAAGGGGTAATTATTTTAGTTTAAAATAGTAATTCTTGTATTTTCCCTTGGCAGCATTACCCGCCCAGGTTCAATGGGTATGATCTCAGCCGAAAAAACGGCACCCCTTCGAGATTGGCAGCAAATATAATAAAAAAAATTATTCTAAAAAATCCACAAGGGTTTTTATTGGGTGAAAGGTATCTGAGGGTATTTCTATAAAAATCGAATTCCATTCTGCCATCCCACCATTCCAAAGCCCTGGCCATTCAAGAATTTTAATCATAGACCCTTCGGATTCTTTTTTACTTACCATAAAACGCTTTTCATCACGAAAATCATAGAGACGAAATTTTTTACCTTCATAATTGGTAATTCCACATACCATCATTACAGGATTGAAATGACTACTTTTATGTATTGCATTTTGGCCTTCTTTGGAAGTAGAGTCAAGTTCTAATCCTTCAATGATTTGTAAACTTCTTCCGCGATTAGTCGTTTTCCAAAAAGCTCCTCCCCCTTTTGCTCCAGCATTTGGAATCATTCCACAAACTCGAATAGGTCGATTTAAATAATCATATAAAACCAAATAAGAAGAACTAGAGGATTTCTTAAGAGTAAAATTTTCATCAAAAACAGATTTAATAAATTTAACTATTGGATAAAGATCCGTATTTGTAGTTTTTTTACTTAAGTTTTTTAAATGTTTAAAAAGCACTTCTTGAATTAAGATTAGTTTTCCACCCAAAATTTTAAGCCATCTTTCTGCTGAAGCATTATCCTTTGCCATCTTAATATTATCGATATTTTTGATCCACACGCAGTCTGCATCCAATTGATTCAAGTTTTTCAATAAAGCCCCGTGACCCCCTTTTCTAAAAGAAATATCTCCTAAAGAGTTTCTAATCCAGTTATTTTTTGAATCAAAAGAAGGGGTGTCTGTTAATCGATTTTGATAAGAATATTCTATGATAAGTTGTTCGTTTTGATCTTTAGAAATTTCATTTCTAAAATACTTTTCAGCAGAATCGAATAATGCTCGATGTTCTTTTGCTATTGTAAAATGTAAATGAACAGTCGTATTTCTGTTTCCCAGCTTTAAAGCTTCCATCAATTGAGCTTCAAATGCAGTCCAATATTTATCCGAATTATCTGTGAAAAAAGGAATTAATCCCTTTGGTAAATAGGGGTAATTCAATCCTTTCTTTTGAATTATTTTATTTGCAAAGGCGTTAAAAAACTCTTCTTCTGTCTGAAAATTTGGATTTTCATCTAAATAAATCAGTCTTTTAATAATCCCATAAAAAGGGAGTTTTTTTATTTCCTTTATCAGCCTTCTTATTTCATTTCCATGTTCCGATTCTAAATAGTCTGAGAAATTAAAATTAGATTGCCTTTTTGCTTTTAAATATGAAAATAAAGGCATAAACATTCTACTAGCCAGACCAGATGCTGGAACGAACTTTGTCCATTTCAAGGATCCATCTTGATTTTTAAACCGATCAAATGCCTCAGTTTGATCTTTTAAAGAAAGCTGAAATATCCCGTCTTTATTTGAGGCTGGATTAATACCCGAAATAGGACCATTGCCCCCGATTAAATATTCCTGTTGACGTTGAATCAATTCGGTTGATCTTCCCTTGGATTTAATTTGATTCTGATCCTTGGGTGTTATCATGAATTTTTACTTTGAATTGAATCTAAAGTTTTTATAGCTTGTTTCATTCTGTTGTGGTGGTTCCCTTTCAATAAGGTATATGGCAAATCATTTTGATCTAATAATTCTTTAAAATAATTGAACATTGACCTTCGCTCTTTTGGTCGATCGCGTAAATCATCCTCCTCCCATGGTACATCAAAATAAGTTAAGAAATAATGGTCATAATAAAATTCGTCTGCCCAGGTTTTTAACTGTGGATCGCAATAACCTCCAAAATGGGTTTCAGACCAGGCTTTTGTAACCAAAACATTAGTGTCACAGAAAAGAAATTTTTTTGCTTTTAAAAGTCCTTTGTTTTCATTCCCAATTTGACCTTCTGCTATAATGAGTAAATCTTTTAAAGAGCAAACCTCTTGGCGTTGGTTCCATTTTGACTGTAAATAATCACGCGCAAATTCAGGAATCCATTCTGTTTTATAATGTAATGCTAAAGCTTTAGCGATAGTAGTCTTTCCTGTCGATTCAGGTCCGTATAAAACGATTCTTAAGCAATTTGTTTCGAGTTGTTGTAACTTTTTTTCCATTCTAAATAACCAAAGATAGCAATTATGGTAAAGATAATATACTGGATGCTTGTAAGTCCCATTCCTTTGTATAGATAAAGAGGAATAGAAATGATATCCCCAATAATCCAAAAAATCCAATGTTCTATTTTTTTTCTTGCCATGAGCCACATTCCAACAAAAAATATAGCAGTTGTAAAACTATCTACGGGAGCGGTCCAATCGTTCCATTTATCAAAATGGAGATAAATACCTATAACAATAATTATAGCTGTAATAAAAAGAAATAAACTCCATTTTTTTTCCTCTAAAGAAATTTTTTTTATTGGATGTTTGATTTTTTTTTCTCTTTTTTGTGTCCAAAAATACCACCCATATACACTCATCATAAAATAATAGACATTAATTAAAAAATCACCTACCAGTCCGGCAATAAGTAATAAATAAACATAAATTGCCGTAGAAATCATTCCAGTGGGATAAACCAAAACATTACTTTTTTTGGCATACCATACGCTTAAAACTCCAAGAATAACAGCAGTGCATTCAAGAGATATATCTAGATTTGAATGGCTGGAATATGGACCAATAAAAAATTCAAAAATTGGGTTTATAATCGCTTCGATCACCTTTTACTAATTTAAGTTGTAAAATTACTGCCTCCTCTTGCTCAAAGGTAGCTTTAATTTGAGGAATTAAGAAAGTCATTAAAGCATCGTATTCTCCATAAATTTGAGTACTCAAGGGGTTTTCTAAAATATTAAATTCAGAACCTCTAAGTGATTTTATAAAATCTTTTATAGTTGGTATAAAGTCTTCTTTTAATGGAATTAAGGTAAGTTCAACAGAAAGTTTCATATATTATATAGGTGTTGAAAGCGTTAAACAATAATTATTAAAATATCTAAAATGAAGTGTATATTTATATTCTTTTTTTTGGTGAAAAATACTCCCAATAACTTCTTTATCTCCGTCTTCAAAAGGATATATTAAAATTTGTTTTTTAAAATCAATACCAGGAGTTCCAAAAATTTTGTACAGGGCCTCTTTTGCTGTCCAAATTTGTGTAAGAAAATGTATATCAGTTGCTTTTTTTAAATCACTGGATTCATCTGAGCTTAAAAAGCGTTGTGAAATTTTTTTAATTTTTTCATGATACTGCTCCAAATCAATGCCAACAGAATTACTTGAAAGTGCAACTGCTGCAATATTTTTGATATGGGTAATCGAAATGAAACGTCCGTCAATTAAATAGGGTTTTCCGTTTGGATTGTATTGAAGCGTTAAGGGTTGTACATCAATAATTTTAAGTAATTGTCTGATTGCTAGATATCCTTTTCGATGTACACTGCTTTTTCGTTTAGAAAGTCGCTCCAAAGCAATTTTTGATAACACTAAACCTTCTTGTAAAGCATGTTCCGATTCTGAAACTTCCCAAAGTAGAATTTGTATATTATCCGCTATGGTCTCTCTATAGCTTAAAGGCATTATATATTAGTTAAAAAATTGTAATTTCACAATCTTAAACAAATATACAATTATGTCAACAAAAAATAGACAGCTTCTTCCATTCAAAGTAAAGGATATTGCCCTTGCTGAATGGGGTAGGAAAGAAATTTTATTAGCTGAAAAAGAAATGCCAGGCTTAATGACTTTGCGAAAAGAATATGGCCCTACTCAGCCTTTAAAAGGAGCTAGAATAGCAGGGTGCTTACATATGACTATTCAAACTGCTGTTCTTATAGAGACTTTAGTTGCCTTGGGCGCAGACGTTACATGGAGTTCTTGTAATATTTTTTCTACTCAAGATCACGCTGCTGCTGCAATTGCTGCTGCTGGAATTCCTGTATATGCATGGAAAGGAATGAATGAAGAAGAATTTGACTGGTGTATTGAACAAACATTACTTTTTGGTGAAGATAAAAAGCCCTTAAACTTGATTTTAGATGATGGAGGAGATTTGACCAATATGGTTTTGGATCGTTTTCCTGAATTAGTTGGAGGGATTAATGGTCTCTCTGAAGAAACCACTACTGGAGTTCACCGTTTGTATGAAAGAATGAAAAATGGAACTCTCCCTATGCCTGCAATTAATGTAAATGACTCTGTAACCAAATCTAAATTTGATAACAAATACGGATGTAGAGAAAGTGCAGTTGATGCAATTCGTCGTGCTACAGATTTAATGCTGGCTGGAAAACGTGTTATTGTTTGTGGCTATGGTGATGTAGGTAAAGGAACTGCAGCTTCCTTTAGTGGAGCTGGAGCTATTGTAACCGTAACTGAAATTGATCCTATTTGTGCTTTACAAGCTGCCATGGACGGGTTTGAAGTTAAAAAACTATCGTCAGTAATTAGAAATGCTGATATAGTTTGTACCGCAACTGGTAATAAAGACATCTTAAAAAAAGAATCTTTTCTAGCGTTAAAAGACAAAGCTATTGTTTGTAATATTGGTCATTTTGATAATGAAATTGATATGGCCTGGTTAAATGATAACTATGGAGATTCTAAATCTGAGATCAAACCTCAAGTAGATTTATACACTCTAGAGAATGATAAACAAATTATTGTTCTGGCGGAGGGTCGTTTGGTAAATTTAGGGTGTGCCACAGGCCATCCCAGTTTTGTGATGAGCAATTCATTTACCAATCAAACTTTAGCTCAATTAGAACTTTGGTTAAACCCTGAGATCTATGAGAATAAAGTTTATATGCTGCCTAAGCATTTAGATGAAAAAGTAGCTGCTTTACATTTAGATCATTTGGGTGTAGAATTAGAAAGTTTATCTGAGGATCAAGCTAATTACATTGGTGTAACTGTAAAAGGCCCCTTTAAGCCAGAATATTATCGATACTAAATTTAAAATTGTTTGTTCAACAAAAAATCCTGCAAAATGGCAGGATTTTTTGTTGAACAAACTTAATTAGTTACGCTTCGAAAGGTACTATAGAAACGAATGACTTGTTATTTTTCTTTTTTGTGAATCTCACAAGACCGTCTACCCTAGCGTGAAGTGAATGATCTTTTGCAAGATATACATTTTCTCCAGGATTATGAACCGTTCCTCGTTGACGAATAATTATGTTACCAGCTCGAGCAGCCTGTCCACCAAAAATTTTAACACCTAATCGTTTAGATTCTGATTCTCTTCCATTTTTAGAACTTCCTACTCCTTTTTTGTGTGCCATAATACAATGGTTTTAAAATTTTTATTTAGATAATATTACTATCAATTCTGCCTTTTTCATTCCAGAAATTCCTTCAATACCTTTTCTTTTTGCTTCTACTTTAAGTTCAGCAACTGTCATTTTACTATAATCGAAAGAGGTTACTTTCTTAGGAGCAGCTTTCTTGATTGGTGTCTTTTTAACAATAAGATCAGTTTTAACTTTAGGAGTTGTTGCAGGTTTTTCAACGGGCTTCTTTTTTGCTGTTTCTGTTTTTATCTTAGCACCGGTAGCTTGAATACTTTCAATTACCAACTCTGTTAAAGCTTGACGATGACCGTTTTTAACACGGTATCCTTTTCTTCTTTTCTTCTTAAAAACGATCACTTTGTCACCTTTAAGATGACACACTACTTTTGCTTCTACTGAAGCTCCAGTTATAGCCGGGGCGCCTACTCTGACTTTTTTTCCGTCATCTAACAGATATACTTTATCAAAAGAAACTTTTTCTCCTTCTTGGTCTGTTAGGCGATGTACAAAAAGCTTTTGGTCTTTTGCAACTTTAAATTGCTGCCCTGCTATTTCTACAATTGCGTACATTTATGTTTATTTTAATGGAGGGCAAATATACATTTTTTTTATTGTTATTGCTTGTCCAGTGAATACTTTCCAGAGCGTGAAAAACAAAGAAATATAAAAATCAGTAAAAAGAGTAAAGCTTTCTCTTTCTTTGCAAAAAAATCTCCCGCATGAGCAACAAACATATTTTAAGAAGCAATCACTGAAAACCAACGAGTTTTCGATCCTAAAGCAATAAAAATAGGTGTAATAAATTCTGCGAAAGCACAGAGAATTAATGATGCTGTTGACCGAATTCCAATAGGATCTCCAAAGCTAAAATCTCCTGTTAAAATTTTAATTAATTTTCCATAACCATGAAAAAAAATTGAGGCGCTAGTGCCAATTCGTAGAAATAATAATCCTAAGTTTTAAACTTTTTTTATTAATAATGATAGATCTTTAAAATTAAAGAAAATAATCATTTTTTAATGTAAGAGCAAACAGTATTTTCAATCCCGGTTTTAAAATCTGTTTGAGGCGTCCAACCCAAGTCCTTTTTGATTTTAGACGCATCAATAGCATATCGAAAATCATGTCCTAAGCGATCTTGAACAAAAGTGATCAGATCTAAAGAGTGACCTTCTGCTCTTCCCAAAAACTTGTCGGTTTCTGCAATTAAAACTTTTACCATCTCAATGTTTTGAACTTCATTATTGCCCCCTATAAGATAGGTTTCTCCAATCTTCCCATTATGTAAAATAATATCAATGGCTTCAATATGATCTTCAACGTATAACCAGTCACGAATATTTTCTCCTTTTCCATAAACAGGTAAAGGTTTGTTTTCTAAAATATTTTTGATAAATAAAGGAATGAGTTTTTCAGGATATTGAGCGGGACCATAATTATTGGAGCAGTTGGAGAGTAATACAGGTAAATCATACGTATGGAAATAAGCCCGTATAAAATGATCCGATGCCGCTTTAGAAGCTGAATAGGGTGATCTTGGATCGTAAGCTGTTTCTTCTGTAAAAGCTCCTTCTTTTACTAAACTACCAAAAACCTCATCGGTTGAAATATGATAAAAACGTTTATTTGCCATATCATCTTTCCAATGATTTCTTGAAGCTTCCAATAGATTAAGAGTTCCCATTACATTGGTTTGTGCAAATCCCAGAGGGTTTTTTATGGAATTATCAACATGAGATTCAGCTGCTAAATGCACCACAGCATCAAATTGATAATTTTCAAATAAAGATTTAATGAAAGCTGCATCTGTGATATCTCCTTTTACAAAAGTATAATTCGTTGCATTTGCAATATCAGCTATATTATCCAAATTTCCAGCATAGGTGAGGGCATCTAGATTTACTATATGCGTCTTTGGATATTTGATGACCATCTTTCGTACGACATGAGAGCCAATAAACCCAGATCCTCCAGTTATTAAAATTGTTTTAAAGGCTTCCATCGCTTTTTAAAATTTGAATACATTTTTTTAAACTTTCTTGCCACGTTGGAATCTCAATCCCTATTTCTTTTTCTATACGTTGCGTATCCAATATACTGTATTTTGGGCGTTTTGCTAAAGTTGGATAGTCTGAAGTTGGAATTCCTTTAACTTTAGTACTATACTCCACTTCAATAATAATAGCTTCTGCAAACTCTCTCCAGCTACACACCCCTTGGTTGGCAAAATGTAAAATTGGAAAAGTATACATTGTCTTGCTAGAAATAAGTTTTAAAACGGTTCTTGCCAAATCGATTCCATACGTAGGTCTTCCCCATTGATCATCAACTACATTTAGTTCAGGTTTTTCTTTTGCTAAACGAGCTATAGTTTTTACAAAGTTTTTAGCATATGGACTAAAGAGCCAAGAAGTTCTGATCGTAACATTCTTACAACTCCCTTTTAAAAGGAGTATTTCCCCTTCTAATTTTGACTTCCCATAAACACTTATTGGTTTTATAATTGATTCTTCGTGATAAGGTTCAGAAGAGTTTCCTTCAAAAACATAATCTGTAGAAAAATGAATAATAGAAAGGTTTTTATTCTCGGCAAAGTCAATTAGATTCTGAAGTCCTTCAGTGTTGATTTTAAAGGCGCTCTCTTGTTCGTTTTCCGCCTTATCAACACTAGTGTAAGCTGCGCAATTGATAATACCATCAAAAGGATTTTTGCTGAAAAAATTTACAATGGTTTCCGATCGTGTGATGTCTACTTCATTTCGCGTAGCAAAAAATAAATTTATCTCAAAAAATTCATTGACAACCGCTTGAAAGCATTGTCCCAATTGACCTGACCTACCTGTTACTAAATAACTAGTCATAGAGATCTATATTATAATCAAAAAGATTTGCCTCTGCTAGCGTAGGATGCTTTTTGTCTTTTTCAGATTGAATCCATTTTGACTCCGGTATTTGCCAATCAATTCCAAGAGAAAGGTCGTTTGGAGTGATACTTCCTTCACTCGCAAAACTGTAAAATTGATCTACTTTATAAATAAAAATAGAGGTCTCACTCAAGGTGATATATCCATGGGCAAAACCCCTTGGAATAAAAAGTTGTAATTGATTTTCTGCGCTTAATTCACAACTAAAATGTTGTCCGAAGGTAGGAGATCCTTTTCGTATGTCAACCACGACATCCAATACGCTTCCCTGTAATACTTGGACTAATTTCGTTTGACTGAAGGTTGGTAATTGATAATGTAGGCCTCTTAAAACTCCTTTTTTGGAATGAGTAAGATTGTCTTGACAGAATGCTGTTTTTCTTCCTAAAACTTTTTCAACCTCTCTTTCATTAAAACTTTCCATAAAAGAACCCCGTTCATCTATATGAAGGTTAGGCTTTAAAATAAAAACCTCCTTGAAAGGAGTAGTTTTAATATTCATAATAGATCGTTTAATTGAAGTTTAAAGTTATGATTTATCTCTGTATTTTTTAATTAAATAGTTTCCGTATTCTGTTTGTTTCATTTTTTCTGTACATTTCAAAAGTTGATCTTTTGTAATAAATCCTTTTTCAAAAGCTATTTCTTCTAAACACCCTACTTTAAGACCTTGTCTTTTTTCAATAGTCTGAATAAATTGTCCCGCTTCTAATAAAGATTCATGGGTTCCTGTATCCAACCAGGCGAAGCCTCTTCCCAATACTTCAACTTGTAGATTTCCGTCTTCCAAAAACTTTTGATTTACAGCTGTTATTTCCAGTTCACCACGTTTTGAAGGTTTGATTTGTTTTGCAATTTCAATGACTGAATTAGGATAAAAGTATAAACCAACAACCGCTTCATTGCTTTTTGGATTTTCAGGTTTTTCTTCAATAGAGATAGCTTTGCCTTGATTATCATATTCTATAACACCGTAACGTTCGGGATCATTGACAGTATATCCAAAAATGGTAGCCTTATTTCCTAATGTTGTTCTCTTTTTTACTGCTTCTAGCTGTTCTGAAAAATCAACGCCATAAAAAATGTTATCGCCTAATATAAAGCAAACCGCTTCCTCTCTAATAAATTCTTCTCCCAAAATAAAAGCTTCTGCCAAACCATTCGGTTTTTGCTGTTCTTTATATTGTATGCTAATTCCCCATTGACTTCCGTCACCTAAAAGGCGCTCGTATTGCCCTAAATCTTCTGGAGTACTAAGTAATAAAACCTCTCGGATCCCCGCTTCCATAAGAATAGATAAGGGATAATAAACCATGGGCTTATCATAAACAGGTAATAACTGCTTAGAAACGCCAAGTGTAACTGGAAAAAGTCTGGATCCTGTACCGCCGGCAAGGAGGATGGCTTTCATGTGTTAATTTTTTTTAAAGATAATAAGGTTTTCTCTTTAAAATTAATAATTATTAATTTTGACTACAGTCCGTAGTTATTTCAAAACTACTCTTTGTTAAGCCCTGTATTTATTGACTATTTATGTTAAATAACACAAAAAATAATGTATATTTAAATGTAAATTTTTAGCAAATTTATGTTAGAATATAATATTTAAAATGTTAAATGAAATTTGAAGTTAGTTATAATATTCACAAATCATGTGAAAATTACACAATAAAAAATGGGTTATTACAACGATACAATAGTTACTAACGGTAGAGATCAGGGGGTATTACTCACTCAGATCTCTAACTATATAAAACATGCACCTCTAAGAAGACTTAAAAGAAGTGGCTCACTTGGTCTGTCCAATAATTCTATCAGGAATCTAAAACGCTTTTATGATTTAATTCAGAAATTTGAATCTGATTTTGGTCAACCGATCATGTTAGATGGAATAGATCACATGTTAGTTAATACGTTTAAAGAATGGCTTTTATCTAAAAAGGAATACTCTTTAAATAATGCAGGGCTTCAATTAAAGCTTCTAAAAATGATTTGCAAAGAGGCTGAAAGAATGAGTATTAATGTAAATCCATATACCAGACACATAGAATCATTTACTCAAAAAAGTAAAGATCGTGTTTTACAAACCATATCATTTGAAGAAATAAAACAAATAAAGGCACTTAGAGATTTACCTTCCACTCTTGAAAATGCAAGAAAATGGATGCTTATTGGGCTTTATATAGGCCAGAGGGTTTCTGATCTTTTGGCACTTAAACCATCACAGCTCAGGTTTATAGAAAACGGCGTTTACATAGACATTGATCAGCAAAAAACCGATAAATATTTGACTGTTGGAGTGGTAGATAAAGAAGTCATTCAAATTTTAAAAAAGAATTTCCCATACTCAATTTCCGCTCAATTGTTTAACAGGCAAATAAAGCAAATTTGCCAAATAGCGGGTATTTATGAAATGGTGAGTGGTTACAAATTATGTATTAAGACCAAAAGAAAAAGATTAGGCACACACCCAAAATATAGTCTTATTTCTTCTCATGATTTGAGACGTTCTTTTGCAACCAATTATTTTGGAAAAATTGAAACCCCAATACTTATGCAAATTACAGGGCATTCAAAAGAAAGTGCTTTTTTAAGCTACATTGGAACACAGGTAAATAAGGATACTTACGCAGATGCTTTTATGAAAGTAGCGGCTACTTTGTAGGGTCTGGCTCTTCGCTAAATAATTCTTTGTCACGATGTTTAATTTTTTCAAGGGTAATGTCGTCTCTAACAGGTTTGGATTTTGGTAAAATATAGTTAGAGATAATCTGAACGAGCTTTATTCTTTCAGACATTGATAGTTCTTTTTGGTGAATAATTAAATCATCAAGTACTCCCTCATAAAGTATTTCCATTTTTTCTTTAATATTGGGGTCTAATAATTTTGAGGGACCGCGCTTACTTTTTTGACCTGCGGCTTTTGCTGTTTCTGGATTAAATGGCATTCTGCAAATTTACACCAAAGGTGTAACAGTCTAAAAATCAATTACACTAAACTTTTTAACAATTTTTCCTAACAAACCTTTAAAAGATGGTATTTATTAAGAATTGAATATCCCTTCCAGCTTTTCTAAAAGATTATTTCTGTCAAACTCTTTTTCGTAGTAAGCCCTTCCATTATTTCCAATTTCACTGCGCTTAGATTTATCCAAAGCCGTTAATTCTTTTATACCCTCACTTAATTTAAGCGAATCTTCTGCAGGTGAAGTTACGCCGCACTTAGCGTCATTAACTATTTTAGCTCCCTCTCCATCAATAGAAGCAATTATAGGTTTTCCACACGCTAAATAAGATTGAATTTTAGCAGGTATTGTGAGTGAGAAGATCTTCTCTTTTTTAAGAGATACCAACAGGGCATCTGCGTGTGAAAAGAATTTAGGCATTTCAGTTGGAGGAAAAGATCCCAAAAAATTAAAATGTGACTCCAACCCTTTTTCTTTTATTAGACTTAAGGCAGTTTCTTTATACCTTCCATCTCCTAAAACAATCACCTTAACAGGAAGCTCTTTAATATTATTAATAGCCTCTATGATTGTTGTAAAACTTTGTGCCTCTCCAATATTTCCAGCAAAAACAATATTAAATAATTCCTTTTGAAAAAACTCTTGATATTCCTTGACTTCTTTCAATGGTTTATAGAAATCTTCAGTGGGGTTAGGATAAAATATAATTTTATCATTTGGAATTCCCTGATTTAAAATATACTCTCTAAAACCATCAGACTGGATTAAAACTTTTTTTGATTGATTATAAATCCATTTAGTAAGTGAATTAAAAAATCCTAAAATGAATTTGTTTTTAATACCCCCAGCGGCAGCTAAACTTTCAGGCCAGAGATCTTGAACCCAAAAATAAATAGGTGCTTTTAAACGCATTTTAGAAAAAATTGCAGGTATTCCTACGGTAACAGGTGATGTTTGATAAACAAAAATGACATCAAAGGGGCTTTTTATTTTTCTAACTTTTAAAGTGGCTAAAAACGCAAATGAAATATAATTTAAAAATAATCTAAATGCACCTCCATTTCTCCTTGAAAATAAATTAGCTCTATAGACAGGGATATCATTTATAGTTTCAAAATCATCACTTTTCCAACCATAGCCATTAAAAAAATGAGTTTTTGAATAGTTTGGCTTGCCAGTAAGCACAGTAATTTCATGACCTCTTTTTTTTAAAGAAAAAATAAGGTCATTTATTTTAAAATTTTCTGGGTAAAAATATTGAGAAACAACCAGAATATTCATAGCTCTAAAACGTCTTAGTAACAGTATCTTTTTTCCAAACAGTTCTATTTACATAATCAATATAACTTAGAATAATACGAGTTACTTTAATTGATACATTCTCAACATCATAATCTTTTATGATATTAGAAGTAAATCTTTTGTTCTGACTTACCATTACATTAATGGACTCAAGGACTCTTTCTTTTTCTAATCCAGACATGATTAAAGTCCCTTCATCCATGCCCTCTGGTCTTTCATGAGCTTTCCTTATCATAATAGCTGGAAAACCTAAAATTGAAGATTCTTCTGTAATAGTTCCACTATCACTAATGACACATTTAGACTCTTGTTGTAATTTTATATAATCGAAAAAGCCCATTGGTTTCATAAAGTTGATCAAAGGATTGACTTTTAATCCCCCGTCGAACTGTTCAATTCTATTTTTTGTTCTTGGATGTGTACTGACTATTACCGGAAGTTGGTGCTTTTCAGCAACAGCATTTAATGAATGTAGTAAGTTTTCTAGATTATTTTTATAATCTACGTTCTCTTCTCTATGAATAGAAACAATAAAATAATTTTCTTTTTTTAATTCTAAATTTTTTAACACCTGACTTTCTGATATTTCAGATTTATAAAAATTTAAAATTTCTTTCATGCAAGATCCAGTTTTAATAATCGTCTCAGGTCTTATCCCTTCACTAATTAAATAACCTCTAGCTTGCTCTGTAAGTGGCATGTTAATATCACTTAAATGATCTACTATTTTCCTGTTTAACTCCTCAGGAACTCTCTGGTCAAAACATCTATTTCCAGCTTCCATATGAAATATAGGAACCTGTCTTTTTTTTGCCGAAATTACTGAGAGACAAGAATTGGTGTCTCCGTATAGCAATACGGCGTCTGGTTGGACTTCTTCAATAATTTTATCTGATTTAGAAATAATATTAGCAATAGTTTCAGCAGTAGTATCCCCAACACAATTAAGAAAATGATTTGGCTTTTTAACTCTTAGATCATTAAAAAATATTTCATTTAACTCATAATCATAATTTTGACCTGTATGAACTAATATATGTTCTACATTTTCTTCTAACTCAGCAATAACTCTGCTTAGCTTTATGATTTCAGGTCTAGTCCCTAATATGGTCATTACTTTTGTTGCCATCTCTATATAGTTTTATACAAGTCTATGAAGTTCATATAGTCTTTTTTTAACTCAAAAATCAATTCATCCCAACTAGGCGGATGTAGACCGATCTCTTTTTCTAATTTTGAAGCATCTAATGTTTTATTGGATATTACAGTTTTGTCTTCATTAATAATTAATCCAAGATCAAAGTTATCGTTAATTAAATGTAGCAATTCAAATTTACTAATTGGTTTGGATGCTACATTATAAATACCATTTAAATTCTTATGGTTTTCAATAATTTCAGCTACTAGTCTCGCCATGTAAACTGTTGTCACACCCGAATATAAAGCTTTTGAGAAACCCTTAATTTCTTTCTCTTTATTATTTATTATCCATTCAAAAAGTTCGGTTTTATTATACAGTTCAGGACCAATCATTGAGGATCTAATCGTTAATGAACTTTTAGAATTAATCTCTCCCAAACCTTTTGTTTTACCGTAATAATCCAAAGCATCAGGGGTCGTGTCTTCTATATAACTTCCCTCACTACCTGAAAAAACGCAATCCGTACTAAAATGAATTAATCTTTTTTTGAAAGTTACAGCCCAATTTGATAATTGATGAGGGAAAAAAGAGTTTAAATAAATCGTATCGGATATATTTTTTGTACTTCCTCTTCTAATGGTTACTCCAATAGCATTAATAATTACATCTGGATTAACTTTAATCAAAAAGTCAAGGATGTTGTCCTTTAAAAAATCATTGAAAAACACTTTTGACTTTGATGAGACGCTTTTTAAAGTCAAATCTCTTTTTTCTCTTATAGAAATTACAATTTCATGGTTTTGAGAACTTAAAACTTGAGTCATCTTGTGTCCAATCATTCCATCACCACCAAGAATTAAGATTTTCATTATTTATAGCCTATAGTTCCCAATAAATTTTTTAATTCTTGAATGCTAAGTCTATTCGTGTTAAAAGAATTGTATTCTTCCAAGACGGCTTTTGAATCAATACCTTCAGAAAAATATTTATTATAATTCAAGTCTCTATTATCTGCAGATACTTTATAATAATCTCCTAAATCTTCACTAACCATCCTTTCTTCAACGCTAAGTAATGTTTCATGCATTTTCTCAGCATGTCTAATTCCAATGTTTTCAATGATTACATCAGAATTATAAATCTCTTTCATAGCAATTGCTAAATCTCCTATGGTACTTGCTGGTGACTTTTGGACAAAAATATCACCGCTTTGACCGTTATTAAAAGCAAATAAAACTAGTTCAACAGCATGATCTAATGTCATCATGAATCTAGTCATATTTGGCTCAGTAACTGTGATGTTTTTACCGTTAATAATCTGATCATAAAAATGAGGAATTACTGAACCTCTGGAGGCCATCACATTTCCATAACGTGTCCCGGTTATAATGGTATTTTTTGAGTTTCTAGACTTTGCAACAAAAACTTTTTCCATCATTGCTTTTGACACTCCCATTGCATTTATGGGATATACCGCTTTATCTGTACTCAGGCAAACTAATTTTTTGACCTCATTAGAAATGGCTGCATTTAAAACATTCTCTGTTCCTAAAACATTTGTTTTAACTGCTTCAATTGGATAAAATTCACAAGAAGGAACTTGTTTCAATGCAGCAGCATGAAAAACATAATCTACATTGAACATAGCCTGATGGATACTTCCGTAATCTCTTACATCTCCTATGTAGAACTTAATCTTGGGATTATTGTAAGCAACTCTCATATCGTGTTGCTTTTTTTCATCCCTAGAAAAAATTCTAATCTCTTTTATTTCTGAATCTAAAAACCTATCCAAAACAGCATTCCCAAAAGAACCTGTACCACCAGTAATTAGAAGTATTTTATTTTTAACCATATTAACTAATTATAAACTCTATAAAGTTATCTAATTTATTTTCAACTAAAACCTTTGTTTTCGGTAAATCATCTGTATTAATAGCATTTAAAATTGCATTGGATATACTTTCTGTTGAATAAGGGTCAAAAGTTAGAGAAGGTTTAATTATTTCATGAACATATGGCAAATCACTAGCAATAACTTTACAGCCATAATTTGCAGCTTCAATTAATGGTAGACCAAAGCTCTCGACTAGTGATGGATAAATTGCAAACTCACTAGAATTATACAATTCATTAACACCATCTCTACTTATAGTTCCATGAAAATCAACCTTTAGGTTATTTGGATATTTTTTTTTAAATAATTCCTCTTTATTTAGAGTAAGGTGCAATTTCATTTCTTTAACAGTTTTATTTGCTGCTATAATAAAAGCCTTTATTAACCTAATATGATTCTTATGAGAAACACCACTAGATACGTAAACAAAGTTATTTGTGATTTTATTAATCTTGTTTAATTCAAACTCATCTTTAAGGATAGGGTATATTGAAACCTGATCTGAATTAATATTTAAACTCTCTTGAAATAATTTTTTAATAAGTGTTGTCTGAACCACCCAATTATAATCTTTTTGATTATAATGTTTTATGTAATTAAACTTAAAAAAATTAATTAGTCGATTTTTTAAGCTAATCTCATGATGGAAGGGATTTAGAAATAAATTATTATGAAAAAAAATAGAGGTTTTAACTGAAGTGTGAATGGGTGGGGGGATATTAGATAAGCATAAAATAGATGAAAATCTATTTAAGTTTTTTAAGTAGAAATCTTTTCTGTTTATATGAGAGGCATTAATTGAGGTGTAATCATTGGTGTTTATTTTTTCAATCCATTTAGATTTCAATCTACTATCCAATATAAAATGATATTCAATATTGGCATTTAATATTTTTTCAACAAACAATTCTAAAATTGTCTTACCTCCAAAAGAATTAATATAAATAGCATCAACTAATATCATTTATAATTTGCTTTAATCGTTCCGTATAAGTATGATTGAATGTTTTTTTATATGATGCATCCAAAATATTGTGCCTTTCAATTTCATTACTTAAATAATATTCACACAATAATTTAAGTTCTTTAAGAGAATTAAAAACTACAATCTCCTTTCCTATATTATAATAATCTTCTATGCCAATAGCATACTTTGTAATTTGAAAGCCATAATTCGATGGTATTTCAAAGTTTCTTGCTTTAATTTGTTCGTCTGATTTATTATAAGTCAAAATTTTAATACCTCTCAAAAATTTTAAGAAAAATTTTAATGAAGTTTTAAATCTAAATTTTAAGAAATAAATCCAAGATTTCTTTAAAACTCTAAATAAAAATCCTAGATAGTTAAAACTAGTTGGAATACTGTTCGATAAATTTAAATTTATCTTAGATTTCAACATTACTTCATTCATTTCATTAATAGAAATAGATTTATTCCATCCTTTACCAAAAACAGAAACTTTAAAGCCATTACTTTTTAAATATTCAATAACATATTCCCTATTAATACTGTATGCTCCTACAAAAGAAATATCATATAAATAATCAACTTTTTCTGGAACAGGAATTATACTAAGGGCAGCCCATTGGGAAAGCAAGACATTTTCATAACCTTTTAATTTATATTCATTCAATTTAAATTTATCCGTAGTTATTATAAAAGTAAAATATGGTGCATATTTTAATGAAAAGTCGTAAAATCTCCATTGGTCATCGCCAAACCAATTTACTGTTACATAATTTTCTTTCAAAAAACTCAACAAACTATTTGGGAATTCAGTTTTAATTAAATTAAAGAATATTATGTCATATTTATTTTTGACGAGATGATTTTTTATTTCAAATTCAACATCAATTAAATTATCAATTGGAAAAAAATAAGCGTCAACATCATCAATTTTAGACATGGAATTCACAAAAATATCAGAATCTAAACCGATCGCTTCTTTTGGATTTCCATAAGCATATTGAAAACCGATAAATAAAGTACTTATCATATTTCAATATTTTTTATTATAGTTGAAATGAAGTTGTCAATACTAAATTGTTTTATTGATTCCGAATTGAGAAAATGATCAATATTTTCAAGATACTCACTATAAGTTTCATCTGTCATATTCTGTAAATATTCACAAAGGGATTCAACTGAATTAAATTTATTATAATCAATAAAACAATTCTCAGGCAGATAATCTAATGTATTTGGTGGGCCTAAATAAACAGGCAAAACATTGCTGCAAAAACAATCAAATATTTTTTCAGTAATATATCCAGGATAATTTTTTGCATTTTCAAAACATATTGAAAATTTATATTTACCTAAATGCTTTGTTTTGTTTTCAATCAAACCTTTGTAAATTTTATTTCTAAATTTTAAGTTTAATTTTAATGAAATGAAATTTAAATACTTGTTTTTAAATATAATCCTATTCCAATTCGGGCCATATAGACTTAATAAATTTGGTTTTACTTCTTTAAACCATTTTATAACTTCTCTTCTTTTAGAATATAATTCGTTAGGGTGGTTTGAAATTTTATTACCCGCCACCAAACAACAAAAAGAAGTTTTTGCTTCTATTTTTTCTTTAGTTAAATTATGAGGAAAATTTATTTTAAAAAAAAATGTGTTGTCTACAAGTTCATCATTCCAAGTAAATATTTTTTTAAAAAAAACATAATTCTTCTTGTCCCAGTTTCTTTTCAATATAACTTCAGACTCCCATATTATAAGATAGGAATTTGAATTTTCAAAATTATGATTGTTTGGTATGTCTGAATATATTACGAAATCTGAACTGCTTAGGGGATTTAAATCTTGAGTAGCTAAATCAAAACCAAGTTTTAAAAATTTTTCTTTAAGTAAAATACCTGGCATAAGACAATTATCCCTATTTAACTTTTTATTATTTAAATTAAATATTTCGTTACCTAAATAGACCTTGTTTTCTACAAAAAAAGTAGCCTTCCTAATCATTTTATAGCTTGAGTAATTTTGAGCTTAAATAATGTAGTTCATCCGTTAAATCCAAATGACTATTTCCAACAAAGAAACCGTCAGTATGAATTTTCTTAGAATTAGGTAAATTTCCAATGATTTCGTAATCAAAAAATTTAAGTGCTGGATTTTGGGTAAAATCTCCGGTAACTATAGGCCTACATTCAATCTTTGATTGTGTTAATAGTTGGATTATTTCAGCTCTTTTTATCTTGTCATCTATAACTAATGAAAATCCAAACCAGGAACTTTCACCTGTTTCTTGTTGAATTATAAATCTATTATTGCCTTTAAATAATTGATGAAATAAATCCGCATTTCTTCTCCTTTGATTTATGAAATCTGGAAGCTTTTTTAATTGTTCAATCCCAATGGCTCCACTCATCTCGAGTGGTCTAACATTATACCCTGGCAATACAAACTTAAAAGACTCTTCAAACCAATCTTCAGATTTATTTAAAACGTGATTTTTTTTAGGTAAATTTCTTGTCCACCCGTGAGCCCTTAAGCATAATAAAATATGATACAGTTCCTCATCATCTGTAACAACTACACCGCCTTCCATAGTTGCTATATGATGGGAAAAAAATGAACTAAAAGTTCCCATAAGACCAAATGTTCCTGTATGTTTACCATTATACTTTGATCCCATTGACTCACAATTATCCTCAATTATAATTATGTTTCTACCGGCTATTATTTTAAATATTTGATTAAAATCATTAGGATTTCCAAGAAGATTAACAGCCATAATAGCTTTTGTATTATCATTAACTGCCTTATTAAGTTCAGTTAAGTCATAATTTAAGGTGTTAAGATCTATATCAACAAACTTAAGTTTCAAACCATATTGTTGTAAAGGAAAATAAGTTGTGGACCAAGAAACTGTTGGGACTATAATTTCATCACCTCTTTGTAAATATGGGTTTTTTGAATAAAAAAGAGCAGCTACCATTAGTAAGTTAGCTGTAGATCCGGAACTACACATTACAGCATATTTAGATTCAAAAAAGTCAGCAAAATCTTTTTCAAATTTCTCAACCTTTGGCCCCATTGAATAAAGGTCTGATTCGATAACCTCATGAATCGCATTTATCTCTTTATGATCCCAGGTAGAAGTAGCTAATTTATATTCCATATTGTTCTAAATAAAATTCATAAGTTTTTTTCAAACCCTGCTCAAGGGAATGTTTAGGTTTCCAACCAAGTTTTTTTTGTTTTTCAATTGAGCATAATTTTCTTCGCATCCCAGTTGGCTTTTCCAAATCAAATTCAAATGAGCCTTTAAATTCAACAACTTTTGAAATTTCTTTGTAATATTCTAATATTGACAAGTCTTTACCAATTCCCACGTTAGTATAACTCTCTAATAGATTGTAATTATCAAGAGACCAGTATATAAAATCTGCGAAGTCCTCAGCATACATAAATTCTCTTCTTGCGGTTCCATCTCCCCAAATAATTGGAGAAATATCAGAGAACTTTGCTTCATGAATCTTTCTTATTACTCCAGGAATCATATGAGATTTTTTAGGATCAAATTTGTCCCACTTTCCAAATAAATTACAGGGAATTATCGTTTTGTAATTAAACATATGCTCTTTTCCAGCAAATTCACACAATTTTGCAATTGCAATTTTTGCAATCGCATAACCTTCATTTGTTTTTTCTAGTGGTCCATTTAAAATATCTTTTTCTTCAAGTTCAAGATCATTTCCAGCAGGATACATACACGAACTGCCAAGATTTATTAACTTTTCAATTTTATTTTCTATGGCACATTCCACAATATTTAAACCCATTTCCAGGTTTACACTTAAAAATGAATATGGCTTTAAAATATTTGCTTGTATACCGCCAACTAAACCCGCACAATGTATTATAACATTTGGTTTTTTGTCTTTAATAAATTGGTTTAAAAGAACTTTATCTAATAGATTTACTTCCTTAGAACTAGGATATAGAACATCTATTTTTCGTTTAACAAGTAGTTCAACTAGATTTTTACCAACCATCCCGGAACCTCCAGTAACAAAAACTTTCATTATTCAAAATAATTTAATGTGGAAAAACCACCGTTTTTTAAATACATCTCTTTTTTCATAAGATTTAAATCTGAACTCATCATATCCTTTATAAGCTCCTCTAATGTAATCTGTGGTTCCCAACCAAGTTTCTCTTTTGCTTTAGTAGGATCTCCTATTAAAAGATCTACTTCAGTTGGTCTAAAGTATTTTTCATCAATAGACAATACTTCCTTATCTATCTCTAATTTAAAATCCGGATTTGAACAAGACTTTACTTTAGCCACTTCGTTGATTCCTTCTCCTGTGAATTCTAATTCAACTCCAATATGTGCAAAGGCCATTTTCACAAAATCTCTAATGGTAGTAGTTCTACCAGTAGCTATAACCCAATCTTCAGCTTTATCTGCTTGTAAGATCATCCACATTATTCGAACATAATCCTTAGCATGTCCCCAATCTCTTTGAGAATCTAGATTTCCTAAATAAAACTTATCCTGAAGTCCAAGTGCTATTTTTGAAACTGCTCTAGTAATTTTTCTTGTCACAAATGTTTCTCCACGAATTGGAGACTCATGATTAAATAAAATTCCGTTTGAAGCGAATAAGCCATATGCTTCTCTGTAGTTAACTGTAATCCAATAAGCATACATTTTAGCTACAGCGTATGGTGAGCGTGGGTAAAAAGGTGTTTTTTCAGTCTGTGGCACTTCTTGGACCTTTCCATATAGCTCAGATGTTGAAGCTTGGTATATTCTAGTTTTTTTTTCTAATCCTAATAATCTAACAGCTTCTAATAATCTAAGTGTTCCAATTCCATCGGTATCTGCAACATACTCTGGCATTTCAAAAGAAACACGCACGTGACTCATTGCAGCCAGATTATAAATCTCATCAGGTTGAATCTCTTTGATTAATCTAATAAGATTAGTAGAGTCTGTCATATCTCCATAATGGAGAATGAACTTTTGATTCTCAATATGAGGATCCTCATAAAGGTGGTCTATTCTATCTGTATTAAATAACGATGTCCTTCTTTTAAGACCATGAACTATATACCCTTTTTTTAATAGAAACTCAGATAAATATGCGCCGTCTTGACCAGTGACTCCCGTTATTAATGCAACTTTTTTCATAATTGAATTCAATTTTTTATTCCTCTAAAAACACCTATTAAACTCCAATAAACCGTGTATTTATTAATTTTTAGTTTATGCTCTTTTACTAAACTTTTTATATGCTGTTTAAAGGTTATATATGATAATTTTTTTTTAACAAATCCTTCAAAAAGAATATTTAGTATAATTCCATTTGATGAAGAATTATATAATGGAACTAAATTATCCATTTCATTATTCTTAAGTAGATTTATAATTTCAGATTTAACCTTGAGTTCTAGTGAAATTCTATTTAACTCACTATCCTGTTTTGAATGAACTCTATAATTAAATACTGGTTTTTTAGAAAGTGCCAAAATACCTTTAATATTTGCTTCAAATAACAAATATAGATCAGCAGCTGGTCCTGCATTCCAATTATATTTCAAAGGATTTTTTTTAAAAAAATCACTTCTAAATATTATTGTAGGACAAGGAATAATATTTCCAGAAAAAAAATATTCATTTATATATTCTCCTTTTCTCCAAATTTTATCTCTAAATATTCTAGGTCTAATTTTTTTTAGATTATGAGAATTCTCATCTATTAAATTAATTCTGCTTGACAGCAAATCTATCTCATTTTTAAGTTCTAATATGTTTATTTGATGGTCTAAAAAATCTGGAGACATTTCATCATCATCGTGAGTAATCATGAAATACTTACAATCCAAATAACTAAAAGCGCTATTTATAAATTCTTTTGAATTTATTTTATTTTTAATAGTAGTTATTCTTTTATCTGTAAAAGAATTTATAACCTCATCGGTTTCGATTTCTGAGCCATTATTTAATATTATTAGATTAAATCTCTCAAAAGTTTGAGCCAAAATTGCACTGATAGCTTTTTTTAAATATTGGGGTCTATTGTAAGTTATCAAAATTATATTTATAACTTTCATTTAGTTTTTTAAAATTGTTTTTAACTTACTTGTATCTGGCACATAGCGGTCAACAACACTTAAATCAATGTTATCTTTGATTTTAACATTAATATTATATTCTTTCGCAATATTTTTAGCTAAAGAAAAAATTGAAATTGGCTCATCAGACCCAACATTGTAAATTGGACAAGTTGGGTTAGCAGACATGGCGACTTTTATAAGACTTTCAACTAAATCATCAGCGTGCATATAACTTCTAATAACTTCATGTTTTGCATTTACAATTACATCTAGTTCGAAAATGGGTGATAAATTTTCAATCTTATTAGTCATAACTATTAATTGTCCTTTTGAATCCCGACACAATATTTGTTTTTGGTTGCCAACCAAGGGCTTCCATTCTAAATGTACTAGGAGCATGTATTGATAAAGAACTTTTTAAATATTCGCTAGAAGAAGCTTTAAAAATTATTCTAGCCTGATAATCACAGCAGTTCTCAATTAGAGTAGATGCTAGAGTTTTAATATCATAAATTTCATTTGTATTCCCAACATTATATGGTAATGTATTTTCCCCTTTTAAGGAAATTAACAAGAAAGCTATTACTGCATCTTTGATGTAGCAAAAAGATCTCACAGCTTTACCATCACTAGTGATTTCTAAATTTTCTTTCTTTAAAATTTTATTAATAAAATCTGCTTGAACTCTTCCGTCATCTAGAGACATCCCAGGGCCATAGATATGAAAAGGCCTAACTATTTTTACGTTGATATTATTTTGAATAAAGTAACTTAAACATATGTTTTCACCCATCTTTTTTGACAAACCATAACATGATCGGATGTTAAGAGGATCTATAACTCCGTAATCATTTTCATTTATGTATTTAGAAAAATTATTTCCATAAATTTCACCAGAACTGAAAAATAAAAAGCATTCAGGTTTTTTGATTTTTGCAAGGTTAAGTAGATTGATAGTCCCCAAGGTATTTGGTAGTAAGGTCCCTACTGGATCAGTTTTATAATACTTTGGACTAGCCTGACTAGCTGCATGAAATATGAAATGAATTTCATCATCATAATTAAAAAAATTATTTATATCATGTTCTATTAAATGAAAATAATTGTCAGTAAGATTTTGACTAAACTTAAGTTTCGCCTTTTTAATATTTCTAACTAGTCCGATTATTTTTGTCTTTTGATCTTTATTAATTGAATTCAAATAAAGAAAATAATAAGTAATGTAAGATGCTAAAAAGCCTGAAGCACCTGAAATTAAAATAGTTTTATTTGAAAAATAATCTCCAGGTATTTTATTAATTATATCTAAAATATCATTTTCTATTATTTTATTTTTCATTCAAGTAAATTATCAAATTAATTATAGAAGCTTTTTAAAGCTTCTTTATGCTTAGAATCATGGAAAAAATAAAAATTTGTTGCTAATGTCTCATCAGTAATTGAGTCAATTTTAATTAACGTTTTCCCGACCGAATAACAAGAATAACCCAAATCTTTAAGTAGGTTAATAACATCATTAGGATGGTAATTAAAATTTGCTGACCATTTCCTTAGTAATTCAAGAAATAATATTGGTAAAAATTTTTGAATAGAATACAATCCTCCTTTTAATGCTAGTAATTCTGCACCCTCTATGTCAATTTTAATAAAATCAATCTTATTTACATTATTTTCTAAAACATAATCATCCATTTTTTTAAATTGGCATTGAATCAATTCATCACATATATCTATATTTTGTTTAATCGAAGTAGCTCCTGTTAAAGAAGAATTATAATACATTCCCAAAAATTCATTTGAATCCGAAAGACCGAAATTGTTTGCTAAAACTTTAGTGGTATTATTCAATTCTAAATTAGAATTAAGCTTTTTAAAGTTTGCTGGTATAGGTTCAAATGAATGTATTTTTTCTACTCCATTAAACTTATCTAAATAAATGCTATACCAACCTATATTACTGCCGATATCAAAAATCACTTGACAGTCTTTTATTAATTTAGTTAGAAAAGAAATCTCATCTAATTCATAATTATTAAAATTAAATACTTCTTTTGGGGTCTCTCTAATGTCTTGAGGATCCATATAAAATTTCAAAAATTTTTCTAAGACATTAATGGAAAATACTACTCCATTTTTTGATATAGTTATATCTTGGATCGGTGTTTTAGAAATATTTTCATGAAAATCTGTTAGTACTTTAAATTTTTCATTCATTAAGCCAACAAATTCGAGTTTTTCAAGATCCCCCCCTTGATATTTTTTTTTAATCGAAACTATATTTTTCATCTTTTTAAATTTTATTTCCAGTATTTAGATTCTTTAATTTTATTCAAATCTTCGTTGTTTATTAAATAAGAATAGTTTTCGTCTGGGAAAATTCCTGTTTTTACTTCATTAATATATTCTGTAATAGCTAAAATGACAATCTTATTAAGACCATCCATTTTTGTATCAATACCATATTTTTTAATATCATTAACCTCTTTAATTTCTGAAATATATTTTTCAATTACCTGAGGTATATAACATTTGGCAAACCAGGGTCTGAAGTCCAAATAAAACCCTAACAAATCATGCATTATAATTAATTGGCCATCTAGCTTACCTCCAGCTCCTATACCAAGTGTTGGAATTTCAATATTTTTGGATATTTGATGAGCTGGTTCCTCAGGTATTGCTTCTAATAAAATTAGACAAGCTCCTGATTTTTGAATAGAAATTGCGTCTTCTATAGTCTCTTCGAAACTCGATAGTGTTTTTCCCTGTACTTTATATCCTCCAAAACTTGTGCTTGATTGAGGGGTTAAACCGAGGTGTCCTACTACTAAAATCCCTGCATCAGTTATTGCTTTTATTCTAGATGACATCCTCTCTCCACCTTCAAGTTTCACGGCATCACATCCAGATTCTTTAATGAATCTAAGTGCATTTTGAATTGCACTTTCATTAGAAATTTCATAAGATCCTTGTGGCATATCTCCAACAATAAATGTATTTGGAGCACCTTTTCTTGTTGCTTTTGAAAGAATAATCATTTCTTCCATTGTAACGGGATTCGTTGAATTGTAACCAAGTTCAACCATTCCTCCTGAGTCTCCAACTAATATCATATCAACTCCTGCAGACTCAGCAGATTTTGCCATGGGGTAAGTGTATGCAGTAATCCATGTTATTGGATCACCATCTCTTTTCATTTTATTGAACTTTAATATATTTTTTTTCATTTTATAAAAGGTTTATTTATCATTTCATATTTATACTCTTGTTCATCCAAAAATGGATACATATTGTCTAAAGGTTGGGATATCAATGTTCCCTCATTTGTTTTTTTGGATGAAAGCGTTGGAATAATTTCTTGTTTGAATGGACATATAATTTCTATTAGAACAGGTCCTTCATATTTTAAAATTTCCCCTAAAATTTGATTTATATCATCTATCGTTTTTAAAGAAAAAAACTTTATGCCATATGCATCCGCTATTTTGTTTAATTCAGGAAACCCTAATCCAGTAAATTTATCTGTACCTAAATGTCTTCCCTCAAAAAACTTATCAATCGTATTTCTAATTGATAAATAACCCCCATTATTTAAAACAAATGTTTTTATGTTAAGATTATAATTTACAATGGTTTGAAGCTCTTGTATATTCATTTGAAATGAACCATCTCCAGTTATCCCAATAATCGTTGAATTAGGCTTTTTTATTGAGGCCCCTATGGAACAAGGAAGTGTAAATCCCATGTCTGCCTGTGCCAAAGACGCAATGTGTCTTTGATTATTTTTTATTTTTATCGACTGGGACGTTACATATAAAGAGGATCCAGCGTCACTCACAACTATACTATCCTCATCAGAAAACTCATTAATTTTTTCCAGGATAAGATACATATTAATCCCATCGCTAGTATCTAAATAATCCTTTTGAAAAACTGGCCATTTTATTTTCCAATAGTTACATTTATTAATCCATTCATCTCTTCCAAAAAAATCAATATTCTGAATTGAATAATCAAAAAAATCATTTAAATCACAATTAAATACTTTATCAGGTCTAATTGTTTTTTTCTTGTGCTCATTCTCATCAACATCAACACATATAATTTTTGAATGTCTTCCAAATAGTTCATATTCATAGCCAATTACAGGTATGCTTAAACTTGATCCTAAAACAATTATTAAGTCTGAATTTTGAAGTGCGAAATTCCCCGGTCTATCTCCTTTAATTCCAATTTTACCAATGTGTAATTTGTCATCATACGGGATCAAATCTGTACCCCCATATGTAAAAACTGCTGGAATATTTCTTTTTTTTAGAAATTCAAATAATTTAAATCTAGTGTTTGACAAATGAATACCATAACCTGCCAAGACAATAGGTCTATCAGATTTTTTTAGATACTCTTTAAAAATTGAAAAGTCATTTTTCTTTTTATCTACCGTATCATTTTTAAATCCTAACAATTCATTCTCATCAACAATAGCTGCCTGAATATCCATTGGTATGTCAATCCATACAGGTCCGGGTCTACCATTTTCACATTTATAAAACGCCTCCTCTAACACCCTTTTAATATCAAGGGGGTTATTTAACATTTTTGCGTATTTAGTGATTGGTTTTACAATTGAAATTATATCTGCCTCCTGAACACCAAGTTTTCTGAGGGGTAATTCTAATTCATGAGTAGTTTCTTTGTATTTCACATTCCCAGATATGAAAACAACCTTATTACTATCTTGCCAAGCGTCCAAAAGACCCGTTATTGTATTTGTTCCTCCACATCCTGTAGTTGGCATTACAATCGCTGTATCATTATCAACCTTTGAATAACCTAAAGCTGACATTGCAGAAGCTTGTTCATGGTGATTAAAAATACCTTTTATTTTATTTGATTTTGCAACAGCATCATTTAAAAACATTGCTCCTCCACCTGTTACCATAAAAACATGAGAAATTGATTTTTTTTCTAGAAATTTAACTACGTAATCTGCTACCTTAATTTTCATATTCTGATAAATTTTTCAATTTGAGATACTATGTAATTCAAATGATTTTTGTTTAAGCCAGGCCAAACCCCAATCCAAAAAGAATCATTCATGACTTTCTCTGAATTATCAATAGAGCCTACAATCCTTTTGTCAATATTTATATATGCAGGTTGCTTAGTCATATTTCCACCAAAAAATAATCTTGTCCCTATTTTATTATTTTCTAGGTATTCAACCAGGTTGTTTCTATTAATTCTCTTTGGATCTCTAATAGTTAACATAAAACCGAACCAACTAGGGTTTGAATTTTCGGTTGCTTCTGGTAAAATAAAATATTCTTCTAAAGGTTTAAATAAATTATATAATAACTTATGATTTTCACGACGCTTGGCAACAAAAGTATCAGCTTTAGATAATTGGCTCAAACCTATTGCTGCTTGCGTATCGGTCACTTTTAAATTAAATCCTATATGTGAATAAATATATTTATGATCATACCCCTGGGGCAAATCACCTAATTTCCACTCAAATCTTTTATTACATGTATTATCACAACCTGTTTCACAGTAACAATCACGTCCCCAATCCCTAAAGCTAAGCGCAGCAGTTTGAAGTCTTCTATTGTTTACTAAAACAGCACCTCCTTCTCCCATTGTTATATGATGAGCTGGATAAAAAGATAAGGTAGCTAAATCTCCAAATGAGCCCGTTTTTTTATCTCTGTAGGTGGCTCCTAAAGAATCACAATCATCTTCTATAAGCCAAAGGTTATATTTTTTTGCAATGGCTGTTATAACGTCTAAATTAAAAGGATTTCCAAGAGCATGAGCAATCATTATTGCTTTAGTCTTTGGAGAGATTGCTTCCTCTATTTTGGAAACGTCAATATTATAAGTTGGTATGTCTATATCTACAAAAACAGGGATACAACCAAATTGAATTAATGGATTTATTGTAGTTGGAAAACCTGCTGCTACTGTTATAACTTCATCTCCTTTTTTAATTGCCCTAGAGCCTAAAGATGGAGATGTTAGCGCGTAAAAAGCAACTAAATTCGCCGATGACCCAGAATTAACTAGAAGAGAGGTCTTAGCTCCAATATATTTAGCTAAACTAGATTCAAACTCTTTTGCATATCTTCCTGTTGTTAACCATGCATCTAACGTGGCGTCTACGCCAGCTAATATATCATCCTGGTCAATCACTTTTCCAGTTACAGATATGTAATCTTTACCAGGAACTATTTGCTTTGAAATATTTCCTTCAATAATTGGCTTAAGAGTTTCTTTTAGTGTTTGATTAATGTTTTTTAGCATTCATATTGATTTAAATAATTTAAAAGGTCTTTATTTATTAGGTCGTTCGTGGATAAATTTCTCTGGTTATAAGCATTATACCATTCAAATGTTGTTTTTATAGCTTGTTGGGCATTCCATACAGGCTTAAATCCTAATTGTTCCTTGGCTTTAATAATATTTAACTTTAACCTTTTTGCCTCCACAAGTACGCTTCTTTCATATTCCACTTCACCTACTATCTTTAATCTTTTTCCAATATCTATAATATCCTCTACAGTTATAGAATCCTCAATTTCTGGTCCAAAATTCCACTGAGAACTATACTTTTGTGAGTCTTCAGATAGTCCAATGCCTAATTTTAAATATCCAAATAAAGGCTCTAAAACATGTTGCCATGGTCTTATTGCCTTAGGGTTTCTAATATTTAGCGGTCTATTATTTTGTTTGGCTTTTATAATATCAGGTATCAATCTATTATCTGACCAATCACCCCCACCTATAACATTACCTGCTCTTGCTGTTGCAATATTTATATCAGAATTTTTAAAAAAAGATTTACTATATGAATCAATTAAAATCTCTGAAGCCGCTTTACTTGCGCTATATGGATCTTTACCTCCAAGTTTATCAGTTTCAACAAAAGGAAATCCTAATTCTAAATTTTCATAAACTTTATCGGTAGTAACAAATACAACCTGAACTGACGAGTTTAATTCTTTTAAAATTTCTAATAAATTTAAAGTACCGTTGAAATTAATCTCAAAAGTCTCTTTAGGATTATTATATGACTCTATAACAAGTGGTTGTGCAGCTAAATGAAAAATAAAATCTGGGTTGGAACTATACACAGTTTGTTTAAATTTTTTTTTATCTCTAATGTCTCCAATAATTGAATTAAAATTTTTTGAAAAAGATAAAGACTTGAATAATGATGGCTCTGTCTTTGGTTCTAAAGAATAGCCTGTGATTTCAGCGCCAATTGAATCTAAAATATAAGCTAACCAGGAGCCTTTAAAACCAGTATGGCCAGTAATTAAAACTCTCTTGCCTTTATAATATTTTAAAGTTTTTTCTAACTCCACAATTTCCAGGGTGCTTTATTTGATTCCCAAAGCCCTTCTAAATAATGTTTGTCTCTCAGGGTATCCATTGGTTGCCAAAAGTCGTCATGTTTAAAAGACATTAATTCTCCTTCTTCTGCTAATTTATTTAAAGGCTCCTGCTCCCAAATAGTAGAATCTCCCTCTATGTAATCCAAAGCTTTAAGGTTTAGAACGAAAAACCCACCGCTTATAAGTGCTCCATCCCCCTTTGGTTTCTCAATAAATTTTTTAACTTGATTATCTTCGATCTCAAGAGAACCAAATCTTGCTTGAGGAAAAACAGATGAGAGTGTTGCAATTTTACAATGACTTTTATGAAATTTTATCAACTCACTAATATTTATATTGGCAACTCCATCTCCATATGTTAGACAAAAATCTTCGCCATCATTCAAATAATTTTTTATTCTTTTTATTCTCCCTCCAGTCATGGTATTATCTCCAGTATCAATTAGTGTCACTTTCCAAGGTTCAGCTCGTTCTTGATGAATTTTCATTTCATTGTTCGACATATCAAAAGTTATATCTGACTGATGTAAAAAATAATTAGCAAAATATTCCTTTATAACGTAACCTTTGTAACCACAACAAATAATAAATTCATTAATCCCATAATAAGAATAAATTTTCATAATATGCCATAAAATTGGCTTACCACCAATTTCTATCATAGGCTTAGGCTTTAATGCTGTTTCTTCAGAAATTCTTGTTCCTAATCCGCCCGCTAGTATTACTGCTTTCATAATTTAATTTCTTTAAATTTCGAATCCTTTAATTCAATTATTTTTTTGCAAAAACCTAAAGTTGAGAGTCTATGCGCAATTATAATGACAGTCTTATTTTTACTAAGTAATTCAATTGCTTTCATTACCTCATTTTCTGTTTTATCATCTAAAGATGAAGTAGCTTCATCCAGGATCAAAACCTCAGGATTATGATATAATGCTCTAGCTAAGCCAATTCTTTGTCTTTGACCTCCAGAAATTTGAACCCCTTTGTCTCCAACATGAGTTTCAACGCCTTTAGAAAGCGATTTAATAAATGAGTCTAATTGAGCAGAATTTATAGCCTTATTAACTGAATCTAAATTGATTTCATCTTCCTCGATACCTAAAGCAATATTCTTAATTATTGAATCATCAATAAGATGAATATCTTGAGAAATATATCCGATTTTTTTTTGCCACCCTGAAGTATAATTATTAATACTTATCCCATCTACAATTATATCTCCACTGATTGGGCGAAGTAAACCAATTAAAATATCTACAAAAGTACTTTTACCAGAGCCTGAGCTACCGATTAAACCAATCGTTTCTCCTTTTTTAATTTTTAAATTCAAAGAATTGAATATAAGATCACTATCGGATTGATACCTAAAACTTACATTTTCAAAAACAATTTCTTTTTTAAAATCAAAAATTAAATTTTTATTTTCCTTTAATTCCCCCTCAATTTGCATCTCATTAAATAATAAATCAATAGATCTATTATAATATTTTAAGTTTTGTAAAGCGCCAAGAATCCTATTTAAAGAGGGGATAACTCTAAACGTGGCTGCCACAAAAACCCCAAGAATAGTAATTAAAGAATTTGGATTTTCACCTTTAAATAGCATTAAAAAAATAAAAACTACTAATCCAATAATAGAAACTAATTCTAAATAAAATCTAGGTAATTGAGAAATTGTAGAAAAGTTCGTAGAAATTCTGGCTCTATTATAATTGAATCTTGAATGTAATTCTAAAAACAAATCTTCCCTACCCAAAACCTTTAAGTCCTTAATTATTGACAAACTCTCTATAGTTATTTTTGAAATCTGTTCATCTAATTTTTCTCTGTATAATCCCCATTTTTTCAGTTTTGCTTTAAAAGTACGATAAAATATGAACGATAAAATTCCGAAGAATAAACCTATGGATACTGCTCCCATTGGTTCTATATAGATTAATGTTCCAATTACTGCAATAACTAGCCCTGCTTCTATTATAATTGTAAGTAAGGCTAAACAATAAACTTGAAAATACATGACCTCTATTTGGAGATTCTTAATCAAAGAAGCTGAGTTTCTAATTAAATGGAAGTTATATGGAGCTTTTAAATACTTTTTAAACAAAGAATTGCCAATAAATGCAGTAATATTATTCAAAAATCTGTTTTGTTTTAAAGTCAGAAAAACAAGAAAAATTGTTTTAAATAAATAAATCGAGAGTATAATTAACAAAAAAGAAAAGACAAGTTCAATATGACTTATTATTCCAAAATATTCTGAAATTGAACTAATAAACGTATTATCCCTTATAACATCTGGGTCAAGGATCACAGTTATTGTAGGTACTAAAATTCCAAGTCCAAACACCTCCAATACCATTCCAATAAAAAGAAGAACTGTCAATAGCACAAGTCCCAACCTTTGTTTTCTTGTAATTAAAAAATTAATTTTTTTAATGATTGATAACATATAGTTATGTTTACTGTAATCTAATACTTGATTGTATTTTATTTTCTAAACCATCGATAAGTATTCTATTGATCTTCTCACAAACAGCTCGCTCAGGAAAATTATCGTCGTTTTGATCTCCTCCGTTAGCAAATCCTAATTCAAACTCAGATCCAAACTCACTTGCAATAGACTCAATGGTCTTACAAACGGTTCTGTCGGTTTCAATAGAGAGAATGGCCTTATCAACCGTTTTAATATTGGATACGATTATCATGCGCTCATTCTCATCCTGAAACTCTCTACTTCCTTTCAGTTCTCTTTGAAAGTCATTATTTACAATCACAAAAAGCTTGTCTACCTGGGCCTTGGCATTATTAAAATACTCCAAGTGCCCTTTGTGAATTGGGTTAAAGTATCCCGATACGATGATGGCTTTTGGTTTATTCAAGATTAAAAAAGATTATTAATAATTTTTACTACTGCTGGTAGGTGAGATTTCTTTTTTGGCAAAAATAGTCATCTTTTCATCCTTTTCCAATTGAATAGTTACTTTTAGCTGCTACCCCCTCTACCATCAAAAACTACAGTTTTTGAAAAGTCTAAACTCTTAAACGCTTCCCACTCGGTTAAAATGGCTGCCGCATCAACACTAAGGTCTAATGTACTTATAGAATCAAGTACTAAAATCCGCGAGGTTAAATCTTTTGTTGTTGAAGCCTCCCAATAAAAATCAATATCGCTGAATACAGATTCCTTGGATACCATTGGATCGTAAATTTCCAGTATTGCCCCCGCCTTAAATAGTTTTTCAGTAACATAGATTGCAGGGCTTTCTCTAGAATCATTGGTATTGGCCTTAAAGGCCCATCCCAAAATGGCAATTTTTTTCCCCTTCAAATCACCGCCAAAATGATCACTAATTTTTTGGGCAAAACGATTTTTTTGATAGTCATTTATCTTAATCACCTGATGCCAGTACTCTGCAGTCTCTTCTAGTCCATAAAACTTACATAGATAGACTAGATTAAGAATGTCTTTTTGAAAACAGCTTCCCCCAAAACCCACAGAAGCTTTTAAAAACTTGGAGCCAATTCTATGATCCATTCCAATGGCCTTGGAAAGCTCATCTATGTCGGCCCCTGTTTTTTCACAGAGTGCAGAAAGACTATTGATGGATGAGATCCGCTGCGCTAGCATCGCATTAGAAGCCAACTTTGATAGCTCTGAAGACCAAACATTAGTGGTCAGTATTTTTTCTTTTGGAATCCAGTTGGCATAAATATCAACTAAAGCCTGAACCGCTTTTTGACCCGTTTCTGATGGATCACCACCAATCAGTACCCGATCTGATTTAAACAAATCCTCAATGGCAGTCCCTTCGGCTAAAAACTCAGGATTGGAAAGAATTTCAAAGTGAACTCCACTGCCCTCACTGTCCAAAATCTCTTTAATCTTCTCCGCGGTTCTTACGGGAAGAGTAGATTTTTCAATCACAATTTTATCGGTTTTGGATACCCTGGCAATATTTCTTGCACAGGCTTCCACATAACGTAAATCGGCAGCCATCCCAGCACCCTCCCCTTCTGTTTTGGTTGGGGTATTGACCGCCATAAAAATCATTTCAGCCTTTTCAATATTTTCAGCAATATCCTCTGAAAAAAATAGATTTCGCCCGCGAGTTTCTTTTACTACTTCGGCAAGACCAGGCTCATAAACGGGTAAACGCTCCAAAGGTCCATTCCAAGCTTTTATCCTTTCTTGATTTAAATCAACCACAGTGACTTTTATGTCAGGACATTTCAAGGCAATTACTGCCATGGTAGGGCCTCCTACATAACCCGCTCCGATACAACAAATGTTTTTTATCTGCATTCTATTTTTTTAAAAGCCATGAGGAGGATTGAATCTTATCGCCTAGTCCTTCCAAAAGTCCAATACCCACTTCTTTACAAATCAGCATCTCAGGTATACTGTCATTGTTTTGATCCCCACCATTAGCAAAAAACAAATCATACGCAGCACCATATTCTTCAGCTAAAAAACGCAGCGTCGCGCACTGAGTTTTATCCTTATCTATCGAGATTATCGCTTTATCAACAATACCAATGGCGCTAACAATAATGAGGCGCTCATCCTGATTCATAAACTCCTTACTGCCCTTTAACTCTCTTTGAAGATCACTATTTACAATGACCCAAAGGGCATCTCCAGAAGCTTTTGCTTTTTCAAAAAGTTCTAAGTGCCCTTTATGTAAGGGGTTAAAATAGCCTGAAACAATGATTGCTTTTAGTTTCATTTACGCTCTATTATAATCATCTTCAATACGAACAATATCGTCCTCCCCAAAATAAGTTCCGGTTTGAACTTCTATAAAAACAACTTTCTCTTGTCCTTTATTTTCTATACGGTGTTTTACCCCCTGTGGAATCAAAATCGTTTGCCCGACCTTATATTCTTTTGCTTCTCCATCCAAAGTAATGGTTCCTGTACCTTCAACGATGGTCCATGCCTCAGAGCGCTTATAATGGTACTGATAGGAAAGTCTCCCCCCCGGATCTACCTCTATTCGCTTTAACTTATAGGTAGGCTCATCGTGCACTACAAAAAAACGTCCCCAAGGACGCTCTTCACTCTCTAATGATATCATTTGTCTTTAGCATTAAATAATATAATGTGTTCTGTGTTGGCTAAAAATTTAGAAGCTAAATAAAAGCTTACTTTTCGGCCGATTAATTTCTCAATTTTATCTTCCAGTTGGGCGATGTATTCCATATTAAGGCCCTGACCAATTAAAAATACTTCAATTAGTCCTGAATCATTTCCCTTAGCATAGTCTCCAACAAGTATGATCTGATCGACATCTCCCATTCGCTCTAAAACAGTCTCTACAACATCTTCAAGTCCAAGGTGTTTAAAAACTACTTTTTGCATCACCTCAAAAAGTGGATGCTTGATATTAGCCTTATACTCTACTTTATTGTCAACTTTTACCTTTTCTAAATACCCAGCCCCTTGCAAGTGATTGAGCTCTTTTCGAATGGCATTGGTAGATTCACCCATTTCAGTGGCAAGACCATTTAAATAACCTCTGTTGGCCTGAGAGATAAAGAATTTTAAAAGTAATCTTAAGCGCGTTTTGGAAGTAATTAGTTCTCCTAACATATTTTGTTTTTTCCACGGCTCCGCCGCAGCTGTCCCCATTGGAACAATGTTCATTTATAATTATAATGTGAGCTAAAATTAGGCGGCTTGATGCTTTAGGGTAATGATCATTCCTAAGCTTTGTAGCTCTAATTTAACTTTATTGTTATCTGATTCAACTACTTTTCCACTCAGTCCAGTAAAAGGCCCTTGGGGAATCTTATATATCTTCCCTTTAGTTAAAGTAGTTAAACTATAATCTTTGAAGACCCCATCAAGATGATCTCTCAACAGGTGTATTTCTTTCTCCCTTACCTGGGCTGGTTTACCCAAAAAAAATAGATAGCGAACCACACCGGGTAATGAAAAAACAAGGTTACGCTGGCTTTCTTCTAAATGGACTAG
>Ga0307998_1000103_pt1 | contig 47869 bp, 38 predicted proteins | sample Davwhametageno37_FD_203147 | JGI IMG/M metagenome (GOLD analysis project Ga0307998, IMG submission 203147) | Marine microbial communities from Davis Island wharf, Antarctic Ocean - #37 | ecosystem: Environmental > Aquatic > Marine > Unclassified | place: Antarctic Ocean: Davis Island wharf... | reverse complement strand
GTGGAATTTCATTCTTCTGGCTACTGGAAGGGTTTTTTCCATTAATCCGTTTTGATTATAAAAAATGGAAGCATGCAGTTCCAAATGTTTTTTTCACAATAACAACAATTCTAATTAATTTTTCGATGGCGTTTTTACTCCTAAAAACATCAGATTGGGTAATTCTAAATGAATTTGGGATCTTAAATTGGTTGCCTGAAATGTCACTTCTAATTAAAGTTCTACTGGGCGTTTTATTATTGGATTTCTTCGGTGCCTATCTGCCACATTATGTCGAACATCGGGTGAAACTGCTGTGGATGATCCATTTGGTTCATCACAGTGATCATAAAGTAGATACTACAACAGCCAATCGCCATCATCCCTTGGAAAGTATCGTCCGTTTTAGTTTCACACTTCTGGGTGTTTTTATAATTGGAGCTTCAATTGGAATCGTCTTTCTATACCAATCACTTTCTTTGATTGCAACACAATTTTCCCACGCCAACATCAAGTTGCCAAAAAGCGTAGATAAAGTCATTAGTTATTTTTTAGTTTCACCTGACATGCACAAGACTCATCACCATTACAAACTCCCATACACAGACAGCAACTATGGTAACATTTTTTCTGTCTGGGATCGAATTCTTGGAACTTATATGGAAATGGATCGAGAAAAATTAATCTATGGGGTGGATGTATTTCCTGATGAAAAGAAAAACAGCAATATCGGAAGTTTACTAAAACAACCTTTCCAAAAATATCAAAGGCCAACGATAACCGAATCAGATTAAAGTATTTCTTTTATCTTTTGAATTAATTCCTTCAAGGGGTACTGAGATTGTGCTCCGGTATCCATTTCCTTTAAAATAAACTCTTTATTTTTAAATTCTTCAGAACCAATCATAATGACAAATGGAATAGATCGTTGGTTGGCATAAATGAATTGTTTTTTAAGTTTGGAAGCCGTCGGGTAAAATTCACTAACAATCCCCTCCCCTCTTAACTTCATCAAATACTCAAAAGAACAGGCTGCAGCCTCTTCACCAAAATTCAAAAATAAAAATCGAGGTTGATTGGCCAAAGTTTTTGGAAATAAATTTAATTCTTCCAAAACGAGATAAATTCGATCAAAGCCAAAAGAAATCCCAAAACCACTGGTGTTTTTTAATCCAAACAAGTCCGTAAGATTGTCATAGCGACCTCCTCCACCAATAGAACCCATTTTCACTTCAGTTGGGGGAGCAACCTCTAGGATCAGTCCAGTATAATAGTTGAGACCACGAGCAAGCGTAACATCAAGATCAACTTTAACTTTTTTTAAAGTGTTGGCTTTAAAGTATTCATTAATAAAGGATAATTCTTCGAGACCTTCTTGAGCAACATCAATCTCATTTAAAATTTGAGTAATGGTCTTTAATTGGGAATCAAAGCTTCCATCGAGTTCCAAGATGGGATTTAAGCGATCAATGGCATCTGATGAAAAACCTTTTGCAATCAAATCATCTATTACGCCTTGTTGACCAGTTTTATCGAGTTTATCCAAAGCAACTGTAAATTCGATCAACTTGGATTCAACGCCAATAAGCTTTGCAATCCCAGCCAATAACTTGCGGTGATTCAAATGAATTATCACACCATCCAAGTTTAAATCAGAAAAGACTTGGTCATATAGGAGTATCGCCTCTATTTCCTGCCAAATAGAGCGTTCTCCGACAACATCAGCATCGCATTGTAGGAATTCCTGAAAACGACCATGCTGAGGCCTGTCGGCCCTCCATACGGTTTGAATTTGATAACGCCTAAAAGGAAATTGAATCTCATTTTGGTGTTGGGCTACATAACGAGCAAAAGGAACCGTAAGGTCATAGCGCAATGCTTTTTCAGAAAGTGAGTTAGAAAACTGAGATAGATTACCTTCTTCCAAAGCTTTTAAATCCGCTGACTTAACTTTATCTCCAGAATTAAGAATTTTAAAAATCAATCGATCTCCTTCTTGACCATATTTACCCATCAGGGTTTCTGATCTTTCGAAAGAAGGGGTTTCTATGGTCTGAAAACCGTAATTCTCAAAAGCAGCAATAAGATGTTGCTTTAAATAATTTCGTTTCACCAACTCTTTTGGAGAAAAATCGCGAGTACCTTTTGGTATTGTTGGTTTTTTACTGGACATAAATGAAATAGTGATTAACAAAGATGCTACAAAAGTATCTATTTTGAAATAAAACTTTTAATCTGCTCGAAACGATCTGCCTTTGCAATAGATGCCCCATTCTTGATTAGGCCAAATATCGCAACTTTAAAGTCTCCATCAATGGCTTTTGAAGATTGAAAAATAGTAACACTAGAGTGCATGATGTTTTCTATCAGCCATTGCCAGGCCCCTTCACTAGTTAGTGAAGGTGAGTTTTCTTTAGATTTAATTAAAATCAAATCAATAAATTTCTTTTGGCGTTTAAACAGAAAAAGGTGATTCTCACTCAAGTTTTCTAAATACTCAACTTTTTCTAGGGTACGGTCCCAAACCATATCGCTAAACAAATCCATTTCTTCCGCAACAATATTAGAATTTTGCGATTTCAATTCGTCCCATTTTTTTTTATCGATTGATTGCGAAGCCAAAAAAAGAGAAAACTCCTCATGAAGTTCTTCAAATTGCTCTAGTGTTAAGCGTGCGTATTTCATCTTAAAATTTATCAAAAAAAATCCCCACACAAGGCGGGGATTAAAATATTTAAAAATTAAATTATTTTTTCTCAGGAATCACTTCGAAAGGGAACTGAATCAAAACTTCACGATGAAGTCTAATTTCAGCTTCATAACTTCCTAATCTTTTAATAGATTTTCCAGCAATTGAAATTGCACTCTTATCTATTTCATGGCCTTCTGCTTTGAAGGCAGAGACAACGTCAAGAGCAGTGACAGATCCGAATAATTTATTTCCAGATCCTACCTTTGAGGCAATTTTCATTTCTACTTTAGATAGTTTTTTACCTAAAGCAGTAGCATCATCTACTACTTTTTTCTCTTTAAAAGCCCTTTGCTTTAAGTTCTCAGCAAGAACTTTTCTCGCAGATACTGTTGCCAATACTGCTTTTCCTTTTGGTATAAGAAAGTTTCTTCCGAATCCGTTTTTAACTTTTACTAAGTCATCTTTAAACCCAAGATTCTGAATATCTTCTTTTAGTATTAATTCCATGACTATATTATTTTAGTAGATCAGCGACATAAGGCATTAAACCTAAATGACGTGCTCTTTTGATTGCTACTGAAACTTTTCTTTGGTATTTCAGCGAAGTACCGGTTAATCTTCGAGGTAAAATTTTACCCTGATCGTTTACAAATCTTAATAAGAAGTCTGGATCTTTATAATCAACATATTTGATCCCAGATCTCTTAAACATGCAATATTTCTTCTTAGTGTTGGTGTCGATATTTAATGGAGTTAAATATCTAATTTCACCTTCTTTTTTCCCTGAGGACTGATCTTCAATTTTAGACATTTCTCTTAAGCTTTTACTTTAGGTTCTTTTCTGTTTTTTCTTTTCTCTGCCCATGCTTTTGCATGAATATCGAGTTTCACGGTCAAGTAACGCATTACTTTCTCGTCACGTCTAAACTCTACTTCGAGAGCATCAACTGCGGAGCCTTCTGCCTCGTATTGAAACAAATGGTAAAAACCACTGTTTTTGTTTTGGATGGGATAAGCTAACTTCTTAAGTCCCCAGTTTTCTTTATGAACGATTTTGCCTTCATGAGAGACAACAAGCGATTCATATTTTTTTACTGCTTCCTCTGTCTGAGTGTCAGAAAGAACGGGATTTAAAATGAAAACAGTTTCATAATGATTCATAATATTTTATTTTTAGAACTGCAAAAGTAAGCTAAACTTAAAATTGTACCAAAATTTTATTTCCTTTTTATAAAAAAAGATTAATTTTATTCTTTGATTATTATTATTTTTCATTAGCCCTAAAGTTAAATGCCTCTAAAATATATCTATATAGACTCCAATCCCGTAGACAGATTGCACTTTTGTCAGACCTTAAAAAGATTCGATAATCTTAAACTAATGGCTGAGTTTTCTGATGCTGTCAATGCCTCAGAGTTTTTGAACTACAATGAGATTGATTTCGCTATCATTTCTTCTGATCTCCCTGTTTATGACGGTTTTGAGTTCTCTGATCAACTCAAACAGAAAATTGAGATTGTGATGTTAACCAAAAACCCACAAGATGCAATCAAAGCTTTTGAGGAAGGTTTTGTGGATTGTCTTCAAAAACCTGGTTCTTACGAACGGTTTAAAAAAACAGTCGATAAATTAGTAAGAAGAATTACACCTGTAAACTTAAGTGAAAAAAAAGAAGATTATTTCATCCATTTTAAATGTAACCTTAAATCTGAAAAAGTGCTGGTTAACAATATCAAATGGATCGAAGCAATGGGTGACTATGTTAAAATCGTGACTCAAAACAAGAGCTACGTTGTTCTTTCTTCTATGAAAGCTTTTATCTCACGATTACCCGAAAATCAATTTGTGAGAATTCACAAGTCCTATATTGTTAACCTTAAGAAGGTTATTAATCATGACAGCAACAAAGTTTTTATGGATGGTAAGCTTTTGCCCTTAAGTAGAAATCAAAAATTAACATTTAAAAAGAATTTTGCTAAATATCAATAAGGATCTACATCCACATTGATCCTTGCAGATTTAAATTTTCCAATTGCATCAAAGCTTTTTAGAGTTCGAGAAATTAAATGTTTAACCACTTTTCTAGAAGTATCGTTCTCAACCTTAATCAGTAGTTGCATCTGATAATAATTTCTGAGCCTAGCAATATTTGGGAAAATTGGTCCAAGAATTTGACCCGAATAGGATTGATTGAGCACATTGAATATCCAATTCGATGCAAGTTTTACCGTCTCTAGGTCTTTGTGTTTTATCACAATTCGAATCAAACGATAGAACGGAGGATACAAATACTGCTTTCGCTCATGGAGCTGATCTTTCAGCATGCTTTCATAATCATTCTCTATTACCTGTTGAATGATGGGATGTTTTGGCTGATAGGTTTGAATAATCACCTTACCTCTTTCTCCTTTTCTACCTGCCCTGCCTGCAACTTGACTTAACATCTGGTAAGTTCTTTCATGAGATCTAAAATCAGGAAAGTTTAGTAAATGATCCGCATTCAGGACTCCAACAAGTCGAACGTGTTTAAAGTCAAGCCCTTTAACAACCATTTGAGTTCCGACTAATATTTTTGTTTCTTGAGCGGTAAAAGAGTTTATTAGTTTATCAAAATCCCATTTTCCCCGGGTACTGTCCCAATCCATTCTGCCTACTTTAACTCCAGGGAAGAATTGCTCAACCTGTTCTTGAATTTGCTGTGTACCCACCCCTTTGGTGGCTAGGTTTGTCATCCCACAAGCATGACACTGGGTCGGTTTAGGAACTTGATAGCCGCAATAATGACATTTTAGCTTCTCTGAATACTGATGGTAGGTTAATGTGACGTCACACTGATTACACTGCGGCATGTGACCACAATCTATACACTCATGAACAGGAGCATAACCACGTCGGTTCTGAAACAGGATAATTTGTTTGTCCTCTTTTAATGCGTTAGAAATTTCCTCTAATAAAGTCCGAGAAAAAACACCTTTCATTTGTTTTTTACGATAGGCTTCTTTGAGATCCACCGTTGCAATTTCAGGCAATGCAACGCCCCCATAGCGCTCGTTGAGCTTTACCCATCCGTATTTTCCAGTCGTACTGTTAAATGAAGTTTCGATTGAGGGAGTTGCTGATCCTAGAATTACTTTGGCATTATGCAAACTAGCCAACACGATCGAACTGTCGCGGGCATGATATCTTGGGGAAGGATCAAATTGTTTGTAAGAAACCTCGTGTTCTTCATCTACCACGATCAACCCTAGCTTTTTGAAAGGTAAAAAAAGTGAAGATCTTGCCCCGACCACTACTCCAGCATTTTCATTATTTGATAAAATATTCTGCCACACCTCCGTTCTTTCATGTATCGAAAACTTTGAATGATAAACCGCTACTCTTTTCCCAAACCTTTCCTGAAGGCGCTGAACCATTTGAGGAGTCAATGCTATTTCAGGAAGTAAATATAAAACCTGATCACCTTTGGCCAAAACCTCTGCGATGAGCTCCATGTAAACCTCTGTTTTTCCTGAACCAGTAATTCCCTGGAATAACAACACTTCCTTGCGAATCAACTCCTCTTTTATATTGTCCAAGGCGATTTGCTGCGCGGGAGATAGTAAATATTCTTTATCAGATTTATCAAAAGTATACAAAACACGATCTTCTTGAAGGTGAGTTTCTTCAAGATATCCTTTAGTAATCAGAGCTCTCAGAACTGTTGAATTACTCCCCGTTTGTTTAATTAAGTGTAATGCGTTTTTCCAACTTTCCCCTGTGGGGTTTCCCTCAAATACAGAAAGCATCACTTCTTTTTGTTTTGGTGCATTTTTTAATAATTCAAAAAGATTTCTTAATTCGTCATTCTCAATAAACTTTGATGCAACACGGATGTATCGAACTTTTTTGGGGATGTACTTTTCGGCTAATTTTTGATGAATGTCAACATATTCTTTCAAAAACATTCCTTGTAATAGGCCCAGTACATTCTTTTTGCTTAAGATTTTAGAAATATCATTTATACTCAATGCTTTGGTATCTAAAGCCTCGTAGACCAGAAACTCATCATCGCTCAAAACCGGCTCTTCTACTCCATCAGGCAATTGTTTTTTAACGACTAGGGTTTCACTTTCGAGGAGTAAGGTGGTGGGGATAGCAGCCCTGAGGATGTCTCCCATTCTGCTGTTATAATATTTCGAAAGCCAATTCCAGAACTGTAACTGCTCTTCAGTAACGGTTGGAGTGTCGTCTAGAACCATCTCAATAAACTTCGCATCGTAGGTTTGCGGAGCAACTTGGTGCAGTCGAATTATAATTCCAGTGTAAATTTTAGATTTTCCAAAAGAAACAGCAACCCGATAACCTGGAGTCAAACGGTTAAAATCGACCTCTTCTAGCGCATAAGTGAAGGGTTTGTCCAAACCCAAAGGAAGTATAATGTCAGCGAAGTAATGCATTTTCTAAAAATACAACTTTAGCCAATATCAAGACTTTAATTGATCTTGATTTTTAAGACGATTTAATGTAGCGTTTAATTCAAATCCCAATAAGAGCATATTTGAATTGAGCCAGATGTAAATCAGAAAAATCAGCAAGGCCCCAATGGAACCGTAAAGCTGATTGTAGGTTGAAAAGTTCTCAATATATACACCAAAAAGATAGGTCGTTAGAATAATTAGAAGACAAGTCATCAAAGCCCCAGGAGAAAAAAATTTGGTTTTTTTTCCCTCAATCGTTCCAAAAAAGTAGAGAATCGTAACCGATAAATAGGTTAAAATAATGTAGAATAAAATTTGACCCCAACGAATCCAATTTATTTCACTGGGTATTAAACTCTCTAGGTTATTGAGAATATAGATTTCAAAAAACACAAAGGCAACAACACCAAAGAGCAATAAAAAAGCCAATAGAATAGCAACCATCATTGAAAACAAATACTGACGCAATAGACTGCGAGAAAGCTCAACGTGGTAGGACCCTTCAAAGCCAGAGAAAATAGAACTGACTCCGTTGGCTGTCAGGAAGATTGATAATAAAAAAACAGAAGAAAGCAAACCAGTTCTCTGCTTGACACGTATGTCATTAAAAATATCTGTAAAAAAACTTTGACTGTCTAAAGGAAGTAGTCTTTCTAGAAAATCAAATAAAACATTATCAAAATTATCGATTGGAATGAATGCAATAAGGTTTAGTAAAAAAAGAAGAAATGGAAACAGGGCCATAAAAAAGCTAAATGATATACTTCCAGCTCGGGAGGAAAGTGTACCTTTTAAAACCCCTGAAACATACATCTGTAAGAGATCATAAAAAGAGAAATAGGTATATCCCGGGAGCTTTAAAGATTCCAAAATCGCAACAAGATTGCGGACAACTGGTATACGTTTTAATTTATTTTTCAAACCTTAATATTTCTTTAATCAAAGATAAAACAAATCTAAAGGACAACTGTTTTATTTATAAAAAAACAAATTGAGTTTGTACCTTTGTGTCATGCAAAAACTTTTGTTGCTTGTTGGAAAAACGGAGAATAAAAACCTTAAAGTCTTAATTGATGGGTATCACAAAAGGATTCTAAAATACCATCGTTTTGAAATTGAAATTATTCCTGAAATAAAAAACTCAAAAAATCTAAGTCAATCATTACAAAAAAGTAAAGAAGGAAAATTGATCATTAAAAAAATAAAAGCTGGTGATTGTATTATTCTACTGGATGAAAATGGAAAACAATACGACTCTCTTGATTTTTCTAAATACATTGAAAAGAAAAGAATGTCTCCCTTCAGGCGATTGATCTTTGTCGTTGGAGGTCCCTATGGGTTTTCTGACGAAGTCATTGCGAAAAGTCATGAGAAATTATCATTATCCAAATTGACTTTTTCGCACCAAATGATAAGACTATTTTTTGTAGAACAATTGTATCGCGCCAACACCATTCTTAAAAACGAACCCTACCACCACCAATAATTATGAAACTAATCTTTGCAACACATAACTCGAATAAGGTTAAGGAAATCCTTCCTTTAGTTGGTGACAACAAACTATCGAGTTTAGACGACCTAGGTTTTCATGATGAAATTGAGGAAACAGGAAAGACTTTAGAAGAAAATGCCTTGATAAAAGCAAGGTTCGTTTATGATAAATTCAATGAAAATTGTTTTGCAGATGACACAGGTCTAGAGGTTGAGTGTTTGGAGGGAGCTCCGGGGGTATATTCTGCTAGATTTGCAGGAAATCAAAAAAATGCTGAGAATAACATGGACAAACTGCTTGATTTGTTAAAGAACAAAACCAACCGAAAAGCACAATTCAGAACTGTTATTGCTCTGATAATCGATGGGGAAGAACATCTTTTTGAAGGAATTGTTAAAGGTGAAATTTTAGATAAAAAGAAAGGCGACAAAGGGTTTGGCTATGATCCTGTTTTTTTACCTGATGGATACGATCAGAGTTTTGCTGAGCTTCCTATAAACGAAAAAAATGAAATTAGTCACCGTGCTCGTGCCCTTAAAAAGTTAAATAAATTTCTAAATGATAAATAAAGGTGATTTGTTAGGCAGTAATTTGTTATTTTTATTAAATAGAAAATTGGTCGCCGTTACTCCTAATATATTAATGAAAAAAGTTTTAATCTTTTTGTGTTTTATCAAAGTTATTTCTATCAATGCGCAGGAGATATATCAAAGTTTTAGTGCAATTGTAGAAAATGAGGCTACTGGTTTTCCCATGGAAAGTGTTCATGTTGTTAACTTAAACATAATTGTTGGTGCGACTACCAATGAAAAGGGAGTTTTCGAAATCCCGGCTAAAGTGAATGATACTTTGTACTTTTCTTATTTAGGATTTAAACCTCTAAAAGTTGCTGTAACTCAAGACATGGTTAAATTTAAAAATTCTAAATTCAAATTAACCGAACTTGCTTTTGCCCTTGAAGAAATCATCCTTAGACCTTATCAACTGACAGGTTACTTGGATATTGATGTAAAAAAAGTTCCGATTAACTCCGCTGGGAGGTATAGTATTCCTGGACTACCAAATTCTGGATATGAAGGAGGAAATCGAAACCCCTACTCTATTTCTAAAACCTTTGCTACTCTTTTCAACCCTGCAGATTATTTACATAATTTGTTCGGTAAAAATCCGCTTCAAATGAAGAAACTCAAGAAAATGAGAGAAAATGATGAGATCAAAAACCTTTTGGCTTCAAAGTTTGATCGTGAAATATTGATGCAACTCCTTAAAATCGAAAGATATAATATTGATGATATTTTGAGAAACTGTAATTATTCAGACAATTTCATCAAAGAATCCAATGACTTACAAATACTGGAAGCGATTAGTGGTTGCTATGAAGAGTACAGAATTCTCAAACTTTAAAAATCAGGGTGATCTTATAATGCAATCAAATTTTTTAATTAAATCCAATAATTGATTGTGATTTGATTTTACCAATCATTGATAGAACCGTATCTTTACCTCCTAAACAATTATTTTACTCATGCTATTGACTGCATTAAATGCGATTTCCCCTATCGATGGTCGTTATCGCTCCAAAACAAAAGAATTTGCAGCTTATTTTTCTGAAGAAGCTTTAATAAAATATCGCGTACAAGTTGAAATTGAATATTTCATTGCCCTTTGCGAAATAAAACTTGAGCCTTTAAAGGATTTCAACCCTTCTCTTTTTGAAGACTTGAGAAGTATTTATACGCAGTTTACTTCTGATGATGCAAAAGAAATTAAGGAGATTGAAAAAACAACGAATCATGATGTAAAGGCTGTTGAGTATTTCATCAAAAAAGAATTTGATCGTCTAGATTTACACAAGTTTAAGGAATTCATTCATTTTGGATTGACTTCTCAGGACATCAACAACACTGCTATTCCCTTATCAATAAAAGATGCAATTCAAAAAGTATATTTACCTCACTTGGAAGAGTTGTTAGAGAAAATGTCGGGATTGTCCGAAGAATATAAAGACATTTCCATGTTGGCAAGGACTCACGGACAACCTGCGTCGCCGACACGCTTGGGGAAAGAAATAGCTGTTTTCACACACCGGATTGAGGCTCAAAAAGCTACACTTATGCAAGTTCCAAATTCTGCTAAATTTGCAGGAGCCACAGGGAATTTTAATGCGCATAAGGTCGCTTACCCTAATCATGATTGGAGAAAATTTGGGAAAGATTTTGTAGAAAAAACCTTGAATCTAGACTACTCTTTTCCTACCACTCAAATTGAACATTACGACGGAATTGCTGCCCTTTGTGATGCACTAAAAAGAATCAACACGATTTTCATTGATTTTAGTCGAGACATTTGGACTTACATCTCAATGGACTATTTCAAACAGCGAATAAAAGCTGGTGAAGTGGGGTCGTCTGCCATGCCACACAAAGTAAACCCCATCGATTTTGAAAATGCTGAAGGAAACCTTGGTATTGCAAATGCGATACTTATTTATTTTGCCTCAAAACTTCCAGTTTCAAGATTACAAAGAGACCTTACTGACAGCACTGTCTTAAGGAATATTGGCGTCCCTTTTGGTCATCAACTTATTGGTTTTAAATCCATGCTTAAAGGATTGAAAAAGCTAATTGTTAATGAAGAAAAAATTAAAAAAGATCTGAACGATAATTGGGCTGTAGTTGCCGAAGCAATTCAAACAATTCTAAGAAGGGAAAGTTATCCTAATCCTTATGAGGCTTTGAAAGATCTCACCCGAACAAATGAAGGGATTACGAAGACGTCAATCCATCATTTCATAGAAGGCCTCAATGTAAGTGATGAAATTAAAATTGAATTAAAAGATATTACTCCTTTTAATTACACGGGAATATGACGCTATTAAAGCCCTGCTTTTTTAAGTTGATCTCCACCTGGTAGGTCCATTTTTGCTGCCAATTTAGCGATTTGATTCAGATCAAGATCTCCTTCGATCATGAGCACTACAGATTCAATGGCTTGCCCTTTGATTTTGGCTTCTGGCACACTTTTAGAAATGCCCTTAGAATACATCAATAGCTTTTCAATTTTGTTTTCTGACTTACCTTGTTTGACATAAAAAAACAATTCAGTATCGGATTCGCTCATTTTCATTAAGGTTTCCAAATCATTTTTTTCTGCTTCTTTATCAACCCATTCGTTAAATTCATTTTGAATTTCTCCCTCTCCTGTAATTAATACCTTAAAGCTTTTTATATTATTTATGATCTCTAAAATTTCAGCAGACTCAGGATCATCCTTTCCCAGAAACGACATTTGCCCAAGCAGCTGAAACATTTTTGGACCAATTGAGGCATAGGTTACGTCGGGTGCATTTTCAAAATGATCAAAAATTGATTGAGCACTCGTTAGATTGAATGACATTAAAAAAATGATAAAACAATAAAAAAATTTCATGGGATGCTATTTTAAAAATTGTTTGAAATTTATAATAATAAAATTTATAATACTTAAAAAAATATCTTAAAATTCATAATTAATTTGGTTTGGCATGAAATGTGTAATTTAGTGGATTATATACTTCACAATCTCGATGAAAAATAAACACTTTTATTTAACATTTATCGCTTTCACACTTTTTTTGACTTCGTGCTCAAAAGATGAAGGCGCAACTCCAGCTGATGAAACAACAGAATTCATATCTGATTTACTTGTAAACCCCGAGCTTTTGAGGGGCTATTGGAACATCGAAAACAATACTAACACAAGCAAAAGTGTCTCTGGATCAGATGTAGCTTGTGAGGTTTCACTAATTTTATTTAATCAGGATAAGACATTTAAAATCAAAAATGGTGATACTGTAGTTAACGGAAGTTACGAAGTGACCGGGGAAGACTCTGTAAACCTATTACAACAAATGACTTCAGTTGGAAGCATCACTAACATTGTTGTTCTAAATGAAAAAATAACTTTTAGTCTTGATCTCACCAGTGTATGCACACAAGATGTTAAAGGTGTTAAATACTTTGCAGTAAATGACTTTATTTGGAAAAGTATGAACGAATTATATTACTGGCAGGAAGATGTTCTTGATCTGGATGATTCTAAAAATGATAACGCTGGAGACTACGGCTCTTTCTTGAGGGAGAAACCAGATCCAAAAGAATTTTTCAACTCTTTAAAATTCTCAGAAGACCGATTCAGTATCATAGATTCTGATTATGTTTCACTTGTCAATTCTCTAGCGGGTATTTCTGCCTCAAATGGTGTGGAGTTTATTTTAAATAGGTTTAGTGATAGCAATAATATTTTTGGCGTGGTTACTTATATTGAAAAGGAATCAGATGCTAGCTTAAAAAACATAAAAAGAGGCGATATTTTTACAGGGGTGAATGGTACAGACTTAACGATTTCAAATTACAGGTCATTATTATTTGGAGATAATTTGAGCTATACCCTTAACATGGCTGACTTCTCAAGTGGCAGTATTACGCCAAATGGCGTAGAAGTCGCGCTTACGAAAGTGGAGGATTTCCAAGATGATTCAATTCATATAAGCAAAACAATCCGCTCAGGGGGGTCTAAAATTGGCTATCTCATGTACAACGGTTTTGTGGGAAGTTTTGATCAAAATTTAAATACTGTTTTTGCAGGCTTTAAGTTAGATAACATTACTGATTTGGTTATTGACTTGAGATACAATGGCGGAGGGCTACTTACTTCTTGCACCTATCTTGCCGGTATGATTTCCGGACAATTTACCGGAGAAATCTTTGCTCAGAATATATACAATTCTAAATTGATGGAGTATTACGAGTCAACAAACAACACTGATTGGATGAAGTATTTGTTTGTCAATGAAATGATTGATGGTACCCCTATTAATTCTTTGAATCTTAATAAAGTTTACATCCTAACTTCTTCAAGAAGTGCTTCTGCAAGTGAACTTCTGATAAACGGGTTAGCGTCTCACATTCAAGTGGTACAAATTGGAGATACTACTTATGGTAAGAATGTAGGATCTAGAACAGTTTACGACTACATCGACAACAACCGTACAAAAAATCCTGACCACACCTACGCCTTACAGCCCATTATATTTAAAGTTGCTAATAGTGCCGGTTTTTCTGACTATTCTGATGGGTTAACCCCTGATGCTGGACTGCTGCTTAAAGAAGATATTACCAATATGGGCGTGCTTGGTGAAGTTACAGAACCTCTTCTTGCCTTAGCCATAGGTCAAATTAACGGAACCTCTGCAAGATCAGCAATTCGAACTCCTGAATTTCCACTTGATAACACAATTGAAGATCCAAAAATGTTGAGCCGTCAAAATTTAGTTAGTGAAAAGCAGTTGCCTTAATCTATTGTAAATGAAACTCCAGCAAGGACATTTCTTCCTCTTGTAGTGTATTCTGGAATAATAACATATTCCGCATCGAATAAATTCACCACACTGAAAAACAAATTTGCATTCTGGTTACCCAGTCGGTGATTTAGCTGAAGCGTAAAAAGACCGTAAGCATCCAAATCGGTTACCATATCATTCGCAATTCTTTTGCCATAATATTGTCCAATAATATTAAAGTTAGTTTTTTGAGACAATGGAAAGTCCATAAGCCCGTTAAAACTATGCTTAGAAATCATTCTTAAATCACCTGTTGTTGAATCTGTATAAAGATAATTTAACCGAATGTCCATCGTTTCTCTAACATTAACTTCATAACCCATCTCCAAGCCTTCATACACTATTTCTTTAGAGGAGTTTCCATATTTAGAAGTTGTGTTGTCAAAAATTAAAGTTGGATTTTCTGAACGATTAAAATACACCAGGGATAAAGCATTTTTTTCAGAACGGATTTCAAAACCAAATTCAAAACTTTTGTTTTCTTCAGGTTTCAAGTCTGGATTCCCATAGACAGGGTCGAACAGCTGATAGAGACCCGGTGAGATAAAAGCTTTACTGTAACTCGTTAGGAGTTTTAACTTCCGTTTTTCATTCAAATCAATATTAAAAGAGGGGTTGATGCTGTAAATAAAATTTCCGCCATAGTTGTCATGATGATTATAACGCAAACCAACATTAAAATTAAAACCTGAAGGATCAAGATAAACCGTATTGATGTATATATCTGACTGGGAAACACGAGTATCGTATGCAGCTTCCATTTCGCTGTTTTGATATTGAAGCCCCAATATGGTATAAAACTTATTGTTAAAAATATATTTATTATACAAATCAACATTTAAATTATCACTTTCATAGCCATAGGTAAAAGGACTTTCGTATTCACGATCATTGTCTTGAAAACCAGCATTTAAGTTTAAACTTCCATTCTCATAGGCATAAGAGGTATTTAAAGAATAACGATTCAATGAAGTACCGTATTTATAATCTGCATCTTCTATAGGGTATCCACTGTCAAGATCAGAGCTCACCTCGTCACTGTTCCACTTTAACTGCCATTTAATAGCTTCATTAATCTTACCTGAAAAGCCAAGGTTGAGATTGGTCAAATTAAATGCATCTGGAGTTCCATCTTTCACTGCACTCAATCCATCACTATAACGTTCTGCATAGGAAGCTTGAAAACCAATTCCTGCTGCGGTTCCCTTAAGACTAATGTTATGATTTCCTGCATTCACACTATTTAAAGGTTCATTTGCCGCCTGCTCCGTACCCCATGTTTTTTTAATAAAAACACTTATGGATTCAGAAGCTTTTTTAGTGGTAATATTTACAACTCCAGCTGCTGCAGAACTTCCATAAAGGGCACTGGCAGCCCCTTTGACAACCTCTATCGACTCCATCATTTCAAGGTTAAGAGAATTGATGTCAAAATCATTATCAATCCTTGAGGGATCTGAAACACGAACGCCATCAATAAGAATTAAAACCTGTCTGTTGCGACCACCTCTTATGGATAAAGTAGGGTTTTGTCCTGAATGTAAATTTCTTCCGAGCACATCAATTCCAAGATGAGAAGATAAAAGTGCTCCCAAACCGAGACCAGAAAATTTTTCTATTTCTTTTGATGAAATTTTGACTACCGTTTTTCCTGATTGTGATCGCTTTAAAGCAAAACGAGAATCGGAAACGACAACCTCTTCAAGGGAGACATTTGTAGCCGTAACTGTGTCAGAATTTTCTTCATTAACTGTTGTTTTTGGATCAAAAAGGTCTTGAGAAAATGAGTTGAAAGAAATAAATAGTAATAAAAAAAGAGATTTTTTAATCGTGTGCATTTGTAAAAAAATATAGTATGTGTAAAAATAAAATAGCTTATGCCGAAATAATCTGTCTCTTTTGCATGTAGTAGAAGGAGTAAATCATCAATGCAGAAAAGAACAAGTCTCCTAAAATAGTATTTAGAAAAAATGGAATGGCTAAAGTATAACAAGTGACTAGATCAGTAAAAGTGCTGGGGTAATAAAGAAACCAAACTCCAAAATTACTGACCAAAAAGAAAATTACAGATGAAGATAAGACTACGCCAATATTGATTTTCTTAACAAAACTCCCGAAAAGAGAAATCAAAATGAAAGCCCCATAAACAAAGGGAATTGATCCATGAAGACCGAGGACCAAATCAGAAATAAACATAATAATCATCGGAATTATAATAGCAATCCAACGGTTGTTAAAACCCTTACATGATAATAAAGCAATTGCAGCAACTGGAGTGAAATTTGGTGGATGTGGCAAAAATCTCGAGAGAACTGCAAAAGATATTACAGAAATTAAAAATATATACTTATTTATCATCTAAAGTTATATGAATGTTAAATGTATAAAATTAATATTTATTTAGTCAAATACATTTTCCTTCTAGCGTAAAGATCGTAAAACTCGTCATCTTTTAGGCTATCTATAAACAAAATACTTTCTCCAGTACTTTTCATCTCTGGTCCAAGCTGCTTGTTTACATTTGGAAATTTATCAAAAGAGAAAACCGGTTGTTTAATCGCATAACCGTCAAGTTGTGGATTAAAATCAAAGTCAGTCACCTTGTTGTGTCCTAGCATTACTTTTGTCGCATAGTTAACATAAGGTTCATTGTATGCTTTTGCAATAAAAGGCACTGTTCTTGAAGCCCTAGGATTTGCCTCAATTACATAAACTTTTTCGTCTTTAATTGCATATTGAATGTTGATCAAACCAACAGTGTTTAGCGCTAATGCAATTTTGTGGGTATGGTCTTTAATTTGCTGTAAAACAAACTCTCCAATGTTAAAAACAGGAAGTGTGGCATTCGAATCACCGGAATGAATTCCACAGGGTTCGATATGCTCCATTATTCCAATAATATAAACATTTTCACCATCGCAGATTGCATCTGCTTCAGCTTCTATGGCTCCATCAAGATAATGATCAAGTAAAAGCTTATTGTTTGGAATTTTTCTTAAAAGATCGACAACATGAGTTTCTAGTTCCTCCTTGTTAATAACAATTTTCATGCCTTGACCTCCCAAAACATATGAAGGACGTACCAAAATCGGAAAACTCAACTCGTCTGTCAAAGCGATGGCTTGTTCTGCAGTTTCTGCAACTCCAAACTCTGGATAAGGAATGTTATTGTTCTGTAGCAAGGTTGAGAAACTACCTCTATCTTCAGCAAGATCTAAAGATTTAAAACTTGTCCCGATGATTTTAATACCGTAACGATCTAGTTTTTCAGCTAATTTAAGAGCAGTCTGTCCTCCCAACTGAACGATAACACCTTCGGGTTTTTCATGACGAATGATGTCATAAATATGCTCCCAAAAAACGGGTTCAAAATATAATTTATCGGCAACATCAAAATCTGTAGATACGGTCTCTGGATTACAATTAATCATGATGGTTTCATAATCACATTCTGCAGCAGCTAAGACACCATGAACGCAACAGTAGTCAAATTCGATTCCTTGACCAATTCTATTTGGACCTGAACCCAAAACGATTACCTTTTTACGATCACTTACTTTGCTTTCATTATCACTAAAAGGTTCTCCAACTTTAAGTTGCATTTTCCCTTCGAATGTTGAATAATAATAAGGTGTTGATGCTGAAAATTCTGCAGCACAGGTATCAACTAATTTATAAACCCTTTGAATGCCTAATTCATCTCGCTTGTTGTAAAGTTGACTTTCAAGACATCCCAACATATGGGCAATTTGTCTATCAGCAAACCCTTTTTGTTTCGCTTCGAGCAACAAAGGCTGGTCGATTGATTTAATATCAAATTTTGAAATTTCTTTTTCCAATTCGTGCAACTCTTGATATTGCTTAAGAAACCACATGTCAATTTTGGTGATCTCATGAATTCTACTCAATGGAATTCCCATTTGAATAGCATCATAAATCACAAAAACTCTATCCCAACTTGCGTTAGTTAACTTTTCTATGATTTGATCATAATCCTTATAACCTTTTCCATCAGCTCCAAGTCCGTTTCTTTTAATTTCCAATGACTGGGTGGCTTTGTGAAGCGCTTCTTGGAACGATCTCCCGATTCCCATGACTTCTCCAACAGATTTCATTTGGAGGCCTAGTTTCCTATCGGAACCCTCAAACTTATCAAAGTTCCAACGTGGTATTTTGACAATAACATAATCCAATGTGGGTTCGAATAAAGCGGAAGTCGATTTTGTAATTTGGTTTTGGAGCTCATCTAGTGTATATCCAATGGCCAACTTGGCAGCAATCTTTGCAATAGGATAACCTGTTGCCTTCGAGGCTAAAGCAGAGGATCTCGATACCCTTGGATTAATTTCAATGGCAATGATGTCTTCCTTTTCATCAGCACTTACAGCAAACTGTACGTTACAGCCTCCAGCAAAGTCACCAATACTTCTCATCATCTTGATTGCCATATCTCGCATCCTTTGAAAAGTAGGGTCAGAAAGTGTCATGGCAGGAGCTACTGTGATAGAGTCTCCCGTGTGAATCCCCATGGGATCCATGTTTTCTATGGTACAGATAATTACTACATTATCGTTTTTATCTCTTAATAACTCAAGCTCATATTCTTTCCACCCGACCAATGCTTTGTCAATCAATACTTCGTGTATGGGAGAAGCCTCCAATCCCCTAGTTAGAAGTTCTTCGAACTCATCAGCATTGTGAACAAAAGAAGCGCCTGTTCCTCCTAGCGTGAAGGAGGGTCTAATGACCAATGGAAATCCAAATTTCTGTGCAATTTCTTTACCTCTCAAAAAAGAGTTCGCTGTTTCGGCAGGAGCAACAGGAATGTCAATTGTCTTTAAAAGTTTTTTAAATTGATCTCTGTCTTCAGTAATATTGATCGCAGCGATGTCAACTCCAATAATTTCAACACCAAAGTCTTTCCATATGCCTTTATCATCAGCTTCAATACACAGGTTCAAAGCGGTTTGCCCTCCCATGGTAGGGAGAACTGCGTCAATTTTGTGTTTCTTAAGAATCTCGACAAGTGATTTACTTGTCAGTGGTTTGAGATATACATGATCAGCCATTGAAGGGTCTGTCATGATGGTCGCAGGATTCGAATTGATCAAAATTGTTTCGATTCCGTCCTCTCTAATCGAACGTAAAGCTTGCGTTCCAGCATAGTCAAATTCACACGCTTGACCAATTACAATAGGTCCTGAGCCTATAATTAGTATACTTTTTATCTCAGATTGTTTCGGCATAAAGATAGTTTCTAAAATTCCTTAAATATAAAAAAAAAGGTGCTATTCTATAAAGAATAACACCTGTATAAATGTAAAATTTTTTATCATTTTTTGTGACGAGGCTCGGAGGAAACAGAAATCTTCTTTCTACCTTTAGCACGTCGCTTTGCAAGTACTTTCCTGCCGTTGGCTGTTGCCATACGTTCACGGAAACCGTGTTTGTTTCTTCTTTTTCTTCTCGAGGGTTGAAAGGTTCTTTTCATTTGATGAAAACTCTGTGTTATTTGTTTTTTTAAGCCGGGCAAATATACAATATCTTTTTTCTTCTACAAACGGTTTTAAAACTATTCTTGTTAACTTTGCTCTCAAATTTATTATTCATGTTTCCTAAAATATACAAACTAATAATCACTGGACTAATAATTGTCTATAGCGGATATCAGTTTTACGAGAACGAAATCGGCAACGGAATATTCCTAATACTACTGTCAGGGATGTTTGTTTTGATTTATTTCAAAAACGAAATCATTTTCCTTTCCTTCCTCCGACTCAGAAAACAAGATTTCGCAGGTACTGAAAAATGGCTCAACAGAATTAAAAATCCTGAAAGTTCTTTGGTTAAAAAACAACAAGGATATTTCCATTACCTACACGGCATTATCAAATCACAAACTAATTTGACTACGGCTGAGAAAAGTTTCAAAAAAGCAATTCAACTTGGTCTTTCAATGGATCATGACCTGGCAATGGCAAAAATGAGTCTTGCGGGCATACTGATGCAGAAACGAAGAAAAAGGGAAGCTACTGCGCTTTTGTCAGAAGCAAAAAAATTAGACAAACATGGCATGTTGACTTCTCAATTGAAGACAATGCAACAGCAAATGAAGAAAATTTAATAATACCCTTTTTCAGGTATAGAAATCTCGTAATACTTTCTTGACTTATTATTTAAGTGATTTTCTAACAACCAAGGATTGTGGATTTTTAGAATTTTATAATTAATATCTATTTTCTTAGAAAATTCTGCAAGGTTAATAATCGCTGTATCAAGACCATATTTACGAACTGGAATCGCCTGATATAAATCCTGACCCTCATAAACATATCCAAATTTAGTAGGATTTTCCATGATTAGTTTTACTGCAAGTATCCTAAAAACATACCTGCTAGTTTCGGTACCAAGCAATAAATCAAAATAGTCATCTGCTTGTTGGGTGTTTAAAATCCGTTGAATTCCAGACATCCCTCGATTATAAGAAGCTGCAGCTAGCGTCCAAGAACCCAATTTACTTTTTGCTTTCTTTAGATATTTTGAAGCCACGACTGTTGACAGTTCTAGGTGGTATCGTTCGTCAACATTGGTGTTTATCTCCAACCCCATTTCTTTACCAGTATTCTTCATCAGTTGCCAAAATCCCTTTGCTCCAGCAGGAGATCGAACGTTTTCAAGACCGCTTTCGATAACAGCCAAATACTTAAAATCTTTAGGGATTCCTTGCGCCTCTAAAATTCTTTCAATTTCAGGAAAATACTTGTTGGCTCGCTTAATCATCAACATCATATTGGACTGCCAATAGGTATTAACCAACAATTCCTTGTCAAGCCTTTCCTTTAAATCAGGAGAGGTCAGAGCAATTTTTTCTCCTGCAAAAGTAAGTGAATCTGGTATTTCAAGAGCATAAACTTTTTGAGAAGGCTGGTCGCCATAAGTTTTAAAGGCAGAAGTAATGGGGCCTAATCTCATAACAAATCCTGCTAGAAGAATAACAAAAATAGGTGCCATCCACCTTAGATACTTGTAATTATTTTGATTCATTTTTTGAAAGATTGGTTTGATCCCTCTAAATTATCTAAATCAATTATATTATTTGAAATAATTTTAGGAAGATTTTTATTTAACCACTGAGATTGGGTGAGGACTATAGAATGATTTCCTTCTATTTCAATGTAAGGCTTTTGAATGTTTTTAATCGGAAACACGCTATCCTTTAGACCATGAATATGAATTACGGTCTCGTCAGCCTTAGACCTATTCCAATTAACAAGCTGGTTTATAGACCAATCTAAATATCTGTGATCTCTTTCTGACAAATAACGCTGGTAGAGAGAGACCCTGCGCTTAAGATCCTTCCCAAAAGCAAACATGGCTAACGACTCGATATTTTCAATCCACTGGGTAGGCAAAAGCTTGTGCAAGTTTGTCTTTTGGGCAATTTTCATATGCGCAGGAAGCTCCTGATTGCTCTTAATGCTTGAAATAATTATCACCTTCTCACATTTTAAGAACCTAGAAATCTCTTGTACTAATAAGCCTCCAAAAGAAACCCCGATTAATATGGGGTTTTCATCCTTAATTCTTACACACATTCTCTGCGCATAATCCGAAAGAGGCTCATTTTTGTAGGGTGTCATCCATGACAAATAGTTAACCTCATGGTACTCTGAGAGCTTAAGGTACTCAAATATATTGGGGCTTGCAGCCATTCCTGGCATTAAGTAAATCGATCTTTTTTTCATATTTATCGCCATAAACGATTGCTGTTTTTTAAAAAACCCTTAGTTTTGTATTTCCCCCTATTCTTAAGAAAATTTTAAGTCTGTATTAATCTCAAAATTAATAAATAAAGATGCATAAAGTTGAATTAACGAACAATGAGTTTCTAAGACAATTTGAAACTACCCTAAAGGGATCACTTGCAAGGATTGAATACGCTGAGCAAGAAAGAAAAATTTTTCTGACGAAACTTATTATCCCTGAAGAAATTGACAACATCGAATTCGAAGAAAACTTTATCAAAACAGTATTAGAATTTATTTCGGAAAAAAACCTAAGAGTGGTGCCAACCTCGCCTAAAATTGCAGGTTTTGTCAGAAGAAACAAGGCATACAAATCATTACTACCTGTTGGAATTAAGCTTTAGAACAGCTTTTAACTCTTACATACCCTTCCTCATCAATAGCGTCTAAATTGACCTTTTCAATTTTATTTGACTTGTCTGGATCCCAAGGTGCTCTGACTTTTACATAATTTTCAGTGAATCCAGTGATGTAACCTTTCTTATTTTCACTTTCAAACAAGACTTTTCGGGTTTTGCCTAGCTGACTTTCATAAAAAAGTCTTCTTTTCTTAACGGATAGGGCTCTTAACATTTTACTTCTTTTACTACGAACCCCCTGAGGGACAACTTCCGCATAGGTTTCGGCTTCTGTGTTTGGTCGTTCAGAATAAGAAAAAACGTGCAGGTAGGCCACGTTTAGATCCGCCAAAAACTTATAGGTTTCAATAAAATCAGCATCTGTTTCGCCAGGAAAACCGACAATAACATCCACACCAATACAAGCATCTGGCATCAGATGTTTGATCCTAGATATCCTGTTAACATATAAATCACTTAAATACCGTCGCTTCATTTTCTTAAGTATTTTATCACTTCCACTTTGAAGCGGAATATGAAAATGAGGTACAAAGCTTTTGCTTTTAGACACAAAATCTATAATATTATCGTTTAAAAGGTTGGGTTCGATTGATGAAATTCTAATCCTTTTCAATGCTTCAACTTCATCGAGGGCCGAAATGAGTTCTAAGAAAGTATGTTCATGTAGTTTGTTTCCAAATTCTCCTTTTCCATAATCTCCAATATTAACTCCAGTTAACACAATTTCCTTGATGTCTTTTGAAGTGATTTTAACAGCTTGATCAATAATATTCTCTAGAGTATCACTCCGAGATATACCCCGTGCTTGAGGAATTGTGCAATAGGTACACTTATAATCGCAACCATCTTGTACCTTTAAAAATGCACGAGTTCTGTCTCCCAAAGAATAGGAACTCTCATAATAATTAGCACTGGAAATTTCACAGGAATGAATTGCTCCGGTAGTTTTTTTTGTCAAATCATCTAAGTAATCAATCAATTTGAATTTTTCGGTTGCTCCCAAAACCAAATCAACTCCATCAACTGCTGCCAATTCTTCAGGCTGTAATTGAGCATAACAGCCAACGGCAGCAACAAATGCTTTTGGATTTTGTTTTAAAACTTTTGCAACAAGACCTTTGAATCTTTTATCTGCGTTTTCTGTAACCGAGCATGTGTTGATGACGTAGACCTCCGCAGGAAGATCAAAATTCACCCGTTCAAAACGATTTTCATCAAAATCGCGCGAGATGGTCGCTGTTTCAGAAAAATTCAGTTTGCACCCCAATGTATGGAATGCAACCCTTGGTTTGATTATATTTTTTGTTATTTGATCGACATTCATGATCAGTTCGTTTAACTAAAAAGCTTAATTTAGATCCAAATATACAATTTTGAAGCATGCGGAAAACCCGCCTTAGAACCCATTTAATCGGCATAACGCTCTCTATTTTCATTGTCACAAACCTTGTGTCTTGTGATCAAAATTCATTAAAAGATAAAGATAACTTGGTCTTTCGGTACAATGAATATAAAAACATTACTTCTTTAGACCCCGCATTCACTCGAATCTTGCCAAATATCTGGGCAACGAATCAAATTTTTAATGGTTTGGTTCAATTGGATGACTCTTTAAACGTTAAACCTGACATCGCAAAAAGTTGGAATATTTCTGAGGAAGGTTTGGTCTATAAATTCAAACTTAGGCAGGATGTTTTTTTTCATGAATCTATCGTATTCAAAAGTAAAAAAAGAAGAAAAGTAATCGCCAGTGATTTTGTTTATAGCCTTAATCGGTTGAAGGATCCGAAAACGGCTTCCCCTGGCGGATGGGTTTTGCAGAATGTAAAATCGCTCGAGTCCGTCAATGACAGTTTGCTTAAATTCACACTTAAAAAGCCTTTCCCTGCATTTCTAGGTTTACTTTCAATGCGTTATTGTTCTGTTGTTCCTCATGAAGCCATAGAAGAATATGGTGAAGACTTTAGAAGTAACCCTGTCGGAACGGGTCCGTTTACATTTAAAAGATGGGAAGAAAACGTTAAGCTCGTTTTTAGAAAAAATCCAAACTATCACGAAACGGATATAGAAGGCATACCACTCCCCTACCTCGAAGCCATCGCAATCACTTTCGTTCCTGACATTCAAAGTGAGTTCATGCTTTTTATTCAAGGCAAAACTGATTTATTAAATTCGTTAGACAACTCCTATAAAGACGAGTTACTTGAGCCCGACGGAGCTTTACAAAATAAATATCTCGATAAAATAAACATGGAAAAAGGGCCGTATCTGAATACGGAATACTTAGGATTCTACTTAGACTCAAAATCTAAAGTGATAAAATCTCCTCTGATAAGAGAAGCCATCAACATCGGATTTGACCGTCAAAAGCTGGTTTTATATTTAAGGAATAACATTGGATTTAAAGCAAATAAAGGATTTATCCCTAAAGGACTTCCCGGACATGCCGCTGATGATTTCACAGCTTATGATTCCTCAAAAGCTGCACTTTTGGTAAAAGAATTTAAAGAAAAAACAGGCCTTGAACCTAAAATAACATTATCCACTGATGCCAACTATGTGGATATTTGCGAGTATTTACAGCGAGAATTGCAAAAGATAGGAATTGATATTAAAATCGATGTGATGCCACCTGCAACTTTAAAACAAGCCAGGTCATCGGGCAAACTTGAAATGTTTAGATCGAGCTGGATCGCTGATTACCCCGATGCTGAAAACTATCTATCGTTATTGTATTCAAAAAACTTTAGTCCAACGGGGCCGAATTACACCCATTTTTCAGACCCAGAATTTGATGTACTTTTTGAAAAGAGTTTTGAAATATCAAACCCTAGAAAAAGAGCTGAAATCTATCAAAAAATGGACAGCATTGCAATGAAAAAGCATCCCATGATCTTACTCTATTATGATCAAGTAATCCGGTTTTCCCAGAAAAACGTTGAAGGCTTAAGCATTAACCCAATAAATCTGCTCAATCTAAAAAGGGTAAGGAAAAACAAGTCATAAAAAAACCGTCAATGACGGTTTTTTTATCTAATTAAGTAAGATTACAATCAAATTAATCTTCGCTTTCTTCTTTATCTTCTTTTTTAAACTTGGAGTACTTATTTTTGAACTTGTCAATTCTACCTGCAGTATCAACCAATTTAGATTTACCAGTGTAGAAAGGGTGAGAAGTTCGGGAAATCTCGAGCTTAACTAGCGGATATTCAGCACCTTCAAACTCAATAGTCTCTTTGGTGTTTACAGTTGACTTTGAAATAAAAACATCGTCATTTGACATGTCCTTAAATGCAACTAATCTATAATTCTCAGGATGTATACCAGTTCTCATAATTATCTTTTATATTGAAAAGTCTGCAAATTTAATGGTTTTTTTGAATACTTTAGCTTTTGTTCTAAGAAAATTAAACTTTTAATCAAACAAACCTCAAATCTTATTAAAAAAAAACAGTAAAAACATGGAAAATCAACAAATTACACCCGCACAAACAGCATTAAACTTTGGGATAATCCTTGGAGCCTACAATATTATAGTGGGCATCATGCTTTATTTTCTAGAGATGCATTATCAAAATGATCAAACGGTAGGGATAATCAATATTGTTATTACGGTAGTAATAATCATGGCGGGAATCATTCAATTTAAAAAAGCAAATGAAGGGTTTTTAAGCTTGACCGAGGCTTTAAAAATTGGTCTTGGAGTTGCGGTCATTTCTGCAGTACTCGGCATCATTTATTATTTTATTTTGACTGGAATCTTAGACCCTGAAACTTTGGATAAATCTTTAGAATTTCAAAAACAAAAGATGTTATCGAGTGATCCAGAGATGTCAGTTGAAAGCGCTAATAAATTCGTCGATATGCAACGGAAATTTTCATCTCCCTTAATAATATCCGCCTTTGCGATTGTTGGATCTTTATTTATTGGATTTTTAATTTCTCTAATTGGTGGACTGATTGTCAAAAAATCACGTCCTGAATAGGACAAATTTCTTATTTTTGTTGGTGAAATAAAACTCTTCATGGAACTTTCCATCATAATTCCGTTACTAAATGAAAGTGAATCTATTGAAGAACTTCACCAATGGATACACGCTTCACTTTCGAATCATAATTATGATTTCGAGATCATCTATGTGGATGACGGTAGTACCGACAATTCGTGGGAGGTTATCGAAAGATTGGTCCAACAGAACAAAAATACGCAAGGAATTAGATTTCAAAAGAATTTTGGAAAATCTCAAGCACTTCACGCTGGCTTTAAGCTTGCTGCAGGAGACTATGTGATGACCATGGATGCGGATCTTCAGGACTCCCCCGAAGAAATTCACCCCATGATCACCACTTTAAAAGAAAAAAACCTAGACATCCTTTCGGGATGGAAGAAAAAAAGATATGACTCTATTTTCTTTAAAAACATACCTTCCAAATTATTCAACTGGGCGGCAAGGAGGGTCTCAGGAATTAAACTTCACGATTTTAATTGCGGAATCAAGGCCTATAAAAGAGAAGTCATTAAAACCATTGAGGTATACGGAGAAATGCACCGTTACATCCCCGTAATCGCTGCACATCAGGGTTTTGATAAAATTGAAGAACAAATCGTTCAGCATCAAGCCCGACAACATGGAAAAACAAAATTTGGAGCGGATCGGTTTGTTAAGGGCTTTTTAGATTTAATTACCCTTTGGTTTGTAAATGGTTTCGGAAAGCGACCCATGCACTTTTTTGGATTTTGGGGAACCTTAATGCTTTTTATGGGATTTTGCTTCACCATTTATCTTGGGATTGACAAACTCTATCTTCACACCCAAGCCAGACTAATTACTCAGCGACCTGAGTTTTATATTGCATTAACAACCATGATTCTTGGAACTCAGCTTTTTATTGCAGGCTTTTTGGGAGAGATTTTGGTGCGATATAAAAAAGACATAAAAAGATATATCATCTCAAAAAGTATCAAAAATAAAGCATGACAGTTAATTCAAAAATTGAAGAATGGACAAAATCCCCGTTCGACCAAGAAACACAAAATGAATTGATCGAACTAAAAAAGAATCCTAAAAAACTTGAGGATGCTTTTTACAAGAATCTTGAGTTTGGAACTGGAGGCATGCGCGGAATAATGGGGATTGGAACCAATCGAATCAATAAATACACTTTAGGGAAAAGCACTCAGGGCTTAAGTGACTATTTGAAAAAATCTTTCCCTAATAAAAAAGAAATTAAAGTTGTTATTGCCTACGACTGTAGGATAAACAGTAAGAGTCTGTCCCGTCAAGTCGCAGAAGTTTTTTCTGCCAATGGCATCCAAGTACATCTTTTTTCAGAGCTACGCCCTACTCCCGAGCTTTCCTTTGCGGTTAAACATCTTAATGCACAATGTGGTATTGTTTTAACAGCATCTCATAATCCACCGGAATACAATGGTTATAAAGTTTATTGGGAAGATGGCGGACAAATTGTTCCCCCCCATGACAATCAGATCATCAATCAAATCAACAAAACTGAATTTAGTGATATCAATTTTACCCCTAATGAGGAATTAATCACTTTAATCGATCGGGAAATCGATGAAGCATTTTTTAATGTCTCTATCGAGTTAGGGAAATTTGAAATTAAGAATCGTGAAAACTATAAAGTCGTTTTCACTTCACTACACGGAACTTCGATCACTGCTGTTCCGCAAGTTTTAGAGAAAGCCGGTTATTCCCAAGTCTATCTTGTAAAAGAACAATCGAAACCTGACGGAAACTTTCCAACAGTAAAATCTCCAAATCCCGAGGAGCCTGAGGCATTAAAGTTAGCGCTTCTAGAAGCTGAGAAGCAAGGGGCTGATATCGTGATTGGAACGGATCCTGACTGTGACCGATTGGGTATTGCCGTTAGAGATGAAACAGATGAATTCTGTTTACTCAATGGAAATCAAACAATGGTTGTGATGACCTATTTCCTTTTGGAACAGTGGAAGCAGAAGGATGCTTTGAATGGAAAACAATTTATCGCAAGTACCATCGTCTCCTCACCAATGATCGCAAAAATAGCCTCAAGTTATGGCGTTGGGTATAAAGAAACATTGACTGGTTTCAAGTGGATTGCTAAACTTATTGAGGATTTTCCTGAGTTGGAATTCATTGGAGGTGGTGAAGAAAGCTTCGGATATCTCGTTGGAAATAAAGTTCGAGATAAAGATGCAGTGACTGCAACCCTTCTGGCTTGTGAAGTAGGGGCTTATGCAAAAAGCATCGGGAAAAGTTTCTTTGAAATCCTTGAAGATTGTTATCGTGAATTTGGCGCCTATAAAGAAAGACTGCTCTCTTTTACTCAGAAAGGAAAAGAAGGTGCTGAGAAAATCAGCTCAATGATGAATGATTTTAGGGAAAACCCTCCCAAAACTATAGCGGGTCAATCTATTTCATACATCGAAGATTACCAAAAAGGATTTCGCATCAACCTTAAAGATCACTCAATAGAAAAACTTGATTTTGATATTGCAAATGTCTTAATCTACCTATTTGAAGATGGGTCAAAAATAGCAATTCGTCCTAGCGGAACGGAACCCAAAATTAAATTCTACTTTAGCACCAATCAAAAAATCGAAAAACATCAGTCGTGGAAAGAAGTTGAAAAAGAGCTTGAATCTAAAATTGATGAATTAATAAAAGCCATGGGCATCTAAATGAACTATTTCGGAAAAATACTAAAGTTTGGCTTACCCTATAAAAAATTTGCATTCCTCAATGTATTCTTCAACATCCTCTATGCCTTGTTTAGTGCCCTGTCCTATGTGGCAATGATCCCGATGATGCAGATCCTCTTTGGCACAACAAAACAGGCATTTGAGCCACCTGTTTATAATGAAGTGGAGGGGATCAAAAGTTATGTTGAAGGTTTTTTTAATTATAAGATCACGCAATACATGTCTGAAGATAGTGGCAAGGCCTTAATGTTCGTTATTGCGACAATTATAACCCTCTTTTTTCTGAAAAATATTTTCAACTATTTAGCAATGTTTTTTATCACTTTTCTCAGGAATGGTGTACTGAAGGATCTGAGAAATGCCTTGTATAAAAAAACAACTGCTTTGCCTGTTAGTTTCTTTTCAGAAAAGAAAAAAGGAGATCTGATGGCTAGAATATCATCCGATGTTTTGGAACTTCAACATTCATTTCTGTCAGTATTAGAATTAATCGTAAGAGATCCTTTAACAATCATTTTTTCACTAATTGTCATGTTTACTTTCAGCACCAAGCTGACCCTATTTGTGTTGATTTTTATTCCCATCTCTGGAGCCATAATCTCACAAATCGGGAAGTCTTTAAAGAAAAAATCTGGACGGGTACAAGAAGAACAAGGTGAGTTTTTATCTATTCTAGAAGAAACGATCGGAGGTATAAAAATAATTAAAGCGTTTAATTCTGAAAATATTTTTATTAAAAAATTCTCTGACTCAACACAGCGGTTTTTCAAATACTCCAATGATCTCCTGAACCGTCAAAACATGGCTTCTCCAGTAAGTGAATTTCTTGGAATTCTGGTCATCAGTATTTTACTGTGGTATGGCGGTAAAATGGTTTTGTTAGATCAGACCCTAAACGGCGCTATTTTCCTTTCCTACATGGGACTTGCCTATAATATTTTGACTCCTGCAAAAGGCATCAGTAGGTCTTTATACAATATAAAAAAGGGAGACGCAGCTGCACAAAGAGTCCTCGAAATACTCGAAGCCAAGGATGACATGGCAGACGATCCTGATGCTGTTGTGATTGACAAACTTAATGATAAAATCGTTTTTAAAAACATTTCTTTTTCCTATGAAAACAAAATCATTCTTAAAGATTTTTCTTTAAACCTTAAAAAGGGTCAAACCATAGCGCTTGTAGGTGCCTCAGGAAGTGGTAAAACAACAGTTGCCAATCTGTTAAACAGGTTTTACGACATCAACAATGGTGCATTAACCATCGATGGAATCGCTATCAATAAAATCAAAAAATCATCCCTATACGGCTTAACGGGAATGGTGACGCAAGATTCCATCCTGTTCAACGATACTGTGAAAAACAACATCTCCCTAGGCAACCCAAATGCCAGTGAAAAGGAAATAAAGGAAGCTGCAAAAATCGCCAATGCAGAAGAATTTATTTTAAATTTAGAAAATGGATACGAAACCGTAATTGGTGAATCTGGGAACAAATTGTCGGGAGGACAAAAACAAAGGCTCTCCATTGCACGTGCAATTTTAAAAAATCCTGATGTTTTAATATTGGACGAAGCTACTTCTGCTTTGGACACCGCTTCTGAGAAACTAGTTCAAAATGCATTAGAATATTTGATGAAAAACAGAACCTCCTTGGTCATCGCTCACCGACTTTCAACCATTCAAAAAGCAGACCTAATTGTGGTTATGAATAAGGGTGAAATTGTTGAAACTGGAAATCACAAGTCCCTGATGGGAGTTGATTCTACTTACAAAAAGTTAGTGGACCTTCAAACTTTTTAAAAAGGTCATTAAACTTTTTTTATTAAAATCAATCTAAATGTCAAATAAAACTTTGGAAAGCCAAAATCAATTTATAAATGCACTTAAAAATCCTGAAACACAGGCAAGCGCTTTTACAAAATTGTTAGCGGACTACAAAGAAAGACTTTACTGGCACATAAGAAAAATTGTAATAGAACACGACGACGCTGATGATGTATTGCAAAATACTTTTGTAAAGGTTTTTCAAAATATTAATGGTTTTAAAGGAAACAGTAGCATTTACACTTGGATGTATAAGATCGCAACAAATGAAGCACTCAACTTAATTAAGAAAAAATCAAAGCATTATGGGGTTTCAAATGAAGAGTGGATCGAAACAAAAGTTACTAGACTTGAGTCAGACTCTTACTTTGACGGTGATGAACTAAGTATTAGGTTGCAAATTGCCGTAGCGAAATTACCCGAGAAACAACGTCTCGTTTTTAACATGAAGTATTTTGATGAAATGAAATATGACAATATATCTGAAATACTAGGCACATCCGTTGGAGGGCTTAAAGCATCTTATCACCACGCTGTAAAAAAAATTAAAAAACAAATAAATGAGTGATTTAAAAAACATAAAATCTTTTAAAGTTCCTCACAATTATTTTAATGATTTTGACAAGAAACTTAAAGGCAAAATCGATTTAGAAAATCACAAAAGTGATTTCAAAGTCCCAGAAAATTATTTTTCAAAAGTTGAAGCGATTATTCTTTCACAAATCAATTTCAATAAAACTAAAACCGTTCCTATATTTCGTTATTTATTGGGAGCTGCGGCGGCAATAGTGGCCTTTATTTTTATAACGTTCGAAACTTCTGTGGATGACAATACTGAAACGACTGTTTTAATCTTAGAGGACTACTTAATGGAAAACTCAACTTATGAAATTGCCGATCATAATGCGGATTACTTAAGTTATGAAATGATAAATATGGATCAGTCAATTAATTATGAAGATGCTCTTGAACTTAGATTATTAAATGAAACTCCAATGAATTTAAATCTTTTTGATGATGAATAAATTTTTTTTAATTTTAGTAATGACCTTTAGCTTTAGTTCGGGCTTTGGTCAAGGAAAAACAAGTTTTGAACGAATCAAGGCTTTAAAGATGGCCTATATTTCTGAAAAAATCGACCTAACTGACAAGGAAGAAACTATTTTCTGGGAAGTCTATGACGAGTACGAACTAAAGATTTACAAAGAGTGTAGAAAAAAACTTAGAGAAATCAGAAAACAGTATTCAAAAAGTATTGATACCCTCACCAAAGAAGAAGCAATCAATGTGCTCAAAGAAGTCTACAAAATTGAGCATTTGGCTGTGGATTTTGAAGAAGAAAGGGATAAAGCTTTACTTAAAAATCTCCCTCCCAAAAAAATACTTAAAATTCATCATGCTGAATACCACTTCAACAGAGAAATGGTATATAAGAGAAAAAAAACAACAGTCCAGGAAAAAAAGGACTAAGTTTAAGCTAACTTTGGTGCATGAAATTGCACAAAAACTTAGCACTAGGTATTATTTCTGGCTTAGAAGCCATTTTAGCAGAAAATCTCAATGCAAACGACGTCGTGAGAAGGCTATTAAAAAGTAATTCCAGCTGGGGTTCGAGAGATAGAAAAACAGTTGCCAAAATTCTTTACGATATTATCCGATGGAAACGACTCTATTTAGGGATTGTAGATCTTGAGGGTAAGAATAACAACGATAGCCACTGGGGACTCATTGCCTGCTGGATGGTTTTAAACGATCACCAACTTCCAGATTGGGAAGTGTTTTCAAAATTTAAGGCTGACGGTTTTAAAGAAAAACATGATGCGCTTGTTAAAATACGAAAATACAAACAGGCGATTCCAGACTGGTTAGACGAGAAGGGAGTTGAAGCTTTCGGTGAAGCTTTTTGGGGAAAAGAAATTAACACTCTAAATGAGCCTGCTAAATTAGTCGTACGTGTCAATCGATTAAAAACAACCCCAGAAAAACTAAAATATTCACTCCATGAGAAATATGGTTTTAACACCAAAGGGGTTTCTGAACTTCCAGATGCTTTAGAATTTGAATCTCACCAAAGTCTCATAAACACAGTAGAGTATCGGGAAGGGCATTTTGAAATCCAAGATGGAAATTCACAAATGATAGCACCTTGGCTTCAACCCAAAGCGGGAGAACTATATTTTGACTGTTGTGCTGGGGCCGGTGGAAAGAGTTTACACTTGGCGAACCTGACACATGACAAATCACAAATTATTGCTTTTGATATATTTTCTTCCAAGCTAGTAGAGTTAAAAAGAAGAGCCGACAGAAATGGGATCAAATCCATTAAGACTTATTTTGTTAATGATGAAAATAAAATTGATAAATTCAGCGCTAAAGGTAATGGCGTTTTGATTGATGCGCCCTGCAGTGGATTGGGAGTGTTAAAAAGAAATCCTGATGCCAAATGGTTGATGAACCCCAATCGGATGAAGGAAATTCAAGTACAACAAAAACAAATTCTTCAAAACTACTCAAAATTGGTGATGCCTGGGGGCAAATTAGTCTACGCCACTTGTTCTATTTTTCCAGAAGAAAACAGAATGCAAGTCGATGATTTTTTAACTTCTGAATCTGGAAAAGATTTCACTTTGGCGTCTGACAAAACCTATTTTTCACAAGAATCGGGTTATGATGGATTTTATGCTGCGCTCATGGTCAAGAAAATGTGAATAAATTGATGAAAAGTTATCCCTAATTGAGGTCTTAAAGTTCTGTATAACTGCTCAGAAAAAATTATTTTTACAGCTTCAAAACAACTAAACATGATTTATTTTTTCGGAGTCATTTCTTCCAAAGTCTTCGCCCTTGAAACTTCTACCAAACTTGAAGAAAGCGCGATAGAGAAACTCGTATGGCTTTTCGACCAAAGTCCATTGATTGATCAAGAAACCATAAATCAAAATTTTATTGGCCCGCGAGCAACCATGATTACTCCGTGGAGTACTAATGCCGTTGAGATTTGTCAAAACATGGGCATTCATGGGATTAAAAGAATTGAATCATTTCAGCCTTACAATGATGCGTCAGGTCTTGACCCCATGTTAAATCAAAAATTTGAAGTTTTAAATCAAGTTATTTTTGAAATAAATATTAAGCCTGAACCAATACTCTCCGTTGAGGACATCAGAACCTTCAACGAAAAAGAAGGTTTGGCTTTGAATGAGGAAGAAATCGTTTATTTAGATGAATTGGCAAAAAAACTCGATCGTCCACTAACTGATTCTGAGGTTTTTGGTTTTTCACAAGTAAATTCAGAACACTGTCGACATAAAATATTTAATGGAACGTTTGTCATTGATGGCAAAGAAATGTCGCAAAGTTTATTTCAATTAATCAAAAAAACATCCAAAGAAAATCCAAATACAATTGTTTCGGCCTACAAGGACAATGTTGCTTTTATTGAAGGTCCCGAAATAGAACAGTTTGCTCCCAAAGAAGCACATGTGCCAAGTGCATATGAAAAAACTAACGTTCAAAGTGTTATTTCCATTAAAGCAGAAACTCATAATTTTCCAACCACTGTTGAGCCTTTCAATGGTGCTGCAACTGGGTCGGGTGGTGAAATTCGAGATCGTATGGCAGGTGGCCAAGGGTCATTGCCATTGGCCGGTTCGGCTGTTTACATGACCCCTTATTCTAGGGTCAATGACAATCGAAAATGGGAAAAAGCTTTCGAAGCTAGACCATGGAGATATCAAACCCCTTTGGATATTTTAATCAAAGCCTCAAATGGTGCTTCAGATTTTGGGAACAAATTTGGTCAACCACTCATCAATGGTTCTCTTTTCACTTTCGAGCATCAAGAGGGACAAATGAAATGGGGTTATGATAAAGTAATCATGTTGGCTGGTGGGATCGGAACAGCCATTCATAAGCAAGCAATAAAACAAAAACCTAAAAAAGGAGATTTAATTGTCATTTTAGGAGGAGATAATTATAGAATTGGGATGGGCGGCGCAGCAGTATCTTCTGCAAATACGGGATCATTTAACAATGCCATTGAACTCAATGCTGTTCAACGTTCAAACCCTGAAATGCAAAAGCGGGTTTCGAATACGGTCAGAGCCTTGGTTGAATCTGGTAACAATCCTATTGTTTCGATTCATGATCATGGAGCGGGAGGGCATTTAAATTGTCTATCAGAACTTGTCGAGGAAAACGGTGGAGAGATCGCAATTGATCAACTTCCAATTGGGGATCCTACACTGTCGGCTAAAGAAATAGTTGGAAATGAGTCGCAAGAGCGAATGGGGTTAATCATTGACCCTAAAGACAGATCGCTATTGGAATCTATAGCGAACAGAGAACGTGCTCCGATGTATGTTGTGGGAACGGTTGCTGAAGATCATCAATTTACTTTTATTGACAACAGGAATGATACAAAACCAATTGATTTGCATCTTGATGCCCTGTTTGGAAGCGCTCCGAAAACCATTATGGATGACAAAACTGTTCTTTATGATTTTGACCCTATTCCATTTTCCAAAGAACAATTCACAGAAGATTTAAAATCTGTTCTCCAACTAGAAGCCGTTGGCTGTAAAGATTGGCTGACCAATAAGGTTGATCGATGTGTTACTGGAAAAGTAGCCCAGCAACAAACCATTGGGCCTTTGCAGCTCCCTTTAAGCAACTGTGGTGTTGTTGCCCTAGATTTTAAGGGCGAAAAAGGAATTGCAACTGCTATTGGACATGCGCCCATAAGCGCAATGATCGATTCGGGGAAAGGAAGTGTAAATGCAATTGCAGAAAGTTTAACCAATTTAATCTGGGCGCCCCTTACTAATGGGCTCCAATCGGTCAGCCTTTCTGCCAATTGGATGTGGCCTTGTAACAATCCCGGAGAAGATGTTCGGTTATACAAAGCAGTAGAGGCATGTGCTGATTTTGCAATCGAACTCGGAATCAATATCCCAACGGGGAAAGATTCCCTTTCAATGAAACAACAATATTCTGAGGGTCCTGTAACGGCTCCTGGGACTGTTGTGATTTCAGCTGCAGGAGAATGTTTAGATGTTAAAAAAGTAGTTACTCCTGAACTTAAAAAAGATGGTGGAGACCTGTATTATATAAATCTATCTCAAGAAGACTACACTTTAGGTGGGTCTTCTTTTGGGCAAATTCATAATAAAATAGGTAAAAAAACTGCCAGTATTAAAGATGCCAACTACTTTAAAAAAGTATTTAATTCGATTCAAAATAAAATTATTTCAGGTAGCATTAGCGCAGGACATGATGTTTCTTCAGGAGGATTAATCACAACACTGCTAGAAATGTGTTTTCCACAAAACAACGTAGCAATGAGCCTTGACTTGTCCCCTCTTGAAGAATTTGACTCAAATATTTTGCTTTTTTCAGAAAATTCAGGGATTGTGATACAAGCCAAATCAGCATTGGATATTGAGCTTAAAAAAGAAGGAATAAACTGTCTCAGAATTGGAGAAATCACAGGAAATCAATTATTAATATTGAAAAACAATTCCACGGAATTCTCTTTTAATATTCCTTATCTAAGGGATGTCTGGTATGCAACTTCAATGGCTTTGGACCAGCATCAAACATCAAATGGTCTTTCAAAAGTTCGATTTGAAAATTATAAAAATCAAGCGTTATTTTATAAATTTCCAACTGGATTTTTAGGAAAAATACCTGCACTGGAGGCGCAAAAAAAAGCAAAAGCAGCCATCATAAGAGAGCAAGGGAGTAACTCGGAAAGAGAAATGGCTTATGCAATGCAATTGGCTGGATTTGAAGTGATTGACGTCCACATGACCGACTTAATTGAAGGTAGAGAAACGCTTGAAGACATACAATTCATCGCCGCTGTGGGTGGTTTCTCCAACTCAGATGTATTGGGTTCTGCAAAAGGTTGGGCAGGATCTTTCCTTTATAACGAAAAAGCAAAAGTAAGCTTAGATAACTTTTTCAAACGCGAAGACACACTCTCGTTGGGTGTTTGCAATGGATGTCAGCTTTTTATAGCATTGGGAATGATAACACCCGAGCATCCAGAAAAACCAAAAATGTTACACAATGAATCAGGTAAATTTGAATGTCATTTTACAGCAGTCACAGTTCAACCCTCGAGCTCGGTTTTAATGAAAGGGCTGGAAGGAAGTACCTTGGGTATTTGGGCAGCGCATGGAGAAGGTAAATTCAATTTTCCAATGAACGAAGATCAATATCAAATCCCAGCAAAATATCATTTTGAAGAATACCCTGCCAATCCAAATGGATCTGACTTTAATGCAGCGATGTTGAGTAGTCAAGATGGCCGTCACTTGGTAATGATGCCTCACTTGGAGCGTTCAACTTTCCCTTGGAATTGGGGATATTATCCTCAGGACAGAAAAGATGAAGTTTCTCCATGGGTTATTGCCTTTGAAAATGCCTATAAATGGCTTTCAAAATGAGTATCCTAGTGCAACTTTAAGAAACATTTCTTATTTTGCAATTAAAACCATGATATATGCCCACCAGAATATTTGATTTCTTAAGTTATCAGCTAAAGCAACGTCCCCTTGATCGCGCTTTAAACACTAAGTATAACGGAGAGTGGAAGTCTACTTCGACTGCTGAGTACACTTCTTCCGCCGATTTGATGAGTGCCGCTTTTTTAAATTTAAAAATAAAGCCGCAAGATAAGATTGCAATGATATCCTCTAACAACAGATCCGAGTGGTGTATTGTAGATGTCGGGATCCTTCAGGCAGGTGCAGTTAATGTCCCAATTTATCCTACCATTAGTCAAAATGATTACGAATACATATTAAATCATTCTGAAAGCAAATACTGTTTTGTATCAGATCAAGAGGTCTATGACAAGGTCATGGCCATTAAGAAAAACGTAAAAAACGTAATCGAAATTTATAGTTTCGACGAAATTCCAGGATGTAAAAACTGGACTGAATTATTAACCTTAGGTGAGAATAATTTAAATGAAGAGTTATTAAATAAAACAAAGGATGCTGTAAAACCTGAAGCTTTAGCAACAATAATCTACACTTCGGGAACAACCGGGATACCAAAAGGAGTGATGTTAAGTCACCAAAATGTAGTCTCAAACGTGCTATCGGCCTCAAAGAGACTCCCTCTTGAAATCGGAAAGTCAACTGCGCTGAGTTTTCTTCCAATTTGTCACATTTTTGAAAGGGTAATTTTATACATCTATCTCTACAATGGAATTAAAGTTTATTTTGCCGAATCGATAGAAACCATTCCAGATGACTTAAGAGACGTTAAGCCTGAGGTTATGACAGCTGTACCAAGACTTCTAGAAAAAGTATATGATAAAATTTATGCTAAAGGTGAAGATCTGACTGGTATTAAAAAGAAATTATTTTACTGGGCTGTTGAAATTGGTTTACAATTTGAGCCCTATGCTCAGAATGGTTTCTGGTATGAAATTAAATTAAAAATTGCTAAAAAATTGATTCTCTCTAAATGGCAAGAAGCCTTGGGAGGTAACTTAAAATTAATTGCTTCTGGTAGTGCGGCATTGCAACCACGTTTGGCAAGAGTTTTTTCGGCTGCAGGGATGATTCTTGTTGAAGGATATGGACTTACCGAAACTTCTCCTGTCATTTCTGTAAACGACCTAAGAAAGGGAGGATTTCGAATTGGCAGTGTTGGAAAAGTGATTGATGGTGTAACCGTTAAAATCAATGAAGACGGTGAAATCCTTTGTAAAGGACCTAATGTAATGATGGGTTATTATAAGGAAATTGAAAAAACCAAGGAGGTGATGTCTGGAGACTTTTTCCATACCGGAGATATTGGAATGATTGACGATGATGGTTTCTTAAAGATTACAGATCGTAAAAAAGAAATGTTTAAGACTTCTGGTGGGAAATACATCGCGCCTCAGGTGATCGAAAATGAAATGAAACAATCTTTGTTCATCGAACAAATCATGGTGATTGGTGAAGGTCAGAAGATGCCAGCTGCTCTAATTCAACCTAACTTCGACCATATTAAGAATTGGTTTGCTCAAAATGGAATTGCTACAGAAGATGATCTTGTTTCTATTTGTGAAAATCAAAGCTTACTTGATGAAATTCAAAACGAAATCGATGTTCACAACCAAAGATTTGGAAAATGGGAACAAATAAAAAAATTTGAATTGACTCCTAAAATGTGGAGTGTTGAAAACGAATTCCTCACCCCTACAATGAAAGTAAAACGCAATACTCTAAAAACACATTACAAGGATTTAATCACTAAAATCTACCAATAATTTTTTTTTATATTTTTTGAAAAATTCTTTTAATTTATTTGATATGCATGCATAATATTATTTATATTTGAAAAATAAGATCACAACTATAAATGAGAAAGGAAACGATTGATGCTGCATTACGTTCCACATGGAATTCAGTCAGTAAGATGTATAACAAGGAAGCAAACAAGTACAATTCCACAATGGCTACGGGATTTGTGCTACTAAACATAGATGCTGAGGGTACGGCCTCCACTTCCCTAGGAAAAAAATTAGGGATGGAAGCGACAAGTCTTTCTAGATTACTAAATAGCATGGAGGAAAAGAATCTGATTATACGTTCTCCCAATCCTAAGGATGGAAGAAGTGTATTGATATTTTTAACCGCTTACGGTAAATCAAAGCGGAATGATTCGAGAGAAGTCGTTCTTAAATTTAATAATGTCATAGAAAAACGTCTAACAAGTGTTCAAATAAAACATTTTTATGAAGTTGCAAATTGCATCAAAGAAGAAAGTAAAAAGTTTGAGCATTTTTAAAATTAAAAAAAGAGGTAATGATAAACGAAGAACAAAAGTTAGTGAATGGTGGAGAATTCATCGTTCGTGATGTTGACGCAAAAGAAGTGTTTACTCCTGAAGACTTTTCAGAGGAACAATTGATGATGAAATCGGCTGTTAAGGAGTTCGTAGATCGAGAAATATGGCCACATAAAGAACGTTTTGAAAATAAAGATTATGCATTTACTGAGGAATTAATGAAAAAAGCCGGTGATTTAGGCTTTCTAGGTGTTTCTGTACCAGAAAATTATGGAGGAATGGGCATGGGATTCATTTCGGTCATGTTGGTCTGTGATTATATTTCTGGTGCTACAGGTTCTTTCTCGACTGCTTTTGGTGCACACACCGGAATCGGAACACTTCCCATAATTCTTTATGGTACTGAAACTCAAAAACTTGAATATGGACCAAAACTCGCTACAGGAGATTGGTTTGGCTCTTATTGTTTAACTGAGCCCGGAGCTGGTTCAGATGCCAATTCGGGAAAAACAAAAGCGGTGCTTTCGGAGGACAGAACTCATTACAAAATCAGTGGTCAGAAAATGTGGATTTCAAACGCAGGATTTGCAAGTGTATTTATTGTATTTGCCCGTATTGAAGATGACAAGAACATCACTGGGTTTATTGTCCCTAATGATCCCTCAAACGGAATCACAATGGGAGATGAAGAACGTAAATTAGGTATTCATGCTTCTTCAACGCGTCAGGTGTTTTTTAACGATACTAATGTGCCTGTAGATAATATGCTCTCGGGAAGAGGAGAAGGCTTTAAAATAGCAATGAATGCTTTGAATGTTGGAAGAATAAAGCTTGGAGCGGCATGTTTAGATGCACAACGAAGAGTCATCAGTTGCTCGATGAAATATGCAAACGAACGCATTCAATTCAACACTCCAATTGCACAGTTCGGAGCAATTAAAGAAAAGCTGGGGCGTATGGCGACTTCTTGCTTTGCCGGAGAATCAGCAACTTATCGTGCTGCCAACGATATTGAGTTAAAAATAAAATCATTTGAAGCAGAAGGATTAAGCCATCAACAAGCTGAACTGAAGGGCGTGGAAGAGTTTGCCATCGAGTGTTCAATAATAAAAGTAGGGGCCTCTGAGGACATCCAGAGCTGTGCTGATGATGGTATTCAAATTTACGGAGGAATGGGTTTTTCTGCTGAAACACCAATTGAATCTGCTTGGAGAGATGCCCGTATCGGTCGAATCTATGAGGGAACAAACGAAATCAATCGAATGCTTTCAGTTGGAATGTTACTTAAAAAAGCAATGAAAGGAAAAATTGATTTGATGGGTGCTGTAATGAGAGCTGCGGGTGAATTAAAAAATCAACAGAGTGAAACCTCTGATACCGTTCAAGGGGACTTAAGCGCTGAAATCATTCAAGTTAAAAATCTAAAAAAAGTATTTCTAATCTTAACAGGGTCTGCCTTTCAAAAATATGGGGCTGAATTAGAAAAACACCAACAGGTGTTGTTAAGCCTTGCTGATATTCTAATCGAAACTTATTTTGCTGAATCTGCACTTTTAAGAACACTTAAAAATATTGGTAAAGAGAATGATGCGGAATCTCAAAAAGCAATGACAAAACTTTATGTTTTCGATGCTACAGAAATTGTCCTAAGAAAAGGGAAAGAGATTATTGGAAATATAGCGGATGAAGAGGAGAAAACAAAACTATTAAAAGACGTTCACCAGTTGTGTATTTATGAGGATTTACCAGATGTAATTTCTTTAAAAACTCAAATTGCTGATCTGCTAATTGCTGAAAACAAATATTGTTTTTAATCTTTTATTACTTACAAACTATTTAAAAAAAATATAACCTTTTCATGATTTAAGTGGATGAAAGTTGTTGAAATTAAATATTTATTTACCGACATTGTAGTCCTATATTTCAATGAAAAAATCAGAACTTTTTCATGACTTAATTATTAAGACATATACATTTTAAATAATAACAATGTTCTTTTAAAATAAATTTGTATTGAACACAAAAACATTTATTATTTAATAGTAATTATAAATTTGTAATCTTTTTTAAAGTCCCCGATTGTATCTTCGAAAAACGGTATTGAAAGCTTCGTAGTATTTCCAAATTTAATTTTCAGAAATCAGTAGTAGTTGTCTGTATGGATTCTCTTGTATTGACCTCTAAAATTTCGTCTAAAAATACTAAAATCAAAAGTCACACTTAACTCAAAAATACTTGGTGTATAATATTGTCCTATACTCTGGAAGGGAAAATTATAAGCGACTCCAAAATCAAAATTTTCAAAAGTTAAGCCAATATTAACGCCAACTGATGAAAGGTTTATTCCAGAAATATAACCGGCTTGTTGCATCAATCCAACCGAAAATTCTCCTAGTTGAAGTTCCTGAGAAAGATAAATATTATAAACGTTTTTATTTTTTAGAGTATTTAAATAAAGAAATAAATATGAATATTTAGGAAGAAATCCTCTTTCATAAGGATTAATATTAATTTCATAAGCTCCTTGAATCGAGATTAAAATAGGTGATTCATAATCTGACTCTTTATTGAATGATGTATCTGGTTTATTTAGGTTAGAAAGACTCAAACCAAACATAAAGTCATAACTATGAAGCAGAAAACTGGCTCCCATATAATAATAATTCGAGGAAGATGTAATGTCTGCTAATGGATCATTTGACTTTGAATTAATTGAACCGGTAAATGAATTTAATTGATCTCCAAAAGTTAACCCTCGTACATCAGTAGTTTGGGAGCCAAAACCTATTTTTAGGGCAGGTAAAATATATAAATTATCGTCTAGTTGTATTCTGTATATATAACTTAAACCACCTCTATTAAAAGTTGTTGCAGCATTTCCTACTGTTAGTGAGTTATAATCAAAACCTAAAGAAAATTTTTGTCTTTCAAAACTAATTGCACCATAGATATATTTATTGTTAATATCACTGTAATTATTATAGGTCATAGAATTATAGAGAACTCCTACCTTAGTGACACTATTATATCCAAAATAACTTGGGTTAGATTTTTGCATATATCTAGAGTTAGATAATGTAATTTCGTCTTGGCCAAATGAAACAAATGGAAGTTTTAATAAAAGAAATAACAAAATGTATGTGCTCTGTTTCAAAATTTAATCTAATAAAATAAAGGTTCCTGTTTCACTAATGACTTTTGGATCGGAATCCCAATCTTTCAATAAAGTTCCTTCAAGAGCATAAATATAATATGGAGAACCATTATGATCAGTTGAATATGTTGTTTTACTTGGTGACATACTTGAGTCAGCATCCCAACCGAAGATTTCAAGTCCTACAGGGTTTAGTGGATCACCCTCTTCATCATTTTCATTATACACTAAATTTCCTCTGTGGTCATAAATTGAAAAAGAATAATTTAAAAATCCACTAATAATCACTGTGAAGTTGTCATTTATACCTGGACTACCAAAAGGTGTAAATACGTTAGGTTTTAAAATGTAATATCCCTCTCCTACGCTTATAGGTTTAGTTATATCATTGTAACAACCCAAAGAATTATAGATTCTTAATGTTACATAGTAAGTCCCTGAAATATTAAACTCGTGAGTAGTTTCCATTGCAGTTAATTTTATTCCGTCTGCTATACCGTCTTTATCAGTATCAGGAGGGGTGTCTGTAGCGTCATCTTTATCAGTACCTAACTCATCTTCTTGATAATTCGATATTCCATCTCCGTCATTATCGTTAGTATCTCTGTCTTCCGGGAACTCTTTAACACTTCCATCTCCAAAATTCCACATACCCCTTACAAATGGTTGAGTAGATTCATTATTAAAAGTTACAACTTCATTAGCTGAAACATTTCCTCCTTGCAAGGTTGTTACTGAGTTATATTCAAAAGCAGATACACCTATTTCTAAATTTAATTCAGTTAATTTTCCACAACCTCTTTCGTTTAATACAAATAAATAACTTGTGTCTTCTGGATCAAAAAGATACACTTCATATGTATCCTCATCGATTCTTTTAGATGTTACTTTCTTATTGCTCAGTATTGTACCATATCTAAATTCTATATCAGAACCTTCAGAATCTAGAACATCAATAATCAGTGTTCCTGCTTTACCTGAACATAATTCATCACTTACAAATGGACCATCTTGAATCACAAGAGATTTATCATCATCAACTACCACAACTATTTCTGAATAATTATAACCTACTCTAGTACCAGAACAATAACTTTCATTTCCTTGGATTGCCGAAAGAACCATTTTATAACTACCTGGTGGTACATTAACTATATCTTGCAATCCTTGCCACTGAGTAATTTCAGTAATACTAGTTACAGCGGTTATATTTAATTCATACCATTTTATTTCTAAGTCTGGGGCACCACCATCTATGTTTACAGATATACGGCCATCACTAGCTTGAATTCCACAACTTACTGGTAAACTATAAACTTCATCACCATTAACATCAAGTAATGCAGGAGATATCTCAATATTACTATGTGGATATGTAAACTCAACTAAAATTGGATCTATAAGATTATTAGTACAACCATTGCTGTCTTTAATTCTTAATTCATAAACTCCTGGTATAGCTCTAAAACTAGTTTTGTTTAAAATCCTTGTACCATCTGGAGTAATCCATAAATATGAATAATAATCAATTCCTGATCTGTTAAAAAATGGTGTTCCTCCTGTAACTAAAGATTCGTTTAATGTAAAATCTATATAACTCTCACATAATGGAATTTCAATTGGTTCACTTAAATAACCCTCGTCTAAGAATCCAATTTGAATATTTGGACGTATTTCAAATGTTTTATTAACAGGACATATAACAGTAGGTGAATCAGAACTACTAACTGATAAATTATATTTTCCAACAAGTAAATTTTTAATTGTAAATCTACTGCCATTGAAAACCAAGTTACTTGAAGCTGTTATGTCAGAACCATTTAATTCAATTGCAATTGATTCAGTAGGTCCCCCTAAAACAGTAAATTTATAATCAGCAGAAATTATCTCGTCCGTAGAAGAACAATCGTTACTGTAGTTTAATCCAGTGTTAACTAATTCAAATTTGCCAGAGGTAATGTAAACGTCATCAGTTATCCAAATAACACAACTAGATTCCTCAGTAACCACTGCATGATAATATCCAGGGGTTAAGTTATAGATTGTATTTGCTCCGTCAGAATTTGGGATCTTGACGTATCCGGAAGTTGAACTTATAGCAGGAATAATAGGAATATTTGAAATAAATCCAAAAGATCCGGATGTCAAAACAGCGCTTGCTCTAACATCTATTTCTCTTCCATTTTCAATTACTGTAATTATTAATTTATTTTCAGTCTCTATCGTTGATGAAATAATCGAAGTTGAAACCGAAGCACTAGAAATAACAGTTTCTAAACCAGTTAATACATCTAAATTCGTTTGAGAAATTGTAGTGGTATAATTAAAACTTTCTCCCCCAATGGATACTGTGAAAACATCACCTTGAAGAGGATTTAAAACTAAAATTTCATTTTTTTGATTATTTTTAGTAGTGATACTTCCAAGAGTTTCCCAGTAAATTTCAACATTGTCTGATTTTTCAAGATCTATTGATGCTTCAGGAAGCTCGTTACTGCCACAAGATTTTACAGTTGCAGTTATTTCAGGCTTCCCAAGACTTCCATCAGATCCATCCTCAATGGTAAATACTTCGACTACTGGTACAGTACATTCAGAATCATCATAAACAGTAACAGTATAATCTCCAGGAAGACTGATATTCGACAAGGAATCAGTGTTACCTGCAACACCTGTATGATTTTCATTTGTTTTTGGTCCTTCCCAGAACACTCTGTAAGGAGGTAGTCCTCCATTGATAGAAACTTGAATAAAACCTTCAATATTACTTGAACATTCAATATCAACAATGTTAGATTGTCCTTTATCAATTGTTAATTCATCTGTGGTAATATCATTAATTATGATAAGATTTACTGGGGTAGTCCCAGAAGCTGTTGAAGAAAGACCCACTGGCGTACAACCACCCACATCTCTTACTTGGATAGAGTAACTACCTGCACTAAGATTTTCAATTATTCGTGACGACCCAGAAACAGTCCCAGTCCAAGCACCAGATGAAATAGAATATTCATATCCACCATTACCTCCCTGTAAATTAATTTCAATTTGAAGTTCTTCTCCATTACATCCTGTATTTGTAAACTCAATATTATTTCCAACTAACTGATTTGGATTATCAAGACTTATAACCGCACTTAGGGGAATTGTATTACCTGTTACATTGAAACTTGTTGAAACAATACAATCTTCTACTGTATTTGCATCCGAAACTTCAACCACATAAAGCCCTGGACTATTTATTCTAAGTATTTGATCGTTATTCTCTGTTGTACTAACTATTACCCCACTTGGCATTTTTTTCCATACAATATTATAACCACCTGATCCTCCAGTAATACCGATATCCAAAGTACCCCAATCAGTACCAACAACATTAGAATTTACAACGGGGCAAAACAACTGAGTATCACTATTTGCATTAGGGTTTATTACTATTTGGGTTGCGGTATTTACTGTAAAAGATATTATTTCACTACAAGCTGCATTGTTTTGATCCGTAACGGTTAGTGAATAGTTTCCAGGAGCCAAATCATAAATATCTTGATCTGAAGAAGTATATCCTGCTGGACCTGACCAAGTATAGTTGTAAGCCCCAGAACCTCCAGTTGGAGTAACAACGTTTGAAATAACTATTGATCCATTATCAGTTGCAAAGCATTGTTCGGGTAACACTATTGCATTAGTTGTATCTACTACAAGTGAATTCCATGAACTAAAAATTGCACTATTGTATGTGCAATTATCCCCAGCAACTCCATTGTCAGTGATTACTGTAACTTTAACAATATAATCAGAGCCTGGTATAACATTAAAAGAATAGTTTCCTGCCGTGGTTGGACCAAATTGAAGTCCAGGTATTTCATTTCCATTTTCATCAATTATATCATAAAGATAATTTTGGTTAGTAATACCAGTTCCTGCTCCGACAGAAGCAGTATGAGAACCTGCGCAATTTGATGTTATACCAACAGTTACATCAGTTGGTTGAGTTATTATTATTGGAGATACAGAAATTGAACATGTTGTTGCATCATTAATTGATACAGTAAGTTGATATGTACCTGGATCAAGATCAGGTAGCGTTAATAATCCGTTTCCTGCTGGGTAAACAGCACCATCTCTAGTCCAACGATATATATACGAGATAGTTTGATTGGTCTGCACAACTGCCTGAACTAATGTAACCGGATCACCTGCTCCAATAGCAACACTATTGGTAAAATCATTTCCTGGGGTATCAGATAGTAATCTTATTGTTCCATCACCATAGAAATTTGCAGTTGCTGTTACGGGAATATTTAAATCATTATTAATTACTGCAGATAAATTTGTCGCAATACTTGCATCCGATTCTACTGCATCACCTTCACCTACTCTACCGTTTACATCTCTAATCGTATAGGTAAAAACAGTTCCATTAATTGTAACTAATAATGCATCTGTTTCTAGTGCCCCTCCACCAATAGTTAATCTTACTTCTCGAGGGGTGGCCACAATTCCACCACTAATGCTTGCTGGTGGAATTGTTATAAGTCCATCAGATAAACCAAAGCAACTTACATCTTTTGTCTTCCAATCATTAATATCTACAGGCTCCGTAATTTGTATCCCTGGTGAGGCAATTATATTAAACGATGTTGATGCCTCATCACAACTATTTATATTGAGCGTTGTACTAATTGTAATAGTAAATATTGTAGTTTGTGTTAATGCTGCATCATTTGGTTGACCTGAAATTGTGATTTGATCTCCTGCCGCATTTAAAATATTGTCAGGTAGATTTAAAGGCATATTTGGAAATGGTCCAGTAACTGCTCCAAAAGGATCTGTTCTTGTGTGAGAAATTGAAACTCCTGCTGCTCCTCCAGTTACATCAAAAACTATATTATCAAAATTTTCAGGTGGTACTGAATTGACACAAAGTTGCTGATTTAATGTTGATAGAGCAGAGTTTAAAACTATTTGAGTCACAGGATTCACAGTTATTAATCCTGATAATGTTTGATCAGTACATGAAGTCCCAGTTGTTGTTAAGGTATAGCTGTATGTGGTATCTGCTGTAATAATTTCATTTGATCTTCCAGTAATGGTTATGTAATTTACATTTACTTGATCAACAACCTCTGTGATTGTTGGAGCCGCTCCAATAGTTCCGTCTGTCTGTAATGCATCCTGAGAATAAACAGTAAATGGAATACCTGCTGTGTCAGAAGTAATTACAAGAT